>OODI01001547.1_pt1 | contig 10133 bp, 7 predicted proteins | sample 1671141 | NCBI WGS metagenome assembly OODI01 (sample SAMN06348126, study PRJEB24527) | human gut metagenome | biome: human gut; feature: ankylosing spondylitis patient; material: feces | host: Homo sapiens | place: China | collected 2015-10 | reverse complement strand
ATACGAGATCGTGATGTGACTGGAGTTCAGACGTGTGCTCTTCCGATCTTCGCAATTTTCCCCCGAAAAAGCAGAAAATTCGCAAAAGCCCGGTGCAATCGCAGGGACTTTTGCGAATTTCTTCATATTATTTCATTCTGATTCCGCATAAAGGGGCATCCCTCTAAATTTAACTTTCGATAAAGTTCAAGGAAGAGAGTGTGCATCCGAAGGGGTCAAGGGGGCGAGCGGAAAGCCCCCTTGCGCGCCCGCAGGCGCGTTCCCTTGCAACAAAAGCGACCATTATGCAGAAATCATTCAGCCGGATGGCATTCATCCGCCGAAAGGTTGTCGGAAACGCGATTAGTTCCGACCATCCCGGCGCGGAGGACGCGCACGGAAGCCTTCCGCACGACGCGGGGCAGCCGCGGCGGTGTTGTCGTAGGTGATGTCGTTGCGCACGAGGTTCACACGACCCTGCGCGTCGATTTCCGCGACCTTCACTTCCAGCGTGTCGCCAATCTTCACAACGTCCTCGACCTTCTCCACGCGGTGGTTCGCCAGCTTGGAGATGTGAATCATGCCGTCCTTGCCGGGCAGCAGCTCGACAAACGCGCCGAAGTTCATGATGCGCACGACCTTGCCCGTGTACACCTCGCCAACCTCGATGTCCTTCGCGATGCCCTCGATGATGCGGCGCGCCTTGTCGGCTGCTTCCGCGTCGGGGGTGGAGATGAACACGCGGCCGTCGTCCTCGATGTCAATCTTCACGCCGGTTTCGGCAATAATCTTGTTGATCATCTTGCCGCCGGGTCCGATAACCTCGCGAATCTTCTCCGGATTGATGGTGAAGCGGACAATCTTGGGCGCGTACTTGCTCAGTTCCTTGCGCGGCTCGCCGATGCAGCTGAGCATCTTTTCGAGGATGAACAGGCGGCCCTTGAGCGCCTGCGCCAGCGCGGTTTCGAGAATCGTGCGGTCAATGCCCGCAATCTTGATGTCCATCTGGATGGCGGTGATGCCGTTCATGGAACCAGCGACCTTGAAGTCCATGTCGCCAAGGAAGTCCTCCAGACCCTGAATGTCGGTCAGGACAGCCACCTTGCCGGACTCCACGTCCTTAATCAAGCCCATCGCAACGCCCGCGACCGGCGCGTGAATCGGCACGCCCGCGTCCATCAGGGACAGGGTGGAACCGCACACGGACGCCATGGAGGACGAGCCGTTGGAGGACAGGATTTCGCTGACCAGGCGCATTGCGTAGGGGAACTCTTCCTCAGAGGGGATGACGGGCAGCAGTGCGCGCTCCGCCAGTGCGCCGTGGCCAATTTCGCGGCGACCGGGGCTCTTGAGGCGCCCCGCTTCGCCCGTGGCGTACGGCGGCATATTGTAGTGGTGGATGTAGCGCTTGAAGTCCTCGCTGGACAGGCCATCCAGCACCTGACCCTCGCTGGTAGAACCCAGCGTGGTCACGGTCAGCGCCTGCGTCTGACCACGGGTGAACACGGCAGAGCCATGCACGCGCGGCAGCACGCCCACTTCGCACCAAATCGGGCGGATTTCCGTCACGCCGCGGCCGTCGGGACGAATGCCCTGCTCGATAATCTTCTTGCGCATGACTTCCTTGTTCAGGTAGTACAGCGCATCGGCGATTTCGGCTTCGCGCTCCGGGAACTGCTCCGCCAGCGCTTCGATGGTTTCCTGCTTGACCTGCGCTTCACGCGCCTGACGCTCCTGACGGTTGAAGGTGTCGAACACCCACACGCACTTGTCGTAGGCGAATTCGCGCACGGCCTGCTTCACGTCGTCGCCAGTCACGTTCAGCGGCACTTCGACCTTTTCCTTGCCGATTTCCGCCACAATCTTGTCCTGGAACTCGACGAGCTGCTTGATGTACTCATGACCGAACATGATGGCATCGAGCATCGCCGTTTCGCTGACCTCGTTCGCGCCCGCTTCCACCATCATGATGGCATCCTTCGTGCCGGCGAGGTAAACGTGCATATCGCTCTTTGCGCGCTGCTCTTCATCAGGGTTGATGACGTACTGCCCGTCCACGCGACCGACAACCACCGCGCCCGTCGGGCCGTTCCACGGAATTTCGCTGACCGCCAGCGCGATGGACGAACCGATCATCGCGGGGATTTCCGGCGGCACGTCCTGCTCAACGCTCAGCACGGTCACAACAACCTGCACATCGTTGCGCATTCCCTTGTTGAACAGGGGGCGCAGCGGGCGGTCGATCAGGCGGCAGGTCAGGGTCGCCTTTTCGGTCGGACGGCCTTCACGCTTGATGAAGCCGCCGGGAATCTTGCCCACGGAGTACTGCTTTTCCTCCACGTCCACAGCCAGCGGGAAGAAGTCCACGCCGGGACGGGGGGTCGGCGCCATCGTCGCGTTCACCATCACGACGGTATCGCCCAGATGCACCCAGACGGAGCCAGCCGCCTGTTCGCAGTATTTGCCGAATTCCAGCGTCAGCTCGCGGCCCGCCAGATCCATGCTGTACTTTTTGCTTTCCATTGAGAATCTCCTTATACTCAGTCGTAGGAAGGCAGCCGTCCGCCTTCCTGAACCGCCCGGAGATGCTATCATATGAAAACCCCCTGAATCAGGCGATTCGGGATTTTCAAGGGATAACATCTCCAGACCCTGCCATGTTCTGCGCCGCCTTGCCGCAAAAAGCCGCCGTGAGGAGGAATGCACAGGGGGATTCTCCCCTGCCGCGTGTCTCCAGACGGCGGCTCTTGCGCGCAAAGCCGCCGAGTTCTGCGATAATTACTTACGCAGGTTCAGCTTAGCGATCAGCGCACGATAACGCTCGATGTCGGTCTTCTTCAGGTACTCCAGCAGACCACGGCGACGGCCGACCATCAGCAGCAGACCACGGTTGGAGTGGTGGTCGTTGCGGTTGGTCTTCAGGTGCTCGTTCAGGTGGTTGATGCGTTCGGTCAGCAGGGCAATCTGCACTTCGGGAGAACCGGTGTCGCCTTCATGCTGGGCGTAGGTGGCAATGATTTCGCTCTTGGTCATGGAATTTCATCCTCCAAATTTTTATTTCGGGCAATGCCCGTGGGCAATCGCCTGTTCACGCAGTGCGCCGTCGGAGTCTTCGGTCGTCCGCGCAAACGGTTCGCAGACCCATCCATTATTGTATCAGATTTTTTCCCGTTTGTAAATGGTTAATTCGCGCCTTTCGGGAAAATTTCAGGCAATTTGCTGGGAAAATTAGTACGCTTTCGCGAAATACATAACCTTCTTCGCCTTTTTGCCGCAGCAGACACAGGTGTCGCCGAACCATTCCTTTTCCTGGTCAAAGGGCATATTGCGGGAGGAGGCGTTGAATTTCTCCTTGATTTCGTCCTCGCACGCGCGTTCGCCGCACCACATGGCCTTCGCGAAGCCATTTTCGACGGCAGCGCCCAGTTCCTCCATGTTGTGGACGACGTGGGTCTTTTCGTCGCGGAACTTCTTCGCCTGGTCAAAGAGGGTCTGCTGAATATCGTCCAGCAGCGCCTTCAATTCGTCCGCCAGATTTTCCAGCGGCAGCGTCACCTTTTCGCACAGGTCGCGGCGGAACACGGTCACGACGCCGTTTTCGAGGTCGCGCGGGCCGACTTCCAGCCGCACCGGCACGCCCTTCATCTCCCAGTCGTTGAACTTGTAGCCTGCGGAGACCGTGTCGCGGTCGTCGAGCTTGACGCGGATGTCCGCCGCCTTCAATTCCTCAAGCAGCTTCTCGCACGCCTCCATCACGCCCGGCTTGTGCGCCGCAATCGGCAGGATGACCGCCTGAATCGGGGCAACGCGCGGGGGCAGGCGCAGGCCGCGCTCGTCGCCGTGGGTCATGATAATCGCGCCAATCAGGCGGGTCGATACGCCCCAGCTCGTTTCCTCGGCGTAAGTCAGCTTGCCTTCCTTGTTCTGGAACTGAATGCCGTACGCCTCGGCGAAATTCGTGCCGAAGTTGTGGCTCGTGCCTGCCTGCAGCGCCTTGCCGTCCTGCATCATGGCTTCCATGGAGTACGTCGCGCGCGCACCGGCGAACTTTTCCTTCTCCGACTTCTGGCCGACATACACCGGCAGCGCCATCACGTTTTCCGCCACTTCCTGATAGACGTGCAGCATCTGCATCGTTTCTTCCTGCGCTTCCTCGGCGGTCGCGTGGATGGTGTGACCCTCCTGCCAGAGGAATTCGCTCGTGCGCAGGAACGGGCGGGTCGCCTTCTCCCAGCGCATGACGGAGCACCACTGGTTGTACTTCATCGGCAGGTCACGCCACGTCTGCACCCACTTGGCGTACATCGTGCAGAAGATGGTTTCGGAGGTCGGGCGCACTGCCAGACGCTCCTGCAATTTTTCCGTGCCGCCCTGCGTCACCCACGCCACTTCCGGCGCGAAGCCTTCCACATGCTCCGCCTCCTTCAGCAGCAGCGATTCCGGAATCAGCATCGGGAAATACACATTTTGATGACCCGTTTCCTTGAAGCGCTTGTCCATTTCCGCCTGAATGCGCTCCCAAATCGCGTAGCCGTAAGGGCGCACGATCATGCAGCCGCGCACGGGCGCGTAGTCGCACAATTCCGTCTTGAGGATAACGTCGGTGTACCACTGGGAGAAATCCTCGTCGCGGGGGGTGATGTGGGTGACAAATTCCTGTTTCTTTTCCTTGGCCATGATTTTTTCCCTCCATGATTGATGATTGATGATTCGAGGCGATACTATTTCCTGATGAGAATGCGCTAAGATGCGCCGCGAATTTTTCTCGCTGGCTAACGCGAATGAAACGCAGCGTAGCAGCGCTACGCTAAGTGGAATGAGCGGACGACAGCGGGGAAAAGGCGCAAGCAGATAGCACAGGCGAATCTGGAAATAGTATGAGAAAAAGCCTCCGCCTCTGCTGATTTTGCAGGGACGAAGGCATTGCGGATTGCATTGCTTCGCGGTACCACCCGGCTTAGGGCAAAGGCGGATGTTCCCCCTTGTCCTCTCTCTTGCGTCCGCTCTCGGAGACGAACCGGCGGGGATTAGCCGCAGCTCCCGGTCGGGATGACGCGCCCGCTCCCCATGCGCCTTCCACCGCCGCGCACTCGCTTTCCAGGGGCAATTCCCGCGTCAGAACCGTTCATTGCTCTGCTGTGATTATACACCACGCCCGCCGCAAATGCAAGCACTCCGCGCAAATTATTTCCGCACCAGCACACTCATTCCGAATTATTTCTTCCCCCACAGCGGCCGCGGATACTCGCCTTCCTCTGCCTTGCGCAGCATCGCCTTGGCGACGACTGCCCTGTCCTCGTGGTACGTCACGCCGTACCAGCGGTCGGGGCAGGTCAGCACGCGCGCCGTCGCCCGGTGGCGGTCAAGCTGGCGGCTGACGGCGGTCGGCAGGTAATACTCCGCCTTCATCGGGTTGTTCTCCATTGCCTCGTTCAGGAAGGGCACGAAGCCCTCCGCCAGCGCATCCAGAAAATCCGGCGTAAAGCCCCAGCAGTTCATGCTGACGGTCGTATCGTCCGGCAGGCGGCGGTACATTTCGCCATCCTCCGTGAACAGCGGGCCGTCGCAGCTGGCGATAATGTGCGTGCGCTCGCGCACCTCCTTCAGGAAGCCGAACTCGTTGACCGTGCACACGCCGCGCGACACATAGCCGTTCTCCGTCAGCGTATTCTTCAGCGCGTAGCCGACCATGAAGTACTCGCCGCGCTTGCCCCGCAGCGTCCGCAGGTACTCATACGCCAGCTTGAACGCGCCCGCGCCGTAGTAATCGTCCGCGTTGATGACAAGGAACGGCGCATCGAGGAATTCGCGGCAGCACAGCACCGCGTGCCCCGTGCCCCACGGCTTCACGCGCCCTTCCGGGACGGAAAAGCCCTCCGGCAGCTTATCCAATTGCTGGAAGGCGTAGTTTGCTTCCATCCCAGCCGGCACGCGCGAACCGACCATCGCCTTGAAGGCATCTTCAATCTCGTGCTTAATCAGGAACACGACGCGGCGGAAGCCCGCCTGGTACGCATCGTACAGGCTGTAATCGAGGATGACCTCGCCGTCCGGGCCGACCGGATCCAGCTGCTTCAGTCCCCCGTAGCGGCTGCCCATGCCCGCCGCCATCATCACCAAAATCGGTTCTTTCATGGCTGATTCCTCCTGCTGATGAGTTTTTCCTGCCGCCATTATAGCGCGAATCCGTAATTTTTACAATCTGCAAACGGAAAAAACGCGCTATCAGGTTGCGCAAACCAGAATTTTGTCGTATAATAGATACTGATTTAGAATGCAAGGAGGAACATTCCTCATGGACTTTTTGAAAACGCTTCTGGCGTATGTCGCGCTGACCGTCGCCTTCTCCGTTCAGGAAGGGCCGCTGCCGCAGGATGTCCCGACCCCGACGCCCCTGCCGCCGAACGTGACGGCGTCCCCGATTCCCAACGCGCCCGCCGCGACCGACGTGCCGACCGCCACGCCGACGGCCTCGCCCATTCCCGAACCCACGATTACGCCCAACATGGGCTACAGGACCGTGCAATGGCAAGACCGCGGCTCAGGCGTGCTGAAGGTGCAGAAAAAGCTGATTGAGCTGGGCTATCTGGCAGAGGGCGAGGATGACGGCGCGTACGGCAGCAAGACAACCGCCGCCGTCCGCCGCTTCCAGAAGGCGAACGGGCTGTCCGTGGACGGCATTGCGGGTCAGGCGACGCAGACGCGCCTGTTTGAAGACCCGAACGTTGTGCCTTACTCCCCGCCGACCGTGCCGCCGACGGCGACCCCGACCCCCGCGCCGGAAACGCCCGCGCCGAGCGCCGCGCCAACGGCATCTCCGGCGGATGATCTGCCTCTGCCGGGCGCGTCCGGCGATTTCCCGGTGGATACGGTGACGACCGAAGCGCCGGTATATACGCCGGAGGGCTTGACGCTCCTGCCCAACGGCAGCATCATCCTGGGCAACGGCGGCGCGACGCTGACGATGACCGTCACGCAGGATGGCGTGGGCTACACGCGCCGTCCGAGCCTGTGGGTGAACACGGTAGGCAGTCCGGTCATGTCCCTGCGCGAGCTGGCGGCTTGCATCGACGACTGGCAGCTGGAAGTGAACGAAAGCGGCGTGTGGGTGCTCTCCGCGGCAGGCTACACGGTCGTCATCCGCGAGACGGACAGCGGTTTGTCCGTGATGGTGGATGGCAGCGCAGTTGCGATGGAATCCGGCGCCGTCCGGCTGGACAACGGCGAAGTGTACATCTCCGACATGTTCCTGCGCACGGCACTCCGCGCGACGACCATCTACGACAGTGACGAGCAGTCGCTGATTCTGTTCGTGCGGAACAAGTCCGTCAGCACATCGGCAGACTGAAGGTAATTCGGAATTCGGTGGTTTGTTCGCGATTCCGCGAAAAGCAAAAAGAACCGCCCGGTGCATCTGCGTTTGGCAGATAACCGGGCGGTTTTTTAATTGTACTCCACCGTCTCCTGATACGCCTTATACGTTGACGTACAGAGCAGCTTGCGGTCGACTTCCTTGCCGTTCTGATACCAGATTTGGTAGGTTTCCACGACGTAGCCGGTGCGCTTTTTGATGGTCGTCTGCTGCGTGCCGGCGGCGAGTTTCGTGTTCTGGACGTACTTGGTGTCGCTTGGCGGGTCAATCGTGCGCGTGACGGTGCTTTCCAGGTCAATCGACACGCCATCGGGCAGGAGCATCCCGTAAATTTCGACGGTGCACTTCTGCTTGGAATAATTCGCGACGATGTAAATCGGCCACTCGGTATCGTTCTTGAACTTGAAGTCCAGATTCGGCCAGTTGACCGTCGCGTCCATCCCCTTCTGGACGTAGGAACTCGGCCACGCGTGCGGGCTGCGGTAGACGATTTCCAGATTCGCGCGCGCGACGGCGTTGAAGAGCGTCGAGCTGGTCTGGCATACGCCGCCGCCCACCTCCGGCACGCTCTGCCCGCCGGAAATCGCTGTTGCTTCCTTGTAGCCCTTCGCCGCCGTGCGCTGCCCCGTCGCCTGATTGAAGGAGAACGTATCCCCCGGCGCAACCTTATAGCCGTTGATGGCTTGGCAGGACAGGTCGATGTTCGTGTTGCGGTTGGAATTGCTGGTGGTTTTCGTCGTGTAGGTGGAAATGCGCCCGAACTTGCCCACAATCTGTGATTTTGTCACGTCCGCCAGCACCGTGTCCGACTGCAAACGCAGGGACGCGGTGTAATTGCCCATGTCCAGCACGCCCGTGAGCGTCTGATAGACGCTGTTGGCATCCAGATACGCGCCGCTGATGTCGCTGTTGAAGGTGAACTGCTTCGTCGCCGGGTCAAAGGACTCCACCGTCGCGTTGACGGGCGTGCAGGTCACATCCGCCGCGATATTCTCCGCGATTTTTCGCACGGCATCGCGGTCGTAGGTGATTTGCGTCTGAAGCGTCACGGGGCTTTGCTGCATCGCGCGAATCGTCGCGACGCGCTCGCTCAGCGGCGTCCGCCCCGAACCGCGCAGGGCGGTTGTGTTCCCGCGCCCAGCGGCATAGGCAATCGCCGCCATCTCGCTCACGTTGCGGTAGAGCGGCACATCGTAACCCGTGATGTCGTAGGTATACGCATCCGCCACCACATGCAGGTTCACGCGGGAATTGTCCACGCCGCCCTGCCCCAAGGCGCTTTCGGCGTCCGCGCGGGTCATTCCGCCAACGTTGATGCCGTCAATCGTCACGCCGGGGAAAATGCGGTCGGTGTTGACCAGCGCGACCGCCTCATTGAAATTCGCAATTCGCTCTGCGTCATACCGGATGATGCTGCCGTTGACGAACGCCAGTGTCGGCAGCCCGGCCAGCTCCATGCCCAGCATCTGCGGCGCGGCAAGCAGCAGCACCCCTGCCGTGCACGTCAGCGAAATCAGCATGACAAGCAGCCATAGGAAGGTGCTGCTGCGCTTTTTGCGCCCCTTGCGCGGTTTGCGTGTCGTTTTCCGCTTCGGCGCGGATGGACGCTTGCCCGTGGGTGTGCCGCGTGTTTTGGGCGGGGCGCTCCGGCGCGCTTCCTCTTCTATCAGCCGCTGTGAGCGTCCCTTCGGCTGGCGCATGGCGGGCTGGCGCGGCTTCGTCTCCGGCGTCAATTTCTCCGTCAGGCGCGTCTGCTGGCTGCGGCGCGGGCGCTGCGTTCCGCCCGAAATGTTGCTCATGTCATTCCTCCAAAATGGATTCCAGCCCTTGCACAGCGGCTGCTGCGGAGGGCTGGGTGTGATTTACTTGCTGTTTTCCTCGTTCCGGTGCGCCATGTGGTAAGTCAGCGTCTGCAAGCTGTCCGTCAGGTGGACATTGACCACCAGCATGTCGTCCGGATGGGTCAGATCGGTCGGCGCGAAGTTCCACACCGCGCGGATGCCGCACGCGTAGAGCTTGTCCAGCGCTTCCTGCGCGACGCGTCGGGGCAGTGCCAGCACCGCAATATCCGGCATGTTCTCCTTCAGGAAGTTCGGCATTTCCTCCATGCTGTACACGGGAATATCGCCCACCGGCACGCCGATTTTCTCCGGGTCGTTGTCAAACATCGCCAGCGGCCGGAAGCCCTCGCGCTGGAACGTCGGATATTTCGCAATCGCGCAGCCGATATTGCCCGCGCCCACGATAATCTCCGTATGCTCACGGTCAAGTCCCAGAATTTCGCCAATGTGCATTTTCAGATCCGACACCTTATACCCGTACCCCTGACGTCCGAAGCCGCCGAAGCAGTTGATGTCCTGCCGAATCTGCGACGGCGTGAGGTGCATCCGCTCGCCCAGCTCCTGCGACGAAATCTGCTCCACACCTGCGCTTTCCAGTTCCCGCAGATGCCGATAATATCCCGGCAGCCGACGGATTACCGCGTCAGACACATGCCCTGCCATCCTCATTCTCCTCCAGTGCATTTGTTATCTTGGGGCATTTCCGCCCAATTCCTTCATGTGAAAGGAATATCAATCTGATTGTAGCACACTTTTGGGTTTTGTGCAACCTTGCCGGAAAGATTCCGGGGATTTTTTCGCGCTTCACAGCTGTCGTGAAAGGGGGATTTATCGGATGACAGCCGATATTGCTGTGATATACAGGCAGTTTTTTCTTGCTGCTCCAGTCGCCTCTGCGGAGGCGATGTTGTTACTTTCTGGCGCGCCAGAAAGTAACCAAA
>OODI01001546.1_pt1 | contig 10134 bp, 10 predicted proteins | sample 1671141 | NCBI WGS metagenome assembly OODI01 (sample SAMN06348126, study PRJEB24527) | human gut metagenome | biome: human gut; feature: ankylosing spondylitis patient; material: feces | host: Homo sapiens | place: China | collected 2015-10 | reverse complement strand
TTTCGCTTAAGCATAGATTTCGTCGCTCTAATTACATTTTTTAGTCACTTTAACACGAAAAATCACGTTTTCCTAGCGACTTTTTCCAAAAGTCTTACATTTTCCTAGCGAGTTTTTGGGAATATCTAACATTTTCCTAGCGAGTTTTTAAAAATAAAGACCGATATTCAAGATTGAGAACATCATTTTTTGGACATTAAACCTTCATAAAATGAAGCTATAAGCATTATCTTAATCTCAGAATAAAGATAGAAACTCAACTAGGAGTCAACCATGCGTAGGGTTGTTGGTGATTACATCGTTGATCTTTTTAGTAAAGAAGAATCCAATAAAGAATTTCTCATTAAGCAATCAAAGATCAGAAGCTATTGAGACAACAAATGCTTCATAAAATGAAGCTATTGTGAGTATTCTTTCAATAGATAAAAAATTAACGAATGCCCTCATAAGGAGCAGAAAAACATGATGAACTTCATCGCCATCGATATTGAGAACTTTAAAGTGGATCTCTACGACGAAGAAGAGTTTATTGCCACCTATGAAGCAGAGGCACTTGATCCCGATGACTTCAGTAGTGATGAAGATCGAATCACGGAACTGGTTGAAGACAATTACTGTGACATCGCTTGGTCTCGGCAGGATGCGGTCGATAAAATTATCGAAGAAATCGAATCGCTTTGCATTGAAGAAGGGGGAGACGATGAAACTCTCGTTGGTTTAGCCAAAATGCTGATTACCATCGCTCAAGCCAATTGGTGGGATGGGATTATTGCTAAAAATAGCTCCTATGGATCTGTACGCCACCCAACTTTCGATTTGTAAAGTCTTATACTGTCCCTGTTTAGCATTTGATACAGATTTAAATTATGAGCGAAGAAACACAGAACGTTTCTCAATTACTCCAAGTGGTCAAGGCTCTGCTTAACGCTGAAAAGTTAAATCAGGCAAATTACGCCAGTCGCTTAGCAGAAAACTTTGCCCCTATAAGCTTATTTCATCCTGGTGAAACAGATATCTCACGTGTCTTGGCATTCCTTCTTAACCCTAAGGAGCGCCATGAGCAAGGTGAATTATTTTTAGATGCGTTTTGCCAACTTCTCAGAAAGTTACCAGTACTATCTAGCCAAGAAAACGGTAAATCTTTTATTGACATTCCCAAATTTGGAGATTCATCGTTCATTGCTGTTGAATACACGATCCCTAATGGTCGAATGGATATCTTGATCCGAAATGCCGATAGTGCTATTTGCATTGAAAATAAACCTTGGGCCAATGATGGGCAAGATCAACTTCAAACTTACGCTCAATGGCTTGAAACTCAAAGAGACATAAAAAACTGGACTATTGTTTACCTTTCTGACCATGAACCAACAGAATGGTCAATTGACACAAACAGCATTTTTCGCTCAAAAATTATTCAAGTCGATTTTCTACAACTGAGTAAGGCACTTGAAACTGCGGCTAAATTTTCATTAGCTCCGAGTGTCCGGTATTTTGTGGAATTATTTGTTCGTTTTCTTAGACAAAATGTTGCGGGAGAAGCGCCCATGACAGATAAAATCCTTTTAAAAACATTAAAAGATCCGCAAAATCTTGCCGCTGCTATGGCAATCTATGAGGCCTTCCCCGAGCTACGAAAAGAAGCATGGAAAACCTTTTGCCAAACTCTTTCAAAACAATGTGAAGAGATAAATAATTTTCCCTTAAAGTTGGAATATTCAGAACCTGATGAAATTAATTCGGGCTTTGCCGGATTTTGGTTTAAACCGGCTAACAACCAGCTCAATTGGTGCATAAACTTTGAAGCTCAAAAAATAAACTTGACCCAGATCTGCTGGGGAATTTCTGGCTATAACAACTGTGAAGTCATCGAGCCCGTTCTTTATCAAGAGTTAAAAAATGAAGCCACAAAGGCATTTGGAAACGAAAGACATTCTAAGTATTGGCCATGGTGGAAATGGGGCGAAGAAAATCCTGTAAGTGCAAAATCATTCCCTATAGAGCTTAATTCAGTTAAATGGTTAGAAATGATGCTTTCTGGAAAAGATTCTTTGTTAACTGATATGGTCTGGGATAAAGTGAACACTCTTTTAAACAGCATGGACAAAAAGTACCTTTAAGTCCAAAAAATTTAGCCGATCAACGTAATTCTTTACGTTGATCGCTATTTTTTTCTTAATACCTCATAAATTGAAACGCCTGTCGATACCCTTTTCTCATTCATAGGAGACTATTTATGAGTTCAAAAGATCTATCGAGCCAGGCATTTTCATTCAAATGCCAAGAGTTCTTCAAACCAGGTTTTATTTGGCACAGAGACGAAGCTGTCGCTTTCGTCAAAGAGCACTATACGGTTCAGTTGCTGCTTCCTTCTGAACTTTTGCGTCAATATCCCCACTATTCAGCCTCTTATAACGGCTTTATTGAAATACCCGCCGGCTTTGTTTGGTTTGCCCCCAAATTTGTGGCGGAAATCGTTCGGGCTTGGGGGCACAGATTCTTTGGTGCGCCGTTTGAACAATGCGCTTTTGAAAAAGTTCAGCAAAGTCTACGAACGCTTTTTGGTTTTCACACCGGATACCCGGCTCTGCACAAAAAAATGCATAACGCGACAGCATCACAAAAAAAAATCCAGCCGGCCCGACAACCGCTTCTGGATTCTTTCAGAGAAACAGTGCTTTCAATTAAAGGACTTTTTCCCAACCTCTACGAGTTGATTCCCTTGTGGTCCAACCATGTCACACCGATCAAAAATGAAGAAAAGAAACGCTCCGCAAATTTAAGGGTTCTTTACAAACCCAAAAAACTTATTTCTGTTCAAACCAGTCTCGATTTGGTATTAAGTGAAGGGCTCGTTGAATGTGCCGCCCCCTCTACGCTTTTAGGTTTTTGCATTAGAAAACTCAGTTTATCGGGTGAAATTTTGGACTATTGGTTTATCGCCCCCTACAAACTCGGATACGACTCTTTTACAAGCCAAGCCACTCATTACCAGGTGGACTGCGAAATGAGTCAGAAACTGTCTAATCGTGAAGAGGGTCAAGTCAAAGCCCGAGAAGTTGATCAAAAACTCGATGAAATCGCTTGGAGTAAAGACCCGACACTTAATTTTGAAGAGTTAGAAAAAATCGCCATGGTCATGACTTCGATGGAAACACCTAACCAAAGCCTACAATACAAACGACACGTTCTCTATGATCTTCTTGTCGATGAAAAACCTTTAAGGGAAATCCTTGACAAAATTGAATCCTCCGACGACTCACCCTATTCTAAAAACATCAATCCCAAGCTTTTTTCAGAAGCTTGCGCTGCCCGAGCCGTTGAACTAAACGGGACCAATAACAACTTGCCATTGAGCCCATTTTTCTCCCTAAGACCCAATGCATAAATGCTATTTTCCCGATACATCAATACATCATAATTTGATGTATCAGTTTGTATTCTTTCATCATCAAAGGGAGTCTGTCGAACAATGAATTTCCCCATTTTGTTCATGAGACCCATAACTTGACCCAATCCCCAAGGCTTACAATGATGAACGGAAAACAACCTTCGATCTCACACATGCTTTCCGAGGAAAGCCTCCTTACGCATGAAGGCTTTATTCGATTCAATGGATTTCCCGTTGCTTTTGTGAAAAGCGACCTTTCGGTGCTGTTGCTTTTACCCTTTGAAGAATTGAGTCGGCGCCCTTATTACTCGGCAACTTTTAACGGTTTTATTGAATTGCATTATTCAATAAGCAGACTCTGTACCCGTTTCACCCTGGCTCTCATCGCTGAGTGGGCAAGCCGCTACTTTGGGCTATCAACGGATCCCAAGCGTTCAGACTATGTTAAAAAAGCTCTCCAACGGCTCTACGGCTGGCATCACGGTAAATCGGATTTAGCTTCTGCTCTTTCCAATCCCGATGATCCGATACACGACTTTCCATTAGCCGATAAGCTGTCTGCTACCGAAGCGGATGTGCTCGATAGTTTTCAAAAAAACCTCTTCCCGATTTATATCGTGAGCGGTCTTTGGTCAAATCATATTCGATCACAGAAAACCTCCCATCTTCCCACTCGTGAAGCTCGACGTTTGGTCCCGATCGATAACGGTTATGTCCCGGTTATCACAAACACGGATCTTTTAGTCAAAGTTAAGGTCGATGATCAACATCGTGAAAATCTGATGGGTTTGTGTGTGCGCAAAGTTGAGAGTGACGGTGAAATCAAAAAAGTCTGGTTTCTGCCTAAACGGCTTTGGAAATGGTTCATGTATGAACCGGAACAAAAGCAATTTTTGACAGCCAAAGAGATGGAAAAACTTCTTCCGGCGAGTTCTTCATCCAATCTGTGTACCGGAATGTTGGACGATACATTAAACACTTTAGCCTGGTCACAAGATCCCGGATTAACGAACAAAGAACTTGAAGATGTTTGCATGCTGCTTTTGGAAATCGATCACCCGGATGAGAAACCTTTGGTCGTGAACTCGCCTCTTTTTCAACTCTTTCTTGAGAACAAAGACCTTGCGGAGGTACTTCAAGCGATTGAATCCACCACCCAGGGTAAACACTCGGCTTTTGAGGTTGATCCCGTTGTCTTTGCCGCAGCCTGCGCCTTAAAAGCGAGGGAATTCCAAGGGGAATCCTCTGAGGGTGGCATTCAATACTGTCCTATGCCCGATGTCAATGCACTAAAAACGTTTTATCAAAAGGTTTAAAAAATGAAATTCTCGGATTTAAAGAAAAGCATTTTGGCTCAATTTGAAGTGGCGGGTGGCAACCGCATCGTCCCTTTTATCGAGGGCAAGCCAGGTGGTGGAAAATCAGCTTGTGCACGAGAAATTGTCAATGAATTGAAGAAAAAATATCACATTGCTGATGAACAAATCGTGGAATTCAATCCCTCGCTTCGCGACCCGGTTGATGTCCTAGGAGTGCCGTTTAAGCATGAATCAGGCACACACAATGTGTGGCTGCCGCCCGAAGAGTTTTATAACTTGCGTCAAGGGGTCGGTCCCTGCGCTTTAATCATTGAGGAGCTAACCGATGCTCCCATGTCCATGCAAAACCCGATGTGCCGCATCATTTTGGATCGGTGGGCCGGATCGGTAAAACTTAGTGATCAGCTTTTCATCATTGCAACCGGCAATCGCATTGAAGATAAGTCCGGAGCCAATCGCATGAGTACAAAACTAGGCAACCGCCTGCGTTGTTTGTCTTTTGATGAAAATCTTGACGATTGGATCATATGGGCCAAAGCTCACAACATTTGCGACGTGCTAATTAAATTTTTGCAATTTCAGCCCAAGATGCTTTCTGATTTTGATCCCACCCGAAAAACCAATCCGACTCCCAGAGCGTGGGAAGCTGTGAGCCTTGTTCCATCTTTCACCGGACGAGACGGTGAAAAGCTTTTTCATGCCTTGGTCGCGGGTGACGTCGGTGAAGGAGCCGCGGCCGCTTACTGCGCTTTCCGGAAGATGTACCTGAACCTGCCGGACTTTTCAGAACTTTTAGCCCGCCCCGAACAGTATTCGGTTCCGGAAGATTTAAGCATCCGCTGGGCAACCGTCATGAAGCTCGTTGACCTCATTGCGTCCGAGAATTGCAAACAGGAGACGGCTAATGCCGCACTGACTTTTATCAGTCGGGTGCCACCCGATATGCAGGCCATGGCTGTTCGGGAACTATATAAAGGCGAATCCAAAAAGCGTTTAATCGCAAGCCCCGTTTTTAAGAAATTAGCTTCAAGACTCACTAAGGTGATCGGATGAGTGAAACCATTAACAAACTTCTTCAGGCTAAAACTCGCCTGTCACTGCGAGAACCCTTTTTCAGCAGTATTCTCTTTCGCTTTCCCATGGAAGCAACTGACACGGTGCCTTATGCTGCCGTAACCCCTCGTGGAAGAATTCTTTATAACCCCGAAACAATTGAGAAGCTTTCGGTGGAAGAGGTCGTTTTCTTACTCTGCCACGAAGTGCTGCATATAGCGTTTTCTCACAGTCTTAGACGAGGCGAGCGTGATCATTTCCTTTTTAATATCGCAAGCGATGCCGTCATTAACGAAACGCTCATTGAACTGGAAATCGGAAAATTTATTGATAGCGGGGTACGACTGAGGGGCGCTCAATCCAGAACCGCAGAAGATATTTATGACGAAATCTACGAAAAGATTCCGGCGGCCAAGCTACTTTGCGACATCATTTATTCAGGCGACCAAAGCGCTGGCGAGCTCAAAAATGATCCCCTTGCCGAAGCAAGAAAAATCTTTGGTGAATCGGTTGAAGACGCTGAGTTACGGGACATTGAAAATTGCGTAAAAATGGCCGTTGCGGAAGCAATCACCAAACAGAAGATGATGGAGACTCGTATGGGCTCCGCAATGGGTCATCTCATCACCCTTTTAGAGGAATACGTGTTGGTTGAAAAGCTTCCCTGGTACGAGCTGTTGGGACGCTTTATGACCAAATTTGTTTCACAAAACGAAACATGGCGCCGCCCTAATAAACGTTTCTCCGACGTCTATCTGCCTTCTGTCGACAAAGAAGCGCGAATGGGCTCAATGGTTGTAGGCATTGACACATCAGGATCCATTTCAGATGAAATGCTGGCTGCTTTTGGCAAACACCTTTTTGACGTTATTGAAGAGTGCAAACCCGAAGAGATTTTTGTCTTGTGGTGCGATTACAAAATACAAAAAACAGAACAGCATCAATGGGAGGATGTGCCTTTTAAATTGTCCGCTCCGGGACGCGGCGGCACCAATATGTGTGAGATTGTCAACTGGGTTAATAAAAACGCTTCCGAGGCTGATGCATGCGTCATCTTTACTGACGGCTATACACCTTACCCGCAAGCCGATGAAGAAAGTGTTCCCACACTTTGGGTGATTACCTCAAAGAATGCCGCCATCCCAGAACATATCAATCGCGTTCACTTTGAAATGGAGTAGTCCAAATGCAAACAGGCTAGCCGATCCGGTGTTAGCCTGTTTTAATGCTGAGCTTGAATTCTAGTGCACGTAACCAAAATCAAATATTTTCAATTAATTGTCCCACCTCTTTCAAAACCATCGGAACGATTCCTGTCGCCTTGCCCAGCCTTATGTAATTGAAAGGACCATAGCCTTCGTCCATCATCGAATAATTAAACTGCATCTCCCGAGGGGCTTCCTTATTTAAGAGCATACGAATAGGGGCGCCGGCTGAGGCCGCAATCGTGACAAAATCCGCGGCCGGATAAACCGTTCCTGAGGTACCGATTGCGATGAAAATATCCACTTCTTTTAAGTACGGCATGATCCAATCCAAACCATGCGGCGTTTCTCCAAAGAGAACGACATCGGGTCTGGCGGCTGAAAATTGAGCGCGGCATTTAGGACAGATATTTCCTATTTTGTAGAAACCTTTTCTCGGAAAAACCGTACCGCATTTCTGGCAGAGACTGCGATTTAAGGACCCATGCAAATGAAAAACAGCTGTATCTCCCGCTTCCTCGCAAAGAGAGTCGATGTTTTGCGTGACATGCACAATGTCGGCCTGTAAACGATACTTCTTTATAAACTGAGCAATGGCTTTGTGAGCAGCGTTTGGTTCACAAGCGTCAAAATCACGAATTCGCTGATTGGCCGCTTCAAAGACTCTTTCGGGCAACGACCTCATATAACCTCTTGAAAGACTGGCGCTGTCGTTTTTAGGATCACTGCCTTCTCCACGGTAGGTCGGGATTCCGCTTTCTACTGATAGGCCGGCACCCGAGAGAATAAAAATACTTGGACGCTCTCCACGCCACTTTTTAATCATTGTTGACAACATACAAAGACCCCCATTATTCATGCAATTTCCAACTGACCATGCGTTGAAATTCAGGCCACGGATCAGTGAGATTCTGTCGATTCAAAAGCTGATGCATAGCACTGCGAGCGTACATATCCCGCCGAACATCAAACGAAAGTTCATAGCGGCTCCATTGAAAATCTTTCATATCATCTGCATCGGGAGATACAGCACAAATCTTCACCTCGGGATAATGAGAAGCAATGAGCTGCATCATCCGCAAAAGGGCCTGCTTTTTCCAAGTGAAGCTCTTTACACGAAAAGTACTTGGATAGTCCGGGTAGTGCCACTTTTCTTTTGTGCCCGTAAAAAATCCGGCTAATCGAATAATTTGATAGATCTCCTCGACATCGGCCCGTTTAGGAATGGATAACTCATAGAAGTCCCGATCATTGTCTCGCCAGGGTTTGTCAAATCCCATCGATGTGTAGAGCTGATTCAAAAGGCTATCCAGTTGCAGCGCAAAGCGAGAGGTTTTGACCCGTTCATAAAATTCATGCCAACCAGTTCCGTAGCAGTCTATTTTCCGGTAGTCCCACTGATGAAAATCACTGTCGGTTCGGGATTGGTAGTCGAAAAGCATTTGAAAGTAGACCACTGCAATTGCACAGGCAATATCTTTGACTGATCCCGATAACTCGGTACGTGTTTCTGGTTGGCAATCCACTCCATTTAGAAGATCCAGTGCCTGATGAGCATTGTGATTACCCAACTGATCAAGTATTTTCGACTCACCCATGCGGCTTGCGGCTGCCATCGCGCTCATAATTTCGTGTTCTGACGCTACGGCTCTGTACAGATAAGCGCCAACCGCCTGGGCAAACATAAAATTATCTTGGCTAACCCGCTTTCTCATTTCCTCTAAAAGAACGAAATAGGTGTTACTTAAAACAGCCCTATAAGCCTTCCCTTGGAGAAAGTCATCCGGACTAAAAGCGGTCTTGAATGTTTTATTTCCAGTTTTCATGTCTTCTCTCTCTACTTTTCTGACAGGATGAGTATGACTTTTAGGACTTCACTTTATGCAACATCCGATTTTGCTGAGCACTTCAAAAACTGATAGATGACTCGTTAAAGTGCCTGTATCTGAAAATCGAACGGAGAAATAGCATGTTGGGAGCCATTGTCGGCGACATTGTTGGTTCGCCCTATGAATACAACAACCTCAAAAGAAAGGATTTCGAATTTTTCAGCCCAAATGGTTTCGTCACCGATGATTCCGTTTTAACGCTTGCCGTCTGCCATGCGTTATGTCAGCAAAGCACAAACCTTCAAAAGGCCGCCGAGAAGTCATTGATGGAAATCGCCTGGCGATACGCTGACAAAGATTACGGCGGAGGTTTTCGTCGTTGGATGCAGCAGGAAAGTCCAGCCCCCTACAATAGTTTTGGCAATGGGGCTGCTATGCGTGTCAGTCCTTGTTCACTTGCCGCAAAAACACTCGAAGAATCAAAAGCGATTAGTTACGCGGTGACCTCTGTCACTCACAACCATCCGGAAGGACTCAAAGGCGCTGAAGCAGCCGCTGTCGCTGGTTTTTTAGCCAAAAATGGTCTTACTAAAAAAGCCATCGAACAATACATCAACGAACACTATTATCCGATGGATTTTTCCTTGGACGACATCCGTCCTCAATACCAATACGAAGTCAGCTGCCAGGGCACCGTTCCCGTGGCTCTTAAAGCTTTCGTTGAATCGGTGTCTTTCGAGGACGCCATTCGAAATGCGGTCAGTATCGGGGGCGACAGCGACACGATCGCGGCAATTACCGGGGGTGTCGCGGGCATTTATTATGGAATTGAGGATTGGATCGCTAACAGAGCCGAAGAATATTTGGATCCGTACCAAAGGCAACTTTTGAAGAACTTTGAAAAACTGTTTTGCTAAAAATGACGTCAGGGGCAAATTTCTGCCCCTAACGATTGCTTCAATAACAGATGGAACTACTGCTCTGCCTTAACTTCTGACGTTTCTTTTTCGTTTTGATCAGACTCATCTTCGATCTCACCTTCTAAATCATCTTCATCATCCAAATCATCTTCATCGCCCAAATCGTCTTCATCATCGAACTCTTCATCTTCATGATCTTCGAGCCAATCATAGGCGGATAAAGAGACCCGGAAAAGACGTCCGATAAAGTCCAAATCTTTAGGTTCATAAGGACCTGTCTTGATTAATTGCAGCATTTCTTCGATTTGCCAAACATCTTTGTCGCTGTCGAGGAGTTGATCGATGACAAAAAAGGGCAAACCGGTTAGATCGGAAGAGCACACGTCTGAACTCCAGTCACATCACGATATCGTATGC
>OODI01001545.1_pt1 | contig 10136 bp, 8 predicted proteins | sample 1671141 | NCBI WGS metagenome assembly OODI01 (sample SAMN06348126, study PRJEB24527) | human gut metagenome | biome: human gut; feature: ankylosing spondylitis patient; material: feces | host: Homo sapiens | place: China | collected 2015-10 | reverse complement strand
ATACGAGATCGTGATGTGACTGGAGTTCAGACGTGTGCTCTTCCGATCTGCAAGGGCAGCGTCACGGAAGTGGGCGGCATGTCACGCAAGGGGCGGCAGTTCGTCACGGCGGAGCTGTGGCAGTGAACCTGCTTTTCAGATAAACAAATTGCCCGTGCCGGGAACACCGGTCCGGACAATACAGAAAAAAATCTCCGGAGGGAAACTCCGGAGATTTTTTATAGATGCTGTGTTTTACTCAGCGGTCTTGTCGTCGGCAGCAGGAGCGGCGGCCGGCTCATCGACCGGAACTGCCACGGGAGCAGCAGCGGCGGCAGCCTGGGCGGCGACGGCCTTCTGCGAACGCTTGTAAGCGCCGGAGACGACACACGCGATGATCGCAAACAGGATCGCAACGATGGCCAGAATGACGATCGCAACGAACTGGGTGTGACCCGTGAACTCGTAGGTGACAGGGTCGGGAGCTTTGCCGTAGCGGCAGGCGAACGTGTAGCCGGTGTAGCCGGTGAGCATACCGATGACGTTGCCGGCAGCGGCGATGACGGCAGAGATGATGCCGCAGACGGAAGCGGTCACGATCTTGCCCTTGCTGATGCGGATCACGGACAGGATGCCGAACAGGCCGGCGATGAGGCCGAGGACGGACGCGATGAGCATCGTGGCGACGACGCCGAGTCTGCCCATGACTTCCTTCGTGACGGCGCCGGTCTGGTAGACCTCGATGTAGTCCTTACCGGCCTGACCGACGGCGCGGCAGTTTTCGAGGTTGAGGTACTGGCAGCCGTTGACGACGCGGATCTCACCGTTGTCATCGAGCTCCCAGATGGAGAAGTTGTCGCCATAGCGCTCTTTGAGGATATCGGCAACGCTCGGGCACATTTTCTTGTCGCCGTTGCCCTCGTCGTTCATGTAAGCAGGCTGGCTCATCAGGAGCTCACAGCCGGCAGCGACCTGCGCGCAGCCGTCCTCAAACACGCTCAGCTGCTTCTTGCCGTCGGCCAGCTGATTGCCACCGTTGGCGAGGTCCACTTCGCCCTGTGCGAGCTGCTTCTCGGCATCGGCCAGCTGGGCTTCACCGGCGGCGATGGTCTTTTCGGCCTCGGCCAGCTGGGCCAGACCGTCTTCATACTGCTTGAGCTGGGCCTTGCCGTCGGCGACCATCTGCTGGATGTAAGCCGGCAGGTCGGTCACATCGTCCGGAATGACCAGACCCTTGCTGGCCGCGATCGGACGCACGACGGAGACGAACCACGCCTGGGCGCTCGAGAAGCCGCCGAGGTTGGCGATGGTGCCGTCACGGAACTCGACATACTGGTTGACGTAGGGCATGAGGGGCTCAATCTTGGCGAGGGTAGCTTTGCCTTCATTGTAGGCTGCGGTGTTGTCCTCAATCTGCTTCTTGCCGGCGGCGTAGGCGGCCTTGCCTTCCTCGAGCTGCTTCTTGCCGGCGTAGTAGGCGGCGTAGCCCGCGGAGAGCGTCGATTTGCCTTCGGAGTAGGAGATCAGGCCGGCGGTGTAAGTGTCCACGCCAGCGAGGTACGTGCCCTCGTTCTCCTGCAGCTGGTCAAGGCCGGCATTGAGCGTGTCGATGGCGTCCAGACCCTCTTTCGCGTCCTCCTCCTTGTACTCTTTGACATTCATGATGTCGCTGATGCTGGACACTCCGGCGAACAGGCCGAAGATACTCGCAGCAATCAGGCAGACGCTGATGATCGTGAGTAATACTTTTTTCATGTCGTTCCTCCACTCATTTAAGCATTTTTCAGTCTAATACCGAACGCTTGACCTAAACTATATCTTAAATTTCACAAAATCGCAAGAGAAACCGGTCAAATCTTTTTCCGGCGTAAAAAAATTGTCTTTTTCAACAAATGTGAAAGGAATTGTTGTGCAGATTTTCCGTTTTCTACTTCTCTGAATTGGGGGATTCTTGCTGCTGGTTCAACATATTCGCCCGGGTGTGAAAACTTGTCTCCAAACGCACAAAGCGAGAAAAAACTCCACAATCCGGGCAGGATCGTGGAGTAAAAACGATCTTTTGTTACAAAACGCCGAGGTGCTCGAGCAGGATCTTTGTGCCGAGCAGGATGAGGATCACGCCGCCGGCGAACTCGGCCTTGCGCTTGTATTGCAGGCCGAACACGTTGCCGAGCCGGATGCCGGCCGCGGAAAAGACGAAGGTGATCGAGCCGATGAGCGCCACGGCGGGCACGATGCGCGTGCCGGGCAGGAACGCGAACGTGATGCCGACGGCGAGCGCGTCGATACTTGTTGCAATCGCCAGCAGGAGCATGGTCTTGAACGCGAGCGAGCCGTCGAGCTTGTCCTCGTCCTTGGACAGCGCCTCGCGGATCATGTTGCCGCCGATGATGCCCAGCAGTACGAATGCGATCCAGTGGTCGACGGAGGTGACAAACTGCTCAAACTGCGTGCCGAGCAGATAGCCCAGCAGCGGCATGAGCGCCTGAAAACCGCCGAACCACAATCCTGCGATGCAGCATTCCTTCCACGATACGCGCTGCAGCGCCAGCCCCTTGCAGATGGAGACGGCAAACGCATCCATCGACAGACCGACTGCCAGCACGACCAATTCCCAAAACCCCATATCTTCACGTCCCTTTTCCCGCAGATTCCTTACACTGTAAAGGAAATGCCAGGAAAATGCAAGGAAAATTTGCACCCGGGGCATAGAAAAAACCGGCGCCCGGATGTTCCGGACGCCGGCTGGCAGCTTGTTTCAGCAGGGCTCGATGAGGATGACGTTGCTCATCAGGTCCACTTTCTTGAGTTTGCCGGGGACGATCTTGCGGATCCCCATCAGGTCGGTCAGCGTGACGTTCTCGCCGTCGGCGGACACGTTGCACACGCGCGAGCAGACAAGGTTCTGTTTGCCGTCCTTGATCTCATATGCATCAGAAAGACACATGGTCGTTCGCTCCTTTTTTACCCGTTATGCCTGTTTGGCAAGCTCGAGGGCTTTTTCGAGCTTGTCGTTGCCGTGGTCAAATGCATGCAGCGCCTCGGCCAGAGCCGCGGCCGCCTCGGTCTTGCCCTCATCCTCCAGCGCGTGGCAGATGTCGTGCAGCTCGTCAGCGTGATGGCGGTTGTGATCGAGCATATAGTTCAGCAGCGCCAGCACTTCCTCGGGGCTCATCGGCTTATCGCCGGAGTGCTCATGGCTGTGCGGGTGGCAGTGATGTGCATGATCGTGATCGTGTTCATGTTCGTGCATGGGAAACACTCCTTTCTAAGTGGGGCAGGGCTGCCGTACGGAAAAATCACCCTGCTCTGAATGGATTATCAAAAGTTTATCATATTCTCTTGTAAGAATCAACAATTTTTTGCCCCCGGATGTGATAAAAGACTTGTAAATTGTGCGCGAATATGTTAATCTGTTGACGTGATAACGGAAGCTATCCTTGCGTTTTCGGACGGAATGCTTTGAAGTGTTACATAAGGGTGGTACGCTTCGGAGAACCGCACGTTTCGGCCGGGATCACAGCGACTGCTTCCCATGTCCGTGACCACCATGGGTGAACGCCCCCGGCGAGCCCAATCAAACGAAAACCATAAAAAAGGGAAGAAGAGGTGTAACATTTGAAGGATTTAAAGCATCTGATCTACTTTGAGAACCTTCTTGACAGCGCCAACAACGAGCTCGTGCAGCAGGCCAAGGATGAGGGTATGCACCCCATCGCTTACACTTGCTATCACATGCCCGAAGTGGTCCTCAACGTAGACAACTGTTTCTCGGTCAGACTTCGTGCGCCGAAGACAGGTTCATTCGACATCGCATCCTACTACATGTCCAACTACACCTGCGAGTACTGCAGAGCACTCGTGGAGCGTGCGATCGAGGGCGGCTATAACTTCCTCGACGCCATCGCTGGTGTGGACGCCTGCGCGGAGATGAACCGCTGCATGGAGAACATCGAGCTGGTCGCTGCCCCCGACATGCCCAACAAGAAGATGTTCGTTACCCACTGCGACATCCCGTACAAAGTCAAGGACTACACCCTCAAGCACTACGTCACGCAGATCCGCAACCGCTTCCTGAACGTTCTGGCCGAGACCTACGGCGTTGATACGTCCGACGAGGCGCTGCGCAAGGCTGTTGCCGAGCACAATGAGGTCTGCAAGATCATCACCGAGATCGGCGACATGCGCAAGCTCGAGAATCCGCCCATCACCGGTTATGAGTTCCATGTCCTCAACCTGGTTACTTACTGCTGCCCGAAGAGCAAGATCCTCCCGTACCTGAAGGAAACGCTGGCAGAGATCAAGAAGAGAAAAGTCGACGCAAAGCCGTGGTATCGCTGCCGTGTGGCCCTCATCGGTTCCGAGATCGACGACCTCGACATGACCCGCATGGTCGAAGACGCCGGCGCGATGATCGTTGCCGACCGTTTCTGCTTCGGCAGCACCCCGGGCCGTGAAGTCATCGAGCTCAACGACACGGACGATGTCCTTACGCAGATCTGCGCCCACTACCTGAAGACCACTCAGTGCCCGCGTTATATGAGCCAGGAGAAGATCCAGGAGCGCCGCGACACGATCAACCGTCTCGCCACCGAGAACGGTGCCGAAGGCATCATCTACGAATCCATGAAGTTCTGCGATTTCTGGGCATTCGAGCGCGCGCTGGCAAGCCATATCATGAACGAAGAGTATGGCTGGCCGGTCCTGTCCATCGACCGCCCGTACATGGCTCGCTCCTCCGGTCAGCTCCGCACGAGACTGCAGGCCTTTGTCGAGAGCCTTGAGATCAAGCAGATTCATAAGGCTGCGAAGGAGGACAAATAAATGCTGAAAAGTAACATTGCATGGATGAAGAAAAATGTCCCCTCCGACCTGAAGGTCTGGAAGGGCATGATCCAGGATATCGACTGGTCCCAGGTCGCAGCGAAGACCAAGCTGAGCCTCCAGCGCGATAAGGACCGCATCACGGCCGAGTTCAAGGAATTCGCCGCCATGGACACCAGCGCCAAGATCGATTGGCTCATGAACGGCGACCGTCACCTCGGTTACCTGTATAAGAAAGACGCCATCGCGTTTGCCCGCCGTGAGTGGAAGGGCCTCAAGAGCGTCGGCTACGACTTTGTCGGCTGGCTGAAGATCTGGGGCGGCATGCTCAACATGGTCATGAAGGACCCCGTGTCCATTATGCTGGCCGTGTTCGAGTACCACTGGTTCGCTTCCTACCTGGCTACCCCGGCTGTGGTCGACCGCAGCGTGTTCGGCCGCCGCGGCAAGCTGCTGCAGGCTGACTTTGATATGTGGGTCGCCATTACCCACTGGGCCGAGGATCTGATCGCCAACCTCATCATGGCGGACGCGAAGATCGGCGGCAACCAGAAGATCAACAAGCGCATCATCATGTTCGACGAAATGACGATGGCGCAGATGATGGCCGGCTTCCCGAACCTGCTCGGCATCCCGTACCAGATGATCCCGGTCTTCATGGTCTCCGAAATGGACCAGCTGACCCTCATCCCGTACATCGACGCCATCGAGAGCTACGGCCTTCCGTCCGATACCTGCCCGCTGCCGACGGCTGAGTGCGGCTGCGCGGTCAAGGACGAGTACCCGATGTGCGGCCAGGGCTTCATCGCCTCCTCCATGCCGTGCGACGGTTCCGTCATGGCGACGTCCTTCCAGGATCGCCGCTTCAGCAAGTTCATGCCGAGCTACCCGCTGTGCATGCCCGTCCGTTACGACGACGAAGACACCACCGAGATGGCGGCTGCCGACATGAAGGACTGCATCCACTGGGTCGAGGGTCTCACCGGCGAGACCTGGAACTGGGACACTTACTTCGCCACCATGGAGAAGATGAACGAGTGCACCAGACTCGAGATGGAGAAGTGGGAGATCAACAAGACCCATTATCCGCAGCTGGTCGGTTCCTCCTTCGAGCTGTTCCGTAAGTGGAACTACGAGATGGACGGCGGCCTGTTCCCCGAAGGCCTGAAGACGCAGCGCAAGATCTGCAAGACCATGATGGAGACCTACGAGAAGAAGCTGCCCGCTTACGTCGGCGGCTATGAGAAGTACCGTGCGCTCATCTGGAGCTGCCCGGCCCACTTCTATGCCAACTTCTCCAACTGGCTGGCCAACTGCTGGGGCATCTACGCGCTGACCGAGATGGAAGCGCTGAATATGACCAAGATGCTCAACACCACCGACAAGGAAGAGGCCATCAACGACCTCTGCCGTCTGTACGAGCGCATGGTCATGCGTCGCCACACCAACGGCGGCCACGATCACGTTCTGGGCGAGCTGTGGAGACAGTGCGAGAACTTCAACGCGAACGTTGTTATCATGTATCAGCACGTCTGCTGCAAGACGATGGCCGGCCTGCAGGGCCTGTTCGACGATCAGGCTCGTGAGCTCGGTATCCACCTGATCTGGGTCGAGCACGACCTGATGGATCCGCGTACCGTTTCCCGTAAGGACATGCGCGGCCGTGTGAACAACTACATGGTCAACGTCATGCACGCGGAGCCGGTCGACCCGACGCTCATTGACATCGATGACGAGGTCACCTGGTAATTCGGATCATTTGAACGTATATCGGACATAAAAAAACATTCAGGAGGAAGTAAATACTATGAAATACTTTGGCGGATGCGATGTAGGTTCCACCTACACGAAGGCAGTTATTCTCGACGAGAACGGCAAAATGTGCGCCGACACCACGATCCGCAGCAAGATCAATGCGGAGCAGTCCGCGATTGCTGCCATGCAGGAAGTCTGCGATAAGGTCGGCCTGAAGGACTCCAAGGAGCTCGCTTACCTCATCGGCACCGGCTACGGCCGCAATAAGGTCCCGTTCGCTGACGAGAACATCTCCGAGATCTCCTGCCACGCCATGGGCGTGCACGTCACGAATCCGGAAGTCCGCGCCATCATCGACATCGGCGGCCAGGACGTCAAGGGCATCAGCATCGACACCGACGGCACCGTCAAGAGCTTTGCTATGAACGATAAGTGCTCCGCCGGTACCGGCCGCTTCTTCGAGGCCATGGCCCGCTCCTTCGAGCTCAGCCTGCCGGAGTTCTCGAACCTGTCCCTGACGGCGAAGAACGTCATCCCGATCACGGCCCAGTGCACCGTTTTCGCTGAGTCCGAAGTCATCACCCTCGTGGGCGAGGGCAAGCCGACCGACGAGATCGCTGCCGGCATCGAGATGGCCGTCGCCAAGCGCTGCTTCGTCATGGCCAAGAAGGCCGGCGCCACCGACAGCATCACGCTGACGGGCGGCTGCGCGAAGAACGCGGGCCTGAAGCAGGCCATCGAGCACGTGCTGAAGTTCAAAGTCGTTGAGCTGAAGACCGACCCGCAGCTGATGGGCGCTCTGGGCGCTGCCGAGTACGCTCGTCAGAAGGGTCTCGCCAAGAAGTAAGCCACCCCGGCCGGAAAGGAGCAAACTATGAATCCTGTGGTTGCAAAAGTCCTGAAGAAGACGCTCACCACTTCCGCCACCGTCGTCGGTGCGCTGTTCGTGGTGTACTTCTGGAATCTGGACCAGAAGCTGATGGGCTGGCTCTATAAGCAGGTCAACACCATGTTCGACCGCAAGCCCACCGACATCAAGTTCTGAGCGAATACAAACAGGAACCGCCGCTTCCCATTACGGAAGCGGCGGTTTTTGCTGCCTTCAAAGGTATCTGCCCGTGATGCTGTCGGGATCTTGCCGGATCTCCTCCGGTGTTCCGGCGGCGACGATCCGCCCGCCGGCGTCGCCCCCGCCGGGGCCCATGTCGATGACATAGTCAGCACTGCGGATCACATCAAGATCGTGCTCAATGACGATGACCGTCGCGCCATGGTCCAGCAGCGCCTGAAACACGCCCAGCAGCACCCGCACATCCAGCGGGTGCAGGCCGATGCTCGGCTCGTCGAAAACGAACACGGAATCCGTCTGGATGCGTCCGATCTCGCTGGCCAGCTTCAGCCGCTGCGCCTCGCCGCCGGAGAGGCTCGGCGTTTCCTCGCCGAGCGTGAGGTAACCGAGGCCGAGCTGCTGCAGCACCTGCAGCTTCTGGCTGACCATTTTTCTGTCCGCACAGAACGGGAGCGCGGTGTTGACGTCCATGTCCATCAGCTCCGGCAGAGAGGCGGATTGCCCTGCCCTGTTCGTCAGCCTGATATCATACGCCGCGCGCGCGTAGCGCGAGCCGCGGCAGTCCGGGCAAGGGATATTCACATCCGGCAGAAACTGCACATCCAGACTCACCACGCCCGTTCCATCGCAGCCGGGACAACGCAGCGAGCCCGTGTTGTAGGAAAAATCGCCGGCCTTGCAGCCGCGCGCCTTTGCATCCGGCGATCTAGCATAGAGCTTGCGCAGCTCATCATGCACACCGGCATAGGTGGCCACGGTGGAGCGGACGTTGATGCCGATGGGCGTCGCATCGATGAGCTTGACGTGCGCGATGCCCTCGGCGCTGACCGACCGAATGTGCGACGGCAGCGCATGGCCGCTGATACCGGCCTCCAGCGCGGGGATCAGGCTCTCGAGCACCATGGTCGTCTTGCCGGAGCCGGACACACCGGTCACGACCGTCAGCCGCCCCTTGGGGATCGTGACCGCCAGCGGCTTGACCGTATGGATCTGCGTCGTGGCCAGATGAATAACTCCCTGCGCAAACATGTCGGCTTTCCCGGCGCGCGGGCGCAAAGGTGCCTCCGGCGCTCCGGACAGGAACGGGCCGATCTGCGAGGCGGGATCTGCCGCGACTGCGGACACCGTGCCCTGTGCAATGACGCGGCCGCCCTTTGCGCCGGCCTCCGGCCCCATCTCAATGATCCAGTCGGATTCCTTCAGGATCTGCGTGTCGTGATCGACGAGAATGACGGAATTGCCGTCCGCCACGAGGTCGTGCATCACTCCGGTGAGGCCCACGATGTTGGCCGGGTGCAGACCGATGCTCGGCTCATCGAGCACATAGAGCACGCCAGTCGTGCGGTTGCGCACGGCGCGGGCCAGCTGCATCCGCTGCCGCTCGCCGGTCGAGAGCGTCGCCGCGGAGCGGTCGAGCGTCAGGTAGCCGAGCCCCAGGTCGAGCAGCCGCCGCGCCGTGCCCGTAAAAGCCTCGCAGATGCTCCCCGCCATGGGGCGCATCTCCTCCGGCAGGCTGTCCGGCACACCCTGCACCCAGTCATACAGCTCCGAGAGCGTCATCGTGCACGCTTTGTCCAGTGAAATGCCCCGCAGCTTCGGCGCGCGGGCCGCAGCGGACAGGCGCGTGCCATGACAGTCCGGGCACACGTCCTCTTTCAGAAACTTCTCGACGCGCTTCATGCCCTTCTCGTCCTTGACCTTGGCAAGGGCATTTTCCACGGTATAGACGGCGTTAAAGTAGGTAAAGTCCAGCTCTCCCGCCTGATTGGAGTTTTTGGCGTGGTAGAAAATGTGCTTCTTCTCAGCCGGGCCGTCATAGACGATCTCTTTCTCCACATCGGTCAGGTCGCGGAACGGCACATCGGTGCGCACCCCCATGGCGCGACAGACATCGGTCATCAGCGACCACATCAAAGAGTTCCAGGGAGCCACAGCGCCCTCGTCAATGGTCAGGCTTTCGTCCGGCACAAGGGTGGCGCGGTCAACGGTCTGTACGGTGCCGGTGCCGCCGCAGGTGCGGCAGGCACCCTGGCTGTTAAAGGCAAGCTCTTCCGCCGAAGGAGCGTAAAAGCGGGCCCCGCATTCGGGGCAGATCAGCTCCTGCCCGGCGGCCACGGCCAGGGTGGGCGCAAGATAATGCCCGTTGGGGCAGCGGTGGCTGGCAAGGCGGGAATACATCAGCCGCAGGCTGTTCAGCAGCTCGGTGCCGGTGCCAAAGGTGCTGCGGATGCCCGGCACCCCCGGCCGCTGGTGCAGCGCCAACGCGGCGGGAACATACAGAACCTCGTCCACATCAGCTTTGGGGGCCTGGGTCATGCGGCGGCGCGTGTAGGTGGAAAGTGCGTCCAGATACCGGCGCGAACCTTCGGCATACAGCACGCCCAGCGCCAGCGAAGATTTGCCGGAACCGGATACACCCGCAATGCCGACGATTTTGTTCAGCGGCACATCGACATCAATATTTTTTAGGTTGTGTACCCGTGCCCCGCGGATCTCAATATGATCGACC
>OODI01001539.1_pt1 | contig 10149 bp, 9 predicted proteins | sample 1671141 | NCBI WGS metagenome assembly OODI01 (sample SAMN06348126, study PRJEB24527) | human gut metagenome | biome: human gut; feature: ankylosing spondylitis patient; material: feces | host: Homo sapiens | place: China | collected 2015-10 | reverse complement strand
TCTTCCGATCTCAGTCTAGATTTTACCATAATTTACCATGGATTGCAACAGGAAATTTTTACATTTTCTGGAATTTTCACAAAAATCTTCTTGTTCATTCTGCGGTCTGCGCTTCGGTACCGTTTTGAACGGCGTTTTTTGCCTGTTCGAGCATCGTCTGGGCGAAAATCCCGTAGCCTCGGGTGGGGTCATTGACCAGAACATGGGTCACAGCACCCACGAGGCGCCCATTTTGGAGGATGGGACTTCCGCTCATGCCCTGCACGATGCCGCCGGTCGCAGACAGAAGCGAAGGGTCGGTCACCCGGATGACCAGATTCCGGCGGGGATCGGCGTCGCTGACCCGCTCGATCTGGATGCGGTAAGCGCGGGGCGCTTCCCCCTCGATGGTAGCCCATATCTCAGCGGGGCCGGTGACGACTTCCTGCGCGAACGCGATCTCCCGCAGCTGGCCCGAGAAGTGGGTGCGCGTCGTGCCGTAGACGCCGTTCTCGCCGTTGATGCGGATGGTGCCGATGGCGTGGGCGCTCAGGAAATGGCCCTTTAACTCACCGGGGCTTCCGGCCGTTCCGGCACTGCAGCCGGTTATCTCGCAGGGAACGATCTCGCCGCTGCGCAGGGCGACGCTTTCGCCGGTGTCGCTGTCGCTGATGGGGTGGCCCAGTCCCGCAAATACGCCGAGCTCCTCGTCAGCAAAGGTCAGTGTACCCACACCGGCAGAGGAGTCCCGCACCCACATTCCGGCCCGCCACTGCCCGGCGGCACCGTCCCACACTGGGGTCAGGGTAGTCAGCTTCTGCTCGCCGCTGCGGATATACACGACCTCCACGGACTGCCCCTCGGCAGCGTCCAGGGCTTCCTTTACGGCTTCATTGCTCTCGGTGCGGGTCTGCCCGATGCAGATGACCCGGTCACCGAGGTGAAGCCCGGCCTCCTTGGCGGGATTCGATGTCCCGCCGCCAGCCTGCCCGATCTCCGAAAATCCCACGATGAGCGCCCCTTCGGAGAACATCTTGACGCCGAACGGTGTACCGCAGACGGTCACTCTGGGCCGCTCTGTCACCACCGCCCGGATGGTTTTGATGGGGAGCCACCCGCCCAGCGTCAGAGTCGTCTGGTAGCTGCCCACCGCCCGGGTGCTGGCAACATTCTGGCTCCCATGACCACGCTGTGGCTCGACCCATGCAAAGCGGGGGAGATATAAGGCTTGTCCCGGCTCCAGATAAACTCGGTCAGGCAGACAGCTGTACAGCCAGCCCAAAGCTGCCGCAAGAGCCAGCAGCAGATATGCCGCCGCAAGCTTTGCCCGCTGCATTCTCTTCACGCCCATGGCCTCCCTCGCTGTTTTTGGGGTTATTATGCGGAGGCAACGAGGGAATTATCCTTCGGCAGTTGACTTTTGCGGCGAATCTTGCTACTATAAATAAAGTTTCCGTGCGGGAGTGGCGGAATGGCAGACGCGCTGGTTTTAGGCACCAGTTCCAACGGAGTGAGGGTTCGACCCCCTTCTCCCGCATAAAAAATGGCCCCAAGCTCAGGCTTGGGGTCATTTTTTATCTTGCGGAGAAGAGGGGTCGAACAGCACGGCCGCCCGCAGGCGGCAAGCAATCAGCCAAGAGGACTGCCATTACAACTTGACGAAAAATGCAAGAATCTCTATACTATAGAACAGAATAAACAAAGAAGGGAACGGATAGATCCCCTTATGCTGAAGATCGCATTTTGTGACGACGAGACCCAAGAGACCAGACGGCTGGAAGCTCTGCTGGAAGAATATGCTGCTGACCGCGGGCAGGACTTTGCCCATACGTCTTATCAAAGCCCGGTCGAGCTGATGGCGGAGGTGGAGAAGGGAACGCGCTTCGACATCATCCTGCTGGATGTCCTGATGCCGGGCGAAAACGGGATGGCTGCGGCCCGGGAGATACGGGAATATGACTCGAATGTGAAGATCATCTTCCTTACTTCAAGCACGGAGTTTGCGGTGGAATCCTACGCGGTGGATGCATGGTATTACCAGCTCAAGCCCATCCGGAGAGAGGACTTTTTCCGCCTGATGGACTCGGCCTGTGCGGCCTGCACCAGGGAGCGGAAGCACAGCCTCATCCTCCGGAGCAAGAGCGGCATCGTCCGCCTGGAGCTGGAAGAGCTGGTCTACTGAGAGGTGATGGGGCGGACGCTCACGTTTCACCTGAACAACGGCGTCGTGCTGGAAAGCATGGGCCGGCTGGACGACCTCTGTGACCAGCTCGTGGAATACCCGAATTTCCTCCGTCCCCACCGCTCCTTCCTTATCAATATGGAGTATATCGCCAACATCGCAGCACGCTCCATCACGATGCAGGACGGAGCCGTGGTGCCGCTGCCCCACGGGAAGTATTCGGAAACGAAAGAGCGCTATCTGAGCTATATTTTTGACCGAAAGCAGGTGGTCATGTAGTGAACGCTCTTACTGTACCAAACGGTGTTGCCGTGGCGCTCTTTGGCATCGCACTCTCGGCGGCGTTCTGTGACATCCACTGGACGAAGAAAAACTGCATTATATTGGCGGTCGGCTCAGCAGCTATGCTCTTGATGCAGGCGCTTATTACTTATAAGGGTGGCTGGATGGCGATGCAGGAGGCGTATCCGCTTACCACCCATCTGCCGCTCGCCATCATCCTCAGCGTCCTCAGCGGAAAATGGCTCTGGCCCACCATCTCGGTGCTGGCGGCGTATCTGTGCTGTCAGCTCCGGCGCTGGGTGGCGCTGCTGGTCATTGCGATGGTGCCGGGCATCGACTGGCTGCAGCCCGCCGTCGAGATGGTGGTCACGCTGCCGTTGCTGGCGGTATTGCTGCGCTATGTTGCACCGGCGGCCCGCAGCTTTGCCCGGTATCCGCGCTCGATGCAGCTTCTGTTCGGCGTAGTGCCGCTGGCAGGCTACCTTTTCGATTATGTGACCCGCATCTACACCGACCTTCTCGCCCAGGGCAATCAGGCGGCGGTGGAATTCATGCCCTTCGTGTGCAGCGTGGCGTATATCGTCTTTGTCCTCCGGGTCTCGGCAGAGGAGCGCACCCGCGGCCAGCTGGAACAGACCCGGAACAACCTCAAATTGCAGGTCGGCCAGGCGGTGCGGGAGATCGAGGCCCTGCGCACCTCCCAGCAGCAGACTCGCGCCTACCGCCACGACCTGCGCCACCATCTGCAATACATCTCCGCCTGCATCGAGAACGGCAGGGGAGAGCAGGCACAGGAGTACATCCAAAGCATCTGCTCCGAGATAGAGGCCAGCAAGGTGACGACCTACTGCGAGAACGAGGCTGCGAACCTCATCTTCTCGTCCTTTGCAGGCCGGGCGGAGAGCTGCGGTGTGCTGCTCAACATTCAGGCTCATATCCCGCAGCTTATCTCGGTGGCTGAGACAGACCTCTGCGTGCTGCTCTCCAATGCGCTGGAAAATGCGCTCCGGGCCTGTCGCAGGATGAAAGCAGAGAATGGCCCTGCATACATTGAAGTTACTGCCCGGGAAAAGAACGGACATCTCTTTTTGCAGTTCGTCAATCCCTGTCCGGAGGGAATACAGTTTGAAAACGGCCTGCCGGTGACCCACGCTGAAGGACACGGCATTGGCGTGCGCAGCATCTGCGCCATTGTGGAAAAATATAAAGGGCTTTCGGATTTCTCGGCGCAGGACGGCAGATTCATCCTCCGCGTTTCCCTGTGAGCCGGGTCGATTGAGCGCAGTTTCGGGGCGAATCGTGTCAAACTGTCCGCCGCAGGGGCAGAAAAGAGTATACTAGAACCAGACAAAATGTGCTCTCCGAATATCGCACAAGGAGGAAAAGTTTTATGAAACGTATCACTTCTCTTGCACTCAGCGCGGCACTTCTGGCCTCGCTTTCGACACCGGTGCTGGCCGCGCCGGCCATCTCTGTGGATGCAGCCCCTACGGCAGCTGTGCTGGAAGAGGAAAACTCTTTGTGGGAGCTTCCGCAGGCAGACACGCCGGACATGAGCAACACGGTCTGGTCGTTTGCCGGCGGCTACATCGACGGCAGCGAGATGACCCAGGCCGAGATGGACGAGTCTCTGGCGGCATACGGCGGCACGCTGCAGTTCACCTTTGACGCCGCAGGCGGCGCAAAGATGATCCAGGGCGGCGGCACGCTGAACGGCACTTACCAGTATCTCGACGACGGCAGCGTGGGCGTCATCTTCGACTACAACGGCGTGGAGCTGCGCTACGCCTGCATCTTTACCTGGACGGACGAGGACGAGTTGCTCATGGTAGCCATCTCGGATGCAGAGGGTGCCGACGGCATTTACTTTGTCCAGTAAATTCGTTTCATCGTGTCTTTCGGATGCGATGCAGATAAGCCTTGTCTTGGAACTCTGGCTCTGACGGCTGCTTTTGCGGAAAGCAGCCGTCCTGCGGGAGCCGGAACGCCCATTCCCAGGTGAGGCTGGAGGAATCAGAAACGGCCCGGCAGAGTTTTCTGCCGGGCTTGTTCGTTTTCCGGGGCGGAGAGAAGGACTTTCCAGAAAAAAGTGCAAAAAAGTCAAAATATCCTCTTGCAATTTTTCCGTGGAGTGATATAATATTAAGGCAATCGTTTCCAAGGCCGCTCGAGGGGGTAGCCGATATTGAAGGTTGTGATGGGCACATACATTTATAATATGGCCCCAATAAGTCAGAACCAGAAATGAGGTGAAAAAGAATGAAACAGGGTATCCATCCGAACTACGTTGACTGCACCATCACCTGCGCATGCGGCAACGTCATCAAGACTCGTTCCACCAAGCCCGAGATCCACGTCGAAGTTTGCTCCAAGTGCCATCCTTTCTACACTGGTAAGCAGAAGCTGGTCGACACCGGCGGACGTGTTGAGCGCTTCAACAAGCGCTTCGGCCGTAAGTGATTTTACTGGTCTTTTTCAAAGCGCCGTCTCCCTTGCGGAGGCGGCGCTTTTTTGCGTGTTGGGGCAGAAAAGCGCGAACGGCGGAACCTTTCGGAACTTACACGACTTTATCTTATTTTCATCACATTTGCAGACTAAAATAAACCAGCAACGAAATCCATCGCGTTCTGCGCGGCCTTTGAGAGGAGCGTTATTTGTGATCGAAGTTTCTCATCTTACCAAAAAATACGGGAGCCGTCTGGCGGTAGAGGATGTTTCCTTTGCAGTGGCAGACGGCGGCATCTGCGGCCTGCTGGGGCCGAACGGCGCGGGCAAGTCCACCATCATGAACATCCTGACCGGGTATCTGTCCGCTACCAGCGGGCAGGTCACGGTGGCGGGGCACTCGCTGCCGGAGGAGGCCGATGCGGCAAAGAAGTGCGTCGGCTATCTGCCGGAGCAGCCGCCCCTTTACCCGGAGATGACGGTGCAGGAATATCTGGACTTTGCGGCCGAGCTCAAGGGCGTCAAGAAGGCCGAGCGGAAAGAGCAGGTGCGCAGCGCATCCCGCCGCACCGGGCTGGAAAAGGTTCTGCCCCGGCTCATCCGCAGCCTCTCCAAGGGCTACCGGCAGCGGGTGGGCATCGCGCAGGCGCTGCTGGGCAGCCCGAAACTCATCATCCTCGATGAACCCACCGTCGGCCTGGACCCGGCGCAGGTCATCGAGATCCGCAAACTCATCCGGGAGCTGGGGCAGGCCCACACGGTCATCCTGTCCAGCCATATTCTGAGCGAGGTGCAGGCGGTCTGCCAGCAGGTGCTGATCCTGTCCAAAGGCAGGCTGGCGGCATCGGGCAGTCTGCAGGAGCTGACGGCGGACGGCAGGAGTCTGGAAGAAGTCTTTCTGGAACTGACCGGCGGCGAGACCGAGGAGAGCACAGGGGAGGAAGACGAATGAACGCCATTTTCAAGCGGGAACTCCGCAGCTATTTCCACGGGATGCTCGGCTATCTGCTCACCGCCTTTCTGCTGGCGTCGTCGGGCATCTATTTCCTGGCGCTGAACCTCGGCTACGGCCTGACGGATTTCAGCTACTATACGCTTTACCGCACGATCTTCATGCTGCTGCTCTACATTCCGGTTCTGACCATGCGGTCGCTGGCCGAAGAGCGCCGCAGCCGCACCGACCAGCTGTTGCTGACCAGCCCGGTCTCCGTCTGGGGCGTGGTGCTGGGCAAGTTCTTCGCGATGTGCGCCGTATTCGCGCTGCCGTGCCTTGCGGATGCCGTGATGATCCTCATCCTCTGGGCACTGGGCGGCACAGTCACCGCACTGGCCGCAAACTTCGCGGGTCTGTTGTGTTATTTTCTGCTGGGCTGTGCGGCCATTGCCATCGGCGAGTTCCTCTCCGGCCTGACCGAAAACCCCATCATTGCAGCGGTGGCGGGCTTCTCGGTGCTGCTGCTGGCCTATATGATGCCCAGCCTGCGCAGCCTGTTCAATGCGGGCAGCGCGGTGGCGCTGGTCGTCTTTGTGGGAATCGCGGGTGCGGCATCGCTCCTTGCCGGGCTGCGCACCCGGAGCTTTGTTCTGGGGTGTCTGGCCTTTGCAGTGTGCTGCCTGGGGCTGACGGGCCTTTTCCTCGTGAAGAGCGCCTGGCTGACCGAGGCGTTCAGTGCGGTGCTGAGCGCCCTGTGCCTCTTCACGCCCTTTGAAGATTTTGTCAACAACAGCTTTTCCATCCCGACGCTGGTCTATTACCTGACCGTGACGGCGGTGTTCCTGTTCCTCACGGCGCAGGGCATTGAAAAGCGCCGCTGGAATTAAAGGAGGTGCGCAGCGATGAAGTTCTTCCCCAAAGATAAGGCGGCCCTGAATGGGCGGGTGTTCCGCAGCGGCCTCTATTCCGCTGCCATAACGGCGGCCGTCCTGGTTCTGGCCGTGCTGGTGAACCTGCTGGTGCGGACCCTCCCGACCAAATACACCACGTTCGACCTCTCGGAGGCCGGGCTGTATACCCTCAGCGACAGTTCCGCGCAGGTGGCGCAGGGCCTGACGCAGGATGTGACCATCTACTACCTCTGCGAGACCGGCAATGAGGACCAGATCATCTCCAAGCTCCTGGACAAATACGCATCCGAGAGCAGCCATATTGCCTGGGAAATCAAGGACCCGGCCATCTACCCGACCTTTGCAGCCCAGTACGGCGCACAGGATGCTGCGTCTGGAAGTCTGATCCTGGTCTCCGGGGAGCAGAGCGTGGTGCTGGATGCCTCCGACCTCTACGATTATGACTATTCCGACTACTACACTACCGGCAGCTATCGTGTGACGTTCTCCGGCGAGAGTAAGATCACCTCGGCCATCTACCGCCTGACCAGTGGGGAACAGAAACACGCCTACTACACTACCGACCACGGGGAGCAGGCCCTGACCGACACGCTAACCGATGCACTGGAAAATCAGAACCTCTCCCTCACGGCGCTGGACCTGCTTTCCAGCGGCAGCGTCCCGGAGGACTGCGACCTGCTCATCATCAATGTCCCTGCACAGGACTTTGCCTCGGCGGGCGCTCTGGTGGATGAGATGAGCCTTCTGCGCAGCTACCTGAGTGCAGGCGGCAACGTTCTGCTCACGACCGATACTTATTATAATACGCCCAATCTGGACGCTGTGATGGCCGAATTCGGCCTGACCCGCGCCGAGGGGCTGGTGGTCGAGGGCGATTCCGGCCACTTCATGAACGGCTACCCCTACTATCTGCTGCCGGACTACACCAGCCCCACCGAGACCACGGCGCTGGAGGGCGTGGATGCCAGCCGCCATGTTCTGCTCCAGATGGCGCAGGGCATCACCCTGACCGAGACGGAGAATGTGACCGCAGAAGCGCTGCTCACCACCTCCGATGCGGCTTACAGCAAGGCGGCCGGGTACGAGATGACCACGGTGGAGAAAGAGGACGGCGACACGGATGGCCCCTTCACGCTGGCAGCCTACGCCCGCAATACAGCCACCGAGGCGGAGGTCATCTGGATCAACTGCGGCAACATGGACAACGAGAGCGCTTATCAGGTCGTGCCCGGCAATTGCACTTTCCTGCAGGGCTGTGCATCCTCGCTGGCGGGGCAGGTCGGCAGTGTGCTGATCGACTCCAAGGCGCTGGAAGCTGCCCCCATCAGCGTCTCCAGTGCACAGGCGGCTGTGCTGGGTCTGGTGTTCATCCTGATCCTTCCGGCAGCGCTGCTGGCGGCGGGCGCTGTCGTGGTCATCCTGCGGCGCAGAAAGTGAGGCCCGCATGAAAACGAAACAGCGCACCCTCATCGTTCTGCTGGTTCTGGTCTTTCTGGCGGGCGGGGCCTTCGCAGCCCTGACGGCGAAGAACGCGCAGGCCGCACAGGCCGAAAGCGCTGCGGCGGAGGGCAGCATCCCGCTGTCCTCCTTTGCGGCGGGCGACCTGACCGAACTTGCGGTCACGTACAACGGCGAGACGAACACCCTGACGGTTGCAGACGGCAGCTGGACGCTGGCCGAAGACCCGGCCTATCATCTGGACGCCACCGCCTGCAACACGATGGTCACCGCCCTGTCGGCGCTGAACGCCAAACGCCAGCTGACCGAAGAACCCGGCGAGGACTACGGCTTCACGGACGAGAGCCTGACTGTCACGGTCACAGCGGCAGGGGAGACGAACACCTTCACCTTTGGGGCAGAGAATGCCGCCACCGGGGATATCTACCTGAAAAAGGCCGGGGACGATGCCCTGTATATGGTGGCGGCGTCCAAGGCGGCCTGTTTTGCTCTGAGCCGCGCTGAGCTGTTCGGTGCCTTCAACCCGGCAGGGCTGACCCGTTCGGCCATCGAATCCGTCACCCTTGCCTGCGGAGATGAGCCGTTCACCCTGACGGCGGTTTCGGAAGCCGCAGAGTCCGCCCGTTCGGCCGACTCCGAAAGCGACAGCGACAGCAAGGCGTACACCACCGTTTGGCGGCTGGCGGATGCACCGGATGCGGAGCTGGACGAAACGCAGGTCAGCAGCCTGCTTTCGGCCCTCAGCAGCTACGTCACGGCGCAGGATCCCCACGGCGATGCGTCCGGCATGAAGCAGCTGGCTGCAGCCACGGTCCGCACAGCGGACGGCGAACGGACGCTGACCTATTACGAGGGCACGGACGGCTATTATCTGACCGTGTCGGGGGACGCTTCCCTCTACACGGTGGATGCCGCCACCGTGCAAACAGTTTGCACCGCAAAGGACCGTTACAAAGCGGCTTCGTGAAACAAAAGTTCATCTGGAAGTTCTTTTTGAGCCCGGAAGTTTCCCGCAGGGGAGCCTCCGGGCTTTTTGATGTTCCGGCCCGGTTTTCGCCCGGTACGTAAAGTTTGGGCAAACTGTGTCAGAGCGATTGACATTTGTACGGAAATTGTATAAGATAGACACGAACAGGGGGAGAGACTGCGCAATTTGTCACCTAAGGCACGGCGCGTGGGGACCGATCGCCCTGGTACGAGGGATGGGGACACGAGCCCTGTCTTTTTTCGTATCTGAGTTTAAGGAGGATTTGGTATCATATGGACAACTCGGTGATCGTTTCACTGCGGGACATCGTAGTGGAGTTTGACGGCCAGCGCATTCTGGACGGATTGAATCTCGATATCCATGACAAAGAGTTCGTTACGCTGCTGGGTTCTTCCGGCTGCGGCAAGACCACGACCCTGCGGCTGATCGCAGGCTTTTTGGAGCCGAATTCCGGCAAAGTTCTGCTCAAGGGCGAGGATATCACCGGTGTGCCGCCCTACAAGCGCCCGGTGAACACGGTGTTCCAGAAGTATGCGCTGTTTCCGCATCTGAACGTGTTCGAGAACGTGGCCTTCGGCCTGCGGCTGAAAAAGATGGACGAAGAGACCATCCGCCGCAAGGTGCGCGATATGCTGGAAGTTGTGGGCCTGAAAGGCTTTGAGCGCCGCAGCATCGGCCAGATGTCCGGCGGTCAGCAGCAGCGCGTGGCCATCGCCCGCAGCCTGGTCAACGAGCCGGAGATCCTGCTGCTGGACGAGCCTCTGGGTGCACTGGACCTCAAGCTGCGCAAGGAGATGCAGCTGGAACTCAAGCGCCTGCAGCGCGAGATGAATATCACCTTCATCTATGTCACGCACGACCAGGAAGAGGCCCTGACCATGTCCGACACCGTCGTTGTCATGAACGGCGGCAAGGTGCAGCAGATCGGCACCCCGGAGGATATCTACAACGAGCCGAAGAACGCCTTTGT
>OODI01001538.1_pt1 | contig 10154 bp, 9 predicted proteins | sample 1671141 | NCBI WGS metagenome assembly OODI01 (sample SAMN06348126, study PRJEB24527) | human gut metagenome | biome: human gut; feature: ankylosing spondylitis patient; material: feces | host: Homo sapiens | place: China | collected 2015-10 | reverse complement strand
GAGATCGTGATGTGACTGGAGTTCAGACGTGTGCTCTTCCGATCTAGCGCCAGCAGCGGAATATACCACAGCCCTAAGTCCCATTCGGTATTCGCAAACGGCAGCAGGACCTTGCTCCCCTGCGTGAAGTAGCACCAGACCGAGAAGCCAAGGCACACCACGGACAAGCCGATGATCTTCTGCCACGGGGTCAGCCCTTCGGAACGATGCTTGACTGCCTTCGTCCAGTCGTCCGCCAGACCGACTGCCATCGACCCCAGCGATACAAGCAGCAGCGGCAGAATCGTCGTCACCCACGCGCCGGTATACGCCGCGCACAGCACAAACGATACGATGCAGCCCAGCGCAATCATCAGCCCGCCCATAATCGGCGTGCCGCGCTTTTTCAGGTGCTCCTTCGGGCCGAGTTCGTTCTCGCTCGTTTTCATTTGGTGACCGCGCAGCCATTCAATCAGCTTCGGGCCGGTTGCCAGCGCAATCGCCGCGGACAGCACCAGCGCAAGCAGTACATTTGTCAGCATAGGTAATCCTTCCTTATTATCGGGTATTCAATGCGCAGCAGCTTACTCGCCGCGCAGTTCCGTCAGCAGCTCCTGCACGACAACTTTCTCGTCGAACGGCCGCTTGACGCCCATTGTCTCCTGATACGTCTCGTGACCCTTGCCGCACAGAACGATGATGTCGCCTTCCCGCCCGATTTCCAGCGCATGGCGGATGGCGTCCCGACGGTTCTCGATGACGACGTACTCGCCCGTCGTCTCTTTGATGCCCTCCTCGATTTCGCGCAGGATTTCCATCGGATCTTCCGTGCGCGGATTGTCACTGGTGAGGATGCACAAATCCGCCAGTTCGCCGCCGATGCGCCCCATAATCGGGCGCTTGCCCTTGTCGCGGTCGCCGCCGCAGCCGAAGAGCGCAATCAACCGCTTCTTGGTGAACGTGCGGCAGGTGCGCAGGATGTTGCTCAGCGCATCCGGCGCATGGGCGTAGTCCAGAATCACGCGGTACGGCGTGTTCGTCGGCAGCATTTCAATGCGCCCCGGCACACTGTGGATGCTTTCCAGCCCCGCGCGGACATTCTCCGGCGACACGCCCAGAATCAGCGCGCACGCCGCCGCAGACAAGGCGTTGTAGACATTGAACATGCCCGTCATGCGCAGGTTGATTTGGATGTATTCCGCGTTGCGCAGCCGCAGCTCAAAGGACACGCCGTTTTCGGTGATTTCAATGTCGCGCGCAAACAAATCCGCCTCCGCCGCGATGCCGTAGGTCATATGCGGAATCGTCACGTCGCGCAGCAGCTCCGCCGCCCGCTCGTCATCGGCGTTAATGGCGGCATTTTTCGCCATGCCGGAGGTGAAGAACGCCTTTTTGCACTGGAAGTAGTTCTCCATCGTACCGAAGTAGTCCAGATGGTCTTGGCTGAGGTTGGTGTAGCAGCCGCACTCGAACGTCATGCCGTCCAGCCGGTGCATATCCAGCGCGTGCGCCGACACCTCCATGACGACCACCTGCACGCCTGCCTGCACCATCTCGTTCAAGTCGCGCATGAGGTCAATCGGATCGGGCGTGGTCTTGCTGGACGGGATGTGCTTCTCGCCGATCATGTTGCCCGTCGTGCCGACCAGCCCGCACTTGAAGCCCGCCTGTTCGCAGATAGACTTGACCATGTAGCTGGTCGTCGTCTTGCCCTTCGTGCCGGTGATGCCCACGAAGCGCATTTTCCGCTCCGGATGATCAAAGAACGCCTCGCAGATTCTCGCCATCGCCGCGCGGCCATTGCTTACCAGCACCTGCGGCACATTCACATCGTCCAGAAAGCGTTCCACTACCAGTGCCACGCAGCCATTTTGCACCGCCTGCGGGGCATACTGATGCGCATCAAAATGTGCGCCGGCAAAGCAGAAGAAGATGCCGTTTTCGGTCTTTTCCCGGCTGTTGGAACACAGCGCCGCAATCTCCACGGACATATCGCCCCTGGTTTCCAGCAAGTACGGCACTTCCTTGACAAGCTGTCTCAGTTCCATCGTCAATTAGCTCCTTTATTCGTCATCCCCGGCCATCAGCAGAAAAATCGTTGTGCCGGGCTGTACATATTCTCCCGCTGCAGGGCTTTGCTCTGTGCACAGCCCCTGCCCCGTCATGGACATCATTAGTCCCCGCTGGCGCACAAGGCGCGCGCAATCTACATCGCCCAAGCCAGTCAGGTCAGGCACACAGACCAGCTCTTCCGGCGTCAGCTCCTCTGAACCGGCGGTGTAGAGCATCACATGCCCGCCTTTGACGAGCTTCGCGCCCGCCGGCGGCAATTGATCCAGCACGACGGTGTTCGCGCCGTCCGTCACGCTTTCCAATCCCACCTGTGACAGTTTACGCTTTGCATCGCCAATCGTCAAGCCTTTCAGCGCAGGAACTTCAATTTCTTCATCTTTTTCATCATTTTCCGGGTCAATTCCAAGGTACGGCAGCATTTCCTGCATGATTTGCCGGGCAAAAGGCGCCGCCGTCGTGCCGCCATAGTCAATCGGCACGTCCGCCTCCTTGACAATGACAAGGATGCTCACCTGCGGATCATTCACCGGCGCGAAGCCGTAGAACGACCCGATGTGCGTGTCGCGCACGACGCGTCCATTCTTGTAAACCTGTGCCGTGCCGGTTTTGCCGCCGATGCGGTATCCAGCAATCGCCGCGTTCTTGCCGCCGCCTTCTGAAACGACACATTCCAGCAGCAGCCGCATCGTGTCGCTCGTTTCCGGGCGAATTGGCGCTGCCATCACCGTCGGGTGAAAGCGCTCCAGCGTCTCCCCGTCCGGCGTTTGAATTTCGCTGACGATGTAGGGTTTCATCAGCTTTCCGCCGTTGATGACGGAGTTCGCCGCCATCATCATCTGAATCGGTGTGAGCGCGACGGACTGTCCGAAGCCGATGCGCGCCAAGTCCACGCGTTTGACGTTCCGCGACGTGATGAGGATGCCCGGCGACTCCCCCGGCAGGTCAATGCCCGTCTTTTTGCCCAGCCCGAACGCCGTCAGGTAGCGGTAGAACGTATCCGTCCCCATCCGCAGCGCCAGCTCGACAAACACCGGGTTGCAGCTGTTTTTCAGCCCATCTGCCATCGTCTCCGCGCCGTGCGGACGCCCCCAGCAACGGATGGTATCGCCATCGACGGTGATTTTCGCCGAGCAGTAGAAAGAATCCTGCGGCGTTGTCACCCCGCTGTCCAGCGCGGATGCCGCCGTGAGAATTTTGAACGTGCTGCCCGGCTCGTAAACGTCGGAAATCGCAGTCAGGCGCATCAGCTCCGTCAGCGTCTCCGCGTCATTGCGCGGCGGATCGTTCGGGTCGTAGCATGGGTTCATGCACATCGCCAGAATCGCGCCCGTTTTCACGTCGCTGACAAGGCAGATGACCGACTGCGCCTGATTGACCTCGATGCACTCGCGCATCGCCTTTTCGACCATCTCCTGAATTTCCGCGTCAATCGTCAGCACCAAACCGCACCCCTGCTGCGACGGGATGTACCAGCCTTCCGTGCCGTCCAGCTGCCGATTGCGCGCGTCCACCTGCCGCAGATAGCTGCCCTCCGTGCCGCGCAGGACATCCTCATAGCGGCTTTCCAGCCCGGACTGCCCCTCGCTGTCCACCGTCGTCAAGCCCAGCACTTGGCTGAGCAGCGCTCCATATGGGTAGTAGCGGCAGATATCCTCGTCAAAGGACAGCGCCTTCAAGCCGCTGTCCTCCGGCGCCTCTGACCGCAGCTGACGCAGGGCATCGACCGTCTCGCGGCTGACCTGCCGCTTTAAGATAATCGACCCCTTTGTCTTGTCCTGCAATCGTTTTCGTGCCGTCTCTTTGTTGATGTTCAGCACCGGCTCGATACTGTCGAGGAACTTCTCCGTGTTGCTGACAAGCCGCGGGTCAGCAGTGACGATGTACGCCGTCGCGGAGATGGCGAGCGTTCGTCCCTTGCGGTCGGTAATCGTGCCGCGCCGCGCGGTAACAATGCCTGCTTTCGTCCACTGACGAATGCCCCGCTCGGTCAGCGAGGCAGCCTCGGAGGTAGTGAGAATGGCAATGCGCGCCGCCGCCAGCAGGAACAAGCCCGTCAGCACCAGCGTCATCAGCCAGATTCGCTTGCGTACCAGCAGTTCCGGATGCATGTCCGTCCTCCTGATTCGCGTTTTTGCGGCTTATTGCTGTGGATTGCGGATTCGATTACTGCATGTGCATCAGCAGCGCCACGTCCGTGGTGGTCATGGTGTTCTGTGCGCCCTCCTGCAGGCCGCAGATAGCATCCGACACGCCGGACAGTTCCACCACCTGCACGTTCTTGCCTTCCTTCATCCCCAGCTTCTGAGCCCGCTGCAAAAGCGACTGTTCCTTCGTCGCAACGCTGATTTGCGCCTGCAGGGTGTCGTTCTCCTGCTGCTTCGCGTTGATGTTCGTCGTCCGGACACCAATCTGGGTGCTGACGTTCTGAATCTGCGACTGCAAGTTCAGCCAGAAAACACCCATCACGAACAGGCACACCGCCACTACCAGCATCGCCAGCCCCGAATGCAGCCCCTGCCGCGAAACGAGAATACTGTGCTGCCGTTCCTGCTGCTGCGGCACATCTGCCCGGCGTCGTGTGCCCGTGTTCTGCCAGCAGCCCGCCCCGAAGCTGACCGTCGCCCGATAGTTATCCATATACGGCTGCTCACCCTTGAAATCGATGTTGAAGTTGAAGCTATGGTCAATGCTCTTCCGCATTTCGCGGAGAGCGCGTTCCTCATCGCGCGGATCTGCGAAGGGGGCGGATTTGCGCTTGCTCCACAGCCGCGCCCTGTCGTTCATCATACTGTATGCCTCCTCTGCCTGAAAAATGCCATTGTTTCAGCGGATAGAACCGTTATTCTTTCTCGTCCTCGCCGTCTTCCAGCTCGTCAATCGCTGCCCACGTCGCATTCAGGTTATCCTTGAACAGCTCGAAGTTCGCCATGTTGTTGATTGTCGCCGCCACGCGCAGATGGTCGTCGTTGCCCATAATGTCAACGTCCTTCTCTTCGCCCAGCATCATGCTGCGCAGTTTTGCCGGCAGCAGCACACGTCCCTGCGCGTCGCACTCCTGATCCGTATAGGACATGGAGTTAAACCACTGCATGTAGTTCATCAGCTGTGCATTTTTCTTCTTGCGGTTCAGCCGCTCATAATGCTCGCACAGGCGCATAAAGACCATTTCAGGGTAAATTGCAATGGACTTGAAGTCAAATTCCGGTGCAATCACAAACCGCTCGCCCAGTTCCTGCCGGAACGCCAGCGGAATCACCAGACGACCCTTGCCGTCCAGCGAATGATTATAGGTGCCGCGGAAACGCTTTCTCTGTTTTTCAAGAATCTGCTCATCAGAAAGGGGTACATTTGTGCGCATGTTAGTGGGGGTCAGGCATTCATTTTGCCCAACTTGGTTCTCATCCACACGCTCACCCCCACCAAATTCACAAAATAGGTCGTCAATCACACGAAATGGCACTCTTATCATACCGCCGCGATTCGGAAATTGCAAGTGTTTGCAGGCACTTTTTTCGATGAAATTTTTTCCCGTTTCCAGTTTTCTTTCATCTTTTCGTAATATTCGACAGGTGCGATGTGTCATCGTCGCCCAAAAACGTGAAACAGTCGTTCTTTTTCGAGTGATTTTGTCCGTCACTTTTGGGAGCAGTTCTCCATTCGGGCGTATTTTTCGCTGAAAAAGTGGTTTCTACGCCCAAAAACAAAAAAAGACGGCATAAACCGTCTTTTGGGGGATGTAACAAATATTTAAGAATTGCTTAGTGTGGTCATCAGCGGCACTTCCGTCAGCCGGAAGCCCAGCGCGTCGCAGGAGGTCAGCCGATAATGGCTGCCTTCATGCTCGCCGTTGAACCCCGCGCGGATTCCTGCCCCGTGCAGATGACCGTACACCACCGTATGCACCCTGTGCCGCGCAAGCACCTGCGTGAACGGCGTATCCAGCACGGTCAGCAGCAGCGGCGGATAGTGGAGCATGACGACAATCGGCTTCTGCCCCTCCGCCAGTTTTTCCGCCGCGCTGATCGCCATGTCCAGCCGCAGCAGTTCACGGTTCAGGATGCGCTCATCCTCCGGCGCAAGCGGCGCGTCGCCCGTGGGGAACATCCACCCGCGCGTGCCGCAGACGACAAAATCCCCCATATCCAGCGCGTCATGCTGCAAGGCGCTCATGCCTTCCGGCAGCACCCGCCGCAGTTTGGAGACACTGTTCCACCAGTAATCGTGATTGCCCTTGATGAGCACCTTGCGCCCCGGCAGTGCGCCAATCTTCTGCAAGTCCGGCACGGCGCGCTCCAGCTGCATAGCCCACGAGATATCGCCGGGAATCAGCACGACATCCCCGTCCTTAACACGCGTGCGCCAATCCGCCGCGATATGCGCAAAGTGATTCTCCCAGTGGTCGCCGAAAATATCCATCGGCTTTTCCTCGCCGCCGGGCAAATGCAAATCACCGATGGCAAACAGCGTCATGTGTCCTCCTTGCGCGGCGCAGACAGGTCACATATCGTCGTCCGCGTCCTCGTCGTCATCCTCGTTGGCTTCGTCTTCCTGCATTCCTTCCAAGGAAGTCATTTCGCCCGCCATCTTCGTGTATTCGCCGTCGGTTTCTTCCGGCAGCATCTGAATTTCGTCCATCGAGCCGACGTCGTCCATGTCCGTCAGGCTGCGCGGCGTCACCTGTTCGCCGTCGCCGTCGCCGGAATCGTCGGACGCAGCGCCCACACTCTCCGCCGCCTGCGCGTTCATTTCCTTCAGGCAGAACAGGCAGATATCGCGTCCCGGCAGTGCGGGATTCTCGTTGCATACGCTGCACATTTCCACGTCGTCCTGCCCGCCTTCGCCCTTCATCTCGCGCATACACACCTTGCAGTACTTGTCGCCGGGCGTTGTGATGTAGTTCAGTTCACACCGCGGGCATTGAACATACTTCTTCATAAGAAGATTCCCTCCTAAAATTCAGACCGCCGGGTGTTTTTTCCGTCCGGCACATTCTGTGGTAGTTATTTCCTTGGAAAGCCGCTGGGGATTTTCTTGCGTCTCCAAAAGTCATATGTTACAATCATGTTACGATTTTTATTGGAAATCGTAATAACTTTCGGAGGAGCTTGCAATGAACAAGAAGTACGCGGCGCTTTTCACTGCGTCCGTCCTGCTGCTCACCAGTCTATCGGCTGCTGAGAACTTCCCGACGTCGCAGTTCGACCATGATGGATGGTATCGCCCGAACGGAACAGTCTGTCCCGTGCAGGATGCCGTCGCAACACCCCGTCCAACCGCCACACCTGCCAGTGCGCCGGTAAAAACGTCTGCACCTTCCACGGGGGATGATTATACTACACCATCGTCGCAAGTGCAAGAGGAAATTCTGCTGAATTTGCTCAATCAGGAACGAATTGCGCAGGGACTTTCGCCTTTGACGCTCGACGCGGAGCTTTCCCGCATTGCGCGCATCAAATCCGCCGACATGCGCGACAACCATTACTTTGCGCACGAGTCCCCCACCTACGGTCATGTCAGCGACATGCTGAAAACGTTCGGCTACTCCTTCTCCAGTGCGGGCGAGAACATTGCCCACCATGCCACCACGGAAAAGGCGCACGCCGCGTTCATGTCCTCGGACGGACACCGCCGCAACATTCTCTCCAGCGCTTGGCAGAAAGTTGGGCTGGGTATCGTCTACGACGCGAACGGTTACGTTTATGTGACGGAGATTTTCGTCCGCTGACCCTTTTTCGCCCCTTCCAATCTCGGAAGGGGCATTTTGTCATGTACCAATCCTGATGGTCGGCTGCGCAACAGGGGGCAGCGGCGCTTCCGGCGTCTCCCTCGTGTCGGATGATTCCGCCGTGACGGACATCGCTTCCTTCGTCAGCGGCACGCCGTTTGTCACCTGCACCGGCCGATGGCAGCGGATGCCGCGGTTCATACCCTCCACACCGGGGAGCGACACGCCGCGCGCGTGCAGGATGGCGCGTCCAGCGGCGCTTCGGCGCGGATTCGGCGCATTGAGCGGGGCATCCAGCGTCATTTGCACGGCGTTTTCCACCGCGCGCGCCACTTCCGGCGTTACGGGCAGGTAGACCAGCTCAGTGCGGGGAAAAATCAGGTTGCGCGGCACATCAGCGCGGGCATTGGGTTTCTTTTTCATTGCTGCACTCCTCCATCCAGCCGGATTCTCCGGGCAGTTCCCATCGTATGCGGCGGATGAAAGATGCGTGTCAGGTTTCCGGCGCTTCTTCTTCCGGCGCAAGCACCTTTTCCAGAAGCGTCAGCAGCTGGTCGCGCCCCGTGCCGTCTTCGGACGACCAGCAGATAACCTCCCACGGCTGCACAAGCAAGGCGCGGCAGATAGGCGCAAGCTGCTTCTGGCGCGCGCCGCGGCTGATCTTGTCCGCCTTGGTGGCAATCACGGTGAACGGGATGCCCATCTGGCGGAGGAAGAGGTTCATCTGCTTATCGTCCTCGGTCGGCTCGTGGCGGATATCCACAAGGCACAGGACGTGGCGCAGTTCATCGGACTGCTCGAAGTAATCCTGCATCATTTTGCCCCAGCGGAGTTTCTCCTGCTTATCAACCTTTGCGAAGCCGTAGCCGGGCAGATCAATCAAATGAAAGCTGTCATTGAGCAGGAAGGCGTTGATGAGCCGGGTTTTTCCGGGCGTTTGGGACGTGCGCGCGAGGGAGCGGCGGTTGCAGAGCTTATTGATGAGGCTGGATTTGCCCACGTTGGAGCGGCCGGAGAAGCTCAGCTCCGGGCGGTCGCTCTCGGGCAGCTGGCTGGAAATGCCGTAGCTTGCAATGAAATCCGCTTTGTTATAGTTCATAGCTTCGCTCCTTTCGTCTCAGCAGACCGCGCCCGGCTGCGGCTTTTCAGTCGTCTGCGGCAGGGCCGCAGCCTCAGCGGGCTTTACCTTCCTGGTGCGGGGGTGGCCCGCAGACACCGTCTTGGGCTTGAGGAGGGCTGCGGCGAGGACCTGCGACAGGTTGGACATGGGCAGGAACTGGATGTTCTTCTTGACCTCGTCGTCCACCTCGTACAGGTCGGAGACATTGTCCTTCGGGATGAGGACGGTCTTCATCCCCTCGCGGTATGCGGCCATGCTCTTCTCGCGCAGGCCGCCGATGGGCAGCACATTGCCGTGCAGGGTGATCTCGCCGGTCATGGCGACATCGCCGCGCACCGGAATGCCGGACAGGCAGGACACCAGCGCCGTGGTCAGGGTGACACCGGCAGAGGGGCCGTCCTTGGGCACGGCCCCTTCGGGGGCGTGGATGTGCAGGTCACACTTCTTCAGCCGCTCCGGGTCGATGCCGTATTCATTGGCGTGGACGCGGACGTAGGTCACGGCCAGCTGCGCGCTCTCCTTCATCACGTCGCCCAGCGAACCGGTGACGGTGATCTTGCCGCTGCCGTTGTCCATCACCTGCACCTCGATGGGCAGGGTCTCGCCGCCCACGCTGGTCCATGCCAGACCGTTGGCGATGCCCACCGCGTTGGTGCGGTTGAGGAAGTCGGGCTTGACAAAGCGGGGGCCAAGCAGCTGTTCCAGCATGGTGCCGGTAACGGAGACGCTTTCCACCTCGCCTGCGGCGATCTTGCGGGCGCACTTGCGCAGCACGCTGGTGATGGTGCGTTCCAGATTGCGCACACCGGCCTCGCGGGTGTAGCCGTCAATGATGCCGTACAGCGCGCTCTGGCTCAGCGTGACCTTGCCGGTCAGGCCGCAGGCCTTGAGCTGCTTGGGCAGCAGGTGCTTGCGGGCAATGTTGTATTTTTCCACGCGGGTGTAGCTGGGCAGCTCGATCACGTCCATGCGGTCACGCAGGGGGCCGGGGATGCTGCCAAGGTCGTTGGCGGTGGTGATAAAGAACACATGGCTCAAATCGAACGGGATATCGATGAAATGATCGTTGAAGGTGCTGTTCTGCTCCGGGTCCAGCGCTTCCAGCAGGGCTGCGGCCGGGTCGCCCCGGAAGTCGCCTGCCAGCTTGTCGATCTCGTCCAGCAGCATGAGGGGGTTCGCGCTCTTGGCAGAGATCATGGCAGTGATGATCTTGCCGGGCATCGCGCCGATGTAGGTGCGGCGGTGGCCGCGGATCTC
>OODI01001523.1_pt1 | contig 10205 bp, 13 predicted proteins | sample 1671141 | NCBI WGS metagenome assembly OODI01 (sample SAMN06348126, study PRJEB24527) | human gut metagenome | biome: human gut; feature: ankylosing spondylitis patient; material: feces | host: Homo sapiens | place: China | collected 2015-10 | reverse complement strand
CCAGATGCGCATCGTGACGCAGTACCGCTACGACGACACGTCGGACGAGGCTACCTCGGAGGTCGAGCAGATCATCTACGACGCTCTGAAACCGCTCTACTCGTATGACATCACCTTCGAGCAGTTCCGTAATACGCAGACCGACGCCAACGGTATCCTGACGGCCGACAAGATCGGTCCCTCGATCGCCAAGGACATGACGTGGAACGCCATCTATTCGGTGCTCTTCTCGCTCATCGCCATCGGTCTCTATATTACGTTCCGCTTCAAGCGCTGGCAGTGGGCTTCGGGCGCCACGGCGGCCCTGGCCTTCAACGCCCTGCTGATCATCGGCATCTTCTCGATGTTCTACGGTCTGCTGCCCTTCAACCTCGAGGTCAACCAGGCGTTCATCGCCGCGATCCTGACGATCATCGGTTACGCCATCAACGATACCGTGGTGGTCTTCGACCGTATCCGCGAATATCTGGGCATGTATCCCAAGCGCAACCTCAAGGAGAACGTGAACAACGCCATCAACTCGACGCTGTCGCGTACGATCAACACTTCGGGCACGACGCTCGTGACGCTGCTGGCGATCTTCTTCTTCGGCGGCGAGACCATCCGCGGCTTCATCTTCGCGCTGACCGTCGGCGTTATCGTGGGTACCGTCGCGACGATCTTCATCGCCACCCCGATCGCCTACGACCTGATGTCCAAACGCGCCAAATTCGACAAGGAGGCGTAATACACCTTATATCTATTCGAATAAAATGGACTGCACGGTTTGTTGCAGTCCATTTTATTTTTACCTTTGCATCATGGAACTTCAACGCACATTGGATAATTTGCTGAAATGGATGCACCGCTACGTCTCGCCGGTCTTTCTTGCGCTGCTCGTCGCGTCGTTCATTTTGTGGTATATCGCTAAACTGAGCTATACCTATACCACCGAGCAGGTCGTGCGTGTGAGTGTGGACGGGGAGCCGTTCGAGGTGACGTGCGTCGTCGAGGGCGTCGGCACCAACCTGTTCGGCTACCGGGTCTACATGAACAAGACGCTGCGCATCCCGCTCTCGGAACTCAAATACAAGCGTTCGCGCGAGGAGGGGCACGAGGGCAAGGTGGTGATCGACCCCCAGTCGTTGCAGAGCGCCATTTCGGTACGCTACAGCGATATCAAGGTGGTCTCCATCGGCGCTGTTCCCGAACTGGATTATCCCGAAGAGAAACCATGATGAAAATCGGAGTAACGGGCGGCATCGGCAGCGGCAAGAGCACTGTATGCCGCCTTTTTGCACAAAAGGGCATTGCGGTTTACGATTCCGACGCCGCGGCCAAACGACTCATGCAGCAGGACGACACGCTGCGTATGCGGCTCACCGAACGTTTCGGAGCCGACACCTTCCGCGACGGACAGCTCGACCGGAGCCGCCTCGCAGGCGTTGTCTTCAGCGATCCGCAGGCGCTCGCCGACCTCAATGCGCTGGTGCATCCCGTCGTGATGGCGGATTTCGATGCGTGGGCCGCCCGGCAGGAGGGGCCTTACGTGATTCTCGAAAGCGCGATCCTGTTCGAAGCCGGCCTCGAAACGTGCGTCGATAAGACCGTTGCGGTACTCGCGCCGCGCGAACTGCGCATCGAGCGCACCTGCCGCCGCGACGACTGCGGTCCCGATGAGGTCGGCCGCCGCATCGCCGCCCAGCTGGACGACGATACGCTGAGCGGCCGTGCCGACTACGCGATCGTCAATATCTTCGAGGAGGACCTCGAACCCGCCGTTGTCAAACTCGACCGCATATTCAGCCATGAAGCAGCACGACATTGATCTCGACCTCTCCCGGCCGCAGGTGATGGCGATCCTGAACGTCACCCCCGACTCGTTCTTCGCCGGCAGCCGCATGCCCGACGCGACGCATGTCGAACGCCGCGTGAAGGAGGCCGCCGCCGAAGGCGCCTCGATCATCGACGTGGGGGGCTATTCGTCGCGCCCCGGCGCCGACGAAGTCCCTGTCGACGAGGAGTGGCGACGCGTGGAGCTGGGCATCGGGGCCGTGCGGCGTCTGGCGCCCGGCGTCCTGATTTCGGTCGATACCTTCCGCAGCGAAGTCGCCGCCCGTGCGATCGAAAAATTCGGTCCGCTCATCATCAACGACATCTCCGCCGGGGAACTCGACCCGCAGATGCCCGCCACGGCCGCGCGCTGCGGCGTGCCCTACGTCGCCATGCACATGAAGGGCGATCCCCGGACCATGCAGACCCTCACCGACTACAAACGCGACATCACGGCCGAGGTCACGGCCTACTTCGAAGCGAAGACCGCCGACCTGCTCGCCGCCGGGATCAAGCGCGAAAACATCATCCTCGACCCCGGCTTCGGCTTCGCCAAGACCACCGAACAGAATTACGAGCTGCTTGCGGGCCTGCACCGTCTCTGCGCACTGGGGTACCCCGTACTGGCGGGCCTTTCGCGCAAGTCGATGATCTACCGCGTCCTCGACGCCACGCCCGCCGAATCGCTTGCGGGCACCGTCGCCCTCGGCTGGGAGTGCCTGCGTCAGGGGGCCGCGATCCTGCGCGTGCACGATGTGCAGGAGGCCGTCGATACGGTCAGGCTCTTCGACGCATACGAACGGAACCGCAAATAACCATCGCAACCGCATGATAAAAGTTACCGACATACACAAGCGTTTCGGCGACCTCGAAGTGCTCAAGGGCGTCTCGCTCGACGTCGCCGAAGGCGAAGTCGTCTCGATCGTCGGCGCCAGCGGCGCGGGCAAGACCACGCTGCTGCAAATCGTCGGCACGCTTTCGTGCCCCGACGCGGGCCGTGTCGAGATCGACGGACAGGACGCCTTTTCGCTGGGCGACAAGGCGCTGTCCCGCTTCCGCAACGAACGTATCGGCTTCGTCTTCCAGTTCCACCACCTGCTGCCCGAATTCACGGCTTTCGAGAACGTCTGCATTCCGGGGTTTATCGGCCGCCGTCCGCGTGCGGAGGTCGAACGCCGCGCCGCCGAACTGCTGGAGATGATGAACCTCACGCCGCGCCGCGGCCATAAACCCGGCCAGCTGTCGGGCGGCGAGCAGCAGCGCGTGGCTATTGCCCGCGCGCTTGTCAATTCGCCCGCCGTACTGCTGGCGGACGAACCTTCGGGCAACCTCGATTCGCACAACCGCGACGAGATACACCGCCTTTTCTTCGAGCTGCGCGACCGGCTGGGACAGACCGTCGTGATCGTCACCCACGACGAGCATCTGGCGGCGATGGCCGACCGGAAGATCACCATGTCGGACGGCCGGATTCTGTAATGCCGCGTTTTATGGACGACGAACTGAAAGAGCTGCTCGAACGGCTCCACGACAAATACAACCGCTCTGAGTTTATCGAGGACGACCCGATTTCGGTGCCGCACCGCTATACGGACCGCGCCGACCGCGAGATCGCGGGGTTCCTCGCCGCCACGATCGCGTGGGGCAACCGCAGGGCGATCGTCACGAGCGGCCACCGCATGATGCGCTGCATGGACGACGCTCCGGCGGACTTCGTGCGCAATGCTTCCGACCGGGAGCTGGCGACGCTCGAAACCTATGTCCACCGCACCTTCAACGGCCGCGACCTGCGCGATTTCGTGCTGGCCCTGCGCCGCATGGACCGACGCTTCGGCGGCCTCGGCGTCTTTTTCGAGGAGCGCTATGCTGCCGCGCAGAGTATTCCGGCGGTCCTTTCCGAATTCCGCCGCGAATTTTTCAGCTGCGACCATGCGCCCCGCTGCGAGAAACACCTCTCGTCGATCGACAGGGGCGCGGCCTGCAAGCGGCTTTGCATGTTCCTGCGCTGGATGGTGCGCCGCGACGAGCGGGGCGTGGACTTCGGCCAGTGGACGCGGATTCCGATGTCGGCCCTTTACATTCCGCTCGACCTCCATACGGGCGACATGGCCCGCGCGCTGGGCCTGCTTTCACGCCGCCAGAACGACTGGCGGGCCGTGGAGGAGGTCACGGCGGCGCTTCGCGGATTCGATCCCGCCGATCCCGTGCGTTACGATTTCTCGCTTTTCGGCGCCGGCATCGACGGTTATCTGAAAGAGTGTTGACGATGTTCCGTTTCAAACGATTCACCATATGTCAGGACCGCTGTCCGATGAAGGTCGGAACCGACGGCGTGCTGCTCGGCGCATGGGCCGGCGTGCGGCCTTCGGACCGCCGCATCCTCGACGTCGGTACAGGCACCGGGCTGATCGCCCTGATGATGGCCCAGCGCGCTCCCGAAGCGCTTATTACGGGCGTCGACGTGGAGGAGGTCTCTCAGGCCCGCGAAAACGCCGCCGCGTCGCCGTGGGGCGGCAGGGTGGCGTTCGTGCAATGTCCCGTGCAGGAATTCGCGCCGGACGAACGCTTCGACCTGATCGTCTCCAATCCGCCCTTCTTTGTCGATTCGCTGACCTGCCCCGACGAAGGCCGCACCACGGCGCGCCACGCCGTGCGCCTGCCCTTCGACCAGCTGCGCGACGCGGTCGTGCGACTGCTCGCCGCCGAGGGCCGCTTCGCCGTGATTCTGCCGACGGACGAAGCCCGGCGTTTTGTCGACATCTGCCGCGGATTCCTCGCGCAGACCCGCTCTACGGGCGTACGCACCACGCCACGCCGTCCGGTCAAACGCCTGCTGATGGAATTTGTGCACGAAAACGCCTGCTCCGGCCTGCGCTCCGATTCTCCTCCTGTCTGCTCCGAACTGGTCGTCGGCACGGGCGAACACGAGCAGTACACCCCCGAATACCGGGCCTTAACCCGTGATTTTTACCTGAAATTTTGATAGCACGGCAAAATAAATTACATTTGTATCAGTGAATAAAAACTTCGAGACCATGAAACTCAGACTTCTCGCCCTCGCCCTCGCCGTATGCGGCGGCGCGGCGGCGCAAAATCCATACATCGCCCTGCAGGGCGCGAACGAAACCGCCGACGGCATCGTCGTCTCCCAGCCCCGTACGGTGCTGGCCGTGGACGTCACCGTCGAGCAGGACGTGACCCTCAGCGGTCCTTACGCCCGTTATGCGCAGAAATTCCTCGGTGTCCGCGCTCCGCTCACCGACAAGACCGGCTGGGCCGTTACCGGAGCCGCCGTGGCTCTGCTCGATGCCAAGGCATGCCTCGACGCACCCGCCCCGGCCGAGCCTTCGCGCCGTATTATGACCTACGCCGCTGCCGAAGATGAATTCGCCCGCCTGCAGGCCGACAAGAACGACATGACGGTGCTGGCGCTGGAAGACGCCGCCCGCGAAGCCGCCAATACGATCTTTTCGCTCCGCAAGCACCGTCTCGAACTGATTACGGGCGAAGCCGGTGAAAACGTCTTCGGCGAAGGACTCAAATCCGCCCTCGCGGAGATCGAGCGTCTGGAGCAGAGCTATTTGGAACTGTTTCTCGGCAAACGCATCGTGACCACCGAAACGCGCCGCTATGTGGTTTATCCTCAGGCCGACAAGAAGCAGTATATCGTCTGCCGTTTCAGCCCTGCCGCAGGTCTGCTCCCTGAGAGCGATCTTTCGGGCGACATGGTGCTGTTGCAGATCGAACCTTCGGGCAACACCTCCAATGCGCTCGAAGCTTCGGCCAAGGAGACCAACGTCGTCGCATGCCGCGTGGCCGATCCTTCGGTCTGCACGGTCATCGCCGGCGGCCGCGAATATGCCCGTGCGGTGCTGCCCCTCTTCGAGTTCGGCCGTACGATCAACGTGGCGCTTCCCCGCCGCAAATAATCCCGTCCATGGACTTCACGTCGCGTATGGTGGCGCTGCTCGGCGAGCTGCGCCGCGAGCGGAACGGCGCCGTCGCCGATGCGATGCGCTGTTACGGCGCACCGTACGGTCTCAACTACGGCGTGAGCCTGCCGACGCTGCGCAAACTCGCGCGCGCCGAGACTCCCGACCACGATTTCGCCCGTTATCTTTATTTGCAGGAGGTCCGCGAACTGCGCCTTGCGGCGCTGCATATCGCCCGGCCCGAATCGCTTACGCCCGATGAATTTCCGGCATGGGCGGCCGGGATCGTCAATTCCGAAGTCGCCGAAGAAGCCGCTTTCGCTTTCCTGAGCCGCTCCGCAGCGCTTCCGGCCTTGTTCGACGCATGGATCGCCGACCCGAATCCGCTGCTTCGATACGCCGCCTTGCACTCCGCCGCCCGCAGCGATCTTCTTACGGCGGCATGGATCGCGCCCGCCGTCGAAGCGGTCCGCCGCGCCGCCGTATGCGCCGCCGAATCCCTCTCCAAGCCTGCCGCCGCTCCGCTTTCCGCATCTTCGGCCGCCCGCCTGATCGCGCAGGGGGCCGTCGCGCTGCTGTCTGCCGTCGGCGGCCTGAACGAGGAGAACCGGCAGGCGGTACTCCGCGCAGCCGGTTCTCTGGGTAAGCTCCCTGCCGAAGACTACGTCCACGAGGAGCTTACTTGGCGTTTGGAAGCATAGCTTCCGCCTGTCAGCGCTGCCCCACCTGCTCGCGCTGTTCCAATTCCCTGAGTACGTTCGCCAGATGGTCGTAGCCGATGCGGCCGCTTTCGCGCCACAGCACCTCGCCGCGGCGGAAAAACATCAGCGTCGGCACCGACATGATGTTGTAGCGGTGTACGATTTCGAGCATGTCCCGGTCGTCTATGTCCACCTTGTAGACATCCACGCGGCCGTTCATCTTCTCCTGAAACCGGTCTATGACGGGGTGCATCATCTGGCACGGCCCGCACCATGTTGCGAAGAAATCCACGAACGTCAGTGCGTCCCGCCAGATAATCTTGTCAAAATCCGTTGCTGTCATATTTGTCGTGTTTAGTTCATTTCCGCCCATGTAAGCTCCGTGTAGACCTTGTCTGTCAGCTCTTTTTCTGCATAGCTGATCGTGCGGCGCAGCCCCTCGGCCAGCGGCGTGCGGGGCGTCCAGTCCAGTTCGCGCCGTGCGGCCGAAATGTCGGGTATCCTCCGCCGCGCATCGTCCGGACGTGCCGCCCGGTGTACGATCCGCGAGCGGCTTCCCGTCAGGGAGATGATCTTTTCGGCCAGCGCGCGTATCGAGATTTCGTGGTTGCTGCCCAGATCCAAGGTGCGGGTCTGCTCCGAAGGCGTGGCTTCCATCATCCGTACAAGTCCGTCCACCATGTCCTCGACCCAGCAGAAGGTGCGCATCTGTTCGCCGCTGCCGTTGACCGGGATGTCGCGGTTCTGCAGCGCCGCCACGATCATCTTCATCACCACGCGCTGGTCCATGATGTCGGCCCCGCTTCCGTATGTGTTGAAGATGCGTGCGATGCGTGCGTCCACGCCCAGCTCCTCCTGATAGGCCCGGTGCAGGGCTTCCGCCGCGCGCTTGCCTTCGCTCAGAATGTACTGCCCCGAATATCCCGCCGCCGGATCGGTCGCCGGATCGCGGTATCCCGCGCCGTATACGCAGCCCGACGAGGCGAACAATATCCGCGCATGCTCCATGCGCGCGGTGTCGAGGGCGTTTATCGTGCCCTGCATGTTGATCCGGAGCGTCTCGACGGGCAGCGCCTTGTTGTAGCGCACGCGCGACGACGAAGTGAGGTTGTAAATCTCGTCGCAGCGGATTCCGAATGTATTGATGATGTTGTGATGGACGTACCGGAACAGCGGATGCTGCAGTACGCTGCGCAGCAGCGGCGAATTCACGGCGTCGCGGATATCGACACAAAACACTTCGTGGCCCTCTTCCAGAAGGCGCAGACAGAGGTGTGTGCCGATAAATCCCACTCCGCCCAATATGACAATTCGCTTTTGCATCTTTTACTCCTTTTTGCAGGAGTACAGAGCAAAATCTATTCCACAAAGAGCGCGCGGGGCAGCTGATCGATGCTGTTTATCGTGACTATTTCGATTCCTTTGGGACGTTTGCCGCCCTTGCCGAGGTAGCCGGAGACGATGATGCGTTTGAAACCCAGCCGTGCCGCCTCGCTGATGCGCTGTTCGGTCCGGGGTGCGGGGCGCACCTCGCCCGAAAGCCCGATCTCTCCCGCGCAGCAGACGCCCTCGGCCACGGGACGGTCGTAGTAGGAGGAGATCACCGCCGCCACGACCGCGAGGTCCAGCCCCGGATCGGCGACCTTGAATCCTCCGGCGAAGTTCAGGAAGACGTCTTTCTGAAACATCTTCATTCCCACGCGCTTCTCCAGCACGGCCAGCAGCATGTTCATGCGCTTGGTGTCGTAGCCCGTGGTCGTACGCTGCGGCGTGCCGTACGCCGCGCCGCTCACCAGCGCCTGCACCTCGATCAGGTAGGGGCGCACGCCATCGGCCGAAGCGCCTACCGCGATGCCGCTCAGCGGCTCCTCGTAGTGCGTGAGCAGAATCTCCGACGGGTTGTCCACGCCGCGCAGTCCGTTGTCGAGCATCTCGAAAACCCCGATTTCGAACGTCGCGCCGAAACGGTTCTTGATGCCGCGTAGGATGCGGTATATGTTGTTGCTGTCGCCCTCGAACTGCAGCACCACGTCCACGATATGTTCCAGAATTTTGGGTCCGGCGATGGTTCCGTCCTTGGTGATGTGGCCGATGATGAAGATCGACGTGCCGGTCGATTTGGCGTATTTGAGCAGCGTCGCCGCGCATTCGCGTATCTGCGACACGCTTCCCGCCGACGAGTCCAGCAGGTCGGTGTAGATGGTCTGTATCGAGTCGATCACCACCAGGTCGGGCCGGTGTTCGCCGATCTGGTTGACGATGTTTTCGAGCAGCGTTTCGGGATAGATCAGACATTCGTCGTTGCCGATGCCGATGCGTCCCGCGCGCATCTTGATCTGCTCGGCCGACTCCTCGCCCGAAACATAGAGCGTCTTGAGTCCGTTCGCCGCCAGCGCGAGCTGCAGCGAAAGGGTCGATTTGCCGATTCCCGGCTCTCCGCCCAGCAGAATCAGCGATCCCGGCACCATGCCGCCGCCCAATACGCGGTTCACCTCGCTGTTGCCGAGGTCCATGCGGCGGTGTTCGCTCTCGCGGATGTCGCGTACGCGCTGAGGCTTGGCTGCGGGCAGGGAGCCTGCGACATTGGCCGGCACCGAGCCGCTTTCGCGGGCGACGATCTCCTCGGTGAAGGTGTTCCATTCGCCGCACGAGGGACAGCGGCCCAGCCATTTGGGGGCTTCGAATCCGCAGTTTTTGCAGAAGTATGCCTTTTTGACTTTTGCCATCGCGTGTCGGTTAATAGGGGTGCGACGTGTATTCCTTCCGGATCACCTGCGTGACGCCCGCATCGGGATAGAGCTGTTTGTACTCCTCGGTCAGATCGACGCTGAACAGCGTTTTGCGTAGGTCGTCGGTGTCCGTATAGCCCGAAACCTTGCAGGTGTAGGCCTGTTCTCCGAACGTGAAGTGCAGCTCCTCCGGTTTGTCCGGCTCTTTTATGAATGTACCCGTGACGGTTTCGGCGTCGGCCGCAGGCCGGACGACGAGCGGACCGCCGTTGTGGTGCGTAAAGTCGAGCCGGTAGCCGCCGCCCGCCTGCACGGGAGCCTTGGCCAGCGCGTCGTTCCGGATCTCCTCCAGCAACGGATTTTCCGGATTCTCTGGATTCTCCGGCTCTTCCGTCTGCGAAGTTCCTGCGTCCGGATTCTCCGGATCGGGATTTTCGGGGTCGGGGTTTTCAGGATCGGGATTCTCAGGATCGGGATTCTCCGGATCGGGATTTTCGGGGTCGGGATTCTCCGGATCAGGGTTTTCAGGATCCGGCTTTTCCGGTTCGCTCAGGCTTACGGATATCTCGATCCGGGCGACGGGGTAGGAGGTCGTGTAGAAGACGTCCGAATCGTCGCCGCAGGCCGTGAGTGCGGCTGCGAGAAGCAGCGCTGTCAGTATTTTCAGTTTTCCCATAGTCCGTATATCGCTAAAGTCCCAAATCTTGGTCGATCAGCACCACCAGCACGCGCTTGTCCGGCCAGCAGCGCAGCATCTCCATGCGGGTGTTGCATACCCGGTCGGGCGAATTGCAGTCCGAACATACGCCGGTCTTGGCGCAGGGCGTGCGGAATCCGGGGTGGCGCGCTATGTTCTGCGGCGCTGCGATCGTGCGGATGCGCTCTTCGGCCTCGTCCCGGTTTGCGACGATCTTGTTGCGTCCCGCCACGATAATCACCTTGCGAGGCCCGAACGCCACGGGAGCGATGCGGTTTCCCACCTAGATCGGAAGAGCGTCGTGTAGGGAAAGAGTGTAGATCTCGGTGGTCGC
>OODI01001516.1_pt1 | contig 10225 bp, 8 predicted proteins | sample 1671141 | NCBI WGS metagenome assembly OODI01 (sample SAMN06348126, study PRJEB24527) | human gut metagenome | biome: human gut; feature: ankylosing spondylitis patient; material: feces | host: Homo sapiens | place: China | collected 2015-10 | reverse complement strand
TACGAGATCGTGATGTGACTGGAGTTCAGACGTGTGCTCTTCCGATCTATCTGGGTGGGATGCAAAGTCTCCACGCTCTCCACCTCGTAGCTCCAGCGCAGACCGTCCGCATCCGTAAAATACACCGGGCTGCCGATCGCCAGCCACTTGATGGGGCTGAAATGCTTTGCATAGTTGTGGCCGCAGATCACCAGATCATCGGCATAGGTGGTGCCGCTGTAGCGCCCGGGAGCGACCTTCAGCCCCGCATAGCTCCACTGCGCCATGACCGGTAGCTCCAGCCCCGCCGCCGGGATGGAAAGCACTCCGATGTAGTCGCGCCCTTCCACCTCCACGGTGGTCATTTCCTGCGCCGGGTCCAGCATCGGCTGTGGGGCTGCGGTCTCGTTTTCCCGCCGGTGTTCCGTGATGGTCTTTTGCATGGTCTGCTCCAGTTCGCTCAATACTTCCTGCGAAGCCTTTTCTGCCCGGGCGGCATCCCACCGGTTGTAGCCCAGCAGCCCGGCGGCGCATAAGATCAGCACCGCACCCAGCACCATGCACAGCCTGCCGATTTTCCGTTTCATTGCATTCCATCCTTTATATATAATAGTATCATCTGCTTCAGTATACCATTCCCCGCTCCGGTTTACAACCGTTCTTCCGGGCGATTTTTATCCGGCAGCAGCGCGCAGACCAGCCGCACCATCTGCCCGGTCAGGGGCAGCCATACCAGCGCACACAGTACGTTGAACAGGGTATGCGCGTTGGCGATCTGCCGGGCGATCACCGCGCACTCTGCCCCCGTAGGCGAGCACAGCCGCACCAGCGCCGCAAAGGGCTGCAGCAGTGCGCAGCACACCGCCGCTCCGCTCAGGTTAAAAATGGCGTGGGCTGCCGCCACCCGCTTGGCGTCTCTTCCCTGCCCGATGGCGGCAAGCACCGCCGTGATGGTGGTGCCGATGTTATCCCCCAGCAGAATGGGGATAGCCGCCGTCAACCCCAGCAGGCTGTGTACGCCGTCTGCCCCGGGCTGCGCCGCCATGCTTTGCAGCAGCGCCACCGTGGCAGAGCTGCTTTGCACCGTTAAGGTCATGCAGACGCCCGCCAGCAGTCCGTGCAGGGGGCTTTGCTGCACCCGGGCAAGCTCCAGCCGGAGCAGAGGGCTTTGCAGCAGCGGCTCCATGGCGCTGCGCATCACAGTAACGCCTTCGAACAGCAGCCCAAAGCCGAACACTGCCTCGCCCACGCAGCGTCCCCGCCAGTCTTTACAGGCCAGGCAGAGCAGCACCCCGCCAAACAGCAGCAGATACCGCCAGCCTTCCACCTGAAACGCCAGCAGCTGTGCCGTGACTGTTGTGCCGATGTTCGCCCCGAACACCACCGGAACCGCCTGCCGCAGCTGCAACAGCCCCGCCGCCAGAAAGGCAATGACCATGACCGTGACCGCCGAGCTGCTTTGCAGCACCGCTGTGACCGCCGCCCCGGTCAGCAGTCCCGCCACCGGGTTTGCGGTGCACCGCGCCAGCAGGCTGCGCAGCCGCCTGCCCGCTCCCTGCTGTACTGCCCTGCACAGGCTGTCCGTCCCATATAAAAACAGCGCCAATCCGCCGAATACCTGTAACAACACTTGGAATCCCTGCTCCATCCGCACCCTCCGTTTCTGCCTGTCCTTTCTATGCAGCGAGAGCCGATTTGCGCATTGACAAAGCCTACAAGTTTTTTGTGAATTTTTGTTTAATATTTCCCCATTCTCTTGCAATCCCGCTGCAAAAGGAATATTCTTATCAGGCGTTAATACTTAACAGCTGTTAAGTATTTGAAAAATGCAAACGAGGAGGGACTGTTGTGTCCGAGCCAAGCACCCCCAGCTTTCAGGGGATGTGCCACTATATCGGGCAGCTGAGCAAGGCATTCAAGGCCGGGATGCGGGCGGCGCTGGCCGATTGCCCCAAATGCCACTTTAATATGCTGGAAGGCCTGCTGCATTCCATCAACTGCCACGGAAAGGACGGTGCCATTTATGTCTCTGACCTTGCCCGGGAGATCCGACAGCCGCTGCCGGCGGTCTCGCGCGGGCTGCGGTTGATGGAGCAGGATGGCACCGTGGTGCGGGAGCCGGACCCCGCCGACCGCCGCAAAACGCTGGTGCGCATCACCCCCAAAGGGTATGAGCTGTGCCACCAGTGTGAGCAGGCTCTGCGCGACTACTTTGCCAGCGTGCTGGCACGGTTAGAGCCGGAGCAGGTAGCCCAGATGGACGCGCTGCGCGGCGCGCTGATGGATGCCATTCTTGCGGAAAATGCCGCGCGCAACATTGACCCGAAGGGAGAAACGAACCATGACAAAGATCTTTAAGCAGCTGGCCCGGCACTGGGCGGTCTGCCTTGTGGTGTTCGCGCTGCTGTTCGTGCAGGCGTACTGTGACCTTGCACTGCCGGACTACACCAGCAAGATCGTGGACACCGGCATCCAGCAGGGCGGCATTGAAAGCCCCCTGCCCCAGACGGTGCGCCAGAGTACGCTGGACGCGCTGAGCCTGCTGATGAACGAGGAGGACGCGCAGAAGCTGCAAAATGCCTACCAGTACTATCTGCAGGACGATGGCGTGTTGCAGCTGCGCTCCGACCTGACCGAGGACGAGCGCACCGCACTGAAAGATGCCGTGACCACCCCGGACATCGTGCTGTATATGGCTGCCGCACAGGCCGCCAACACCCCCGCCGGGCAGAACAGCATGGGCATGACCGGCCTTGCCGAGATGCCCTCTGCCGCTGCGGACACCGACACCGAGACCGTCACCCCTACGGCAGCAGATCTGGACACCGTTTGCAGCCAGTTTTCCGCCATGAGCCAGATGCCCGATTTTGACCGCAGTATGCTGCAAAAGCAGCTGGACAGTGCCATGAGCCAGCTGGACAGCACCCTGCTGGAAAACCTGAAAAGCCAGTCTTTGCTGCTGGTGCAGCTGGAATACGAGGCACAGGGCATTGCGCAGGATGTGCAGATGCAGTACCTCTTCCGGGTGGGCGGCCAGATGCTGGCGCTCACCCTGCTGATGGTGGCCGTGGCTGTGGCCGTGGGCTTCCTTGCCTCCCGGGTATCCGCCACCATCGGCCGTGACCTACGCCGGGAAACCTTCTCCAGTGTCATCGGCTTCTCCAATGCAGAGATCGAGAATTTTTCCACCGCCTCCCTCATCACCCGCACCACCAACGATATCCAGCAGGTGCAGTTCGTCTGCGTCATCCTGCTGCGCATGGTGGCCTATGCGCCCATTCTGGGCATTGGCGGTGTGCTGCACGTTGTGGGCAGCAGCTCCGGCCTTTCCTGGATCGTGGTGCTGGACGTGGCACTGCTTTTGTTGCTGCTGCTCTTCCTGATGAGCGTTGCCATGCCCAAATTCAAGGTGATGCAGCAGCTGGTGGACCGGCTGAATCTGGTCAGCCGCGAAATTTTGACCGGCATCATGCCGGTGCGCGCCTTCAGCCGCGAAAAGTTTGAGGAGCAGCGTTTTGATAAGGCCAACCGGGAACTGATGGGCACCCAGCTGTTTACCAACCGCGCTATGGTGGCCATGATGCCCTTTATGACCCTGATCATGAACGGCACCAGTCTGCTCATCGTCTGGTTCGGCGGCAAGGCTATGGACGCCGGCACCATGCAGGTGGGCGAGATGATCGCCTTTATCACCTACACCATGCAGATCGTCATGTCCTTCCTGATGCTGGCGATGGTGGCCGTCATGCTGCCCCGCGCCGGTGTGGCTGCGGATCGTATCGACGAGGTCATCCGCACCAAAACCTCCATCCACGACCCGGACGAAGCCACCGCAAAAGCTGCACAGGCGCACACCGACTGGCAGGGCGTGGTGCAGTTCGAGGATGTGAGCTTCCGCTACCCCGGTGCGGACAGCGATGCACTGGAACACATCAGCTTTACTGCAAAGCCCGGCGAGACTACCGCCATCATCGGCTCCACCGGCTGCGGCAAGTCCACCCTGCTCAACCTGATCCCCCGCTTTTACGATGTGACCGGCGGCAAGGTAACCGTGGACGGCATTGACGTGCGCGAGATGCCGCAGGCACAGCTGCACGACCTGCTGGGCTATGTGCCCCAGAAGGGTGTGCTGTTCAGCGGCACCATTGACAGCAACCTGAAATTCGGCGGCGAGGATATCACCGACGCACAGGTGCACAAAGCCGCCGCCATTGCGCAGGCTACTGATTTTATCGAGGCAAAGCCCGAGGGCTACCAGAGCCCCATTGCACAGGGCGGTTCCAACGTATCCGGCGGCCAGAAGCAGCGGCTTTCCATTGCCCGGGCAATTGCCAAAAATCCCAAGGTCTATCTGTTTGACGACAGCTTCTCGGCACTGGACTACAAGACCGATGTAACGCTGCGCCGCGCTTTGAAGGCACAGACCGACAACGCCACCGTGATCATTGTGGCACAGCGCATCTCCACCGTGCTGCACGCAAACCAGATCCTTGTGCTGGACGAGGGCAAGCTGGTGGGCAAGGGCACCCATGCCCAGCTGATGGTCAGCTGCCCGGAATATCAGGAGATCGCCCGCAGCCAGCTGAGCCAGAAGGAGCTTGCGCTGGATACCCTGAATACGGAAAAGGAGGGTGAGTGATATGCCCAGACCCGGACGTCCCACCACCGAGCGTGCCAAGGACTTTAAAGGCACGCTGCGGCAGCTCATCCGCACCATGAGCCACTACAAGCTGCCCCTTGCGGCAGCCATGCTGTTTGCTGTTCTTTCCACCATCTTCAACATTGCAGGCCCCAAGGTGCTGGCAAAAGCCACCACCGCCCTTGCCACCGGCTGGATTGCTCGGCTGCGCGGCACCGGCAGCATTGATTTTGTGTATATCGCCCGCATTCTGCTGTTTTTGCTGGGAATGTACCTGCTGAGCAGCGCTTTCAGCTTTATTCAGGGCTGGCTGATGACCGGCCTTTCCCAGAAGGTCTGCTACGACTTCCGCCGCCAGATCAGTGAAAAGATCAACCGTCTGCCGCTGGCGTACTTTGAAAAGCGCACCGTGGGCGAGGTACTTTCCCGCATCACCAACGATGTGGACACGCTGGGTCAAAGCCTGAACCAGAGCATCACCCAGCTGATCACCAGCGTGACCACCATGATCGGTGTGCTGGTGATGATGCTCTCCATCAGCCCCCGCATGACTCTGATCGCTCTGCTGATCTTACCGGTATCGCTGGCACTGGTGCTGGTGGTGGTCAAGTTCAGCCAGAAGTACTTCAAGGCACAGCAGGCCACGCTGGGCGTGGTCAACGGTCAGGTAGAAGAGGTTTACGCCGGTCACAACGTAGTCAAGGCGTTTAACCGGGAGGCTGTGGTGCTGGCAGACTTCAACGCCGCCAACGATAAGCTGTACGAATCCGCATGGAAGAGCCAGTTCCTCTCCGGCCTGATGATGCCCATCATGAACTTTGTGGGCAACCTGGGCTATGTGGCCGTCGCCATCGTCGGCAGCATTTTTGCCGCAGCGGGCGCCATCACCATCGGCGATATTCAGGCGTTCATCCAGTACGTCAAGAACTTCACCCAGCCCATCCAGCAGCTGGCGCAGGTGTCCAACATGCTGCAAAGCATGACCGCCGCCGCCGAGCGCGTCTTTGAATTTTTGAACGAGCCCGAGGAGGACCAGCTGGCAGACCCCGCCCGCCGCGCCGACCCCGCCTGCATCGACGGTCAGGTCACCTTTGACCATGTCAAGTTCGGCTACACGCCGGAAAAGACCGTCATCCACAATTTCAGCTGCAATGTCAAGCCCGGCCAGAAGGTCGCCATCGTCGGCCCCACCGGCGCGGGCAAGACCACGATGGTGAACCTCCTGATGCGATTTTTTGAGGTCAACAGCGGCCGCATCACGATCGACGGCGTGGCGACGACCGACCTGCGCCGCGAGGATGTGCACGAGCTCTTTGGTATGGTCCTGCAGGACACGTGGCTCTTTGAGGGCACGATCCGCGAGAACCTGGTCTATAACATGGAGGGTATCACGGACGAGCAGCTCGAAACGGTCTGCAAGGCCTGCGGCCTCGACAAATTTGTCCACTCGCTGCCACAGGGCTTTGACACCGTGCTCAGCGAGAGCACGACCATCTCGGCGGGACAGAAACAGCTTTTGACCATCGCCCGCGCGATGCTCCAGAATGCGCCGATGCTGATCCTCGACGAGGCAACGTCCTCGGTCGATACGCGCACGGAACTTCTCATTCAGCGTGCGATGGACGAGCTGACGAAGGGCCGGACGAGCTTTGTCATCGCCCACCGCCTGTCGACCATCAAGAACGCCGACCTCATCCTCGTGATGCGCGACGGCGACGTCATCGAGAGCGGCACGCACGAGCAGCTGATGGAGCAAAACGGCTTCTACGCCGAGCTCTACAACAGCCAGTTCGCGCAGGCGTCGTAAAGAAAAACCAGCGCAGGTGAGCCTGCGCTGGTTTATATTTTCTGCGGAAGAAGTTAAAAGAAAGTTTATTGCCGAACTGGAAAACGGTGGTATAATAAGGAACATCCAAGGGCTGACAAAGTCCGCACCGCGAAAGGAAGCGGAAACATATGAATTGGTTTCAGGAATTGCTGTCGAATCCCTTTTTGCTCATCGGTCTCTCGTCGTGGTTCTGGGCGCAGCTCATCAAGACGATCATTCATGCCATTGTGACGAAGAGCATCGACTTTACGCGCCTGATCGGCGACGGCGGGATGCCGAGCGGCCATTCGGCCACGGTCTCGTCGCTCGCGACCGCGGCGGCGCTCGTCTACGGGCTCGGTTCGTTTGAATTCGCGATGGCGTTCATCTTCGCCATCGTCGTCTGCAAGGACGCGATGGGCGTCCGGCTCGAAACGGGGCGTCAGGCCGTCATCATCAACGACATCGTCGAGGCCTTCAACTCGCTCGCGTCGGAAAAGCTTCCGGAGGCGAAGCTCAAGGAGTTCGTCGGCCACACGCCGCTGCAAGTCATCGCCGGTATTCTGCTCGGCGTGGCGAACACATTTATCATGTACTACTGCGTACTGTGAGGGAAAGTACATGACGCTTTTTATTAACTGCTGCCCGCGCGGAGAATCGCGCACGGAAAAACTGGCCCGCGCGCTGCTTAAAGCGCTCGGCGAATACGAGGAGCTGCGCCTTTATGACGAGCCGCTGCACCCGCTGGGGCGCGCGGACATCGCAAAGCGCGACGCGCTGCTCGCGGAAAAGAAGTATGACGATGAAATGTTCCGTTACGCCCGTCAGTTCGCCGCGGCGGACAGAATTGTCATCGCTGCGCCGCTGTGGGACCTGTCGTTTCCCGCGCAGCTCAAGGTGTATTTGGAGAATATCTATGTCACGGGCATCGTGACGAAGTACAGCGAGGCGGGCGAGCCCGTCGGCCTGTGCCGCGCAAGCGAGCTCTACCATGTCACGACCAGCGGCGGACCGTTCGACGGCCGCTTTGGCTACGACTACTGGAAGACCATCGCGCAGGACTGCTTCGGCATTCCGACCGTCAAGCTCCTGGAAGCCGAAAACCTCGACATCATGGGCGCAGACGCGGAAAAGATCGTCGACGATGCCATCAAGGCCTACGGCCCTGCGTAAAATCAAACTTGTATAGCAAAAAAGCTCCGTGCCTTGGCACGGAGCTTTTTTATCGGGAAAAATCAGTTGGCGCTGTTCTGCTCGCTTTCGGGCAGGAGGTTCGTCATGCTCTTGAGGCCGATGGCGAGTGTGGACATGTTGTGCAGCAGCGCCGAGGTCGTCGGCGGCAGGATGCCAAGCACGCCAAGCACGATGAGCGAGAAGTTGAAGCTCACGATAAAGCGGTAGTTGCGGTGGATGCGGGCCATGAGCTCCTGGCTGAGAGAGCGCAGCGTGACGAGCGCGAACAGATCCTCGGACGAGATGGTAATATCCGCGATCTCGCGCGCGATGGCGGCGCCGGTCGAAATGGCAATGCCGGCATCGGCCTCGGACAGGGCGGGGGAGTCGTTCACGCCGTCGCCGATCATGATGACCTTGCGGCCCGCGGCCTTTTCGCTGCGGACGAACGCGGCCTTGTCCTCGGGCAGGACTTCGGCGTAGACATCGTCGACGCCGACCTCAGCGGCGACGGCTTTGGCAGTCTTGCGGCTGTCGCCGGTCATCATCACGACCTTGTCGATACCGAGCTCGTGCAGCGCGCGCACGGCGGCTTTCGCCTCCTTGCGCAGCGGGTCATGAATGCAGATGACCGCGGCGAGCTCGCCCGCGATACAGAGGTACAGGTGCGAATACTCGGGCGGGAGCGATTCAAACTTGTCCTCTTCGCCCTCCGGCACGCGGCAGCCCTCGTCCTCGAAGACGAAGTGTGCGCTGCCGATGAGCACTGTTTTCTCGTCCACCATGCTCGAAATGCCGTGCGCCACGACGTACTGGACCTGAGAGTGATACTCCTCGTGCGTCAATCCGCGGTCCCTGGCCTCGGCCACGACGGCGTTGGCGATGGAATGGGGATAGTGCTCTTCGAGGCACGCGGCGAGACGGAGCATCTCGCTTTCCTCATTGCCGCCGAAGGTGACGATTCTTGCGACCTTGGGCGTGGCGTAGGTGAGCGTGCCGGTCTTGTCAAAGACGATGGTGTTCGCCTGGGCGACGGCTTCGAGGAAGCGCCCGCCCTTGACGGAGATGTGATGGCTGCTGCTCTCGCGCATGGCAGAGAGCACCGCGATAGGCATGGAGAGCTTGAGCGCACAGGAGAAGTCGACCATCAGCACGGCCAGCATCTTTGTGACGTTGCGCGTGATGAGATAGGTCAGGATCGTGCCGCCGAGCGTATAGGGTACGAGCCTGTCGGCAAGGCGCGAGGCCTTGTCCTCAGCCGTGGATTTGAGCTTTTCCGACTCTTCGATCATGCGCACGATGCGGTCATAGCGGCCGCCGCCGAGCGCCTTTTCCACGCGCACGACACACTCGCCCTCTTCGGCGACCGTGCCTGCGTAGACATAGCTGCCCTCGCGCTTGGGGACGGGCATGGACTCGCCCGTCATGGACGCCTGATTGACCATCGCCTCGCCGGAGACGACCTTGCCGTCGAGCGGGATGAGGCCGCCGGTGCGGACAACGACGCAGTCGCCCGCCTGAATATCGCCGATGGGAACGAGCGTTTCCGTCTCGCCCGTCTTGAGCCAGACGTGGTCAACGTTGAGCGACATGGCGCCCGCGAGGTCCGCAACGGACTTCTTGTGTGTCCAGTCCTCGAGAATTTCGGCGAGGCGGAGCATGAACATCACAGAGCTTGCCGTCGAGAAGTCGCCGCGCACCATCGACACGGTGACGGCGGTGGCGTCTAGCACGGCGACGGAGAGCTTGCCGTGCAGCAGTGCGGAAAGACCCTCGCGGATGTACTTGATCGAGTGATAGATGGCGAGCGCCGTGGTGACGGGGAGCGGGAAGAAGAGCTTCGAGATCACGCGGCGGATCACCGTCCACGAGAGTTTGTCTTCAAATTCACGGTTGAGTTTGCGCGTCGTATGGTCGGGGACAAGGTCCATTGTTTCGGCCTTGTCGAACGAGAACGCCGCGAGCGCGTGCACGAGCGCGGCGCGGTCCGCGCGGTAAACGATCACGGCGTCCTGCGTGCGGTCAAAGACCGAGACCTCTCGCACGCCGTCCACATTGCGCAGATAATATTCCAGGACGTCCGCCTGATGCAGCGTCATGCGGCGGCAATTCAGATGCACGCGTATGCGCCCGGCGGATTCGTGCAGAATTTTGCATTTCATAGTGTATCAATTCCTCCGAAAGTGAAAGAGAGCCGCGCGTCGCGGCTCTCCTGCGATTTATTCCTCGTCCGCTTTTTCCTCGGACGCGTCCGCAATGACTTCGGCGTCCTCTTCCGCTGCGCGGCGCTCGTTGATGTCCTTGGCGTCGGCGTAGACGTCCTCAGCATCCTCACGGACGTTCGTGACGGCCTGCATCACGCAGTCCTTGGCACGCAGCACCGCGGCGGTGGTGTGAGAGTAGACCTTTTTGGCATCCTTGCTGGAAAGGATCTTGAGGCCGGCGGTGCCGAACAGCACGCCTGCTGCAAATAAACCGAGATGTTTCATTGAAAAAACCTCCTGTTAGTATGAATTAGAGCTCTTTAACATAGTGGGAATATAACATAACGCCGTTTCAAATGCAAGTAGCGAAATGTTAAAATTTGACGAAGAATGGAAACCGCGGATTTGTTATGTTTTTTCAGA
>OODI01001515.1_pt1 | contig 10227 bp, 10 predicted proteins | sample 1671141 | NCBI WGS metagenome assembly OODI01 (sample SAMN06348126, study PRJEB24527) | human gut metagenome | biome: human gut; feature: ankylosing spondylitis patient; material: feces | host: Homo sapiens | place: China | collected 2015-10 | reverse complement strand
TACGAGATCGTGATGTGACTGGAGTTCAGACGTGTGCTCTTCCGATCTTGAACCCCCCGCCGCTTTTTGTCCATTTTGCCGCTTTTGTCCCATCCGGGACGGAAAGGCTGGAAATACCCGGACCATTATGTTATAATATTTGAATGATTATGATTAGACTGGGTTAGTATCACCGCAGGCACCCAGATCTGAGAGGAGTTTTTTTCGTGCTTGTGCCCTATTCCTGGTTCCAGATCCTCTGGTACTTCTACATCTACGGATTTCTCGGCTGGTGCTCCGAGGTGGCCTTCGCCGCCATCGCGCACGGCAAGTTCGTCAACCGCGGTTTCGTCAACGGCCCCATCTGCTCCATCTACGGCTTCGGCGTGATGAGCGTGCTGCTCGTGCTCGGGCCGCTCAAGAGCAGCTTCTGGCTGCTGTTCGGCGGCAGCGTGCTGTTCACGAGCGCCATCGAATACCTCACCGGCTGGGTGCTCGAGAAAGTGTTCCACGACAAGTGGTGGGACTACTCCAAGCGTCCGCTGAACATCAAGGGCTACGTGTGCCTGGAGTTCTCGGTGCTGTGGGGGCTTGCGTGCGTGTTCGTGGTCGATGTGTTCCAGCCGCTCGTGGCCAAGGTCGTCGACCTCATCCCGAAAAAGCTCGGCTGGGTGCTGCTCGGCACGTTCAGTGCCCTGTGGATTGCGGACAACATCATCACCGCCATGGAGATCCGCAAGCTGCCGAAGAAGCTGCGCGCCCTGCAGGCCATCGAGGATTCGCTCACGGCCATCTCCGACGAGATCGGCGAGGAGATCTATATTCGCGCCTCTGACGCGAAAGACCGCGGCATGGAGGTTTACTCCGGCGTGAAGGAAAAGGGCGCCGAGATTGCCGAAAAAGGCGCCGAAATCGCCGAAAAGCGCGCCGAGAGCTCCGTCATGCGCCGCAGCGAGCTGCTGGCCCGCCGCAGCGAACTGCTGCAGCGCCGCGAGGAGCTGCTCAGCCAGCGCAACATCGTGCACGAGCGTATCGCGCAGGCGTTCCCGGCGCTGCGCGAGGGCAAGACCAACGGCCCGGCCTTCACGCGTGTGCATGAGCACGCGCAGCGCCGCAAGAAGCTGGCCAAGGCCGTGAAGGCGAAGGCCAGAGAACTCAAGAACAAGGCCAAGGACCGCTCCTGACCTGACATGGGAAGAGGAGAAAAAGAATACCATGAATCTCTATCTGATCGGACATGATTACCGCTATGCGGTGGAGCAGATGCTCCTGACGCTGTTTCCGGACGAGCGCCCGGAGTATCCGGACGGCCGGCCGACCGGCGACCGCGTGGAGCTGCGGCTCATGTCCGGTGCAAAGGTGACGACCGCAACGTGCGTGCTCGTCTATCAGGGCCGGACGGCCAACGGCCGCACAAGCGTGCCCAACAGCGAGCTGGCAGACCCGGCCGAAAAAGACCGGCGGCTGCAGGGCGCGGTCAAGCGCGCGTTTTACCGCGCGGCCATGGGCATCGGCCTGCCGCACAGGCCGTGGGGGATGCTCACGGGCGTGCGCCCCGGCAAGCTCATGACCCCCCTGCTTGCACAGGGCATGGACGACACGCAGGCCACGCGCTACTTTGAGCGGCACTATGACGTCGCGCCCACGCGCGCCGCGCTCGTCGTGCGCACTGCCCACGCCACGCTGCGCGCCATGGACGCGCTCGGCGACAAGGACGTGTGCCTGTACGTGGGCATCCCGTTTTGCCCGACGCGCTGCGCCTACTGCAGCTTCGTGAGCCAGTCGGTGGAAAAGAGCATGGCGCTCGTGCCGGAGTTTCTGCAGGCGCTCGCGCGCGAGATCGCCGCGACGGCCGAGGCCGTGCAGCGCGCCGGTCTGCGCATCGTGTCGCTCTACATCGGCGGCGGCACGCCGACCACGCTCTCGGCGCGCCAGCTCGACGCGCTGTGTACGCAGCTCGAGGCGGCGTTCGATCTCAGCGCCCTGCGCGAGTTCACCGTCGAGGCCGGCCGGCCCGACACCATCACGGCCGACAAGCTGCACGTGCTGCGCGCGCACCGGGTCGACCGCATCAGCGTCAACCCCCAGACGCTCGACGACCGCGTGCTCGAAACAATCGGCCGCCGCCACACCGCGCAGGATATTTTCGACGCGCTGCGCCTCGTGCGCGCGACCGGCGGCTTCGCCGTGAACATGGACCTGATCGCCGGTCTGCCCGGCGACACGCCGGACGGCTTCCGCGCCACGCTCGAGCAGGTGCTCGCGCTCGCGCCCGAAAACGTGACCGTGCACACGCTGTCGCGCAAGCGCGGGGCCGACCTCATGACGCAGGACGCGCCCATCCCCGACGGGGCGGCCGTCGGCGAGATGCTCGACTTTGCGGGCAGCGCGCTCGACGCGGCCGGCTACGCGCCGTATTACCTCTACCGGCAGAAGTTCATGTCCGGCGGATTTGAAAACGTCGGCTGGACGCGGCCGGGGCAGGAGAATCTCTATAACATCTGCATCATGGAGGAGCTGTGCAGCATCCTCGCCATGGGCGGCGGCGCCTCGACGAAGCTCGTGCGCCCCGGCGGCAAGCTCGAGCGGCACATCGACCCCAAGTATCCCACGGAATACATCGCCAATATCGACCGCATCTGCGCGGCCAAGGCGGAACTGGAGGCGTTTTTCCAATGAGCTATCACATTCAGGAGATCAACCGCCGCATTCAGGCCGACCCCAAAGAATTCGTCGACGCGTGCGACGCGGCCTATGCCGAAAAGATCGAGCGCGCGGCCCGCGCCATCGCCGACAACGTGCACACGTGCCCGATCGTGCTGCTGTCCGGCCCGTCCGGCAGCGGCAAGACCACCACGGCCATGAAAATCGCCGAGGCCCTGCGCAAAATGGGCGTCGGCAGCCAGAGCCTCGCCATGGACAACTATTTCCGCACCGTGAACCCCCGCACCGCGCCGCGCACGCCGGAGGGCGACATTGACTTTGAGTCCCCCGCGTGCCTGGACATGGACCTGCTCGGCGAGCACCTCAACGCGCTCGCCCGCGGCGAGGAGATCCACCTGCCGCGCTATAATTTCGTCACGCGCGTGCAGTCCGGCCCCATCGGCCGGCCCATGCGCCTCGGCAAGGACGAGGTCGCCGTGTGCGAGGGCATCCACGCGCTCAATGACGACATCGCCGCCTACTGCCCGGACGCGTTCCGGCTGTATATCAGCGCGCGCTCCATCGTTGTGGACAGCGACGGGCGCGAGGTGTTCAAGGGCACGTGGATGCGCCTGCTGCGCCGCCTCGTGCGCGACAGCAACTTCCGCGGCACCCCCGCCGCCGCGACGCTGGACATGTGGGCCAACGTCCGCCGCGGAGAGAAGCGGTTCATCTCCCCGTTCAAGGAACGCGCGAACCTGATGTTCGACTCGTCGTTCCCGTGCGAGGTGTCGATCCTGAAAAACTACGCCGCGCCCCTGCTCGCGGCCGTGCCCGAGGGTGCGGAGCGCTATGCGGAGATCCGCAGCATCCTGCCGGCGCTCGAGCGCTTCGAGACGATCGACCCCGCCCTGCTCGCGCCCGAGAGTATGCTGCGCGAGTTTATCGGCGGCGGCGTGTACAGCTACTGAGCGGGCGGTACCCAAAGCCCCTGCCCCACAGGGGAGCCCGAGGGGTGCTTTTCAAGCCTTCTCCTCGAGGAGAAGGCTTTTTTGCATTCGGGCGCGCCGGGCGGGCGATACCGGAATTTCGCCCGCCCGGGCGCCCCTGCTGCGCTGCCCCTTCCCACGCGCGCATCGGTTTTTGACAAGCACAAAGCACCGTCTCCCGACCGGGAGACGGTGCTTTTTCTATCGGCGGTTTTTTACTTTTTCTTCGCCGCGGCGGCTGCCTGCTTGGCGAGGTAGCGCGCCTCGTCCGGGCTGCCGCGCCAGAGCTGCTCTGCCACGGGCGTCCAGCAGGCGGCGTAGCCGTCGCACTTGCTGCACAGGTGCTCGGCCGTCTCTGGGCTCATGGGGTCGGTCGAGTGCGCGCCGGAATCCGCCACGATCTTGCGCAGCTTCTCCGGATTTTCGAGCATCGGGCACGGGCGGAGCATATTGTCGTTGAACGGCTGCCCGTCGTGGTAGGCCAGAAACAGCGGCGAGCGCATGGCCTCGAGCAGGGTCTTTTCGCGGATGTTCGAATCGGAATAGTGGATGAACACGCACGGATCCATGTCGCCGTTGGCGTTGATGTGCAGGTAGCGCCGGCCGCCCGCGATGCAGCCACCGACGTACTGCGCGTCGTTCTGGAAGTCCATCGCGAACAGCGGCATCGTGGAGCGGTTGTGCCGGATGCGCTCGAGCACCGCGCGGCGCTGCTCCGGCGAGGGCAGCAGCTCAGGCGAGGCGTCGTTGCCGACCGGCATATAGTGGAAGTACCAGATGAACAGGCAGCCGAGGTCAATGAGCTGCCGGAAATACGCCTCGGACGAGATTGCGTCCCAGTTCACGCTCGTGTAGCACGAGGAGATGCCGTAGATGAGCTTGCGCTCATGCAGCAGGTCGATCGCGCGCAGCACCTTCTGATACGTGCCCGCGCCGCGGCGGCTGTCCGTCGTCGTCTCATCGCCCTCGAGCGAGATGGCCGGGATGAAGTTTTTCACGCGCAGCATCTCGTCGGCAAAGGCCTCGTCAATGAGCGTGCCGTTGGTGAAGCTGAGAAATTCGCAGTCCGGGTGCCGCTCGCAGAGCGTGATGATGTCCTTTTTGCGCACAAGCGGTTCGCCGCCCGTGTAGATGTAAAAGTACACGCCCATGTCCTTGCCCTGACGGATGATGTCGTCCAGCTCGTCGAGCGAGAGGTTGAGCTTGTTGCCGTACTCCGCCGCCCAGCAGCCCGTGCAGTGCAGGTTGCACGCCGAGGTCGGGTCCATGAGGATCGCCCACGGGATGTTGCACTGATACTGCGCGCGCAGCTGATCCTGCCGCTCGCAGCCGATGATGTTGCCGTAAATGAAGAAGTTCACGAGCGTGGTCTTGAGCACGGCGGGGTCAATGTCGTTGAGGATGTGCTGCACCATCGGGTAGTGCGCATCGGTGGGGTCGAGGCACGCCTTGCGGATGGCGCGGCGCTGGCCCTCGAACTTTCCGGCGCAGAACGTGTCCGCCCAGTCGAGGAGTTTCGGCAGGTTCTTGACCGGATTTTTGTTGAGATAGTCAATGGCCTGCTCGACGCTGAATTTTTTGATCTTGTCTGACAGCTGCATAAAAATGCCTCCTTTGTGACGTAAAAAATGCACCTGTTGGCCCAATTTGACTATATCTTAGCACGCATTTTTGGTCATAAAACGGTCAAAGTGTGTCATGTGGGAGGTTTTGATGCAGACTGTGACAAGCGTCACAAAACGGCGGCCATGCCGCCGAGCAGGATGCCGAGATTTTCCGACCAGATGTCCGGAAACTGGCTCAGCGGCAGGGGATTTTCCCCGCTGCCCGCCTCGATCGTGAAGCCCGGGCGGCGGTAGTCCTGGATGAACCAGTCCTTGTAGCCCGCGTGGCCGGAGGCGTAGGGCGTGTCGGCCACGGCGTACCCGCTCACGGCGGCAAACTGCCGGGCGATCGCGGCGCTGCCCGGCACGTCGTAGCCGTCGTACTGCCAGTAGATGACGCGGCCCTGCGTGTGGTACGACAGGGTGAGCAGCGGGTCGAGCGCGCGCGTGAAGCCGTACATCGCCAGGCTCTCGGGCGCGACCAGCGGCGCGGGGCCGACATAGTCGCGCGGGCCGGGGCGCGTGTAGCCCGCGGCAAATTTGATCTCGCGCGCGATGCTCCACCCCGCGGGGTACTGGAGGTTGAGGTCGATGCCGCGGATGTTCGCCTTCCAGCCCGCGGGGAACGGAATATCGGGGTAATGATTTGCAAGCGCTTTCGCCGCGGCGGTGTTTTCGCTGTTGAGCGCCCCGGTCACGAGATCGATGCCGTCCGGGTCCACGGCCGGGGCGAGCACGAGCGTGACCTTCGAGAGCAGGTCGCGGATGTTCTGCCCCTCCATGTCGCCGCCATCGCCCAGACGGGCGCACAGCTGCTCGCAGAACGTGAGCAGCAGCGGCGTCGTGATCCACTCGTTGGCGTGGTGCGCAGCGTTGTAAAACACGAGCTTCGGCCCGCTGCCGAGCGTCAGGTACCACAGCGGCCGGCCGAGCACACTGCGGCCGAACTCCCCGACGGCGAGCATGGGATAGCGCGCGGCCAGCCCGCGCACAATATAGCCGATGAGCGCCGAGGAATAGGGAATGTCCGTCGGCGTGACGGGAAACGGCAGCGGGATCGTCAGCGCCCGGCCGAGCGGCAGCCGCTCCGGGTCGAGGTAGGGATTGGCGAGCCGGATGGCATCCACGCTCGTGCCGTACTGCCGCGCGAGGGCGGAAAATGTGTCGCCCGCGCGGATGGTGCGCGTGACGAAGCCGGTGTAGTACGGCAGCAGTGCGCGGTGCGTCCGCGCGCCCGCGATGCCATCCGGCGCGAGGCCGTTTGCCGCCTGAAACGCACGCATGGCCGCCGCCGTCTGCGCGCCGAAGATGCCGTCGAGCGCACCCGGCGTCTGTCCGGCGCGCTCCAGCCCCAGCTGCAGCAGCGACACGAGCGCGCCGCGGTCACCCTGTTTTAATGTTTGCGTCATGGAAATTCCTCCGATGCATCGAATTACCAAAACTGGTTCCGTACATCGTATGCACGCCGCCGCAGGCATTTGCGCCCCGGCAGGCAATCGAGCAAGAATGTTCCGCCGCTATTTTGCCCGAAACCCGGCATACTGATACTGCACGCGCAAAGGGGGGATTTTTTGCGGAAACAACCACATTTTTTGCGCCGCTTTGCCGTCACGGCGGCGGTCGCGCTCGCGCTGTGCGCGGGCGTGTCGGCGCAGGCGGCGTCGCTCGTGCCGCTCGGCCGGGCCGTCGGCATCCAGATGACCACGGCGGGCATGCTCGTGGCGGACCTCGCCGAGGTGGACACGCCCGGCGGCAAGGCCGCGCCCGCGAAGGATGCGGGCCTGCTGCCCGGTGACGTGATCTGCCGCATCGACGGCCGGGACATCACGTCCTCGGCGGATTTTCTCGCGGCCATGGACGCGGCGGGCGACACCCTGTCCGTCACCGTCCGGCGCGGCGGCACGGAGGTCACAGCGACGGTCACACCCGCCGTCACGGCCGACGGCACGCGGCAGCTCGGGCTCTGGCTGCGCGACGGGGTGACGGGCGTCGGTACGCTCACGTACTACGACCCGGCCACGGGGCGCTATGGGGCACTTGGCCACGGCATCTCGGACGAGACGAGCGGCGTGCTCATGCCACTGCGGGACGGCAGCGTGCTCTCGGCCATCATCGCGGACGCGCGCCCCGGCGGCCACGGCACGGCCGGCGAGCTCGTCGGCAGCTTCGCCCCCGGCGATCGCATCGGCGCCATCGAGCGCAACTGCCTGTTTGGCATTTTCGGCACGCTGGACGCGCCGCCGGAGGGGGCAGCGGTCGAGACGGCAGCGGCCGACGCGGTCAAGACCGGCAGCGCGACCATCCTGTCCACGGTCGCGGGCGAAGACGTGCGGGCGTACACGGTGGACATCAGCCGGGTGTATCATGACGGCGGGTGCACGCGCTTTCTCATCACCGTCACGGACCCGGACCTGCTGGCCGCGACCGGCGGCATCGTGCAGGGCATGAGCGGCAGCCCCATTCTGCAGAACGGCAGGCTCATCGGCGCGGTGACGCACGTGCTGCTTTCAGACCCCGCCAAGGGCTACGGCGTGAGCATCGACGACATGCTCGCAGCCTCGGCAGCGCAGGACAAGGCGGCGTAAAACAGCAGGGATGCAAACACACAGAGCTGGAAATCCGGATCGGAAACACAGGAGCAAAAATTCGAAAGCTGAAATCCGGAGCGGAAATTTACAGCGCGGGATCATCCGACATCGGGCGGGCGCGCCGGGCAAATGCCCGGCGCGCTTTGCTGTGTCGGTGAATGATACGATCAAGTGCAACAGAAAAAAGAAAAGAAGTTCATACGAATCTCTGGTAGAATGTAATCACCACAAAAAACCAAAAGGAGACACGTATGAACTACAAACATCTTAGCATAGAAGCGCGCAGCTGTATACGAAAATATTATGCAGAAGGGCTGAGTTACCGGAAAATAGCGCAATTGATTGGCCGCAGCCCAAACACAGTCTCACGGGAGATACGCCGCAACTGCACGCATATGTATGACATACCGACCAACTATCCGCACACAGCTCTGAAAAATATCTGCTTCGGCGCTCATACTGTCATCACGGGATGTTTCGGTCGCAGGCAACAATCGAGTACATAAACGAGAAGCTTAAAGCTACCTGGTCACCGGAGCAAATTGCCTGCACACCGTGCGGCTTGAAGATGCCGAACTGGCGCACGATCGAGCGGCGGCTTGGCTGCAAAGTATATTTTGCCGATCCGTACTGTGCGTGGCAAAAGGGCACGAATGAAAATGCAAACGGCTTGCTTCGAGCGTTTTATCCGAAAGGCAGAAATCTGTCGCGTGTTGCTCCTGCCACTCTAAAACGAAACCTGGCGCTTATTAACGCCAGGCCTCGTAAGGTTCTTAATTTCCGTTCTGCTCAGGACTTGTGGGACTTTGAACTTGCTTCCTGTTGCACTTAGTTTGACAATTCACTTTATTTCGATGTGCCGCGCGGTGCATCTTTTATTTTGTTAACGCCTAGGCGCCTGCTTTGCCATGGTCCCGTCAAGATTTATGCGCAAAATTGTTTGCAGGCTCCTGCTGAATAAAGTCAGCCGGCAATGAAGGCGTCATCCAGAGCCGCCTCCAAGTGCTTCGTATCCATGTATTTCTTGTTGCCTCACTGGGTGCCCGCCACGTAGCGGAGCCGGGCACAGCCCAGCATAGGGCAGAGTTCCTCCCAGGGAACGTCCCCATAACGTGGGTCCTGCGGCGCATCTCACGGTTCAGCCGCTCGATCACGTTGTTGGCACGGATATGCGTCCAGTGTTCGCTGGGGAAGTCACAGTAGGTCAGCGTCTCCTCAATGCCGTCCTCGACCTTCTTGGCGGTCTCCTTCAGCTTCATGGTGCGCAGCTCGGCGGCCACGGCCTCCTGCATCCCCATGCACTTGTCGCCGACGATGAGCTTCACGCCATCCAAGCCGCGTCCGCGGAGCCACTGGAAGAAGTGACCCAACTGGCCTTGTCCTCTTTCATCCCCACGGCGGCACCTAAAACCTCACGAAAGCCGTCCTCATTCACGGCGATCGCCATCAGAATCACCACATTTCGTACTATCCGCTCCGGTTGCGGCACAGGTAGATGCCGTCCACATAGGCATACGGATACCGCCTGCCCTGCAAGGGGCGGTTGCGCCAGCCCTCGATATGGACGTAGGCTTTCTTGTTCGGCTCGCTGATGATGGCGGGCGAGACCTTGCTCCCTACAGCGCTTCGGTGATGTCCTCCACACGGTGCACGGAAACACCCGCCAGATACATCTCGATGAGGGCTTCCTTCACGCTGCTCTCCCGGCGGCGATACCGCTCGATGATTGCAGTCTCGAAGGACACGCCCTTGAGCTGCGGCACGTGGAGTGTAACGTCACCGGAGGTGGTAGTAAGGTTTCGGTCATAGTGACCGCTGCGGTAGCTCTGACGGGCCTCTCCGCGCTTGTAGCGCGCCGCCTGCGTCAGGGACTCAGCCTCTTTTCTCCAGCAGCTCGTTCAGTGTTTCTTCCGCGCTGCCGCGGACCAATTCTTTGATCTGCCCCTTGATCATTTCCTCATTCAGCTGTACAATTTTCTCGGACATAGTTTGCTGTCTCCTTTCCGAATGGTGTGTTAACTTCATTCTACCAGAGCCTGCAAGCTATGTCTTCTTTATGCATTTTTCAATTTGCGCAACTGATGGAGATGATACGGTAAAGAATCTGCTTTCCCATATGAAGGAATTCAATCCTTTTAGCGAGTTGGAGATGAATGTCTTCCATTCGCTGTTTCTGGATTACAATATCCTTGGTGGAATGCCTGCTGTCGTCGCGGAGTATATCGAGCGAAACACCTTTGAGGGATCGCTTGATACGCAGATGCAGCTCATAGCGGACTATAAAGAAGATATTCGCAAGTATGCCACCGGAATCGATCAAACAAGAATTATCAACGTGTTCAACCGGGTCGCGCCGCAGCCTGCAAGGGAAAACAAAAAATTCCAGATTTCCAAGGTGGCATCCGGCGCAAGATTCCGGGATTA
>OODI01001508.1_pt1 | contig 10247 bp, 7 predicted proteins | sample 1671141 | NCBI WGS metagenome assembly OODI01 (sample SAMN06348126, study PRJEB24527) | human gut metagenome | biome: human gut; feature: ankylosing spondylitis patient; material: feces | host: Homo sapiens | place: China | collected 2015-10 | reverse complement strand
CCACCGAGATCTACACTCTTTCCCTACACGACGCTCTTCCGATCTGGTTGCCTTTCCGGGGGCAGTTTTGCACTCCATGCAGGAAAACCGCCTGGACGACCGTTTTATGGAGTGAAAGGATGTGGAACTCAATGAAACGGAAGCGTTCTGTGCGGAACCGCCGGGCACGGCGGTGTCTGTTTTTGATCTTGCTGGCTCTGCTGGCGCTGTTGCTGATATGGCCCCGGACGGTCCATCTGGAGGGGCTGGTCAGCCCGTATGCCATTCTGGTGGATGCCGACAGCGGAGAGGCAGTGGCAGAAAAAAAGGCGGATGTGAGCATCTACCCGGCCTCGATGACCAAAGTGATGACGGCCCTTCTGGCCCTTGAGGCAAACCCAGACCTGGAACAGCCGGTGACGCTGCCGGAGGACATCTTCCCGGAATTGCGGGCCGAGGGCGCATCGATGGCGGGTTTTCGGCCCGGTGAGACGGCTACCGTGCGGGACCTGTTATACGGTGCGCTCCTGCCCTCCGGCGCGGAGTGCTGCGAGGCGCTGGCGCGGGAAGTGAGCGGTTCGGAGGAAGCCTTTGTGGAGTTGATGAACCAGAAGGCGGCAGAGCTGGGGATGCGTTCCACCCACTTCTGCAACCCCACCGGCCTGCACGACCCGGAGCATATCTCCACCGTGCGGGATATGGCCCGGCTGCTGCGGGCTGCGATGCAGAACGAGACCTTCCGTGCCATCCTGAGCGCAGGGCGCTACGCCGTCCCGGCGACGGACCTGCATCCGGAGGGCTTTACAATGACGAGCACTTTCTGGGCAGAGCTGGGCGATGTCTCCCTGTGGAGGGGGCAGTTCCTGGGCGGCAAAACCGGCTATACCAGCGCGGCGGGGCTTTGTCTGGCCAGTGCCGCACAGGTGAAGGGGAAACGGTACATCCTCGTCACGGCGGGTGCGCAGGGGAACCACGGCACCGAGCCTTACCATATCGAAGATGCTGTCCGGGTCTACCGTCAGCTGACTCGCTGAGATATGAGCAGAATCACTAATTTTTACGAGGAATCCTTGTTGAAGCTTATCAAAAGGAGACTCTTGAAAAATTACTGCAATCTGATATAATCACATTCGTGAAAACCACAACGTCCTGCCCCTTTTCCGGCAGGGCGTTTTTGTCGGCAAAAAATCGGTTTTGTTGCTTTTGATGACCCCCAAAGGAGGGCACTGACATGACAAAAGATATGACACAGGGCAGCCCGCTCAGGCTGATCCTCGCCTTTGCGGTCCCGCTGATGCTGGGCAGCCTGTTTCAGCAGTTCTACAATCTGGCCGATACCATCATCGTGGGCCGGTTCGTCGGTGTGGAAGCGCTGGCGGCGGTCGGCAGCGTGGGTGGCCTGAACTATCTGGTGCTGGGCTTCGTCAACGGCATCGCCTGCGGCTTCTCCATCCCCATTTCGTGGACGTTCGGCGCAAAGGACTACCGTGAGATGCGCCGTTACACAGCCAACGCCGTCTGGCTGTCGATCTTCTTTGCGGCGGTGCTCACCGTGGTCACGGTTGCCATGACCCGTTCCATCCTGGTCTGGACCAACACCCCGGACAACATCATCGACCTGGCAGATGTCTACATCCGCACCATTTTTGTGGGCATCCCGTTCACCCTGTTGTACAACATGACCAGCGCCCTGATGCGCGCTCTGGGCGACAGCAAGCGCCCGCTCTACTTCCTGCTGGTGGCGAGCTTCCTGAACATCGGGCTGGACCTGCTCTGCATCATCGTGTTCCGGATGGGCGCCTTCGGTGCGGCGTTCGCCACCGTGTTCAGCCAGGCCGTGGCCGGTCTGGGCAGTCTGCTCTATATCCTCAAACATTACGGGGAGCTGCGCTGGTCCAGAGAAGAGGGGCAGCTCAGCAGGACGCACTGCGCCAAGCTCTGCAGCATGGGCATCCCCATGGGCCTGCAGTGCAGCATCACGGCCATCGGCAGCGTCGTGCTGCAGGGTGCCGTCAATGGTCTGGGCAGCGACATCGTTGCAGCACAGACGGCAGGCGGCAAGGCGGCGCAGTTCCTCTGCGTCCCGCTGGAGAGCATCGGCACGGCCATGACCACCTACGCCAGCCAGAACATGGGCGCACACGACCTGAACCGCGTGAACAGGGGCGTCAATACCGCGCTGGGCATCGGCGTGGTGTACAGCATCGTGTCCTTCCTCATCCTGCGCGTGGCGGATAAGCCCCTCATCGGACTCTTCTTGGAGAGCGACCAGACCGAGATCATGGCCAACGCCCAGAGCTTCATTTTCTGGAACAGCGTCTTCTACATCCCGCTGGCGGTCCTCATCATCTACCGCTATACCATCCAGGGGCTGGGCTATTCCAGCCTGGCCATGTTCGCCGGGGTGGCCGAGATGGTCGCCCGTGCGCTGGTGGGCGTCCTGTTCGTGCCGCTGTGGGGGTACTTTGCCGCCTGCATCGCCAGCCCCGTGGCCTGGTTCTTTGCCTGCTTCTTCCTCATCCCGGCCTACATCGTGGTGTACCGCCGCCTGAAAAAGGAAAAGCTGGTGCCTCGCGTAAACCTGTAAGGATCAAAAGAAGCGTTTTGCGATGACTGCATTGCAAAACGCTTCTTTTTATATTATACTGATTATAATTATGCCACAGAAAGGGCGGTGGAGCCGATGGAACAGGAACTGGAACAGATCGAGGGTACGGTCGAAGACATCATCTACGAAAATACGGACAACGGCTACACCGTCTTTGAGATCTCCGGCGGCGGCGTCCTCACGGTGGTGTGCGGCGTGGTGGGGGAGCTGCATGCAGGCGAGAGCGTCGTCTGCCGCGGCAAGTATGAAAACCACGCCACCTATGGCCGCCAGTTCCACGCGCAGGAGTGCGAGACCGACATGCCCAAGGATCTGGAAGCCGTCTATGCCTTCCTCGCCAGCGGCTCGCTGCCCTACATCGGAGCGCGCACGGCCACGAAGATCCTCGACAAGTTCGGGGCACAGGCACTGGAGATCATTGCGAATGACCCGGCCCAGCTGACCACCATCTCCGGCATCTCGGCGGACAAGGCCGACCGCATCCAGCAGGAGTTCAAGCGGATGTTCGGGATGCGGGAGCTCATCGCCTATCTGGCCCAGTTTGAGATCAGCCCCCGCCGCGCGATGGAGGTGTTCCGGGTGTTCGGCCCCAGCGCCATGAACGCCATCTCCTCCAACCCCTATCTGCTCTGCGGCGAGCCGCTGCAGCTGGATTTCCGCCACGCCGACAGCATCGCCCAGTATTATCACATGGAAGGGGACTGCACCCAGCGGTTGGAAGCCGCCCTTCTGCGCACCCTGCGCCACAATGCGGGCAACGGTCACACCTGCTTGCCCCGTGCGCAGTTGCTGGAAACGGCCTCCAATTTCATCCACCAGCCGCCGGAAAAGCTGGCCAAAGCGCTGGACCAGTGCATCGAAACGGACGAACTCAGCGTCCGGATGTTTGAGGGCACACCCTACATCTACCTGCCCGACCTGCTGGCCGCCGAACAGGACATCGCCGACCGGCTGGCCCTGCTGGCCAAGCGGGAGAAGCAGAGCGTCCGCGACCTGGACAAGAACATCCAGGTATTGGAGCTGACCCAGGGCTTTGCCTATGCACCGCTGCAAAAAGAGGCCATCCGCAAGGCGATGACCGAGAATTGCCTCGTCCTGACCGGCGGCCCCGGCACCGGCAAGACCACCACCGTGAATGCCATCCTGCAATTGCTGGAACACCAGGCCGAGCGGGTGGCCCTCTGCGCCCCCACGGGCCGTGCGGCCAAGCGGCTGAGCGAGCTGACCGGCCGGAAGGCCTCCACCATCCACCGCCTGCTCGAAGTGGACTACACCGGCGGCGTGGTCAGCTTCATCCACAACGACAAGAACCTGCTCAAGTGCGATGTCGTCATCCTCGACGAGATGAGCATGGTGGACGTCAAGCTGTTTCAGGCGCTTATCGCGGCGCTGCGGTATGGCTGCCGCATCCTGATGGTGGGCGATGCCGACCAGCTGCCCAGCGTCGGCCCCGGCAACATCCTGGGCGAGGTCATCCGCTCCGAGCGGGTGCCCACCGTCTGCCTGAACGAGATCTTCCGGCAGGCCAAGCGGAGCCTCATCGTGGAGAACGCCCACCACATCATTTCCAGTGAGCCGCTGCAAAAAGGCGGCAAGACCGACGACTTTTTCTTTCTGGAATCGGACGGTGATGCAGCCCAGAAGCTGGTCTGCGACCTTGTCACGACCCGCCTGCCCCGGAGCTACGGCTTCGACCCCGTCCGGGATATCCAGGTGCTCTGCCCGACCAAGCTCGGCCCCACCGGCACCCAGGCGCTGAACGTGGAGCTGCAGAACCTGCTCAACCCGGAGCAGAAGGGCAAACCCCAGCTGCAGAGCGCGGCCCGTGTCTTCCGGGTGGGAGACAAGGTGATGCAGGTGCGCAACAATTACGAGATCGTCTGGCAGCGGGTCGGCGGGGAACAGGGCGTGGGTGCCTACAACGGCGACATCGGCATCGTGGAATCCATCAACATGCGGGAGCGCTCGATGGTGGTCCGGATGGACGACCGGCGGCTGCTCTACCCGGCGGAGAACCTCAACGAACTGGAGATCGCCTACGCCATCACGGTGCACAAGAGCCAGGGCAGCGAGTTCCCGGCGGTGATCTTGCCGGTGGCGCAGGTGCCGCCCCGGCTGTGCTACCGGAACCTGTTCTACACCGGCGTCACCCGCGCACGGAAGCTCTGCATCGTGACCGGGCGGCGGGATGTCGTGAACCGGATGATGGGCAATGTGCGCCAGAACCTGCGGTACAGCGGCCTGTGCACCCTGCTGCAGCAGGCCCTGCCCGCTGAACAGCAGAAACTTGAGGAATGACGCAGGAAACCGCTGCTTTGTGCAAGAACGCGGGTGTACTTTTCCGCACGGTTATGTTATACTATAATGTGTTTGATTACCCGGCCGGGGAGCCCGGCATTCAGATAGGAACAGGGAAAGCAGAGAAAGGATCTTCGTATTATGGCACAGAATGATATCGGTATCGACCTTGGTACCACGACCATCATCATCGCGCAGGAGGGCACCGGCGTGGTGCTCAATCAGCCCAGCGTGGTGGCGGTGGATACCCGCAAGAACTCGGTGCTGGAGGTTGGCGACAAGGCGCTGGCCATGGTGGGCCGCACCCCGAACTATATTTCCGCGATCTTCCCGCTGAAGGACGGCGTCATCAGCGACCACACCATGACCCGCGAGCTCATCTGCCGGTTCGTCAATCAGGTGTACAGCTCCCACATGGTCAAGCCCCGCGTGGCGGTCTGTGTGCCTGCGGCCATCACCGGCATCGAGAGCGACGCCGTGGTCGAGGCGGTCATGGCAGCCGGTGCGCGTCAGGTCTACCTCATTGATGAGCCCATCGCCGCAGCCCTCGGCTCCGGCATTGACATCACCCAGCCAGACGGCCGGATGATCATCGACATCGGCGGCGGCACCACGGATATCGCAGTGCTGAGCCTGGGCGGCAAGGTCAAAGCCACCAGCGTTCGCGTGGCGGGCAACCACTACGATGACGAGATCTTGAAGCATGTGCGCAACAAGTTCAGCATCGCCATCGGTCAGCGCACCGCCGAACAGCTGAAAAAGAACGTGGCCTGCTGCCCCCAGAAGGCCGATTTCAACGAGACGATGGAGGTCAAGGGCCGCAGCCTGCTGACCGGCCTGCCCATCCGGGTGAACGTCTCCACCAGCGACCTGTACGAGCCGGTCATGATGCTGAGCGAGCAGATCGGCACGGCGGCCCATCAGGTGCTGGAAAAGACCCCGCCGGAGCTGGCCGGCGACATCTTCCGCAACGGCGTGGTGCTGACGGGCGGCGGTGCCCAGCTGCACGGCCTGCCGGAGTACCTGAGCCAGGAACTCAAGGTCAACGTGGAGGTCTCGCCCGACCCTGTGAACTGTGTGGCGCTGGGCACAGCCATGAGCCTGAGCGTGCGCGACCGGCTGGAGACCGGCTTTACGGACGCGACCCCCCGCATCGGCCGCCGCTGAGCGAAAAGACGTACTTCACGGTTTGGAAAAAATTGCGATATTTTTTGTTCATCGTTGTTGAATCGGGCCGGAAAATATTGTATAATATTTTCAAATCGGTTTTTGCGGGCGGAGCCATGCGCTTTGGCCGCAGAAGAATAAATGACTAGGAGGAAGAACATGAATCTGGGTTCTGATGTGGTTATCACCATTACCGGTATCGTATTGGTGTTTGCCATCCTTGTCCTGCTGATGGCGATCATCACGCTGGAGGGCAAGATCTTCGACGGCATGAATGTCAGGAAGGCAGCAGCAAAGGCTGCACCCAAGGCTCCCGCTGCAAAGCCGGCCGCACCTGTTCAGCAGGCTGCTGCTCCTGCTCCTGTGGTGGAAGAGGGCATCCCCGGCGATGTGGTGGCTGCGATCATGGCAGCGATCCACGCAATGGGCAACGGAAAGTACACCCTCAAGGCCGTGCGCCGCAGCAAGAATGGCTGGGGCAAGGCCGGTGTCAACGACACCACCGCACCTTTTTAACACAGGAGGAAGAACATGACACAGTTTATCAGTACTCTGGTCGGTATTTTCCAAAGCTCTGGCTTCGCCCGCTTCGGCGAGCCGGGCGGCTACCTGTACGCAATCATGATTTGCGTCGGCTGCTTCTTGCTGTACCTGGCCATTGTGAAGGAATTTGAGCCCCTGATCCTGCTGCCCATGGCGTTCGGCATGATCCTTGCCAACCTGCCCGGCAGCGGCATCATCCACATGCAGTATTTCGTCGGCGATGGTCTGGAGCACCCGATGTGGGTCGAGATCCTGAACAACGGCGGTCTGGCCGATATGCTCTACATGGGCGTTAAGCTGGGCATCTACCCGCCGCTGATCTTCCTGGGCATCGGCACCATGACCGACTTCGCACCCCTGATCTCTAACCCCAAGAGCCTGCTGCTGGGCGCTGCAGCCCAGTTCGGCATCTTCGGTACCTACATGGGTGCCCGCCTGCTGGCAGCCACCGGCCTGGTGGACTTCACCCAGAAGCAGTCTGCTGCCATCGCCATCATCGGCGGTGCAGACGGCCCGACCGCGATCTTCGTCACCTCCCGTCTGGCACCGGAGCTGCTGGGCAGCATCGCCGTGGCAGCATACAGCTACATGGCGCTGGTGCCTGTCATCCAGCCGCCCATCATGAAGGCTCTGACCACTAAGAAAGAGCGTACCGTCGTGATGAAGCAGCTGCGCACCGTGACCAAGACCGAGAAGATCGTCTTCCCCATTATGGTCACCATCATCGTCTCCCTGATCGTTCCGGATGCCGCCGTCCTGGTCGGTATGCTGATGCTGGGCAACCTGATGAAGGAGTCCGGTGTCGTGGATCGTATCCAGAAGACCGCCGGCAATGAGCTGATGAACATCATCACCATCTTCCTGGCGCTGTCCGTTGGCTGCACCACCTCTGCCAACACCTTCCTGAACACCCGCACCCTGTTCATCATCGTGCTGGGTCTGATCGCATTCTCCTTCGGCACCGCAGCCGGTGTTCTGTGCGGCAAGGTCATGTATGCACTGACCGGCGGCCAGGTCAACCCCCTGATCGGTTCCGCAGGCGTTTCCGCTGTTCCGATGGCGGCCCGCGTTTCTCAGAAGGTCGGCCAGAGCGAGAACCCCTCCAACTTCCTGCTGATGCACGCCATGGGCCCCAACGTCGCTGGCGTGATCGGTTCCGCCGTTGCTGCTGGTATTCTGATCAACATCTTCGGCTAAGCCCTGTTTTGGCAAATTGAGGATTCCAAACCGCCCATCTGTCGGCACTGCGCCGCAGATGGGCGGTTTTTTGTGCGGGAAACTCTGTGCAATAGGGATGAAATGTGATATACTATACCTTAGTGATTCATGGAAAATAGCTTAAAGAACAGGTGAAACAATGGCAATTGATCTCAGGCAGGAATTTTGCGCGCTGCGCGATACCTACATTGAAAAACAGTTCGGCCGCCTGAACGCGATGCAGCGGGAGGCTGTGTTTACCACCAACGGCCCGCTGCTGATCCTGGCAGGCGCCGGAAGCGGCAAGACGACCGTGCTGGTCAACCGCATCGCGAACCTCATCCGTTTTGGTGCGGCGCACGGCTCCCAGTGGGTGCCCCGCGAAGTGACCGAGGACGACGTCAAGGCGCTGCGGATGGCTATCATGACGAACACCGATGCCCCTTCCTGGCTGGACGGGATGCTCCGCAAGGATGCGGTGCGCAGCTGGAACGTGATGGCGATCACCTTTACAAACAAGGCGGCAGGGGAGCTGAAGGAGCGCCTGCGGAACATGCTGGGCGGCGAAGAGGGCGACGAGGTGTTCGCCTCCACTTTCCACTCGGCCTGTGTGCGCATCCTGCGCCGCTGGGCGGAGGAGATCGGCTACCCGCGCAGCTTTACCATCTACGATACCGATGATTCCCAGCGCGTGATGAAGGCTGTCTACAAAGACCTGAATGTGGACGATAAGTTCCTGCCCATCAAGGCTGCGATCAACCAGATGAGCCGATGGAAGGATCAGCTTGTCAGCCCGGAACAGGCCCTTGCCAGCCCCGCAAAAGATACCAAAGGCGCGCTGACGGCCCGCATCTACGCGGCCTACGAAAAGCGCCTGAAGGAAGCCGGAGCATTCGACTTTGATGACCTGATCTACCAGACTGTGCAGCTGCTGGCCGAGCACAAGGATGTGCGGGATTTCTACCAGAACAAATACCGCTATCTGCTGGTGGACGAGTATCAGGACACCAGTGTGGCGCAGTTCCGTCTGGTGAGCCTCCTCACCGGCCCGGAAAAGAACATCTGCGTGGTGGGCGATGATGACCAGAGCATCTACCGCTTCCGCGGCGCTACCATTGAGAACATCCTTAATTTCGAGCGCATTTACCCGGGCACCAAGACCATCCGTCTGGAACAAAACTACCGCTCTACGTCCAATATCCTGAACGCTGCGAACGCCGTGATACGCAACAACAAGCAGCGCAAGGACAAGCAGCTCTGGTCTGCGCTGGGCGACGGTGACAAGATAAAGTGCTGCAATTTCGAGAGCGAGATAGCCGAGGCGCGTTTCGTTGCCGACACTATCCTTGACGGCGTGAAGGAAGGCAAGCACTACACGGATTACGCGCTGCTGTACCGCAGCAACTCCCAGTCGAGAAGCTTTGAGAACACCCTGGCGCGCTCGGGAATTCCGTACACCATCGTAGGCGGTCTTAGGTTCTACGACCGCAAGGAGATACGCGACATCATGGCGTACCTCGCGGTGATAAACAACCCGTATGATTCCGTGCGTTTCCGCAGGATAATCAACGAGCCGAAGCGCGGTATCGGCGACGCCACGGTTGAGGAAATAATCCGTATCTCCGACGGGCTGCATATTTCTCCGGTGGAGGTCTGCCGCGAGGCTTCGCAGTTTGAGTCGCTTTCGAGGAAGTCGGCTGCGCTGAAGGCTGCTGCAAACCTGTTTGACGAGCTGGACGAGCTTGCGGATTCGCTCCGCCTGGACGAGCTTATCGATGCCGTTGCGGAGAAATCCGGATACATCAAGGCAATGCAGGCTCTGGGCGAGGAAGGCTCCACACGTATTGAGAACATCAACGAGCTGAAATCCAACGCCCTGACGATGATACAGGAGAACGAGGATACCACGCTTCCGGATTTCCTCGAGCAGGTGGCGCTGGTTTCCGACCTTGACAGCTACGACGGCGACCTTGACCGGGTATCGCTCATGACGATGCACAGCGCGAAGGGTCTGGAGTTCGACACGGTATTCCTTGTAGGCGCCGAGGACAACATTTTCCCGAGCTACCGCAGCATAAACGACCCCGCCGAGATGGAGGAGGAGCGCCGTCTTGCATATGTAGCGATAACCCGTGCGAAGCGCATGCTGTATGTAACGCACACGTCCTACCGCGTGCTCTACGGTCAGACGATGAGAAACCGCCTGTCGACGTTTATCCGCGAGATACCGGAGGAGTACATCGAAAAGACCGGCGACCGTCCGAAGCAGGCGTCGGCCTGGAAGAAGCCGGAGAAGCCGAACTACCTTGCTCAGGAAGCGGCGAAGATGGTAACGAAGCCGACGCCGGTAGTATCCGGAATAGTATTTGCGCCGGGCGACCGCGTGAAGCACAACGTATTCGAGATCGGAAGAGCACACGTCTGAACTCCAGTCACATCACGACATCGTATGCCG
>OODI01001499.1_pt1 | contig 10265 bp, 9 predicted proteins | sample 1671141 | NCBI WGS metagenome assembly OODI01 (sample SAMN06348126, study PRJEB24527) | human gut metagenome | biome: human gut; feature: ankylosing spondylitis patient; material: feces | host: Homo sapiens | place: China | collected 2015-10 | reverse complement strand
AGCGTGTGCAGGAATTACGCAAACAGCGCAAGCGTCCGAACCGCTATGATGAAGTCGGTCTGTTCTCCGGCTTGCTGTTCTGCGCCGATTGCGGGAGCGTCCTCTATCAGCAGAGATATGAGAACAAAACCCGAAAACAGGATTGCTACATTTGCGGCAACTACAAGAAGCGTACCCACGATTGCACCGCACACTTTATCCGCACCGACCTTTTGACAGCGGGTGTGACTGCCAATCTGCAAAAAGTGACAAGTTATGCAGCCAAACACGAAAAGCAGTTTATGAAGCTGCTGATCGAGCAGAACGAGGACGGTGGCAAACGCCGCAACGCTGCCAAGCGAAAGGAACTGGACGCAGCCGAAAAGCGAATTGCGGAACTGTCTGCTATCTTCAAGCGGCTTTATGAGGACAGCGCGACCGGGCGTATTTCTGATGAACGCTTTGCAGAACTTTCCGCAGACTATGAAGCCGAGCAGAAACAGGTCAAGAGCCGTGCCGCCGAACTGCAAGCGGAACTTGCAAAGGCACAGGAAGCCACGGTCAATGCGGAAAAGTTTATGAAAGTTGTCCGCAAGTACACCAGCTTTGAGGAATTGACCCACACCCTGCTGCGGGAGTTTATTGAAAAAATCGTTGTCCATGAGTGCAGCTATGACGAGAACGGCACACGCAGACAGGACATTGATATTTATTACAGCTTTGTCGGCAAGGTAGAACTTCCCGACGAATAATGCCCGACCTATCCGACACCTTGCGCAAGTGCCGGATAGGAACGGCAAAAAATTTTACACTTCTATTGCTTCTTTACCACACACAAGCAAATGCGTCGGGCGTGTTTCCATATTTCGATGTTGTGTGCTCAGTCCAGCACCTGCGCCAGCACGGCCAGCAGCGCGTCGACCTGCGCGTCTGTCGTGGCCCACGAGGTCACGAACCGCACGGCCTGGTGCGCGGCGTCCACGCGGGCGGTCGTGTTGAACGCGACCTGCTCCTGCAGCCGCGCGATCTGCGCGTCCGACAGGATGGGGAAGATCTGGTTCGTCGGCGAGGGCACGTACATCGGCACATTGCGGTCCGTGAGCGCGGCGGCGATGCGCTGCGCCTGCGCATCGGCGTGGCGGCCCATGTCGAGCCAGAGGTCGTGCGCCATCGCGGCGGCAAACTGCACACCGAGCAGGCGGCCCTTGGCGAGCATGGCGCCGTTGCGCTTCATCGCGCGGCGGAAGCCCGGCCTGAGCGCGTCGTTGACGATGACCATCGCCTCGCCGAAGAGCAGGCCATTTTTCGTGCCGCCGATGTAAAACGCATCGCACAGCCGCGGCAGGTCCTCCGGCTGCAGGTCATTGCCCGCGGCCGTGAGCGCCTGCGCCAGCCGCGCGCCGTCGAGGTAGAGGTACATCCCGTGCGCATCGCACGCCGCGCGCAGGGCGGTCAGCTCCGCTTTCGTATAGACGGTGCCGAGCTCCGTCGCGTCGGATATGTATGCCATGCGCGGCAGCACCATGTGCTCGTCGTACACGCCCGGCGCGGCGCAGTGCTGCGCGGCGGCGTCCGCGATGGCGGCGGGCGTGAGCTTGCCGTCCGTGCCGGGAATGGCGATCACCTTGTGGCCGGTGGCCTCGATGGCGCCGGTCTCGTGCACGTTGATATGGCCGGTGTCGGCCGCGACCATGGCCTCCCACGGGCGCAGGAAGGCGGCCGCGGCGAGCTGGTTCGTCTGCGTGCCGCCGACGAGAAAGTGCACGTCGGCATCCGGGCAGGCGAAGCGGGCGCGGATGGCGTCGGCTGCGCGGCGGCAGTCGTCGTCGAGCCCGTAGCCTGCGGTGACGCAGAGGTTCGTGTCGCACAGGGCGCGCAGCACGTTCGGGTGGGCGCCCTCGGAGTAATCATTCTGGAAGCGGAGCATGGCGGATTTCCTTTCGTTCGGACAAAATTCGGCACGCTGCGCGTGCCGCCGGGGTTATGATAAGCCCCGGCGGCGAGGGTTGTCAATGCGCTGTGCCGCTTTTTCGGGTGCTGCACTTCAGATGCGCATCTGTTGTGTCCGTCAGATGAGAGACGCATGACCGGAACGGCTGCCAATGCCTCCCCTGTGTAAGGGGAGGTGGCGCGGCGCTTTGCGCCGTGACGGAGGGGTTGCAGATACCGGCTTTGGTGCGAAATTTTACGTATCCATCCCTCAGTCAGCCTGCGGCTGACAGCTCCCTTTACACAAGGGAGCCAAGGGCCGCGGGGCGGGCACACGGCGCACGACCGGTGTCGCTGTTCTTGAAGCTTTTGAGCCGCAGGGGAGCCCGAGGGGGCAAGGCCCGCCTCGGATAAAATCTGGCTTTTTCCTTGCCCTTTTGGGCAAGAAAAAAGCCGGCAGCTTTCGCTGCCGGCCAGCCCGCCAATGCCGTGTGAGCCCAGTTACAACCTGCACAAGAAGGCAGGTGGGTCGCCTCTCTGCTGTTTCTCTGCTTCCAACGTCCAACCGGCATCTTTCAGCCGGCCGGGAGGCCTGCAATCCGCAGCGGAAGTTCTGGCATCCCTTATCAGAGATGTGGGTTTAAATGGGCTCCGAGCACCCGATCGTGCTCCACGCACACAGCAGGACTTATTCCCATGCTATGCGCCGCGCGGGAACTTATTCCTCCGCGCCGTCGTCAGAATCCTCGTCCTCGTCGGCGAAGATCTCCTGCATATAGTAATTGTACACCTTGTCCAGCTCGTCGTCATCGTCGATGGAGCCGAAGAGCTCCTCACCGTTTTCCTCCATGATCTTGAGCAGGATGATGCCGAAATCGGGGTCGTCCTCGTCCATGTCGGCGGGGAGCGCCGCGAGATAGTCCTGACCGTCGAGCTCAAACTCATTGAGAATTTCCAGCTCGAACTCGTTGCCTTCCTCGTCCTCGATCGTCAGATAATCGCTGCCGAATGCTTCACTCATCGGGGTGTCCTCCAGTTGTGATCGTGTTCTGGTTTCAGTGTACCCCATCCGGCGTGTAAAATCAAGTCCTTTTACGACCCCAGATCCTCCAGCAGCAGCAAAAGTTGCTCCTGACTGCCGACGGTGATGCCGCCGCGCAGCAGCTCCTGGTCGGCGCGGCGCAGTCCGGCGACCTCGATGCCGGTCACCTGCAGGGGCTTGCGGTCGGCATCGGAGGCGAACACGCTCACATAGCCCTCGTAATCCCGCAGGATATATTCCGCCTGCGCGCCGTCGTAGGACGTGGCCGGTGCGTCCGCGCCCGGCTGCTGCAGGGAGGAGAATGCCGCTCCCGCGACGAACGGCGACACGGCGCACAGCGCCGTCACGACCGTCAGTGCCAGCGTTCGTTTCATATGCCTCGCTCCTTTCACCGGAAAGTTTGTCCAATGCGCGTACATTTTATACCCGCCGGACAAAAACGCGCGAAAGACTATCCCCGGTTGACAGAGTGTGTTATAATATCATTTAACCGTTTTTATGCGCTGAATATCGACCGGGTTTTTGACCCGCTAACGTGTATTATCAGGGAGGTGCGTCACTGCCTATGGCAAAACGACCGAAACCATCATCATCTGCCCCGCGCGCGGCTCAGGCCGCGGATGCGACCGTGAGCGTTGCAGGCGCCATCCTGCGCGTGCTCGGCACGATCTTGCTGATCGTGCTCGTCACGGGGCTGCTGTTTTTGTGCATCTTCGCGTACTATGTGAAAAACTGTCTGTCCACGGACCTCGACGTGCAGCTCTCGGACTTTACGGTCTCGCTCTCGAGCTCGATCCTGTATGAGGACGCAGACGGCAACTGGCAGAACCTCACGAACCTCTCGAGCACGGAAAACCGCGTCTGGGTCGATTATGCCGACATCCCCAAGGACATGGAGCACGCGGCCGTCGCCATTGAGGACAAGCGCTTTTACAAGCACAAGGGCGTCGACTGGTACCGCACGACGGGCGCGTTCATCAACATGTTCCTGTCGATGAAAAACGACTTCGGCGGCTCGACCATCACGCAGCAGCTCATTAAAAACCTCACCAAGCAGGACGACATCACCGTGCAGCGCAAGCTGCTCGAGATCTTCCAGGCGCTCGAGTTTGAGAAGTCCTATGATAAGGAAGAGATCATGGAGTGGTACCTGAACATCGTCTACTTCGGCGAGGGCTGCAACGGCGTCTATACCGCCGCCGAGACCTATTTCGGCAAGGAACCGAAGGATCTCACGCTCGCCGAGTGCGCGAGCATCATCGGCATCACGAACAACCCCTCGAAATACGATCCCTTCATCAGCCGCGAGAACAACAAGACCCGGCAGGAGACGATCCTCAAGCAGATGTACGAGCAGGGCTACGTCTCGAAGGAGCAGTACGACGAGGCTGTGGCGCAGGAGCTCGTGTTCGTGCGCAGCGAGTCCGACGATGCCACCCAGACCATCTACAGCTACTACGCCGAGGCCGTCATCAACGACGTGCTCAACGACCTCGTCGAGCAGAAGGGCGTCAGCCGCGACACGGCGCGCACGCTGCTCTATTCCGGCGGCTATCAGGTCTATTCCTGCTACGATGCGAGCATCCAGCAGGCGATCGACGACGTCTATACTGACCTCGACAATATGCCGCAGCGCCCGTCGGCCTCCGGCCAGCAGTTCGAGTCCGCCATCGCCGTCATGGACCCCTACACCGGCGAGATCAAGGGCCTGTCCGGCGGCACCGGCAAAAAGACCATCAACTTCGGCACGAACCGGGCCACGCAGTCCAAGCGCCCGCCCGGATCGTCGCTCAAGCCGATTGCGACCTACGGCCCGGCCATGGAGCTCGGCCTCATCACGCAGTATACGCAGGTCAATGACGCGCCGGACATCAAGCTGACCGGCACGAGCTGGTATCCGAAAAACTCCGGCGGCGGCAACTACGGCGTCGTCACCATCCGCGAGGCGCTGCAGCGCTCGCTCAACACCGTCTCGGCGCAGATCCTCGACAAGCTCACGCCGCGCGCGTCGTATGAGTTCCTCAAGGACAAGCTCGGCGTCACAAGCCTTGCCGAGTCCGACTGCGACTACGCGCCGCTCGCCCTCGGCCAGCTCACCCACGGCATCACCGTCCGCGAGATGACGCAGGCGTACTCCGCCTTCGTCAATGACGGCGTGTTCACCTACGGCCGCACGTATTCCTACGTCAAGGATTCCAGCGGCGAGGTCGTGCTCGAAAATCCCGCGCGCACGATCGTGGCCTTCAAGGCCAACACCGCCTGGAACATGGCCGACATGCTCTGCAACGCCGTCAACAGCGGCACCGGCGGCGAGGCCCGCCTGACCGGCATGCCCGTCGGCGGCAAGACCGGTACGACCACCAATAACTGCGACCGCTGGTTCGTCGGCTTCACGCCGTACTACGTGGCCGCCGTCTGGACCGGCTACGACATGCCCGAGTATATGAACTTCTCCGGCAACCCCGCCGCCCAGATCTGGAAGCTCGTCATGGACCCGATCCATAAGGACCTGCCGACCAAGAGCTTCCCGACGCCGACCATCGGCGCGCCGACCGGCATTTTCGGCAATTTCTCCGGCCAGTCGCAGGACACCGGCGACAATGCGGACGCCGGCTGAGCCGCGCGCAAATGCCTGCCCCATCGCGTGTCCCCGCGCCGAAACGACGGCGCGGGGCACGAGGTGTTGACAAAAAGATTGAAATGTGTTACAATTTGAAGACAGTGGTATCGGAGGTGTATCTCATTGGCAGCAAAATCGACCGAGCTGTGCTACAAAGGCCATCCGCTGCGCCGGAAAGACAACCTGCTCTATTACGGCAGCATGGCCGACAAGTACATCATTATGATGCAGATCCTCGACACGCAAAAGGTCAAGGACCTCGACGTGGCGACGCGGGTCTCCGTGCAGCTCCAGCTCACCGACCCGGATCTGAAATCCCGCGACCGTGTGGTCAAAAAGACAGAAAAGGACGGCCTCTACAACGCCATGGACGTGGCGGCTGTGTGGCTGGACCGCGCGCTCGCAAATAACTAAGCAAAGGATGATTCTATGGCGAAACGATTTCTGAAAACAGCCGTTGTTTCCGCGCTCTTCGCGCTCACGCTGGCCGTTTCGGCTTCCGCGGCGAGTGCCGGCGGTGCGACCACGACGACGGCCGTCAACTTCCGAACGGGCGCCGGAACGAATTACGGCATTATCTCCACGCTCCCGGCGGGCACCCACGTTGTGGTGTCCTCGCAGTCGAGCGGCGGCTGGGCCACGGTGGTCTATAACGGCACCGTCGGCTACATATCTTCCGATTACCTCAAACGCGCCAATGACATGGATGCCAGCTTCGGCACCGGCACGATCGACGGCAGCTACGTGCGCATGCGCTCCGGCGCGAGCACGAGCAGCTCCATCCTCGGCACCTACAACTCCGGCACGACCATGACGGTCACCGGCGTCAGCGGCGCCTGGTACAAGGTCAGCTACAACGGCACCGCCGGCTATGTCCACTCGGACTATGTCTCGCTCTCGGGCGTCACGTCCAACGGCGGCAGCACGGCCGGCTCCAACGGTTCGGTCAAGGGCAGCGATGTGCGTATGCGCTCCGGCCCGGGCACGAACTACTCCATCCTCGGTACCTACCAGAACGGCACGCCTCTGACCGTGACCGGCACGGAAAACGGCTGGTCGAAGGTCACCATCGGCGGCATGAGCGGCTACATCCGTTCGGACTACGTCTCCGGCGGCGGGGCCGACAGCAAGACCGGCTACATCAAGGGCACCGGCGTGCGCATGCGCTCGGGTGCGAGCACGACCAGCTCCATCCTCGGCGTGTACAACACCGGCACCGAGATGACCATCACCGGCGAGAGCGGCAACTGGTACAAGGTCAGCTACAGCGGCAAGGACGGCTATGTCTGCAAGGACTACATGACCACGACGAAGCCCGATAACGGCGGCGGCTCTGCGAGCCAGACCGGCTACATCAAGGGCAACGACGTGCGTCTGCGTTCCGGCGCCGGCACGAACTATTCCATCCTCGGCACGTACAACAACGGCACGCCGCTGACCATCACCGGTACGAGCGGCAACTGGACGGCCGTCACGATCAACGGTGTCAAGGGCTATGTCAACAGCACGTATGTCACCACTACGAAGTCGGACGGCGGCAATACCGGCGGCGGCAGCACGCCCAGCGGCTCCATCGGCGAGACCATCGTCGCCACGGCCAAGCAGTACATGGGCGCGCCGTATGTCTACGGCGGTATGAGCCCCTCGGGCTTTGACTGCTCCGGCTTTGTCAACTACGTGTACAAGCTCTGCGGCTATTCCATGAGCCGTGTGGCCAGCAGCATCTACAACAACAACGGCACCTATGTCGAGAAGGCCAACCTCCAGCTCGGCGACCTGGTGTTCTTTGCGAGCAACAGCTCCAGCATCGGCCATGTCGGTATCTACATCGGCAGCGGCCAGTTCATCCACAGCAGCTCCGGCGCAGGCTGCGTCGTCATCAGCGACCTGAGCTCGAGCTACTACCTGAAAAACTACGTGGGCGCCAAGCGCATCGCGGGTTAACAGCGTTTCTTTTGTCCCCCGGCGAACACCGGGGGACATTTTTTATCCTTGCGGTATGGCCGGAAATATGGTATCTTGAGGAAAACGATTTGTGTGTGTGAAAGGGCAGGTGAAGCCAATGCAGTGTGCCTACTGCGGACGAGACATCCCGGACGATGCGCGCTGGTGCCCCTACTGCGGGGCCGAGCAGGCGCCGCCGGAAGAATTACAGGACGAAAATATCCCATCAGACGGCTGGCAGGACGATCCCGCGCCGCCGGATGACCGGCACGGGGAGGATGCCGCCTCCGGTTGGCAGGACGCCCCCGCCGACAATTGGGACGATGAAGCCGAGCCGCCGGACGATTCATGGGCCGACGACCCGCCGGTACCCGGCTGGGAGGACGATGCGCCTTACGAGCCCGCGCCGGAGACTCAGGACGCGCCGCGCAGCAAGGCGCTGCTCATCGCGATCTTTGCCGCCCTCGGCGTGGCGCTGATCGTGCTGCTCATCGCGCTCAATGTCAAGCCCAAGCCGAAGGATCCGGCCGCGGCCGTGACCCCTTCCGTGACGGCGACGGCGGAGCCGTCCGCTGCCCCGACGCCGACACCCACGCCCACCCCGACGCCGAGCCCCACGCCGACGCCTTCCGCCGGCGGCTACATCCTGCCGGACAGCGCCACGCGCCGGCTCACGCAGGCGGACGTGGCGGACCTCACGTGGGAGCAGTGCTGCCTTGCCCGCAATGAAATTTTTGCGCGCCACGGCCGCATTTTCCAGACGCCGCAGATCGCGGCCTATTTCGAGGCGCAGAGCTGGTATCACGGCACGGTGCCCGGCGCGTCGTTCGATAACAATTCGCTCACGCCGACCGAGCGCGCGAACGCCGACTTCCTCGCAGATTACGAGACCACCACCTGGGGACATTCGTATTATTGAGCATATGCCCATAGAGCACCGCTGCGCCGGTTCTCGAATGAACATGAAAAACCTCCGCAGCTTCGGCTGCGGAGGTTTTTCATGAGGTTTGAATCACACGTTCGTCTCAGCGACGGCGGCGCGCAGGGCGTCGGTGCGGTCGGTGTCCTCCCAGCGGACGCCGAGCTCCTCGCGGCCCATGTGGCCGTAGGCGGCAAGCTGCCGGTAGATCGGGCGGCGCAGGTCGAGGTCACGGATGATGGCCGTTGGCCGCAGGTCGAACACCTGCTGCACGGCAGCGGCGATCTGTGCGTCCGGCACGGCGCCGGTGCCCTGCGTATCGACGAGCACGCTCACGGGCTCGGCCACGCCGATGGCATATGCAAGCTGCACGAGGCAGCGGCGGGCAAGCCCTGCCGCCACGATGTTCTTGGCCACGTAGCGCGCGGCGTAGGCGGCGCTGCGGTCGACCTTCGTCGGGTCCTTGCCGGAGAATGCGCCGCCGCCGTGCGGGGCGCTGCCGCCGTAGGTGTCGACGATGATCTTGCGGCCGGTCAGGCCGGAGTCCGCCTGCGGGCCGCCGACGACGAAGCGGCCGGTGGGGTTGATGAGGTAGCGGGTGTCGTCATCGAGTAGTTCGGCCGGGATGGTCGGGCGGATGACGAGCGCGATCATGTCCTCGCGCAGCTTCGCCATGTCCACTTCCGGCGCGTGCTGCGTGCTGAGCACGACGGTGTGCACGCGCACGGGGCGGTTCTGCTCGTCGTACTCGACCGTGACCTGCGTCTTGCCGTCGGGCCGCAGATAGTCCACCAGCCCCTGCTTGCGCACGGCGGTCAGGCGCTTGGCCAGCTTGTGGGCAAGCGAGATGGGCAGCGGCATGAGCTCCGGCGTCTCGTCGCAGGCGAAACCGAACATCATGCCCTGGTCGCCCGCGCCGTTGTCGAGCGCGCTGTCGCCGGTCTCCTTGCTCTCGAGCGACTGGTCCACGCCGAGGGCAATGTCCGCGCTCTGCTCGTCGATGTTGGTGATGACGGCGCAGGTCTCGCAGTCAAAGCCGTACTTCGCGCGGTCGTAGCCGATCTCGCGCACGGTCTGGCGCACGACCTTCGGGATGTCCACGTAGCAGTCGGTCGTGATCTCGCCCATGACGTTCACGACGCCGGTCGTGACCGTGCACTCGCAGGCGACGCGGCCGTTCGGGTCCTGCGCCAGAATGGCGTCGAGGATCGCGTCGGACACCTGGTCGCAGATCTTGTCGGGATGTCCCTCCGTGACGGATTCGGATGTAAAAAGATGATGAGCCATTGGGTAAATTCCTCGCTTTCTGTTGTGCCGGGGCAAAGAAACAAGCGCCCCGACTGCCGACGGAGCGCTTGGAAAAGGCGAAGATCCTCATCTCTCGATTTGCACCGCCGGATTTGGCACCTTGCAGGTCTCTGCAGGTTGTCGGGCTTCACAGGGCCGGTCCCTCCGCCACTCTTGATAAGGCTGTTAAATTGTAAAGCACATTATACGCGCTTTTGCGCGCTTGTCAAGACCAAATTCCGGTTTTTTCGTCAGTTGTTCCACAGCCAGATCCACAGCCGCCGCCACCACGGCAGCTTTTTCTCCGGCCGGGGCGGGGCAGGGGGCGCGGCTTTCCCGACGGTGCGCCCGGCGAAGTACGTGTGCAGATAGGTCTGACTGACAAACGGTTCGCCCGCGGGCTCGGGGCGGAGGTAGCTGCCGTCCGGCTGCATGATCCACGCCTGCCGGTTGTCGCGCCGCATGGCGCTGAGCACCTCGAGCACCTCGGCGCGCAGATCGGAAGAGCACACGTCTGAACTCCAGTCACATCACGATCTCGTATG
>OODI01001495.1_pt1 | contig 10286 bp, 11 predicted proteins | sample 1671141 | NCBI WGS metagenome assembly OODI01 (sample SAMN06348126, study PRJEB24527) | human gut metagenome | biome: human gut; feature: ankylosing spondylitis patient; material: feces | host: Homo sapiens | place: China | collected 2015-10 | reverse complement strand
GAATTGTAATTGATGGTGAAGGTTCAAAGGTTATTTGCAAAGACTAATTTGAAAAATCCTTTTTGGAAACTGGAAAATCGGAATTTTCTTGATGGTGGAGGATGCGTATGGAACATAAGGGCACAATTAGAATAGAAACAGATAGATTAGTTCTTAAACGACATGTATTAGATGATGCAGAAATCATGTTTAAAAACTGGGTAACAGAAAAAGATGTAACAAAGTTTTTAAGTTGGCAACCGCATAAAAATGTCGACGAGACAAAGCAATTACTAATTGATTGGATAGAATCGTATGATAAGCAGGATTTCTATTTTTGGACAATTGAGTTAAAAGATTCGCATGAACTGGTTGGAGATATATCAGTAGTAAGTCTCGATGAGGCAACAGAAAGTGTGGAGCTCGGGTATGGTATTGGAAGCAGATGGTGGGGAAAAGGTATAACTGCAGAAGCAGGAAGGGCATTGGTAAAATTCTTTTTTGAAGAAGTAAAAGTCAAACGTGTATATGCAAAGCATGCTGCAGGTAATCCAAACTCAGGAAGTGTAATGCAGAAAATGGGAATGAAAAAAGAAGGAATAATTAGGCAGTCGGGAACCTGTAATCAAGGTATTGTGGATGAAGTTTATTATTCCATACTTAGAAATGAGTATTTTAGTAATGATAATTGATGAAAAAATCTAATTTAGCGACACACTCGAAAATTTCAGTTTGTAGGGAACAAATCAGACAATTTTATAATAAAACAGCGTTAGAGCATTTATGTGTGAGAGAAAAATCAAGTGTAGGAGAATACATGACATGAAATATACGAATAAGCATATAAAAGAAGAATACAAATTCAATCAAATGTGGCGGACGATCGGAATGATTCTCTTATTGATAGGAATATTTTTGGTGGCATTTGGATTGATTCAGACAAAGAGAAAGATGGATTGTGTTCGACCATTTGAACAGGTATTACAGGAAGAAGCCAATCCTGCGAATCAGACAGCATATATTGATATTATCCAGGTACCGGAGAAACTGGCAGAAAATAAATATGAAGGATATTACCTTGTAACAACGGCAGAGGAAAGCTATATTGTAGGGATGCAACCGGAACAGTTTGCAGATTTGAAGCAGAGAGTTGAAGAGAATGGTACGGCAAGAGTGGAAGGCATGACGAAAGTTGTGACTGACGAGAACGTAAAAAAAATAATAAGTGAGTATATCAATTACAAATTTATTTATATATGTATGACGAAGCTTACCTATGGAAAAATACTCAAGGAAGGATATTTTGTGAATCTGGATATCGGCGGCATCTTAATATTGATTGGAATTTCGATGGTATTCATACAGGTGCGTGCGATAAAAAAATACAGACATCCATTGGCAGAGCAGATTGACGAAGAATGTAATCAGCCGGAAGCTCTCTGGTTTAATGATTTTAGAATATATTTGACAAAGAGCTTTCTTGTATCTGTATATGGTGGAAAGCTGACTGCACTGGATCTGGCAAAGGTACGATTGACAAGACTGTTTGAAACAGTGAAGGGAAGCATGAACGTTATCACTTTGGAGGTAACGACAACAGAACAGGAGAAAATAACTGTCAGCGAGAATGAATGGTCATTTTTTACAATGAATGAAGAAGAGATTACTTATCTGACAGATGTATTCGGTAAAAGAAATATTGAATTTGTTTGTGAGATTCAACCAGATGAAGAAATCGATGAAGACGAAGAGTTTTGAAACGGAAAACATGCATAGGAATTATGCAAAGGATAAAAGGAATAAGTTGCTCTTGAACGTATACCAAAAGAACGCACGGGCAATACCGTTTTATAAGAGAGAAGGAAATATATAGTTAATAAAGAGAGGTGCATATGCTATGCCAGGTATACTCGTGGTTGAAGATGATGAAAATTTAAATCGTGGAATTACATTCTCACTGAAAAAATCCGGATATGAGGTTTTTTCAGCAGAATCAGTGAAAAAAGCGAAAAGAATTGCAAGTGATAATAATGTGGATGTTACCATTTGTGATGTGAATCTTCCGGATGGGAATGGACTGGAATTTGTAAGGTGGATGAGATGCAATTATAATACATACATTATTTGTCTTACAGCACTAGATCAGGAGATGGATCAGGTCATGGGATATGAAGCAGGGGCAGATGATTATATTACAAAGCCGTTTAGTCTTTCGGTACTTCTTTTGAAAATAGAAGCACATTTCCGCCGCAGACAGGAGAAAACGGAAGCCGGAAAGATGATTTCGGGAGATATCGTATTTATCGCAGGAGAAATGAAAGTCCTGATAAAGAGTCGTGAAATCAGTCTGACAAAAACGGAGTTGAAAATGCTGACTTTTTTTCTTCAGAATCCGAAACAGATTCTTTCAAAAACACAAATATTGGAAAATGTGTTTGATCTGGAAGGGGATTTTGTGGATGAAAATACAATCGCTGTCAATATCAGAAGACTCCGTGAGAAAATCGAAGACAATCCGGCTGCACCGGTCTATATAAAGAATATCAGAGGTCTTGGGTATATATGGAATCAGGAGGTAAGGCAGTGACAAAGAGATATCGCAAGAAGATTACAGTAGTGCTCTCCTTGGTATTACCTGTCATATTATTGTTTGCAATATTAAATTGCTTTACCACGTATGTGTTTTATGAAGATTATAAATATAAAATGAATCTTATGACAGAGATTGCTGCAAAGGAAGAATTTTCCGGGCTGGATGCTGTTTCGGAATTGCTTAAGGATAAGGATATTGAAACCAACGAACAGGGAAGGCGATTATTGGAGCAATATGGATACTGGGGAAATAAAGGGAATGCATTTTATTCGCAATTCCGGCATCAGGTTATGGTGACCGGTGCTGTAAGCACTGTGATATGCGTGCTTCTTTTGACTTTTTTACTTTATTGGAAGAAAAAAGAAGATGCGTGTCATCAGAAAATTTTAGACCAGTTGGAAGAAATTCTGATCAGATTCCGTGAAAATAAATTTGATGATTTACTGAAAACGGAAAATCATGCAGAACTGGAAAAATTGAATGACCAGCTTGAAGCAATCGGACATCATATTCAGTTGCTAAAGGAAGAAGCACGGGAAGAAAAAGAGAGCACGAAAGAAATGGTTTCTGATATCTCTCACCAGTTAAAGACACCGGTTGCAGCTTTGGATACATGTTTTAGTGTGCTGATGCAGAATGACTTAAGTGCCACAGAACAGGAGGAGTTTCGTATCCGTTGTCGGAGTGCTCTGGATGGACTGGAGACATTATTGCAGTCGCTTCTTGAAATATCCAAGATGGAAACTGGACTGATTCAGATTAATAAGAAAAAACTTCCGCTTATGGATACTGTCATATCTGCTGTGAACTGTACTTATCCAAAAGCGGATGAGAAAGAAATTGAATTCGTTTTTGACTATGAAAAAGAGCTGGAAACATGCATGGTTATGCAGGATAAAAGATGGCTTGGTGAAGCTGTGATCAACGTTCTGGATAATGCGGTCAAGTACAGTCCGGGTGGTTCAAAAATATTTATCCGGTTACAAAAAAGAAACGATCTTGTAAGAATGGAAATTGAGGATCAGGGAATTGGTATTCCGCAGAATGAGTATCACAAAATTTTTCAACGATTTTACAGAGGAAGTTCCAGGGAGGTCATGGAAAAGAGTGGTACAGGAATCGGACTTTTTCTATCGAGAGAAATTATCGAAAAACACGCAGGTACGATTACGGTAACCTCCGGCAAAAAGAAAAAAGGAAGCACGTTTGTGATTCAATTACCATATGTTGGTTAAATTTTAAGTGAGCAGAAATCTTACAATTCTGTAAGACTTCTGCTCGTTTTTTGAAAGTGAAATGAAAGATTGTCCTGATACAATTTGGATGTAGGTTGAAAAATGACCAAATATATAAACAGGCAAAGAAAGCGTGCTGAAAAGGTACGCTTTACAGAATTGAAAAGGAGGCAACACATGAGTGTGATATTAGAAACCAAGCAGCTTTGTAAGTTTTATGGCGCAGGTGAGAATCAGGTCAAAGCGGTCAATCAGGTGGACATTCAGATTGAGCAGGGAGAATTTGTCGCAATTGTTGGAAAGTCAGGTTCCGGTAAAAGTACATTACTTCATATGCTTGGAGGGCTAGACACCCCGACAAAAGGCAGTGTTACTTTAGCAGGGAAAGATTTATACAGGATGAAGGAAGATGCCCTTGCTGTTTTCCGCAGAAGAAAAATCGGATTTGTTTTTCAGGCATTTAATCTGGTTTCATCTGTTAATGTCTGGGAAAATATTGTACTGCCACTGGGGCTGGATGGAAGAAAAGTGGATGAAGCGTATGTAAATGATATTATTGCAACTCTGGGGATTGAAAACCGGATTTATAATCTGCCAAATCAGTTATCCGGAGGACAGCAGCAGAGAGTAGCAATTGCAAGAGCACTGGTGAATCGTCCGGAAATTATATTTGCAGATGAGCCGACAGGAAATCTTGATTCTAAGACCAGTGATGAGGTAATCGCCCTGCTTAAGATGACAGCAAAAAAATATGGACAGACAATTGTAATGATTACCCATGATGACGAAATTGCACAGGTCGCTGACCGTATTCTGGTGATTGAGGACGGACAGGTGGTGGATTTCAGATGAAGACAATAAGCAGGATTGCATATAGCAATGACAAAAGGAACAGGACAAGAAGTATACTGATCATGATGGCAATCTGTCTGGCCACGATGCTGCTTGTTATCATCAGTACTGTGGGAAATGGGGTAATTCATTTACAGAAAAGTCAGGCGGCAGGATCATATGGAAGCAATTATGGTCTGTTTGTTTCCGCAGACGGATCGCAGTTAAAAGAAGTAAACCGCCGTGCGGAAATAGATGCTACAGGCACTATGTGCACCGAAGGTATCATAAAAGGCAATGAAAAAGGCGGGTTTGTCTGCATGGATGAGACTGCAAGAAAAATGCTTCCCTATAATAAGGAATATGAGTTAAAGGAAGGAAAGTATCCGGGGGGAACGCAGGAAATTGCCGCAGGAAGAGCATTTTTTAGTGAAATGGGATATGATGATGTAAAGGTCGGAGATACGGTTACACTGGATTACCGCGCAGGGATGCAGTCAGAATATAAGCCGGAAGAATTTGTTGTCAGCGGAATCCTATATGATCGGGATGAGTATACCATCGAGGCATCTTATGTTGCTTTCGGGTCACAGGAGTTTTATGATGAGCACGTCGCAGAGAATGACAGACAGTATAATATTTATTTTACTTTAAATGATTCTGCAAATGTATCTATGAATAATATTGATTCGGTTATAAAGCAGATTGCAGCAGCTTGTGGGATCGAAGAAAAAAACGTTATAGTCAATGATCTCTATTTGCAATGGGTCTTGCAGCCGAGTTATGAAACGATTGCGGTATGCGGGGTTTTGATTCTTGCAATTGTACTTTTCTCTGTTGTGGTCATTTATAATATTTTTCAGGTCGGTATTGCCAACAAGATACAGGAGTATGGAAAAATCAAGGCTCTGGGAGCGACAAAAAAGCAGATGAAACAACTGATCTTCAGAGAGGGCATTTTTTTGACAATTTTTTCAATACCGGTTGGATTGCTTTTTGGCTTTCTGATTGCAAAATGCGGTTTTAACTGGCTGGTAGAACAGGGGAACCTTGTATCAACCGGAACTGACTCTATGGGAGTCCAAAATCAGCAGGTGTCACTGTTTTCCCTGCCTGTTATGCTTCTATGTATTTTCGTATCATTTCTTACCGTTGCTTTGGCACTGCGTAAACCAATGAAAATTGTTTCACGGATTTCACCTATCGAAGCAACACGGTATTTAGAAAATGCAGAAACACAAAAAAAAGGAAAACGAAATGGCAGAAAAAATGTCACCGTGTTTTCTATGGCAATGGCAAATGTAACGGGTAATCCCAAAAGAACTATTGGTACTATCCTCACAATGGGTTTTTCTTGCGTATTGTTTGTGATTATCTCTAATTATGTGGGAAATATTGACACGGAGCATGAAGCACGTCTTTCCGTTAATCATGGACAATTTGAACTGCAGCTTGACTATTCTGCTGAGTATGATGAAAGATATCCGGAGAATAATCTGGATACGATTCTGACGGATGATCCATTGAATGATTCGCTGATTGAAGAAATCAAAAGCATTCCGGGAGTAACAGATGTCATGACGAGAGAGATTGTCTCTGTAAATCTGAACGGAACAAGATTTCCGGCTGATATTGTGAGTAAAAAGGATTTTGATTTTATGCGCCAGGACGGGGATATTGGCTCTATGGACTATGATCAGGCGGTAAAGAATGGTGATATTTTCTTTGGCTGGTCAACGTGGATGGAACAAGATGGATATGCTCCGGGTGAATCCATTGCATTTGACTTTGAGAATGGAAGTGGAACCTATACCTATCAGGGAAAGATTGCAGGATCCTTTGTAAGTGCGGACACTTATCTTGTCATTCCGGAAGGCGTATACCGTTCCATGAATCCGAGAGGAACAGCCTATGGCTATCTGTGGGTGGACTGTGATAAAAAAGATGTGGCATCTGTAGAACAAAGTCTGAATACTTTGATTTCTAATACTTCGCATATAAAAATGGATACTTATCATGCGCAGTTACAATCTGCCGAATTTGCAAGCAGCATGATGAAGCTTGGCTGTTATCTGTTTATGGCTATTGTAGGACTCATCGGGTTTATGAATATGGCGAATACCATGATCATGAATATTACGACAAAAAAGCAGGAATATGGTATATTACAGGCTGTGGGTATGACAAATAAACAATTAAATTTATGCCTGCAGTTACAGGGACTGATTTTTACGGTTGGTACCATATGCGTAGCTTTGATCATTGGTCTGCCGCTCGGCTATGCACTTTTTTCCTATGCAAAACATAATGGAATATTTGGAATGAATATCTATCATGTTCCAATCGTACCAATTTTTATTATGATTTTTTTGGTCGGTCTGTTGCAGATTGTACTTTCCTGCGTTTTAAGCAGTAATCTGAAAAAGGAAACGCTGGTAGAAAGAATAAGGTATCAGGGATAGCAAGTAATATGTAATGAACTAGGTCTTAACGAAGAGGAGAAATAGATAACTTGCAGATTTGTATGTATGGTAAATCTAAACTGTATTTTAGCAATATTTCCTGAGTGGGGGCAGAAAGTGCCCCCACTTTCACTATTTGGGGGCGAAAAGCGCCCCTGGAATTCAAAAATGGCCCCATTTTGCGCCCCCGTTTTTTAAAATCTGGAATCTAAACAAGATTACAATGAAATCAGAACATAAAAAGTGGGGGCAAAAAGCGCCGTCAAAATCATAAAGTGGGGGCAGAAAGCGCCACCAAAATGATAAAATGGGGGCAAAAAGCGCCACCACATATAATAAACAAAGGGTTAAAGGGAAAAATCCCTTGCTAGAACAGCATTTGGATGGAGACATCTCTAATGCGTATCTAGCCGTCGCCGGGGACTGATATATAAGAAGGAATATTGTTTGAGCAGGAAAAGACATAGAAGACTCTGGTTATATCGCAGGATATGTGCCTTGAGAGAATTGATTTGCGATAGATAGAAATATTTGAAAACTACCATTCAGTAAAATCTATTCCATTTTAGTAAGTCTTGAGATAAAATATGTTCTGTGAATTATTCACAAGATAATATTTTGAGGAGGCTTGGCAATGAACAAGGATTTTGAACGCTGCTGTAGCTTTCTTGCAGACATGATTATTAAATATGCACCAGAGATAAAAGAAGAAGTAGAGGTGTGTATGATGATCAAGGATTCAATTGATGACGAGAAAGTAAGCAGGCAGAAACAATTTGACCGGTTCTGTTATTACTTAGGTGGGGTAAAACAGTTTCTGGACAAAAAGGCTGCATAGGCAGCTGGCATCCTGTAGATAATATGCTACGGGATGTATACATATATTACGGGACTTCATTCATAAGAGTGGAGTCTTTTTGTTTTATTCTTTCATCTTGGAAAAAGTTTTGGTTGAACAGAGGTTGGAATGATGATAAAATTTAGTTGGGACAATAGCGAACGCATGCGTTCACATTTCATAACTAAGAAGTAATGGATTGGAGAGGTGCTTATGGCAGATAAAATTGGAACCGATGGATGATTATGTAAAGCAATTGGATAGTGTTTTGTCATCAGGAAACAGAAAGCTTTTAACTGGTTCCGGTTCTGTAAGTCATAAACAGGCGTTGGAGAAAGCAAAGTCAGAATACAGAAAATATCAGGAGATTACTTTGACACCAGTCGAAAAAGCATATCTTGAAAGCATTAAAGAGGTTTCCAAGGAAGTAAAAAGGAGATAACATCTGATGAAAAAACAGCAGAAATGTTACATATATACAAGAGTTTCCACTTCCATGCAGGTAGATGGTTACAGTCTTGATGCACAGAAGGACAAGCTTAGAAAATACGCAGAGTATCAGGAAATGTCTATCGTCGGGGAATATTCTGATGAGGGTAAATCTGGCAAAAGTGTGGAAGGCAGACCACAGTTTAAGCGGATGCTTGCGGATGTAGAAAGTGGCAAAGACAATGTTGATTATGTGCTGGTATTTAAGCTGTCACGATTTGGAAGAAATGCTGCAGATGTTTTATCGTCATTGCAGAAAATGCAGGATTATGGAGTTAATCTTATCTGTGTAGAGGATGGGATTGACAGCTCTAAGGATGTCGGGAAGCTGATGATATCTGTGTTATCTGCGGTTGCAGAGATAGAACGTGAGAATATCCTTGTCCAGACAATTGAAGGTTTTTCTACATCATTCGTCAAGGGTGTGCTGGACAATCCGATATATTGCGGTAAGCTTGCATTTGGCAGAAGAAAAAATGAGAAGATTCCGGGAACAAGGAATGAATATCATATCGTAAAACAAAAGGATTACTTGCTAAGTGATGGAGTCCATGAGGCAATTATATCAGAAGAAATGTGGAACCAGGCACACAGAAAGCGGCAGGAGACAGGTGTTTTACAGGTAAAAACACATAGTCTTGAGCATGAACATATTTTATCAGGGATTATTAAGTGCCCTGTATGTGGAAGCGGTATGTATGGCAATGTGAATCGTAAGAAGCATCCGGACGGAGGCTATTACAAGGATTATTTCTATTATGCCTGCAAACACAGGAAGCTTGTGGACGGACACCGCTGTACTTATAAAAGACAGTGGAATGAGGACAGAATCAATGCGGCAGTTGAGGAAATTATCCGTAAATTTGTAAAGAACCCAAAGTTTGAGCAGGAAATCCGTAAGCAGATAGGAAGCAGCATTGATACTTCGGAGCTTGACAAGGAATATGATGGATTAAAAGATAGACTGAGCCAGACAACCGGGGCAAAAAACAGGCTTGCTGACCAGATGGATCATTTATCTGTATCCGATAAGAATTATGACAAAAAATATAATGACATGCAGGAACGTTTGGACAAGCTATATGATGAAATCACTGATATTGAGGATGCCATGGGAGAAGTCGAAACAAGACTATATAATATCAGGCAGGACAAAATCTCAGAAGATAATGTTTACCAGTTCCTTTTATTCTTTGATAAGCTGTATGATAAATTTACAGATCTGGAAAAGAAGACATTTTTAAAGAGCTTCCTGTCGGATGTGTTTATCTATGAGGAAGAGCAAAAGGATGGCAGAATATTAAAAGGTCTCCGGTTTAAATTTCCTATATATATGAATGGCAGAAATGTATTAGGCGTGGATTGGGACAACGAGAGTACAGATGAGACGGTAGTACTGCTGTCACGTGAAAAATAATAAATTGGCCTGAAATCAAAGGGATTTCGATAGCTTCCAGCCCGTAGAAAGGTTGGAACGCAGAAAGCGACTGAGCAGGTTCAGAAGACCAGAGTTGCAGCTTATTGCCGAGTATCCACTGAGTTTGATGAACAGGAATCCAGTTACGAGGTTCAGGTGGCACATTACACTTCATTCATTGAGGGCAAGCCAGATTGGACACTCGCCGGTGTATATGCAGACGATGGTATTTCCGGTACCAACACCTCAAAGCGAGAAGCCTTTAACCGCATGATCGACGATTGCAAAGCAGGCAAGATTGACATGATCATTACGAAGTCTATCAGCCGATTTTCCCGAAACACGGTAGATTGCCTGAAGTATACAAGACAGCTCAAGGAATTAAACATCGCCGTGTTCTTCGAAAAGGAAAACATCAATACGCTGGATGCCAAGGGTGAGG
>OODI01001484.1_pt1 | contig 10309 bp, 10 predicted proteins | sample 1671141 | NCBI WGS metagenome assembly OODI01 (sample SAMN06348126, study PRJEB24527) | human gut metagenome | biome: human gut; feature: ankylosing spondylitis patient; material: feces | host: Homo sapiens | place: China | collected 2015-10 | reverse complement strand
GAGAGGACGTTTAGACGCAAGAAGGACGCTGAAGAGCTTAGTTGCGGATTTGAGGTTCAACTCAAACTCAATACCGTTGATTTCAACAGTTTTCCATCCAGTTAAGGCAAACATGGAATCGTAGAAAGAAGAGCATCTGTTGGCACGAATATAAAAATGCCTGCAATGAGCCTCTACCATATCTACGATTTCCTCCGAACATGAGCCGCAATCCATGCGGGCACGAGAAATATATATTTCCGAAGCCTCCAATCGCTTGAAGATTCTTTCCAAAGTTTCTTTTTGGTTGAAGCGTACGTTTGTGTTGCCGTCTCTATTTTCAATACCAACAATCATGTCGTTAATGACAGCTACGCCTGGACTATAGCCCAAGAACTTCTTGTAGGTTGGTTTTGCATCATACTTCTCTGTTTCAATGAACTGATGGTCAAAGTCAAAATCATACTCTTGACCGGATTTCAATTGACCAGTAGCAAGCAGGGCTTTGATCAATAAGCAGTTCATCTTGTCTGCAGTATTGAAATCATAGGAGTTGCCAGAAGCAGATTTATAGGTGATGTTCTTACAAGTCAGTTCTTCGATAGCACGCAATATGGTGTCTGCGCTGCAAGTGCGAAGAGTTGGATGAAGAGACAAATGTTTCATCAGGTGAGTTGTAACATCCTCAATACATGAGCCGCCACAAAGATATACGCACATCAGAGAGCGTAGAATTTCGCTATATTGATAACCAAACATAGTGCATCTCAATCCCAAGGTGGAATCTATGGTTTGAGCTAAAAGAGCATCAAATTGCTCCATAATAGAAAAAATTCCTCCAAAAGGAGTGAGTTTCTCAGATTTTATTTGTACTTTTGCCATGTCATATTAGAGTTTTGCTTGTCTTCTTTTCGCAACACTAAGGTAAGTGAAAATTCTGACATGGCAAAATCCTGGGCAACTTTTTGTTGCTCAGGCACTTATAAATAATGTTAAACTATAGTGTTGCGGAATTAAGGTTTATAACAAAATCAAGACCTTCGGATTGCCCCTATGGAAGAATGTTCCAACGAAGAACCTTGTGCGCGGAACAGCAGGATTTCCATCAGTACAAGATACTTGTCTATCAACGAAACATATTCGTCTATGTAAGCTTTCAGATATTCTTCCAACCGCATCATCATAATGTCCTCGTTCCGTATACCGTGATCTTCCTGCAGCATGGCTTCCCAAGCACGGAAAACTGGACAGACCACCTGCGGAACAATTCATCTTTGTTCGTGAAGTAGTTGTAGATGTTTCCAACGCCAACACCTGTCAACTCCGCTATTTCGCGCATGGAAGTCATGGAATTGTCCTTTCCTTTTAAATTGCTGTCTGGCAACTGTCAATATACGACCCCGTATGTCTTTTTTCAGCACTTGCATTTATAATGAACAGTGCTCTCGATTTTACTTTTGCAAAGGTGTAGGGCTTGAAATTGTCGGGCAATACCTATTTTTAGGGATTTTATCTTGCAATTATTACCTGAGAAAGAAAAAATATAGTTGATAATAAACTTTGTGAACACTCTCATATAAATAGAAGATGACGGATTTGACATTCTTCCATCTGCACTCACTTACATTTTCACTCTACGTTTATATCGGTATCGGATTGACTTTCATCGTTTCCAGATTAAGGTACAGTCCGTGGTGCTCGATCATTCCGTAACGGAACATCTTCCAAAGGATGTTACAGCCGAGCTGTGCCAATGTGGAATTTATGAAGAGGTCCTGCTTTTCCAGGGCCTCTGCAAGAGAGCAACTCGGACCGGAATCGCTTTCTTTCACCATCGCATACTTCACGAGACGGGTAACGACTTTCAGGGAAGCCACTGTCTCATACAGTCCGGATTCAGGCTGTTTGATCTTTTTAGGTATTGTCCCCATGACAACCTGCCCGGATGCCTGCGTGTTCCCGAAATCCATCCAATACAGGGGTGTGTCGTATGATCTGTATTCCGATATCGGCACCGCCTTCAGGATGTTCCACAGATTAAGGCGTGACTTGATGTTGTCCGTGCAGGTTATCGTGATGTTGGCCAGGTTGTCTCGCCTGGTATCTTTCAGTATTACCGGATAGATGTCCGGAAAGGCTTTCCAGTCGTTGCCGAAGAAGTTGTTTATCCGCGTAATCAGGCATTGCGCCTTGTTCAATCCCACATCCGAAATGCTGAAGAGCTGGCGCCCGATATTGCTTTCCGTCACGATGTCGGGATCATAGAGCGTCACGAAAAGTCCGGGATGCCCGAGGCCCCGGAGCGTTATATCAAGCCTTGCCAGGCAGGTCAGCACCTGCGAGCCTGTCCCTCCCGCACCGATGAGGTTCACCGTCACCGGATGCTGCGGGTTGATGAGATAGCTGTCTGTGTAGTGTACTCTTTTCATTTCAGGATGTCTTTAAGTTTGAGATTTCGTAATGATTTCAATTCTCCGAGGTCGAAAGGTTTGTCCCTCGCTGCCTTTGTCACCAGCACGAGATTTGATCTGGTCGGATTCCCGTGGCCCCCTAAGTGGGAAAACTCTGTCAGCCAGAATTTTCTTTCCCAGTATTCAAGCAGGTTCAAGTAAGTCATGTCCCGTGGCTTTTCTATCCTGGCCGAACCGAGGCATACGCTTGAGCCTGTCACATTGAATAAAGGTGCCGCATAAAGGTCCGTCTCCCTGTCAGGCCGGTCATCCTTGTAGGCATAAACGTCCAGCTGCGACTCCCTGGCTTCGTAGATGATTCCCGGCAGGTTGTATTCCGCATTCTCGATTTCGAGGCCGCTGACAAAATACATCATCCGTTTTTGCGGGGGATTATACCAGATGTATTTTTCGCTTCCTTTGCGGGAATCTGCATACAGAAGATTGGACGGCAGCCTGCCGTATGGCGTACTACCGTGTGTCTCCGAATAGTTCCGTACCAGCTCGTTCATGAACTCGACCGTTACGGGATGTCCTTCGCCCATCTTTCCTTTCCCGTCAATGGACCGCTGTTCCAGGAAATACTTTTTATCCCCTTCATAAGTGTAGGCTATCAGTACCGCACGGGGACAAAGGGTGGCATGTATCATATTCGTAAGTTCATTTTTTCCCATCTTCTTTATTATTTGATATATGGTTTATGAATTTGTCCGACCATTTGAAAAAGCGTTCAGGGTAGTCGTCCTCCATTTTAAACAGGCTGTCCGTTTCCGGAGACAGGGCCATTGTGGTGATCGGAATCAGATCGTATGTCTCCAGCCTCTCGGAATTATATTGTTCCTCAAGACTTTCCGTCACAATGTCATGGATGTCATAAGCTATGCGTATCTGCCTGTCAAGATCCATCGGCCGGTAATCCGGTTCCTCCTCGAAGAACGGGTCATAACAGTAGCGCATGATCGGCTTTTCCGGGAAGAGGAACTGCAGCCCCTCTTCCATCAGTTCCAGCAAAACCGCTTCCCATCCGTCCTGCGGGGAATATCTCCGTATGGCGGCTGGCAGGTTCTTGTAATAGGATGTGCTTTCCACCCTTTGCAGCAGCCTTCTGATTTTCCCGTTCCTGTATGAGCTGACGATGGCATTCCTGCGTCGTGTATCGTCTTCCGGTTCATCCCGGTCATCCGTTTCAATCCAGTCAAGCACCGTTTCCGTATCGTCACCGTCCAGAATCGTGGTTATCCCGTTGGCATTCGCCATACCGTTGATAAACGATATGGCGATGCGTCTCAGTACAGGGTTCAGTTCTTCCACAAATTTCACGGGGAAATAGTACAGCGTATATTCTCCCCACTCATGACATTTCCACAAGTTAAAGTACAGGCGCTGTCCCTGTTGTTCTATATTGACACCGACATCGTCCTTGAGCAGCGTTTCCATGTCATAGACCAGCTGGTCTATGCTTTCTCCGATATTCCTGCCGGGGACATGCCGGGCTTTTACCCCCGTGAGTTCCGCGTATCTTAGGTATGAGCCGAGCAGGTATTCGTAGTTGTCTTCCGTCAGGATATTGAACGGTTTCCCCTCATAGTCCTTTACAAGGAATCCGGGCACGCAGCTGGAGAAGACCGTATTCAAAAAACGATTACGGCACCGCTGGGCGCCGCAATCCTTTTCCGTTTTTCGGTTCCGTAATGGTAGACTTGTCCGGTTCCTTGTATGATGAACCTTGCAAGCTGCTCCATCTGAAATTCGCTTAAGAGTCTGCATGATTCTTCCTTTCCTTTTTTATTTTCCTTTGCCATATCCGTCATCCTTTTGTTCCGATGGTTGTCTTGAACTCGTACTCAACCATATCTTCCTTGATGAGTGGCCCGTGCACGGTTGCCGTGGTCAGTTCCGGGTACATGTTGGAATAGTAGTTCATGACCATATCCGGGGTGAAATCCGTGCCTGGGTCAGCCAGAGTCACATACTCCGTTCCTTTCTTGAACTTGAATGAGCGTGTCATTCCTTTTACTTCGAGTGCCATAATCTTACATTTGTGGGTTGGTAGTCTGGTATCTGTTTCCGCCTTTCAGCATTTCCATCGGGAAGTCGGGATATCCCGCATACTCTTCCGGGTTGTAATCCGGCTCGTCCTGTCCATAAGCGGACAGCCCGTCTTCCTGCGCCGCATATCCGTCGTACTGCGGCATGCTTTCCTCAAAGCATGCTACCGGCTGCGATGGCTGTGGAGCCGGATGCTGCCCGTATGCGCCCGGTTGCGGATATTGCCCTCCCTGTCCGGGATACGGCTGCGCGTGGTATGGCTGTTGCCCGGGATAAGGAGACGTTTGCTGTACAGGCTGTCGCGGCGGTATCGGCTGTCTGACAGGTTGCTGTCCCTGGCTTGCCGGATGCGGCTGCTGTGGAATGTTTCCCGGAGCCGGTCTTTGTATCGGACGGGATTGCGGTACCTGTTGCGGCTGCTGCTGTGACACCGGCTGTGGAGCCGGCTGTTGGTCAAAGGCCTCCATGCCGAACAGGCTGCCCTTGTTGAGCTCAGCGGTCTGCGCCTTGATCTTTTCCTCGATTTCCTTTACCTGCTGAGGGTTGGCATACGCTTTGGCTTGTCCGAGTACGGCCACGGCCTCCTTGTGGTTCTTTGCCGCAACCATCTCGTCCGCCTTCTTCATCAGTTTTTCATATTTTTCCCGTTTCTCTTTCTCCTCCTTGGTTTCTTTCGCTTTCATATCCTTGACCGCCTTGCTGTCTTTCGCTGCCTTGTCCGCCTGCTTCTCGAACTCTGCCATGTTGGCCAGCAGGCCTGATACTTTCTGTACGGGTCTTGCGATGGTCTGGAAGAAGCCGTTGTCAAGCTCTTCCGGTGTTCCGGACAGGGTCAGCGGCACGATATGGTTCTGGGCCTCGTCCTTGAGACCGTTCGACTTGGGCAGCACGGATACCGTCATGCCCGTGGTTGATTTGCGGATGACCATCGTGACGTCCACGCTTCCGGTCATCAGTTGGTTGAACTGTGTAAAGAACATAATCTTTCGTATTAAAATGATTAGACATAGGTTTCATGCGTCCTTGAAAAACTCCGCCAGCAGCCTGTTCCTGTCCGGATGCTGGCTGATTTCCAGTATCGGGTTCAGCAGGGCTGAGATATGTACCGGCCCGCTTCCTCTTGGCGGGAACTTCATGGCCGGTTCCGGCACCTGCACTCTGGGTTTTCTTGCCACTGGCATCCGCATCGGAGCCTGTGACGGTTGTCTTGTGATGATCGCTTGTCTCATGATCCTTATTGTTTTAATTGTGAATACTCGGGCTTTGGCAGCCCGTTGAACTACGAGGGCCCGGCGGCGAATGCTTCCGGAAAGGCAAGGTTTTCGGGAAAAATACCGCAGCCCTCCGGGCGAGGATGATTTTTTCCGAAACCGCTTGCGGCTCGACCTTGCCGTCCGACAAGAAGCATACGCCAACTTTGCCCTGTAGTTCCTCGGACTGCCGATGTCTGCGTCTTCCATTCCTGTCTTTCCATTTTTTCTGAGCAACGGACATGGCGATAAAAAAAGAGCCGTCCTCATCTGGACAGCTCCTTATATAACTGTAAATGTAAAATCCGCTATGTTCCACTTTGTCAGATCTTAGAAGACCAGAAAACTCAGGATGCACAGGATGATGGCGAGAGCCACGAGGAAACAGGCTATCCGGTAGAGGAACCTGAACAGTCCTCTGAAACATACGATGGCCACGGCGGTCCATATGGGGGATATGCCGTGCGAGTAAAGCCAGCTGAACACAATGGCGGCCGTGACGGCCAGTGCGGCAGTCTTTGCCCACCGGTTGCCGGTTATTTTCTTGATCCGTTCTATCGTTTTCATAATCTCCATGTTTTTAAGGGAATGCCATTCCCGTTTCCGGGGCCTTCCTGCGGACCGTCTCCACGGGCAAGGCTTTCGGGAAAAATACCGCAGCCCTTCCGGGCGAGGATGATTTTTCCCTGAAACCGCCCGCGGCCCGGCCTTGCCGGTGGAAACAGGCGGTCCGCGACCTTCGCCCCGTGAACCGGAATGGCTTCACCGCTTCTGTTTCTTCCCGTTCCCGTTTTTCGGGAACGACAGGGTCAGGTTGAAACCCGCGTCAAAAGCCAGGGCCGCATCGAAGGCTATCCCTTTCTTGCCCTTGAACCCTTTGATGAGCCGGGTGGAGCCGGAAGAGAAAAGCTGTTCCAGGTGCTGGTCCGTCAGTTCCTTGTTCAGGAACTTGCGGAACACGAGCAGGCCGCAGCCTTCATTGTCGCATTTTGCCGTCCTGCCCCTGAGGATGACATGGCCCGTCTTACATTTGGGACAGGTGAACGTGCGGACGGGAGCCGCCGGCAGGGAGAGTTTCAGAATCTCCCCGGTGGCCTTGCGGGTATAGTCCCTGATGGACGCCATGAACGTTTCCGGGTCGAGCGTATGCCGTTCTATCTGCGCCAGGGCGTTTTCCCAGCTTCCGGTCAGGGACACGTCCGCCACCAGCATGTCTTTCACGGCTCCGTAGAGGAGAAGTCCCTTTTCCGTGGGCACGAGGCTTTTCCCGTTCCGCTCGACATAGTCCCTCTTGAACAGGGTGGTGATGATGGCGGCTCTCGTGGCGGGCGTGCCGATCCCCAGATCCTTGACGGCTTCACGCGCCTGTCCGTCGGCGATGTCCTTTCCGCAGGTCTCCATGGCCGCAAGCAGCGTGGCTTCGGTATAGAGCGGCTTGGGCATGGTCTTCTTCTGCACCAGTCCGTGGCCCGATACCGGGACTCTGTCCCCTACGGCAAAGACGGCTTCCCCGTCGTTCAGCCCTTCCTCGTCCTCCTCCTTGTCCTCTTTCCTGCCGAACACCCCGCGCCAGCCTGGACTGGTGACCGTGGAACTCTTCGAGCGGAAAGCCATGTCCCCGATACGGCACTCCATCCGCAGTGTCTCCTTCCCGCAGGGTGGCGAGAACGCTTCCAGCATCCGTCCGGCTATCAGCGTATAGACGGCGGTTTCCGCTTCGGAAAGTCCCTCCGGTGTGACACCGGTCGTGACCAGCGCGTGATGGTCGGTCACTTTCGTGTCGTCCACGCTGCGGGTGTTCAGGGTGGAAAGGTCGAACGCCTTCCCGTATTCCCGGAATTCCGGCAGGACGGAAATCTTTTCCAGCAGTTCCGGGATGTGCGCCATGACATCCTGCGGGATATGGCGGCTTCCCGTCCTCGGATAGGACACCAGCTTCTTCTCGTACAGGGCCTGGGCGATGTCCAGCGTCTTGTCCGCCGGCAGGTCGAGATGCACGTTGCAGTCCTTCTGGAGTGCCGTAAGGTCGTAGAGCAGCGGCGGTTGCTGCACGGTTTCCTTGCGTTCCGCTTTCGTGATTTCAGCCACGGAGCCGGAGGGGATATGCCTGTATGCTGCTTCGGCCTCCGCCTTGTCGTTGAAGTTCCCGACATGGAAGAAACGGCGGTGTGTGCATTTCCCTTGCAGGGTGACATGCAGTTGCCAGTAAGGGGTGGAGACGAATCCCCTGTTTTCCTTGAACCTGGCGCATATCATGGCCAGTGTCGGGGTCTGCACCCGCCCGATGGAACTGTTCGGAGTGCCGGAGGCTATGGCCAGGGCACGGCTGGCGTTCATGCCCACCAGCCAGTCCGCCTTGGCGCGGCTGTCCGCTGCGGCGTACAGGCTGTCGTATTCGGCACCGTCTTTCAGTTCCTCCAGCCCTTTCCGTATGGCCTCGTCGGTGAGCGAGGAGATCCACAGCCGTCTGAACGGCTTGGTACAGCCCAGGTAGTCATATATCCAGCGGAAGATAAGTTCGCCTTCCCTCCCGGCGTCGGTGGCTACGATGATACTGACGCACCGGTTGAACACCCCGTCAATGACCTTCAGCTGTTTTGTGGCGGCGAGGTCCGGTACCATGCCCCTGTCCGTGCGTACCTGACGGGAGACCAGCCGGAACGGCTCCGGCAGCATCGGCAGGTCCTCCGCAGCCGTTCTTGTATAGCCGTATGTGTCCGGCAGGGACAGTGACACAAGGTGTCCCAATGCCCATGTGACCATATATCCGTTTCCGGAACAGTAGCCGTCATTCTTTGTATCAGCCCCGACTACACGGGCTATGTCCATGCCTACGCTCGGCTTTTCTGCGATGATTGCTATCATATTGTTCGGATAAAATTTAAGCCGTTCCCCGTTTTCCATGCGGAAGACAGGAAACGGCTGTTAGACATTTTCTTGTTTAATGCTGCGGCAGGCTCATCTGCTCGAAGGGGTGACGCCCTGGATTTCAAGCAGGGGGGCTTCCCCCTTGCGTACCAGCTGCAGGGTGGCGTCCATCACCACGTCCACGCCGAGGAGCACGAGGCTCAGTGGTATCACGCCGGTCTTTTCCCCTTTAAGGAGTGTGTCAAGCTCTCCGGCCATCTCCAGCTCGTCCTTCAGGATACCGATGGCGGCTAGTTCGTCCCAGTTCACGTCTTCCGCCTTGAAAGGCATGTCGTTTCCGTTTTCCTTTTTCATATTTCTTTCTTTTTTGATTCAACATTTATTTTTCAGTTGCCCGCCATCAGGCAATGCTCGCACCCTTTGACTTGCGGTTGCCCTGTTCCTGTCGCTGATTGTTTGCCACCACGTTGCGCTGCGAGGCGTCACGCTTGCGGTCGGGATTCTCGTTGTAGAAGTCCAGACGCCCCTGGTTGAAGTTCGCCTTGACGTACTGCGAGATGGTCTTCCCGTCATATCCCTTGATGCCTTCCACCAGCACGGCCTTTCCGCTTTGCAGGTCCGCACGCTGCTTTCTGGTCAGCTCCACGTCCCATACCTTGGTAGGAATCTTGAAATCCTCGCGCTGTTCGAAACCGTCCGGCGTGCGGGAGTAGCTCAGCCGTCCCGTCTCCAGGTCGGCCTTGATGAAGGAGGAGAATTCCTCTCCCTTGCGGTTCACCATGTCGTTGAGGAAAATCACCTTGCCGTCACGGAGCTGCTGCTGTTCCTCCAGCGATATTTTCACTCCGTTGATCTCGTTGGGGATATAGATTTCGCGTGCGCCTTCCGGAGAGTCCGGATTATAGCGGGTGTAGGACGGGCGGCCTGTCGCCTCGTCCAGCTTCACGTAGGAGGAGAACACCTCGCCGTCCTTGCGCTGCATTCCCTCCACGAAGATGGCTTTTCCGGCGTTCAGGTCCTCAATCTGTTTCTGTGTCAGTTCCACGCCCCCGAGTGTCTGGCGGTTGAAGAGCTTGTCGTTCTCGAATATGAACTCTACGCCCCTGCGTTCGGCATTCACCTGGATGAAGGCGTTGAACTCGTTGCCGGACTTGGCGATCATGCCCTCGACATAGACCTTCTTGCCTTCACGCAGGTCGTTCTGCTCCTGCTCGGTCAGTTCCACGCCCTTGATTTCCCTCGGTATGATGGCGTTCTCCGCTTTCATGGCGACCACCTCGTTGGTCAGCTTGTCGATGCTGATGAAGGATGGGATATACTCCCCGTTGCGTCCTTTCAGCTCCACGACACGCCCCATATTGCCCGTTTCGAGCAGGTTTCGCTTGTCCTCGTCGGAGAAGATATGTCCGAAATACGGTCGGTCGAGGTCGGGTTTCTGCCGGATACCGTGGATGCCGAGTACCACTTCGCCCGCCATGGACTGCTGGAAGGACAGACGTGCGTCCGTTCTCAGTACGGCAGAGCCGAAGTTCATGCTGATGGGCACGACCTGGTTGGTCTTGTAGCCACGGAGCATCTGTTCGAGCAGTCCGCGCTCCTGGAGGTATTCACGGGAGATTCCGAAATTCTTTAGCTGTTCCCAGTTGATCATGGACTCATTGTAACGGTACTGGGGGGACTGGGTCTGCGGCTGGCTGTCAGCTGCGGCAGCCT
>OODI01001480.1_pt1 | contig 10316 bp, 10 predicted proteins | sample 1671141 | NCBI WGS metagenome assembly OODI01 (sample SAMN06348126, study PRJEB24527) | human gut metagenome | biome: human gut; feature: ankylosing spondylitis patient; material: feces | host: Homo sapiens | place: China | collected 2015-10 | reverse complement strand
TAAATTGCGAAAACATTTAGCTTGGTTCCCGTCACCAGTCTGCCTTCCATGGAACGTCCCTTATTCCTTCCCCAGTACGTATCTGCCGCTCCGGCGATCGCTCCGAGTCCTGCGGACTTTCCTTCCTGTAATAAGATAATGACTGTCAACGCCAAACAAATCAGTATGAAAACAACGGTTAAAATCGTCTTTAAAATTGCCAAAATAATTCCCTCCTACGGTAATCAACTCACAACTTTAGCTATTATAGCATACTCCCCCCGCGTTTTCAACTGTTTTTTACGCTCTCCCGAAAGGCTCCGCCGGAGAAAACTGCGCCGTCTCGCCAAGCTCCTCCTCAATCCGCAGAAGCCGGTTATACTTTGCAGTGCGCTCCGCCCTGCACGGCGCGCCGGTTTTGATCTGCCCCGCATTCACCGCGACCGCAAGATCCGCGATAAACGCATCCTCCGTCTCCCCGGAACGGTGGGAGATCACCGTGTGATAGCCGGCACACTGCGCCATCTCGATGGCGTCCAACGCCTCCGTCAGCGTGCCGATCTTATTCACCTTTATCAGCACCGCATTTCCCGCATTTAATTTGATGCCGCACTTGATCCGCTTGGGATTTGTGACAAACAGGTCATCGCCGACAAGCTGCATGCCATCTCCCAGACGCCCGGTCAGACTCTGCCAGCCCTCCCAGTCGTCTTCCTGCAGACCGTCCTCAATCGACACAAGTGGAAAACGCTTTGCCAGATCTTCGTAGAGCGCGATCATCTCCTCCGCGTCCCTGCAGATTCCATTCTCCCCCGGGAAATGGTACATTCCCGTCTCTTCATTATATAATTCACTCGCTGCGGCATCCATCGCGTAGACCACATCTTTTCCGACCGTATAGCCCGCCTTTTCCACCGCTTTTCCCAGATACCGGAACACCTCACCGGCATCCGCAAGATCCGGCGCAAAGCCGCCTTCATCGCCGACCGCCGTAGCATATCCCTCCTCGTTTAAAATCTGGCGCAGGAAATGATATACCTCCGCGCCCATGCGCAGCGCTTCCCGATAGCTTTTGGCACCGATGGGAAGGATCATAAATTCCTGAAAATCCAGTGAATTCTTCGCATGGACTCCGCCGTTTATGACATTCATCATGGGAACCGGCATCCGCTTGGCGTTGCCTCCGCCAATATAGCGGTAAAGCGGCATATCGAGTGCCGCTGCCGCCGTCTTTGCGCAGGCGAGCGACACGCCTAAGATCGCATTCGCCCCAAGATTTCCTTTGTTGTCTGTCCCGTCCAGCTCGACCATTCTGCGGTCGATGAGTGCCTGATCCAAAACATTCATTCCAAGAAGCGCTTCCCGGATCTTTGTGTTGACGTGATCCACCACCTTCTTCGTGCCCAGTCCGAAATACTCCCTGTCGCCGTCCCGAAGCTCCACTGCCTCAAATCTTCCGGTGCTCGCTCCCGACGGAACCGATTCCCGCGCCGTAGTCTTTCTCCCCGTTGTCTCCGTCTCGGCGGTCACCTCCACCTCCACGGTCGGATTGCCGCGGGAATCCAGAATCTCCCGCGCGTGTACCTCTGTAATTTTCATAGTAAGTGCCATAAAAAAATCCCCTTTCGCGTAACATACTTCTGCATCGTAGTATGTCCCGCAAAAGGGGAAAGTATTACTCGAGAATTCTTCCGTCCGTAGAGATAATGTCTACCTGCCACGGAATCATCTTACCGCTTGCCGCGAGTGCATTTTTCACCGCCTGCTCGATTCCTCCGCAGCACGGCACTTCCATGCGGACCACGGTAATGCTCTTAATATCGTTCTGCGCAATGATCTGGGTCAGCTTCTCCGAATAATCCACATCGTCTAACTTCGGACATCCGATCAGCGTGATGTGATTGCGGATATATTTTTTGTGGAAATTCGCATACGCATACGCTGTACAGTCTGCAGCCACCAAAAGCTTTGCTCCGTCAAAATACGGGGCGCGCACCGGAACCAGCTTGATCTGCACCGGCCACTGTGTCAGCTCCGACGTAAGTTCTGCCGCACTCTCCTCTGTGGCGGTCGGACAGACTGCCTGCTGCTCATGGCGGATCGTCTTCGCCTGGGTTCCCGGACATCCGCACGGAAGCGGCTGTGACGCCATCGCCTGCTGCGCTGCTTTCTTTCTCTTATTCTCCTCAACTGCCGCAGCATCATAAGCCGCCGCCTCACGCTCCACAAAATGAATCGCATCCATCGGACAGGTCGGCAGACAGTCGCCAAGTCCGTCGCAGTAATCGTCCCGCATCAGCTTGGCCTTGCCGTTTACAATACTGATGGCTCCCTCGTGGCAGGCGTTTGCACATGCTCCGCAGCCGTTGCACTTTTCTTCCTCAATCTCAATGACTCTTCGTAACATCATATCCTCCATTCTAACTCCGGCACGCATGCCGGAAATTCTCTCTTGACTTTTCTTCCACAGGATACTACAATAGCGTCAACATTTCTGTTGTTTTTACAACAAAAAGTCGAAAGGACGAAAAATAATGCAAACTTTCCAAGGATACGATGCCCTCTTGCAGGCCTCTCCCGTTTTTTATGATATTGCACCCGAAGAAATCCATGCCATGCTCGACTGTCTGTCGGCAAAGACCCTCTCCTATCCAAAGGGCAGCTTTCTCTTTCACTACGGCGACCATCTGGATTCTCTCGGTCTTGTGTTAGAAGGATGTGTGGATGTCATGAAGGAGGATTTCTGGGGCAACACAAATCTGATGACCCGCTGCCGCCCCGGAGACATCTTCGGAGAATCTTATGCCATCCGTACAAACTGTGCGCTGGAAGTCAGCCTCTACGCCGAGCAGAATTCCACTGTGCTCTACTTAAACGTCTCAAAAATGATGACGCTCTGCTCCCGCGCATGCGAATTCCACAACCAGCTCACAAGAAATCTGCTCTCCGTTCTCGCCGAGCGCAATTTCCAGCTCGGACAGAAATTAGAGCACATGACCAAGCGGACCACCCGTGAAAAGCTTCTCTCCTATCTGTCGAGCGAGGCGCGCAGATCCGGAAGTTCGTCTTTTGATATTCCCTTTAACAGACAACAGCTCGCCGACTATCTCTCCGTAGACCGGAGCGCCATGTCGAACGAGCTGTGTCATCTAAGAGACGAGGGTCTCATTTCTTTTCAGAAGAACCACTTCACGGTGCAATTCCCTTCGTCTTGAGGAAATCCACCCAGATTCCGTATTTCGAGCCGTACAGATGCAGATTGTCAAACGTGAGATCCGCTCTTAAGTTTCCGTCTGCATCACATACGACATCATTCACATCAATGTAAAAAATAGTCTGATTATCCGCAAGTTCCGCAATTCTCATATTGCGTTCATTGATTCCCTGATTGTTAAAAATTTTATCCGAGTCGGACTTGGCCTTTGCGACCCGCATGATGCCCTGCACATAGATGATCGCATCGGGCTGGAGTTCTCTAAATTTCTGAACCGACTGCGCGTACTGCTCCATAAAACCGTCCAGGGTTCCTCTTCCCATCTCATTGATGCCGATCTGGAAGTAGATTTTTCCAAACTGCCGTCTGGAAAGCGCATCCTCAAGCGTGGTCTTCTCCCCGTCCACCTCACAGAACTTTTCCGTCCACATATCGTAGATTCCAAGCCCTGTGGACGCGTAAAAGGTCGCATTGTCCAGCCCGCCGTAATCGCGCAGCCCCACAGTTCTCGAATCCCCGATAAAGACCGCGTCGTCGAACCAGTCGTCATCCACCATACAGAATTCCCGCGTGTGCGGCGCCTCTTCCGTCTCTGTCTCTCCGACCGTCTCCGTCCCGCCGGCAAGCTCAGTATCAGAGACACTCTCCCCCGGCAGCAGGATGGACGGCAACTTTCCGTTCTCTCCTATGCCGCCCGGCGCACCCACATGACTCCACGGAAAAATTCCGTCATGCAGTCCGTCAAACACCAGGACGAAGTATGGTGTCGTTCGTATATCAACCGTATAATTCTTATATATTGTATCTTTCCCCAGATAGCCGACAACCGACAGCGCCGCCCACAAGATAAGCAGTGCGACCGTTACCGGACATTTCAAAAGCTTTCTCAAATCCATCCACCACACATTTAAAAATTAAAGTACAAAAACGGATTGTTTGCCGACACCGCCAGATAGTACATGCAAAGCCCGAAAATGCCGAGCAGTACCACCTTGCCGATCCATTTGCGCTCGATCAGCCGATAGCAGGTCTCCGGAAGCGGCGTTGCAAAGAGCACGCCCAGAAGAAACAGCGGTGCATAGTCATTCAGATATTTTAAATAATCCAGATGATTGATGACCCCTGCCGCATGCCCCGCAAACGGGAACAGCCGCGTCATATAAACGCCAAGCTCCGACAGATCGGTGACCGCAAACGCCACCCAGCTGAGCGGAACAACAAACAATACATAAAGATGACCGATCACCCTGCTTTTATCCAGCAGGCGCAGCAGAAAGAGCTTTTCTACCAACAGGCAGCAAAGCAGAATCCCGCCCCAGATCAGGAAGTTATAATTCGCCCCGTGCCACAACGCGGTAAGGCTCCACACCACAAACAGATTGAAAAAGGTGCGTGCCCTTCCCTTCCGGTTGCCTCCCAGCGGAATGTATACATATTCCCTGAACCATCTGCCGAGCGTAATATGCCATCTGCGCCAGAATTCCGTGACTGATTTTGAAATGTAGGGATAGCGGAAGTTCACCGGGAGCTCAAATCCCAGCATCTTTCCGATTCCTCTCGCCATCATCGAATATCCCGCGAAGTCAAAATACAGCTGCAGTGAGTAAGCGAACGCTCCCATCCATGCAAGCTTTGTTGAGATGCTGTCGAACCCGATCATCCGGATGCTGTTCCAGAGTGTGCCGATCCGGTCCGCAATCACGACTTTTGCTGCAAGTCCGATAATCAAGAGCTTCATTCCCTCTTCCAGCTGACGTGCCTTGATCGTGCGCTCTCTTCCCAATGCTACACGCACATCCGCATAATTTGTGATCGGTCCCGATATCAGCTGCGGAAACATGGTCAGATACGTTCCCAGCCGAAGCAGCGACTGTTCTGCCGGTATTCTTCCGCGGTACACATCAATCACGTACGCCATAATCTGAAACGTGTAAAAACTGATTCCAAGCGGAAGTCCGGATGCCAGACCACTGTACTTAAAGAAAAACAGCACGCCCAGATCATACCCGAGCGCAAGAAGCAATAAGCGTTTCTGTCTGATTCCCCGCCCGTCCGTACTCTTCCGATACATCAAACGGGTCAGCGTGTAATTGACCAGAACACACGCAAGGAGAATCGTAATATAACCCGCCTCGCCAATTGTATAAAAAACAATACTTCCCCCCAGCAATGTGACATTGCGGAACTTTTTCGGTGTAAGATAATATATCACTAAAAAAACCGGCAAAAACCGAAATAAAAACTCAAAACTGCTAAATAACATTCCACAGACTCTTTCTATCTGACTTCTATCTACTGTATCCCTATTTACTATACCTCATTATAGGCGAAATATTACAAAATGGTGAACTATTACTGAAAGTTTGTGAAATTGAATCATTTTTGTCATAAACGCTCTATTCTGTAATCTTTTCGTAACTATTTTGCCTCAAACAGCGCCTCGATCTCACCGATGAAATAGAGCGAACCAAACGCAACCGTGCGGTGTGTTTCATCGAGCCGCCCTCTCTGAAAACAGGACGCAAAATCATCGGCTGATGCAGCTGCAATTCCTTTCCGCCGGATGCAGTCCGCCAGGGCGTCCGCCTGCAGCGCCCGCTCGCACTCCACCGTGCAAGTTGTAAAATCAATGGCAAGCGGCAGCAATTCCCCGATCATTGTCTCATAATCCTTATCCGCCATCACGCCCATGATAAAATGAAACTTTTCTCCCGGGAAAAGCGCCACGAGGCTCTCTCTTAACGCTTCCACGCCGTTGCTGTTGTGTGCGCCGTCCACCAGCAGAAACGGTTTTTTTGAGAGGATTTCCATCCTGCCCTTCCATACGGTCTTAGCGATCCCCTGACAGACTGCGCGCCTTACGCCCTCTTCCCGCTCTTTTGTCCCGCCGCAGATCCACTCTGTATGTCTCCCAAAAAATGCCTCCGCACCAAGAAGCGCCGCGATGGCATTTTCATACTGGTGAACACCAAGCATCCGCATGGACAGATCACGGTAGGCACCAAACGAAAAATGCTGTCTGCCGTCGCGGTAAGTCTGCTCTTTTATCTCCAAAGGGTCGATCAGCCGGAAATCTGTAATTCCTTCCTCCCTGACCTTCGCCTCAAACACCGTCATGACTTCTGCCTCCTGGCTCTCAAGCACAAGCGAGGTGCCTTTTTTGATGATGCCCGTCTTTTCCGCAGCAATCTCCGGAAGTGTATTCCCAAGCACCGCCATGTGGTCATAGCCGATCTTTGTGATCACGGTTACATCCGGCACACCTACGGCATTGGTTGCGTCCAGCCTCCCGCCAAGTCCGGTCTCTAAGATCATGACATCGCACCCGCGTTCCTTAAAATAGAGGATTGCCATGGCAAGTGTAACGTCAAACATCGTCGGCTGCACGCCAAAATCCATCGCAAGAAGCTGCACGCCGATCCTCTGCGTATCCTCCTTAGAGATCATCTCCCCGTTTATCTGGATGCGTTCCCGAAAGTCCACAAGGTGCGGGGAGGTAAACATCCCGACGCGAAGTCCCGCCTCCCTTAAAATTGCGCAGAGAAAAGCAGAGACAGAACCTTTTCCGTTCGTCCCTGCTATGTGTATCAACGGAATCCCCGCCTGCGGACTGCCAAGCGCCTTTAACATGCGCCCGGCAACCTCCACTCCGGCAAGATTCCCGAATCTTCTGATCTGATTGATCTGATCTACTACTTCCTCATATGTCATCTGTGTCCCGCGTTCCTCTCCGGGCAGCAGCGACACACCCGCGTGTCTTACACTGCCATGATTACGCCGCCATCATTTGCATACATACTGCTGACACCGGCAGTATTTATAATAATGATTTTCTTGAAATTTGCAAGCTTTTCTATGCGGGCTTTTACCGCTGCGGCGCGCTCCGGGCAGTTGCAGTGCGCGATGGCAAGCACACGCTGTTCGCAGTTCTTCGTGCGCCCGATCATATCCTGCACCATTTTCTCAAGTGCCTTGTTCATTCCGCGCGCCTGACCGAGCTGGCAGATCATGCCCTCCTTTGTGGAACCCATCACCGGCTTGATATTGAGCGTATTGGCAATCAGCGCTTTCAGATTGGTCAGTCTTCCGTTCTTGCGCAGAGTCTCTAACGTCTCTAAGACAAAATAAGTATTCATGGAACTGATATACTCCTCCGTTCTGGCAACGACCTCCTCAAACGGAAGACCTGCCTCCTCGAACTCCTGCACCTTAAGACCGATAATCGTCTCCCCGATCGATGCAGACCTGGAGTTAAATACATAGATCTGCTTGTTCTCTCCCGGATGTTCCTCCTCGTAGAGGTTCCTGCCAAGCTCTGCACTGTTGTAGGAACCGCTCAGCTTCCCGGAAAGCGTCACCACATATACATGCTCTGCCTCTCCCTCATACGCCTGCATATACTGCTCCGGTGACGGGCAGGAGGACTTCGGTCCCGTGATGCTCTTCTTCACCCGGCGCAGAAAATCAAGCTGGTTAAATGTCTCATCATCCTTAATGCGGTAACCGTCCACCTCAAGTTCTAAGGACACTGTCTCAAAATGTCCGTCCTTCTTCAGTTCCTCCGGTAATTCCCCGCAGCTGTCCACAACAATCTTATACATGGCAATCCCTCCACCTGTTCTATGGTATGTGTTTAATGTTATCAATAAACCGTTAATATATTTTTCGTTTCTATCGCATGTAGTATTCAATACTATGTTACATTAACACAAAAACCATTTTTTGTATAGAGGTAATTTCTAAACTTTATCTAAATTATATCTTACGAAGCATTCTTTCTCACGAAGCGAGTGTAAAATATGCGGTCACAAGATCCTTTAACGCCTGCTGGTCAGCGCTGCCCATCAGCTCCCTCGCGGAATGCATGGCAAGAAGCGGGATTCCGATATCCACGGTCTTCACCGGAAGAAGCGCAGAAGCGATCGATCCAAGCGTACTTCCCCCCGGCATATCCGAGCGGTTCACAAACTTCTGGTACGCGATCTTCTCTTTCTCACAGATCTGCTGGATGATGGCAATCGCCTCGCAGTCTGTCGCATAGGACTGCGAACTCGCCTCCTTGATACAGAATCCTCTGCCGAGCACCGGCTTGTTGGTAAGATCCATTTTCCCTGCCTGGTTCGGATGGATGCCGTGTGCCACATCCACGGACAGCAGCATGCTGCGGTAGAGATCCTGCTCCGCCGTCTGTTCCCGTCCCAGCTCTTTTAAGATGCGGCGCAGCATGTCATGCAGCAGGATCGAACCGGCGCCCTGCTTCGTATGGCTTCCGATCTCCTCGTGGTCAAACAGTGCGATCAGGTTGATTCCCTCCATCCGCCTGGCATCCATCAGACCGGAGATGAGCGCCGCGCAGGAAGTCAGGTTATCCAGGCGCGGACTTGAGATAAAATCATCGTTGAGACCGATGAATTCCGGATTTTCCTTACAGTATACGGTCAGTTCAAAATCCAGAATGTCAGTCTTTTCCACAGACAGCTCGTCTGCCAGAAACGTAAGGAAATAATCCGCTTTTTTCTCCTCCTCCGGCAGCAACGCAAAGACCGGCAGCATATCCGTCTGGCGGTTCAGCTCCACACCCTTGTTGACCTCGCGGTTCATGTGGATCGCCAGATTCGGAATGGTCAGAAGATTTTTTTCCGATACAAACTCCACAATCTTCGGGGCAAACGCGTCCTGTGTGCGCACTGCCACACGGCCGGCAATACCAAGCGGACGATCCAGCCAGGTATTTAAGATCGCGCCCCCGTATACTTCCACATTCACCTGCGCGTAACCGCATGCCGTCACATCCGCCGACGGCTTGATGCGCAGGCACGGAAAATCCGTATGTGCGGCCGCCATCCGAATCTGCGACGTCTTTGTCTCCTGCCAGCCTTCTCCCACCGTAAACGCGAACAGTGTGGTGTCATGATGATTTACATAATATCTTCCGTTTTTCTGCAGCTTCCACGGCTCATCATAGGGCAGTTCCAGAAATCCCGCGCTCTCCAGGCGCTCTTTGCAGGCGCGGACTGCCTGTACCGGCGACACACCTTTTTTCAGCAAATCAAATAAAAGTTCTGTCTCTTTCATGTCTATGTCCTCTTTTCTTCTTTATCTGTGACCCCTTCCGGGGCTGTTCTCTCAGCTTCCTATCATACCAGAAATCATATTGTGAAGCAAACCTTCCCAATCGACTTTCTATTTGTCCCCAATCTGTGTTATACTACACAAAGGCAATGCGCCCCAATACTATATGACACGGAGAAGACTATGATTGCACTTTCCCTACCGGAAATTAAAGATTTTATGAATAAACTGCTGTGTACGGACACGTTCGGGCACTTTCTTCTAAAGGAAGCCGTCATCTCCGGTAGCGTCACCTGGAGCTTAGACGGCACGATCCAGCCCGATTTTTATTCATCAGATGAAGCCGATGCGCTCGGACTGACGGGACTTTCTTTTCTCCCGTTTGAACAGGTACGTCCGCAATGTTTTGACCTGATCAAGGGCAAACGCACTCCTTCTTATTTTAAATTTGTCTTTCTGCTCTCCCCGAAGAATCTGGAACGGACACTGCTTTCGACCCACAGTTCTTTTACCCCGGAGGACATTACGGGAATGTTTATCAATCTGAAATTCCAGCAGAAAAAACTGCTCCTTACCACGGGCATTTCGTACCGGATTTTCTCCGTGGACAAGAGCCTCGATCAGGAGTGGGATTCCCTTGTAAAGCGCTTTCTCACTGCGCATGAAATTAGTTTTGAAGAACTTTAATTTATTACTTTACTTTTATAAATTCTTATGATATTGTACTAATAGCTGTAAGTTACAGTTAGTATTATTTTTGGAGGTACTTTTTGATGAAAGGTACAGTAAAATGGTTCAACAACCAGAAGGGTTACGGATTCATTTCTGACGAGTCAGGCAACGATGTATTCGTACATTACTCAGGACTTAACATGGAAGGTTTCAAGTCTCTTGAAGAGGGCGCTTCCGTAGAGTTCGACGTTGTAGAAGGATCCAAGGGACCGCAGGCAACCAACGTAACTGTAGTAAAATAATTACTGCAGGCGGTAAGCTTACCGCGTTAAATCACTAGTTTCATGTACCTTTTTCTTAAAATAGACTTGTTTTATTT
>OODI01001478.1_pt1 | contig 10329 bp, 7 predicted proteins | sample 1671141 | NCBI WGS metagenome assembly OODI01 (sample SAMN06348126, study PRJEB24527) | human gut metagenome | biome: human gut; feature: ankylosing spondylitis patient; material: feces | host: Homo sapiens | place: China | collected 2015-10 | reverse complement strand
CGACCACCGAGATCTACACTCTTTCCCTACACGACGCTCTTCCGATCTCGTTGCGTCTGCCAGTCTTTTGATAAGATCATTCCCCAATAGTCCTGTAACTGATTCGTAATCGCTGTTCTTGATTTCCGCAATTGCATATTTGCCTTTGTATCCGTACAGGTAGACAGTTTCTGTTTTGTCTTTTTCGTTACGGATATGAGTCGGGTTGCTGTAAGAGTCGTATGCCAGGTATGTGGTTGCGGGAATATTAGAAACATCGGCTACTAACTCGTTGCCCACATTATGGAGTCCTTGGTATGTTGCAGCATCAGCATGTTTTCCCAGTATGGATACTTTGTCTTTCACTAAGCTTTTGCTGTCTGCAGTCAGTAACTTATAGAAATATGTCTCATTCTCAGTTACTTTTCCGTTTTTTATCTTTGTCACTTCCAATGGATAGTCGGTGAAGTGTAGCTGATTCATCTGGTAGAAAGAACTATAGGGAGGTACAAATGGAAATATCAGCATGTCCGGCACGTATCGCGTCTTTTCTTCGTATACATTTCCGGCTCCGTCTTCACTGGTTTTCAGCTTTATCTGTTTGTTGACGGAGTTATATTCGTATTTATCTTTATACTCAATAGTGTTTCCATTGTCATCGTAAGTGATAGTCCGTTTTTCCGAAAGTAGGTTGCTGTAGAATTTTTGATAGTAGGTACCTCCGAAAGCAAACCTCAGGAATCCCAGTGTAGGGTCGTCTGAATTATAGTCCATGACATTAGTAGTGGTTATCTCCGTGATGAGTATGGAATCTTTCTGTATAGGAGTATATTCGAATAGTTCTTTTTGTTTCACATGACCGGCACAGTCGAATTGTTCTTTACTTAAGAGCATTCCGCGCTTTAGTGCGTTTGATGAACATGGAGTGTATGGACTATAAGGGGTACCGACATGAGGAGGGTATTCACGGGAGAACTTATTATTCAACATAGCTATGGGATCTTCGTCCATATAACCTGGTCCGAAATTGCTGAATGTATGGACAGTATATCCGTCTATCAGTTTCCCATTTTTGTCTTCATTGCACTCTATGACTTTAGAATATCCGATATACTCTCCCCGACTGTTGTACCAGAGCGGATTGGATGCTTGAGACATGATGGCATTCAAGGTATAATATTCGGGTCCTCCGTTTTGTGATTTGAGGAGATTGTATAGCTGCCAACCCCAAAGGTATTGTGGAGTGAAAGATAGAATACCGGAAGAGACACCTCCCTTTGTTGTCGGTGTGAATTCTTTTGTGTAGTAATAGTGCTTTCTTGTCAGTAGTTCATCATTGCTATCGTAGTTGTTGATTTCTTTGATACGGAGACCTCCCGGATATGTATAATCTGGAGTGCCTGGATAAGGTAAATGGGCACTTTGTACTGTTTTCCGGTCTGCTGACACCATACTGGATATGACGTTGGGTTCATAAATGAATTCTGTTCTTCCATGTGTGGGGTATGTGATGGATTTTAGCATTTCTGCAGTCACACGAAATCCTCCCTTGTCTCCCATTCTTTTGTTGGTATACTCTTTGCCTTCGGCTATCTGCTTGTCAGCAAAAATTGCATTTTCAAAGAACTCTTTGCTGAAATAGTATGAGAAATTTTCACCGTTATTGAATCCGAGGTTGTCATAGTGTCCTGTATTATATCCGGGTAGGTGATTGGGGAAATAATTTAGTGAATAGGTCGATTGGGTTCCTGATGGAGTCGTTTTAGTCAGTGTTTTCAGTTTTAATCGCTCAGTGGAGCTATTAGTGTAAGTAAACTGATAGTTTATCTTATCCAATATTACCACGGAGTTTAGCTTGTTTAACGTGAAATTCTTTTCTTTTGTAAAAAATGTAGCTGGCCCATGGTCCATACAGGTTTCCCATGCATACTGTGAGTCATAGGGTAATTGTGTACTTGGGGAGTAATGAAACCGGGCAAGTATTTTATTGTCTGTTACATCTTTGACTGTTGCAAGTTGTACAGGGGCTAGTAATTCATAATCATAACTCATTGCTGTTTGCCAGAATAGAGCATCCAAGCTTATACAGAAAGACATATTTCCATTTATTTGAAACGGCATAATTTCGTAGGTGAATTCTATTTCATGTCCTGCAGGAGTTATGATTTTGGAGAGATGCCAGGTGATGGGAGCAGGAAGGTTTAAGAATCCCTTGAAAGGTAGATTGTAATCTGTTTTATCGGTTCCTCCAAATATGTATTTATAACCGTCTGGCGTGGTCAGTGTAAACGAATCAATCAACCAACATGATAAAGGGTTCTTAAATCCGGTTCCTTCTGATCTGCAATAGTTGTAAAATTGAGAAAGTGGACTGGTAAGTTGAGAACGGGTATTATTGTAAGTATTCGAGGTAAATTCAATTTTGATGTCAGAATCTGATTGAACCATCCACTTGCTCTTTTCTTGACTATACATAAAGCTTCCGGTGTAACCGAGAAAGTTAAATTGATACTCGTCTTGGGTATTAATATAGTTGCCGGATACTCTTACTAGAATGTCTGCTGTGGTTAATAAATCAGCTTCGGTGGTTATAGGCTTGTATTCATTGCTAGAACTTTCATAAGAAATATCTGGCTCATTTTTAATTATCCGGGTAATACATCCTCCGCATTCAAGGCTCCATCCCAATCCCACTTCACTGGGTAGGTTGTTGGGTTTTACATTATAAATATGATAATTGAGGTTGATTGGAAGTTGGATATTATCTCTTAACTTAAATTCGTACAATGGGATAGAGATATTCGGAGTTCCGGTATATAGTCCGACAGGTATTTTACCTTGAGTGTTGGCATTACTGACACCCGGTTGTGGAAAGCCTTGTGCCCCTGTCAACCCAATTACTTTCTCAAATTGCCCTTGCGCTTTCAGGCAATTACTTGCCAATAGAAAAGCTATGGTGAATAATATATATTTCATTTTCATTATTAGTTTATTGATTTTTGTATACTAAGTCCGCCACAAATATTTCTGTATACTGCTGTGGCAGCTGAAACAGATATCTTGGTGGCGGACCTCATTTTTGACTTTCTTACAGACTCATCGCATTAGCGCCCAACACGCCTGCTACTGCCGAAGCCACCGCGATGACTACTTTCAGAATCATATCCCAAAGGGATTTCTTCATTGCCATAATTTACACACCTCCTTTCCGATACTTTAAAAGATTAATTACTTCCTGAAAACGTCTTTATACCTTTGCTCATTTATATTGTCCTCACAGGCTTTCCTTTACCTCAAAGCAAGGACACGCCTTGATCCACTCTTCCGGTTCGATCTCCCCATCTCCGTTCAGATCCGGACTGAGATCCCGGTGTCCGCACACCCGGCAGCCGGGGAAACGTTGCTCCAATTGATGCACCAGCAGGCGGAGGGCGGCACGTTGTTCCGGCGTCCGTGTATCTGCCGGGCGTCCCCGGCAGTCCAGACCGCCTTCATAGCAGATTCCGATACTCGACGCATTGAATCCTTTTGCATGTGCCCCGATGCGTTCGATGGGACGAGTGAGGAGTGTTGTCCCGTCTTTGCGGATATAGTAGTGATAACCTGTTCCGTTGAATCCCCGTCGTCGGTGCAGCGTCTCCAGATCAAAGGCCGTCAGTGTCCGGTCCACCCGTGTTGCGGAACAGTGGATCACGATTAAATCGATCTTTCTCATGATTCGTCAGATTTGGTAAATCCCCGGTTTATGATTGCCTTATACGGTTGGGTCCGGAGCTTCTTCGTCACCGTCATCGGGATCCGGTTTGGGTTTGGGGTTTTCCGGATCGGTCTTGTCTCCTTCGCTGTTTTCCGGTTTGTACTTGCTGAAGTCCAGCGTTTTCAGTGCGTCTTTAATCTCCTTTCCGGGGCGGAAGCGGACACGGGCACCTTTGATCAATCCTTCTTTCACGTCCTTCTGGACGAGTACGCCGTTGCTGCGCAAAGTGACATAAAACGAACCGATATTCCCCAGGCGGACGATCTCTCCTTTCTTGAAACTGTCGATCATTTCTGTCTGCAGGGCACGCAGCACACACACTACGTCTGCCCAGTTTACGGTACTCGAACGCTGGATGCGTTCCGCCATTTCATCTATATCGATCTCTCCGCTCGATTTGGCGAGAGCGTAATATAGGTCCGGTTTGTCTTTTTCCATCATGTTCTTGCGGAGCACGCTGGTGAATGAAAATACTTTTGCCATTTCTTTACTGGTTTTAAGTTCTTGAATAAATGATAATAAAGTGTTGCGTCACAGGTGGTTCCTTGCTTGTGACATGACAAAAGTACGGTAGTGGGGATGGGCGATGTCTGTATTTGTCCGCAGGTGTCCGCAGATGTCTTTTTTTATCTGGAAATGTCTGCGGATGTCTGTTCTTGTGGTGGTTTGAGGCCGGGATTAAAAAGAAATTCCCTGATGCGAGCTGAATAATACTGTTCAGTTCACATCAGGGAATGGAACGATTCGTTCCTGATTGGGGTTTAGGACTATGTTATGCTATGTCTTATTCTTTATTGTCTATGTCTTGTAGGTCCCGGCTAAGTTTGTTTTCCAACTCTTCGATACTGGGAAGTCCGGATTTGATATCTTTCGGCAGGGCTTGACCAAGTTCATAATCGGAGATTCCTATAGGTTTATGTACATCCCGTAAGGCATATTCCGCCATAATCTGGTCTTTGTTTTGACAGAGTAGCAGTCCGATGGTCGGATTGTCTCCCTCCCGGCAAAGGATATCGTCTACAGCCGAGCAATAGAAATTGAGTTTGCCGATATATTCGGGTTGAAATTCTCCTCTCTTAAGTTCTACGACCAGATATCTATGCATGAAGGCATTGTACATAAGAATGTCAATGTAGAAATCTTTTTCTGATACTTCGATATGGTATTGCCTGCCCATAAAGGCGAAGCCTGCACCCATTTCGACGAGAAACTTCTCGATATGTTTTACAAGGCCCAGTTCAATATCTCTTTCGTCGTACTCTTCGGTGAACGTAAGCATATCAAAAATATAGGGGTCTTTTAATGTCTCTTTTACTTGCTTGGCTTGTATTTCGGGAAGAGTGGTGTCGAAGTTACTAGCCAATGCTCCGTGAGAATGGTAATAGTCTTGCTTGATTGCCTCGATAAGGAAATCCAGATCGGAAGAGCGTCGTGTAGGGAAAGAGTGTAGATCTCGGCTCCAACCGTTTTTCAGGCATTGGATCATGTACCAGTAGCGGGCTTTTATGTCTTTAGTGCGTTGCATTAAGGTTATATTATGTGACCAGCCTAATTTGCTGATAGGTAGGACTATTTCATTATTGTTCAAATACGAAACGGCCCGTTTCGTATTTGTAAGTTGCTGATTATATTCATTATAGAACTGTATCATGAACTGGCAGTTCCTGACAGAGAATCCTTTCATCTCCGGATAATCATTCTTCAAGTCATTGGCGAGCTTCTCCAGGGCATTGTTTCCCCAACCTATTTGTTTTTGACTCTCGGACAGTAGTTTGCCAATATCCCAATACATTGAAAGCATTTCTTCATTGGCTGTGTAAATCGCCTTTTTTTGTGCTAGTAGTACTCTTGCTTTTACTTGTTTGAGTAGATATGCATAGTTGAATGCATGGTTTTGATTTTCCATTTTGATTTCGTTTGTTCCGCTAAAGATACTACTTATTATTGGTTAATCGCTCCCCCTGTTCGAATTATTTTCTTTGCTTGTCTGTATTTGTCCGCAGGTGTCCGCCGATATCCTTTTTTATCCGGAAAAGTCTGTGTTTATCTCAATAAAATCTGCTTATTATTTTACAAAATGAACTTTTATTAGTACCTTTATACCATTATAAAATGCTAATAAAATGAGATTATGAAAGAATTAATTGAAGAGAAAAAGTTTGAAATGAGAGCCTATGACAAAGTAGAGCTGGCTCTGCTTTATTGTCCGGGACGTTCGGCAGAGTCAGCTCTTAAAACACTGATGAGATGGATCAAGCAATGCCAGCCGTTAATGCAGGCGTTGGGTGGCATCGGATATAATGCACGGCGGCACCGTTTCCTGCGGCAGGAGGTGGAACAGATAGTCCGGCATTTGGGCGAGCCTTGAAAAAAGAGAGAATGAAGTACCTTCCTCTGCTGCTGTTCATACGTCTTTTTCCAGTTTTCAGTATATCATTCAGCCGATTGTTGTACTTCTCTTTCTCTCTTCTTGTACATGCTTTGCTTCTTTCTTGTACTTGATAGAGGCAGTTTCAGTACTTCTCTTTCCTCATTCTAGTACTTACATCTCTTTGTTCTTGTACATGCTTTGCTTCTCTCTTGTACTGGTTTCTGTCCCGTTTCTGACGTCCTTCTTTATTTTGATGTACGTTTTCTATACCAATTTATCGGGCATTTTCCGTTACTGCCACTGCCAACTGCCACTTAGTGCTTATTTGTCTGTGAATTCTTTCATCCTGATATATTTATCTGTCTGTTTCTCAATGTACTTTAGCTCGATGAGATTCTTTAGATATCTACAGGTACTTCGTTCGCTGATACCTTCTGTCAGTGCTTTCTCTTTAATCTGTTTGTAAGTAAAAATCCTAGGTAGGCTCTCTACGACCGACCGGATTCGGAAGTATGACTGCATAGGTTGAGGTTTCATTTTCTCTCCCGGTAGTGAGGAGGCGACCAACAGGCTGTGGTTGAGGATGGTTTGTACGATCTGCATGGAGGCATGAAAATCCTCGTCTGTACAGATGTATTCCTTCATCTGCATGGCACCTTCATACTTGCGCAGGGCGGTGAAGATGGAAGCTATGCGTGCCACCATCAGTGCGCCACGGAGTACGATAGAGCCCGGCGCGTCCGCTTGTTCGCTGGCCACTTCGTTGAGCAGACAGTCGAAGTAGGCGGTATGTTCCTCCCATTGTCTGTCGCTCAGCGTGACTTCCGTAGGAGATTGCTGGAAGAAGAAGTACATCTCCAATACTTCCTTGCCGAATCCCTTGTAGAGTGTGATATAATCTTCCTGTCCTTTGATGGGGGCCGCCGAACGGTATTTCCATCGTGCTCCGCAGGTGTAGATACCGAAACGGCAGTAAAGTCCGTTTTCCAAAGAGCGGATAAAGTTGGCCAGTTGGCTGGGGGTGCCGGACAGGCAGAGTGCCAGGCGCGGTACTTCTGCGCAGATGAGTTCGCCGTCTACCTTATAGTCCGTGGCTACCGGTTCATGATGGTAGGCGGCACGGAACACATCGTCGTGCTTGCCGTAATCCTGCTTGATGGCGCCGGAGATCATGTCCAATTCGGTAGCACAGATAATGAGTCCGAGGTCTCCGTTGATTTTCAGCCGGCGGATAATTTGGTTTCTGGAAGTGCTGGGGGCACCGCAGAGGTGGTAATATTCCGGTGGTTCGGGCATGGGAGCAGGGGAGGCTGCTGTAGATTTCGTCCCTTTTTTGATTTGTTGGTTGGTTCGTTCCCATTCCGTGAGTTCACGGTCGTAGGCATCCTTTTTCCGTTTGTTTTCTCCTTTCAGATAATTCTCGATTTCTCGTGGGAGCATGTTTGCCAGTGTGAGAAGTCCTTTACCGGTGGCGGGGGGAGCAATGATCAGGGTGTAGAGCTGCGGACTGTAAGGACGCTGGTCGAAACTGATGCGGACTTGTGGCAGGCATCCGCTCAGGTTGGCGATCAGTCCTAGAAGCAGTATATCGCGTTCGCGTTTGCTGCGTGCCGGTTTCATGGCTCTTTTCAGAAAGTCGGGAAGATGGTCGTATACTTGGTTAGGAATGCAGGGAGTAGATCCTCGTAATTCTTCATTTTTTATGGACAACTCTTCTTCTTTCCCCGATTCATTTCCCACAGAAACAGGCCTAAAGGTGTCAGTTGTCAGTGTTGGCAGTGAATTGTGGGTCTCTTGGGGTGCATAGGATAGGTCAACGTATTGATATCCAGCTGATAAGTCTTTTCTGAGTTCTTGCAGCGTGTAGCCGTTTCTCACGATCTCTACTGACATAACAGATGTTAATTTTTCAAGGTCTTCTTTTGAAAATCCCTTACGTCGTGCGCTTCTTCCCATTGCTAGCATAGACTCGTGGCGGTTGCCTTTCTGCCAGGGGTGGTAATGGGTGAAGTTACGGGCGAAGGTTTCGATGTATCCGCAGGCTTCGGTAGCGGGAGGGAAGGGGGAGGAGGAGCCGTTACTGGTGGCATAAGGGTTGCCGTTGCTGCCCGGAAGGTTTCTTTTATCCTTGATCAGGTTGGTTAACGAAGGGTCGGTGTCGAGTTCTTCCCTCCACGGATAAGGTTCGGGAGTGGGATTGTAGTAGGCGTCGGCATCCCATACGCAAGAACAGGGCTGGGTGATGCGGGCGCATTGTTCGTCGCACGGATGCCCGGCGATGCGTTCCAGTGTCTGCTGGCAGATGGCGTAGGCGAGAGGATACTCTTCCGGGGTGCGGGCATCGAGAAATACGACGACTTTGAGGCCTCTGTCGGAGATACTGGTCTGCGTGTAGGCCACGTAGGGGAGAGCACGGAAAAGGGCTTTGACGGCAGATGTCCGTTCGTTCAGGTGGTCGAGGTCGTACATGGCTAGTCGGCTCATCTTTTCCAGATTGGCTGCGGCATGGCTGCAATGCGGGCGGCAGATGCCCTCGATGATGACGACAGGCATGGCGTCTTTTACCATTTTGGCTTCATTGCTGCGGTCGGGACGGTCTTGTAGTTTGCGGTAGCATTCGGTCTGTGCTTTCCAAAGTGTGCCGATGGTTTGCAGATAAAGGTTGTACAGGGTGATTATGGTAGACTCTTTGCTCCAAGTATTTCTAAAAAAAGAAAATTGAAATTGTAAATTTTCGGTTTGTGGTAAGCTTTGCTTTTCCATACTATGTTTTTTTGTTTTTATTGATAAATGATAGTATGAGATAAAGAAGGGAGAATAGTGCTTTCACTATTTTATTGAGTGCAGAATAGTCGGTTCCTTAAGTCGGCTGCAAAGATAGACCGGGTGTAAGGAAGGGTGAAATGTTAAAAAAGTGATTTTCCTATGTGCTATGCTTGGTTTTTATCTGGTTACAACTACTTCAATGTCGTAATTGATGAAAAGTCCGCTTTCAATAACGCCCGTGATTGTTTTCAGCTGTTCTTCCAGCGAAGCGTCAATATAATGGAAACGGGTATCAAGGATAAAGTTTCCGTTTTCTGTCAAAATAGGACCGTCTTTTCCGTGGGCGGGGCGTAGTGATATTTCGGAGGAACCTAGTCGGCGCAGTTCTTTTTCGACGTATGACAGTGCATGCGGGAACACCTCTACCGGTATGGGGAATTTGCTTCCCAAGATATTGACAAGTTTGCTGGGATCGACGATAATGAAGGTTTTTCCGCTGCTTCTGATCAGCAGCTTTTCTTTGAACATGGCTCCGCCACGTCCTTTTATCAGGTTGCGGTCGGGGTCTACCTCATCCGCTCCGTCGAATGTCCAGTCGGGGCGTTTGTCCCAAAGGGTGGTCTGCGGGATGCCTAGTTGTATGCAAGTCATGGAGATTTCCTGAGAGGCGGGAATCACTTCCAGATATAGGTGCTCTTCGTGAATCCGCTTTGCCAGCTCAAACAAAGTGAGGTAGACGGTGGAACCGGAGCCGGCCCCTATCACATCGCCTGTTTTGGCTGTGGCGGCGATCTCACGTGCTACACGTTCTTTCGCTTCTCTGTTGATAATCTCATTGGACCATTGGAGGTCTTTGATCAGGTGATTTTCCCAGTTCATGGTTCTTGCAGTTTTAGAGTCTCTATTTATATAACGAATGAAAGGGAGTGTTTGGTTCAACAAAAACGGAAGAATTAAAAAATAGATGGATGATTGGTTGGAATATAGTTTTTAATATCTATATTTGTAACCTAAAGGTTTCTTTTTGGAACCTATGGGTGAAACTTAAAAATAAGAATATGGACTAAATTCTATGGTTATGGAAAATATTACGATTGAGAAAATGGAGATTAAAAGGTTTAATGCTCTTTTGATGCGGACGATTGTCGGTATGTTGTTTATGGGAGTATTAATGTGGGAGACATTTTGTCTTGATACTGGCAGAAAGGGATTTTTGGGAGAGACATGGTATATATTTGCATTTGCAGTTTTGCTGTATGTCGTTGTAGCGATAAGAGCTTCCGATATTTTGGAGAGAATAGTCGGTATATTTACGGGAAAGATACATACAAATCTGTCGTGGATTAGCGATTTCTTTATTTTTCTTCTTAGAAATGATGTCAGAAACAGAAATATTATAGTGTTCGGCAACGACATCCATAATCAACTGTGGAGTTACCTCTTTTTGACATTCAAT
>OODI01001457.1_pt1 | contig 10409 bp, 8 predicted proteins | sample 1671141 | NCBI WGS metagenome assembly OODI01 (sample SAMN06348126, study PRJEB24527) | human gut metagenome | biome: human gut; feature: ankylosing spondylitis patient; material: feces | host: Homo sapiens | place: China | collected 2015-10 | reverse complement strand
CATACGAGATCGTGATGTGACTGGAGTTCAGACGTGTGCTCTTCCGATCTATCGCCTCTCATAAATCCTGCTTTTTCTGCATTAGAACCGCTTGTTACCGAAAGAACATAACAGCCTGTGTTGCTGAGTCCGTAGTAGAATGCGGAATCGTCGGATGTGATATCTGTAAGCTCCATACCGAGGTCAACCTTGCCCTTTACATAACCGTATGTTTTGAGATCGTCAATTATATCAAGAACATTGTTAATCGGAATAGCAAATGCAATACCTTCAACCTCTGTTGCACTGTCCTTTGCGTTTACAATACCGATAAGCTCACCGTTTGAGTTAAAGAGTCCGCCGCCTGAGTTACCGGGGCTGATCTGAGCGTTGTGCTGGAGAAGCGTCATACTCTTACCCTCAACCGTTACCTGACGGGCAAGTGCGCTGATAATACCGTCTGTTACTGTACCGCCGAGCTGTCCGAGGGGATTACCGATTGCAACAACATAGTCGCCTACTGCAAGATCTGAGCTGTTGCCCATTGTTGCGGCTGAAAGACCTGTTGCATCTACTTTAAGAAGTGCGATATCGTTGTCCTCATCACTGCCGATTATCTTAGCCTTGTATGAAGTTGCACCGTCACGGAGTGTTACCGTGATATTCTCCGCACCTTCGATTACATGGTGGTTCGTGATGATGTAACCGTCCTCGGAAATGATAACACCTGAACCTGCACCCTTCTGAACATACTGCTGAGCAAATCCGCCTGTTACAACGCTTTCGGTAGCGATTTCAACTACGCTGTCGGCTGTTTTCTTAACAATTTCGGAAGTTGTTCCGCTGAGAGCGGCATTGCTTGTGGTTGATGTGCTTTTTGCGGATGCCTGCTTAATGTTTACATTTGAAGATGAGTTGCTGTTAAGTGATGATGCAAGCATACTGCCACCAAATCCTGCACCGCCGCCGAGAATGATTGCGGCTGCAAGCATTGCAGCTACAAAACCCTTTGATGCGGGTTTCTTCGGCTTTTTAGGCTTTTTTACTTTTACCTTTTTAGCCTTTGGTGCGGAATACTGTTGATTTGCATACGGTGAACCTGACTGTGAGCCGTATGGATTCTGTGACGGATTGCCGTATGAATAGTTGTTAGTCTGCTGTGAAGAATATGGGTTTGAAGAATACTGTGAACCGTATGAATCAGATGAGTAGTTCTGTGAAGATGTACCCGATGCTGTGTTTGAAGAATAAGCACTTTCATAACGGTTAGGGTTGTGTGACGCATTCTCGTTGTTACCGTTTATATACGAATGGCGGTACTCACCCGAATTTGCACTTGATGTTGAATTTGTGTTCCACTCATAAGAGCTTTCTGTGTTTTCTGCAGTTGATGCAGACTGTGAACCTGATGATGAATGAATATCATGATAGCTGTTGTCAGCAGTATTATTATCTGACGAATAACCGTCATAACCGTTTTTATTGTTTTCAAAGTTATCGTTCATAACTGTACCTCCGATTAAAAGTTATATTTTCAAAAGACTTCATCGAATGTCGGTGTTGTTTTTTGATGTTGTAGATATAATAAAGCCCCAAAGTGAAAAGTATATGAAATACGGCTGAATTAATGTTGAAAGCAAGAAAATAGTATGTGAAAATTCGGTGTGCGTTGTGAGGAGTACGACACAATCATCTGTATTCACGAAAAAAGGGCAGAACAAAACGCTCTGCCCTATATAATGTTTAAGATAATAACAATACAATATACGATTATGATTAAAACAGTTAACCTCACCAAAATATTTCGTACGGAAAGCGTACAGACCACTGCATTGAATGAAGTAAGTTTAGAAATCAATCAGGGAGAGTTTGTTGCCATTATGGGACCTTCCGGTTGTGGCAAGTCTACCTTGCTGAATATGATAGGTTTGCTTGACAATCCCACTTCCGGTGAACTTTGGTTTCTGGATCAGGAAGTTTCCCACTACTCCGAGAATGACCGTACGGATTTGCGTAACGGAAATCTTGGTTTTGTATTCCAAAGTTTCAACCTGATAGATGAACTTACAGTCTTTGAAAACGTGGAACTTCCTTTGCTCTATGCCGGAGTATCTACGCGTGAGCGTGTGAAACGTGTCAATGAGGCTTTGGAGCGCATGCAAATAGCTCACCGCACCGAGCATTATCCGCAACAACTTTCCGGTGGACAGCAGCAGCGTGTGGCTATAGCGCGTGCCATTGTTACCAATCCCCGCATTATCCTTGCCGATGAGCCTACGGGAAATTTGGATTCTACGAATGGTAATGAAGTGATGAATCTCCTGAAAGAGCTGAATCGTGATGGAGCTACTGTTGTTATGGTAACGCACTCCGAAGAGAACGCCCGTGAAGCAGAAAGAATCATACGGATGATGGACGGATATATATTGACTGAAAGTAAAAATACTCGGTGATAGATGCTTAATATTAAAGGAAACAGATGATTACGAAATAATCGTAATTTTGTTTGCTGATCTCGAAGAAATCATATAGTTTTGTGCGTAGATATATAATTTTATAACTAAACAGCACGTATATGAAAAAAGAGATTGTAACGCTGTTCTTAATGACAAGTGTTTGGGCGGCACAAGCTCAAGGGACTTTTACAATAGAAGGGCAAGTAAAGAATGTGGAAGACGGAGCTTTAGTCACCTTGTTTCGTTTAGATGGAAATGTGGGTAACAGTATCGGTGTTGATACGATTCGTAACGGACATTTTCGTTTTCAGGCAGAAACATTGGGGAACGAAACAGAAATAGTGGATATGATGGGAAGAAGTGACAAGTTTCCTTCCATGAGTTTAAGGCTTTGGGTTCGTCCGGGAGATAATATACGGATAAGCGGTGAAAACACACTGATACGAACTTGGAATGTGGAAAGCACTGTTCCGGAACAAGTGGCTAATCAGGCCTTTATAAACGACTCACGCGAATTGTGGAATGAATATCAGCGCAATTCTTTGTTGCAGCGTGCATATCGCCGGAAGTATGCAGGAAGTGCGGTGGACGAAGAAAGACAGGCGATACGTGCACAAGCTGATAGTTTACGGAAGCTGGAAGATGAAATTACGATCCGTATTGATGCCAACACTATAAAACGTATGAAGCAGATTCCTGTTGACGATATTTGGCTGGAGCAATTGGAGAAGTTGGCAATGTCAGCAAAGTATACTGAAAATTATCCTTATAAAGAAGAAGTGATTACTCTCTATGAAGGACTGACCGATGAAGAAAAACAGACCGATTTGGCAATGAATACATATACATATCTCTTTCCTCCCCAAGTAGTGGAAGTGGGTGATGAAATGGCAGATGCTGATTTGTACGACTTGGAGGGAAATGTACACCGCCTGGCTGATTTTAAAGGCAAATATATCATGTTGGATTTCTGGAGTCGTGGTTGCGGTCCGTGCCTTATGGCTCTACCCGAAATGAAGGAAGTGGCTGAGATGTACAAAGATCGCCTGACAATAGTAAGTCTGAGCATCGATACCAAGAAAGGTTGGGAAACTGCCTCTAAAACGCATGAAATGACTTGGCAGAATCTGAATGAATTGAAAGGAAGTAATGGATTATTTGCCAAGTATGGAGTACGTGGAATTCCAAATTATGTCCTTATTTCACCTGAAGGACGCATTGTAGAAAAATGGTTCGGATATAGTGCACACAGCTTGAAACGAAAACTTCGTCGCCTGCTGAATGCAAACGAATATGTGATGAGCTTAGGGGAAGAGAATGGACATAAAGTGGTGAATTTCCCGACGGTGAAGAAAAGCAATAACGATATTCCTGAAATCCGCCAGGTAGTGTTGACGGATACTGCTACGATCCTGCGGATTCGTGCCTATTATATACCTAAATACTGGATACAAATTATGAAGAATATCCAGTTGGTAGCGGATAATGGAACAGTGTGTCCCGTTCTTCGTTCGGAAGGTATTCCTTTAGGGGAGAAATTCTATATGCCGGAAAGTGGAGAAGCTGATTATACTCTTTATTTCGCTCCATTGCCGGCCGGAACACGTTCTTTCGATATGGTCGAGCCGGAAGGTTCAAACCCGGATCGTGTAGAAGGTATCGCTTTGACACTTGAATAAGATAACAGAGGCTTTCTTTCCCTAAAATCTTGCTATCTGCACTCTTTTTCGTACTTTTGTAGCTTTCAAAAAGAAAGTTTTATTTAAAGAAGTTCTCTGTATGAAATCAGACATTGAAATAGCCCGCAGCATAGAGCTGAAGAAGATTAAGCAGGTAGCCGAGAATGTAGGTATTCCACGCGAAGAAGTAGAAAACTACGGACGGTATATTGCTAAGATCCCTACACATCTGATTGATGAAGAAAAAGTGAAGAAAAGTAACCTGATTTTGGTAACTGCCATTACTGCTACCAAAGCAGGTATTGGTAAGACTACGGTTTCCATCGGTCTGGCATTGGGGTTGAATAAGATCGGCAAGAAAGCCATCGTTGCTTTGCGTGAACCTTCGTTAGGACCTTGTTTCGGCATGAAGGGTGGAGCGGCAGGTGGCGGTTATGCCCAAGTGCTTCCTATGGAAAAGATAAATCTGCACTTTACAGGAGATTTTCATGCCATCACTTCGGCGCACAATATGATATCCGCATTGCTCGACAATTATCTTTATCAGCATCAGGCGGACGGATTCGGGCTGAAAGAAATCATCTGGCAGCGCGTGCTCGATGTGAACGACCGCTCTTTGCGTAGCATTGTCACCGGTTTAGGTCCCAGTACGAACGGTATTACCGAAGAATCCGGCTTCGATATTACCCCTGCATCCGAAATTATGGCTATTCTCTGTCTGGCAAAGGACATAGACGACCTGAAACGACGGATCGAGAATATCATCCTTGGTTTCCGTTTTGATGGTTGCCCGTTCACTGTGAAGGAGTTAGGAGTAGCAGGAGCCATCACTGTCTTGCTGAAAGATGCTATCAATCCGAACTTGGTTCAGACAACCGAAGGATCGGCAGCTTTTGTTCATGGCGGTCCCTTCGCAAATATTGCGCATGGTTGTAACTCTATTCTTGCAACGAAAATGGCAATGACTTTTGGAGATTATGTTGTAACGGAAGCTGGTTTCGGTGCCGATCTTGGTGCGGAGAAATTTTATAATATCAAATGTCGCAAAAGTGGGTTACAACCTAAACTGACAGTGATTGTGGCTACTGCACAAGGCTTGAAGATGCATGGAGGTGTCAGTCTGGATCGTATTAAAGAACCCAATATGGAAGGATTGCAACAAGGCTTCGGCAATCTCGATAAACATATACGCAATCTACGTTCATTCGGTCAGACGGTGCTGGTTGCCTTCAATCGTTTTGCCAGTGATACGGACGAGGAAGTAGAAACAATCCGCCGGCATTGCGAAGAGAAATTAGGTGTAGGGTTCGCTGTCAATAATGCCTTTGCAGAAGGAGGAGAGGGGGCTGTGGAGCTCGCTAATCTGGTAGTGGATACTATTGAGAAGAAACCTTCTGAACCCTTGAACTTCAGTTATAGTGAAAATGACAGTGTAGAACAAAAAATAGAGAAGATAGCTTGCAATCTTTACGGTGCCAGTGTGGTGACTTACAGTATCCATTCACGTAAAATCATCAAATTGATAGAGAAGATGGGCATTGGTCATTATCCCGTTTGCATTGCCAAAACACAATATTCTTTCTCTGCCGATCCGAAGATATATGGTGCAGTGAATAATTTTGAATTCCACATCAAAGATATTGTAATCAATAACGGTGCGGAAATGATTGTTGCCATTGCAGGAGAAATTTTACGTATGCCGGGACTTCCCAAAGAGCCACAGGCTATGCATATTGATATTGTGGATGGAAATATAGAAGGGTTGAGCTAAATCAGCTATTAGACATAAAAAAGAAATCCGCAGCCTGATGAAGACTGCGGATTTTTTATAACTAAAAGTTTTTATATACGTTTTCTTAGTATGCAAACAGCGGATATTTTTCCATAGTCTTATTCACGCGTGCGCGAACTTCAGCAATAACCGCTTCGTTTTCTACATTGGACAGAACCGTTTCAATCATTTCTGCAATTTCCAGCATCAGATCTTCTTTGGCGCCACGAGTAGTGATGGCAGGAGTACCCAGACGGATACCGGAAGTCTGGAATGCAGAACGGCTATCGAACGGAACCATATTCTTGTTTACAGTGATATCGGCAGATACCAATGCCTTTTCAGCAACTTTACCTGTGAGATCAGGATATTTGCTACGCAGGTCAACCAGCATAGAGTGATTATCCGTACCACCGGAAACGATTGTAAAGCCACGGTCGATTAATGCTTGTGCCAGTACGGCTGCATTCTTCTTCACTTGGGCAGCATATTCTTTGAATTCGGGTTGCAGGATTTCACCGAATGCTACAGCTTTTGATGCAATGACGTGTTCCAACGGACCACCTTGGATACCCGGGAATACGGCTGAGTCGATCAACTGAGACATCATCTTGATTTCACCCTTCGGTGTCGTTTTTCCCCAAGGATTGGGGAAGTCTTTGCCAATCAGGATGATACCTCCGCGAGGACCACGCAAAGTCTTATGTGTGGTAGAAGTAACGATATGAGCATACTTCACAGGGTTTTCCAGCAATCCGGCTGCAATCAGTCCGGCAGGGTGAGCCATATCGATCATCAGGATAGCACCTACTTTGTCTGCGATTTCGCGCATACGCTTGTAGTCCCATTCGCGGGAATATGCTGAACCACCACCGATAATCATCTTTGGTTTTTCGCGCAAAGCAACTTCTTCCATCTGGTCATAGTCTACGCGACCAGTTTCCTTATTCAGATTATATTCACAGGGAGTATAGATGATACCGGAAGTATTTACTAAAGAACCGTGTGAGAGGTGACCGCCGTGAGCCAGATTCAGTCCCATGAATTTGTCACCCGGATTCAATACAGCGAGGAATACAGCTGCATTAGCTTGTGCGCCTGAGTGGGGTTGCACGTTAGCCCATTCTGCACCAAAGATTTCCTTTATGCGGTCGATAGCAATTTGTTCGCTCTGGTCTACTACTTCGCAACCTCCGTAGTAACGTTTGCCGGGATAACCTTCTGCATACTTGTTAGTGAGACAGGAGCCCATTGCCTCCATTACTTGGTCACTTACAAAATTCTCTGATGCAATCAGTTCAATACCTTTGAGCTGACGTTGATGTTCTTTTTCGATGATATCGAAAATTAAATCGTCTCTTTTCATTTTGCTTACTTAGATAAGTTTGATAAATCTGTGTTCTCTTATTAAGCGCACAAATTTACGGTAAAAAAATGAATAAACTGTCAGAAAAGACAGAAATTTACTTTCTAAAAGAATACTCCAAAGGAAAAGCTGAGAACATTGTCTCGCCGGTGGAAACGTATTTCGTCAGCGGGTGGATCACCTTCGGCGACACCGTCATCATAAGTCACTTTACGCGATATATTATGTAATCCTATATCATAACGGAAGTCGAAGAAAATGCGGGAAATGGTAACGGCTACTCCAAGGGTGAAGCTGAGGTTCAATGGCCGCAATCTTTCGCTGATTCCCTGCTGGTCAAAATTCTCAAAAGTGACTTCGCTTTTTTTATTCCAGATATAACGGAACTTTGGACCGCCGAATACAGCCAGGCTATAAGGTCCCTCCTTGATAACATTATATCCATAGATCACAGGAATATCTACGCTGTGAATGGATGACGTAATAGATGCCATTTCCAAAGGGGCATCCTCTGCGGCAGGTTTTTCGAAAGTAATGTTGCAACGGTTAATGTTGTAGGATATTTCCGGTTGCAGGAAGTGGCGCTCAAAGTTGATACGCATGAAAACAGAACCGAAATAACCTATCTTATAGTTATTCTGCACCTCGTCTATTGTGATACCGTTCAATGTAAGGTTGGATACAAGAAAGAGGGAAGAGGTGAACCCACCCTTAATACCGAAGTTCACCGGACGGTCATGGTGATGTTTGCTCAGAGGTTCTGCAACCGCCGTGCCGGGCACAAGATGAGACTGTCCCCACATCGTAGCGGGGAAAAGCAAAAGGCACAGGATAAATATTTTCAAAACTTTGTTCATCACTTATCACTAACCGTTAATCACTATCTTTTCTTCTCAACAGACCAGCCAAATTTACCGATCTTTTCACCCAATTCATAATATCCTCCATGTACATAAACCAGTGGATTAGCTTCCGCCAGCTCCAGTTTTCCGGTTTCCGGGTTCAGGTTCCGGTCGTCGGCACGTACGTTTACCACATCGGCAATAAACATATCATGCGAGCCGAGTGACATGATTTCCTTTACACGGCATTCTATACACAAGGGGGATTCTTCAATAAGGGGAGCATTGACCACAGTACTTTTTCCCGGTGTCAGATGCATTTCTTCGAACTTATTGTAGTCTTTCCCGGAACGTACGCCACACCAATCCGTTGCACGCGCCATATCTTTGGTCATGAGATTAATGACAAACTCCATATTCCGTTTCAGGATTTCGTAGGAGTAACGTTCCGGGCGTACTGAAATATAGCACATGGGCGGGTTCGTACAAATCGTTCCCGTCCATGCAATTGTTACTATGTTGTATTCTTCCGGAGTGCTTCCGCAACTTACCAATACGGCAGGAAGCGGGTAAATCATTGTTCCGGGCTTCCAGTCTTGTTTCATGACTAAAGAGTTACGAGCTCTTATATTATTTCAATTTCGTTCCTGTTTTGTTCTTTCTCGCAATAATGGCATCGGATCACACAATTCTCCTTATCCACTACATGGAATAACGTCGCCATGGGCTCGTTGTTCGTAATACATTTGGGATTAGCACACTTTACAATGCCGCGAAGTTCTTCAGGAAGGCTAACTTCACGTTTTTCCACCACTTCATAATCCCGAATAATATTCAGCTTCACATTAGGTGCTACCACGGCGATACGATTAATTTCGTCATCGCAGAAAAATTTATCTGCAATTTTAATAATGCCTTTAGTACCCAGCTTTCCGCTTTTGAGATTAAAGCCAATGGTGATATTGTTATTCATGTGTTCAAGTCCCAGCAAAGAGACTACTGTGAACAGATTTTCAGAGGGGATATGGTCGATAACTGTACCGTTTTCTAATGCGGCAACCTGTAATTCTTGTTTTTTTTCGCTCATCTTTCAATTTACAATTTAGCAATTTACAAAGTACAATTTAGGCTTTCACCTCATCCAGTGTAATGCCTAATACATCGCAGAGGATAGCCTCACGAGCATACAGACCGTTTTGAGCTTGCTGGAAGTAGTAAGCTTTCGGATTATCGTCTACGTCATAAGCGATTTCATTGACGCGGGGCAGGGGATGCAGAATGCATAAATTGGGACGAGTATGTTCCAGCATCTTGTTGCGCAGGATGTAAACGTTCTTCACCCGTTCGTACTCCATGAGGTCAGTGAAGCGTTCACGCTGCACACGAGTCATGTAGAGGATGTCGGCATCTGCTATGGTTTCTTCCGTAAAGTCCGTATGTTCCACGTACTTGATGCCATGATCGCGGCAGTAAATTTTGTATTCTTCGGGCATTCTCAATTCATCAGGAGCTATGAAGTGGAAAGTTGGGTTGAAGTGGCGCATTGCCATCAGCAGTGAGTGTACGGTGCGGCCATATTTGAGGTCGCCAACGAGGAAAATATTCAGGTTCTCCAGTGTACCCTGGGTCTTGTAGATGGAGTAGAGGTCGAGCATCGTTTGTGAAGGATGCTGGTTGGCTCCGTCTCCAGCATTGACGATAGGCACTGTGGTTACTTCGCTGGCATAGCGGGCTGCTCCTTCCAGATGATGCCGCATCACGATGATATCGGCGTAGTTGCTCACCATTTTGATGGTATCTTTCAGGGTTTCGCCTTTCGAAGAACTCGTTGCTTTTGGGTCACTAAACCCGATTACGCGGGCTCCTAAGCGGTTGGCTGCTGTTTCAAAACTGAGTCTTGTACGGGTGGACGGCTCGAAAAAGAGGGTTGCAACCACTTTCCCTTCCAGCAGCCTACGGTTGGGACGGGCTTCAAACTGCTTCGCCATCTCGATCATGTAGAGGATTTTTTCCTTGCTATGCTCGGCAATGGTGACTAAACTTCTGTTTTCCATATCGTTCGTTATTTTAATTCTTTTCGAGAGTTCAAAGGTACGGAAAAGATGCGGAGTACGGAAGAAAGACGGGAGAAAATTTAGAAGTTTTTTTCGTCTCCATAGACGGTGATCTTCAGTTTATGGGACAAAGAGTTTTGCCCTATGAGCTGAAAAAAATATCTCGTGGGGCGAAAAAACAATCTTACGGGATGAAGTTTCTTATGCGGTGAGATGAATGCCGGAATTTGTTTGGATCATTACCAGCATCAGCAGTAGCTTT
>OODI01001446.1_pt1 | contig 10448 bp, 7 predicted proteins | sample 1671141 | NCBI WGS metagenome assembly OODI01 (sample SAMN06348126, study PRJEB24527) | human gut metagenome | biome: human gut; feature: ankylosing spondylitis patient; material: feces | host: Homo sapiens | place: China | collected 2015-10 | reverse complement strand
GCACAACAGAAAGATGAACCATTCTTCTTATATATGGCTCATTATGCCATTCATACGCCTATACAACCGGACTATCGCTTCTATCAGAAATATCTGGATAAAGGACTTCCACCCGTAGAGGCCGCCTATGCCACCCTCATTGAAGGGATGGATAAAAGTCTGGGAGATCTGATGGATTATCTGGAACGCAACCATCTGACAGAAAATACAGTCATTCTCTTCATGTCCGATAATGGCGGACTGGCTGCACATACCCGTGCCGGAGAACTGCATACACAGAATTACCCGCTTAACAGCGGAAAAGGTTCCGCTTACGAGGGCGGTGTACGCGAACCGATGATCGTGAGCTGGCCCGGTGTAGTAGCTCCGGACACGAAATGTGGAGATTATCTGATGATTGAAGATTTCTACCCGACTATTCTTGAGATAGCAGGCGTCCAGAAGTACACTACCGTGCAAAAACGGGATGGTATCAGTTTTATGCCGTTGTTGACAGGAAAGGGTAAAGTCAAGGATCGTGATATCTATTGGCACTATCCCCATAGTTGGGGACCTTCGGGCCCGGGTATTGGGGCTACCTGCTCCATCCGCTCCGGTGACTGGAAACTTGTATATTACTTTGCGGACGGTAAACGTGAACTGTTTAATATTCCGGAAGATATCAGCGAGAAAAACGACGTGGCTATAAAGAATCCGCGTATCGTAAAGAAATTAGCACAGAAATTAAGTAACTATCTCCGGTCGGTAGATGCACAGCGTCCTACGCTTCGTGCCACCGGCAAATTAGCCCCTTGGCCGGACGAAATTAAAGATTGAAACCAATGAGACGATTATTTCCATCCATTATTGCATTACTGATGGTTGCGGGTACACTCCCTGCACAGACCACTGACAGTCCGTCAACAATAAAGAAAGACAGAGAGCCTGTCGGCATCAACCTATCCTTGTGGAAGAACATGTCTACACAGCAGACTGATACTGTCGGCAGTACCTGCCTCAACCTCGGTCTTTTTTCCTCCATGAACCGCCTGAACGGCGTGGGTATCAATCTACTGGGTGGAGTGGTGTTGCGTGACATGAACGGTGTACAAATCACAGGACTTGCCAACTTAGTAGGAGGCAGTATGCGAGGCGTCCAGATTGCCGGTATCAGTAACGTGAATGGGAATAATCTCAGTGGCGTATCCATATCCGGTTTAGTCGGCATCACGGGAAATCATGCACAAGGTGTCATTTTCTCGGGGCTCACCAATATAACAGGAGACAACACCAGTGGTGTTATCATAGGTGGTCTGCTGAACATTAGCGGTGAAAACTCTTCGGGTGTGCACCTGGCAGGATTAGCCAATATTGCAGGTGAGAGCTTCAATGGCATCACCACTTCCGGGCTTCTGAATATTGTAGGCCAAAGTCTGCGAGGCATACAAATCAGCGGCTTGGGTAACATCACAGGAGAAGACATGCACGGTATGCAAATATCCGGACTCGGTAACGTGGTAGGCGGAAGTTTTACCGGTGCACAACTTGCCCCCATGAACATGGCAAAAAGCGGAAAAGGATTGCAAATTGGATTATTCAATTACTATAAGGAGAACTTCGATGGCTTCCAGTTAGGTCTGGTAAATGCCAATCCGGATACGAAAGTACAGCTAATGCTTTTCGGAGGAAACACTACAAAGCTGAATGTAGGTGCCCGTTTCAAGAACAAGTTGTTCTATACCATCTTAGGCGGTGGTACACATTATCTGGATTTCAGCGATAAGTTTTCAGCCTCTCTCTTCTATCGTGCAGGTCTTGAGCTTCCCCTATACAAGCAATTATTTATCAGCGGTGACCTGGGCTTCCAGCACATCGAAAACTTCAAGAACAAAGACTATGGCTTCCCTGCACGCCTTTACGCTCTCCAAGCACGTGTCAACCTGGAATATCGCCTAAATGACCGTTTGGGTGTATTCGTCACAGGTGGTTACGGTGGCAGCCGCTACTATAATAAAGGGGTCACTTACGATAAAGGAGTGATTGTGGAAGGAGGAGTGGTGGTGTTTAAATACTAAATTTAGTGATTAACGGTTAGTGATAAGTGATTAGCACTTTGTAGTATCATAGCGTAGCTTGCTAATCACTTATCACTTATCACTAACCGTTAATCACTAAAATCACTTTTCCTTTATAAGTCCCGTCCTATACGCCACCAGCAACTTCTTCAAGTCTTGTATCTGTGTCACCAGTATTTTTCCTTGATCCGTATCTTTCACCATCATACGTTGTGAATTGAACTCTACGACAAAGATATTAGACTTGATGTCCTGACCTTCTTCTATAGCCTTCTGACGGCTTTGGAACGGTTCATGTTGTACCAACTGCAAGCCATGTGAATGATAGACCAACGTATATCCGGCAATGCCTGTTTCCGGTTGATATGCCTTGGAGAACCCGCCATCAATCACCAACAACTTACCATCTGCTTTTATCGGTTTTTCACCCTTGATGATCTTCACAGGTACATGACCATTAATGATGTGTGAATGAGGTCCCGTGACTTCGAACTCTGCAAGGATGCGTTCACAAATATCAGCACGATTACGTAGAGTATAGTAATATCCTTTCGTCTCTTTAGCCAATTCTTTTTCTCCAATGAAATAGCGTTCAAAAGTCGCCATCTTATCTTTGTCAAACGATGGAGCATCCGGACCACACCACATATACCACACATAATCCAGTGCAAAACTCTTCTCCTCCGTACCGTCTTCATCGAAGTAAGCCGTACGGATCAACTGGTCTGTCTTGCACAATAGCTTCCTGCCCCAATACTCCTTCTTTCCAATACGGACATGTTTGAAACTACCATCCTCATTCAAAGGCATGGAAGCATGATACAGCAAATTACTGTTACAAACCAGATACATTCCTCCATATGTAAACAAGCAACGCATATGTTTCTTCAACTTCTCACTATTCATGAACGAAGCATGGATTTTATCTATCAGTTCCCGTTCCTCATCAGACAGACGGTATGGATCAGCCGGATCTATGGTCGGGAAGTTTGTATCGCGCAATGGATATTCTTTTCCTTCATATACAAAGACACCTCTCTCAAAATCAACCTTATCCAGTAACTTCCGGTTCTGCATACCGAACTCCGGACGACGGTCTATAATCTCTGCTTCCAGCTTGAACTGTATCACCGTAATCGCCTTATGCATCTGCGTAATCAGCCGTAAAGTCTTCTCATTGTAGTTGCTGTCTACAAAGTTCATCTTCGGAGCGAAGATTGTACAGGGATCATCCGCATACGTATCCATGGCAAACGTGGCAAGTGGCAACAGGTTGATGCCATATCCGTCCTCCAGTGTAGCCAGGTTGGCATAACGCATCGACATACGGATCACATTGGCAATGCAAGCATCATTACCGGAAGCTGCTCCCATCCACAGAATATCATGATTTCCCCATTGAATATCAAAATTGTGATAATCACAAAGTGTATCCATAATGATGTGTGCTCCCGGGCCACGATCGTAAATATCACCTACAATATGCAGAGAGTCAATCGTTAATCTCTGAATGAGATTACACATTGCAATGATGAAATCATCCGAACGCTTGGTGGAAATGATAGTGCTGATAATTACATTGATATAGGCATGCTTGTTTGGCTCCACGCTCGATTCATGCAGCAACTCCTGAATAATGTACGAGAATTCAGCTGGAAGCGCCTTACGCACTTTAGAGCGTGTGTATTTGGAAGAAACATTCTGGCATACCTTCACTAATTGATTCAGTGTAATCAGATACCAGTCATCCAGATCGGCTTCCTGCTCTTTGATCAACTGCAACTTTTCTTCAGGATAATAAATCAGAGTACATATTTCTTTCTTCTCACTCTCACGCAATGTATGCCCGAAGATTTCATTCACTTTCCGTTTCACCGCTCCCGAAGCATTCTTCAACACATGTTGAAAAGCTTCATATTCACCATGAATATCGGTCAGAAAATGCTCTGTCCCTTTCGGGAGGTTCAGAATAGCTTCCAGGTTAATAATTTCTGTACTGGCATCCGCAATCGTCGGAAAACTGCGTGACAGCAACTGCAAATAACGCAAGTCGCTCATGATGCTTTCAGGGGTAATATTACTCATGATATCTAATTACAATTTACAAATTACAAATTATATATGGGCTTGTGTTTTCATTTCAAACCTCAACTCTACATTCCTAATCCTCAACTCTACGTTCCCAATCCTCAACTCTCCACTCTCAACTTAAGAAAAACATCAGCAGCACTTGGGCGATAATCACACGCAGGAACATGCACAAGGGATAAACCGTAGCATAAGAAACTGAAGGATTATCACCGGGAATGGTATCATTAACATAATTCAAAGCCATTGGGTTCGCCATACTTCCGCACAGCATTCCGGCTACCGAACCGAAATCGACCTTCATCCAACGGAAAGCAATGACTCCCATTATCAACACAGGAACCACGGTTAGTGCACAGCCGATAGCTATCCACAATAACCCTTCCGGACGGAATACCGTATCAAAGAAATGAGCCCCCGCATCCAGTCCCAGACAGGCCAGATAGAGTGACAAGCCCAAGGCACGGAGCATCAGGTTAGCGCTACGGGTTGTATAAGTCACCATATGCATGCGAGGTCCGAAAGTACCGATAAGAATGCCTACAATGATCGGTCCACCCGCCAGACCCAGCTTTACAGGAGTGCTGACACCGGGAATGGCAATAGGTATCGCTCCTAAGGCAAGACCAAGGATAATACCCACGAATACAGCCACCAAATTAGGCTCCTTCAAACTCTTCACAGCATTTCCCAAAACTCTTTCCACATTCTGTATAGCGGCGGCCTCACCCACTACCGTCAACCGGTCGCCCAATTGCAAGGTAAGTTCCGCCGTAGCCAGCAGCAGCACTCCGCTACGATAGACGCGACTGATATTGATACCATAATGATTACGTAAATGGAGTGAACCGAGTTTCTTTCCATTCAGTTCCGGACGTGTCACCACGATACGCTGGGAGATCAACTGGCTATCAATGGCATTCCAGTCAATATCTTCCTTGTTCCAGTCCGTGTTTTCTTGCTCACCGAACAATACAGTCAAGGCAGGAACATTTCTTTCTGAAGTGATAACAAGCAAGCGATCGCCTTCTTTAATCACTTTTTCAGAAGTGGGGATGCTGACATTCCCATCCCGCCACAAACGGGAGATCACAAACTTAGGATAACTCAACTGAGCTATATCCTTCACACTCATATTAAAGATTGCCGGATTGTGCACTTGGAATGCAACAATATAGGGTTTATTCACATCGTCCTTCTCCTTCACTTCCAAATCAGCCTTACGTACCAGCGCCTTACGTATCATCAGAATACCGAGAATAACTCCCACTACTCCTATCGGATATGCCACCGCACACCCCAGAGCCGGAGTACTCGCTTCGATTCCCATCTGTTTCAGCGTTTGCTGTGCAGCACCCAGAGCCGGTGTATTCGTCGTTGCTCCGCAAAGGATACCTACCATATCCGGCAGAGAAACTCCCAGCCCATAACTCCCCAGCAGTGTCATCAGCGTACCGATCAACACTACGCCTACCGCCAGCATATTCAATTGTACACCACCTGTACGGAACGAACTGAAGAAGCCCGGACCTACCTGCAGTCCCAGTGCATATACGAATATCACCAAACCGAAGCTCTCCGCATAGTTCAGCATCTGCGGGTCTATGGACAATCCGAAATGCCCGGCAAGGATACCTGCAAAGAACACGAACGTCACTCCTAACGATATACCGCAGATATGTATCTTTCCCAGTCCCAAACCAATAGCAGAGATCAGTGAGAGCACCACAACCGCCTGCAGGGCGGAATGTTCAATGAATAAACTGTATAACCAATCCAATGTATTTACGTTTTATTGATTTCAGTCTGCAAAGATAGGAAGTATTTCCCGGAGAAAAGGAATAATTGCAATCGAGTAGGTCGGGAAACGAAAGTTTTCTGACCTACTTTCGTTTCCTTTCCTCTCACACCACCGTACGTGCCGTTCGGCATACGGCGGTTTAATTTGTTTTCAAAGAGTGTCTAACCGTATAGTAGTCAAGACAACTGACTAACCCCCTGCGTGTAAGTATCTCTTTTGATATTACCCTTACCACGCAAGTTTTCCTTACAACCCATTCGTAGCGGTCGCCACAATAGGATGTGAGTTCAGCCAAGTCGTTGTCTATCCCAAGTTTACGGAGCCCCCATGCCCGTTTTTGCGGAGTTTTCCATTGTTTCCATATCACCTTGCGCAACATCGTACGCAGATGTTCGTCTGTCTTTCCCATGTTGCCTTTCATGGCTCCGATGGCAAAGTAATTTATCCATCCGCGTATTACCGAGTTGAGCATTGCGATACGGTCTGTCATGGATATGCTCCACGAACGCCTACACAGCTTTTTGAGCTTGTACTGAAACTTTTCTACCGAACTTTCATGTGGCCGTGATGTCCACTGCTTGGTCTGTGACGATTTATAGAAGCCAAAACCGAGGTATTTGAGGTTGTTCGGTCGGCAGACATGAGTTTTGGAGGCATTGATCTTCAGGCCGAGTTTCTGCTCTATCCATTTGGTTATGGTGTGCATCACTCTGTTGGCGCTCGCACTGCTTCCAACCGCTATCACGCAGTCATCGGCGTAACGCACGTAGCGCAGTCCGCGATTGACAAGTTCCTTGTCAAGTTCATTGAGCATCACGTTGCTCAGCAAGGGAGAGAGATTGCCGCCCTGCGGCGTACCGAGTTCCGTGGATTCGTACATACCGTTTTCCATAACACCGGATTTCAGATACTTGCGTATTAGGCTCTCGGTGTCAGGGTCGTGGATGACGCGGCCTACATAACTCATCAGCTTATCCTGCGGCACATTGTCGAAGAACTTCTCCAGGTCAATGTCCACTATCCATTCATAGCCCTCGTTGAGGTATTCCAACAGCTTCAGAACAGCCTGCTCGCAACTTCTGCCGGGACGGAAGCCGTAACTGTTTTCCTGGAACTCAGCCTCAAAAATGGGTGTGAGGATTTGAACGATGGATTGTTGAAGAGTACGGTCGACAACCGTGGGGATACCGAGTTTGCGAACGCCGCCATTCGGTTTGGGTATCTCTACCCTTCTGACGGGCGCAGGCTTGTAACCCCGTCCAAGGATTGACTCTCTGATACCCGTCCAGTTAGAGTTCATGTAGTCGCGCAGGTCTCCGACTTTCATGCCATCGATACCTGCCGCTCCATTGTTGCATATTACCTTTTCAAGGGCAGCATGAACATTCTTCTTGTCGAGTATCTGTTCGATTAGTTTCATCTTCCGTCTTTCTTAATTTCCGCTTCCTAAAGATTTAGCCTACCTCCTTGCGCGGATTTCGGTTCATTGACGTTTCGCCTACCTCCACTCGTCGGCCATTCTCTCGGAACATACATTCTTGATTAACGTTACAAATTATTCAGCCCTTCGCCTTGACCGTCACGCGGTCGGCTACTTCGGCCTCTGCTGACTTCTCGACATTCGTTGTTGCTATCCTTGCGGACTGCCGAGACCTCGCGGGATAAGCCATACATCTTTCCTCGTTTACCTGCCCGATTTACGCATCAGGGTTACGGTTGCCTTTGGGAACTTTGCTGTCTTTAGCCAGCTTGTCCGCCTGTTACGCCTTCGTATCGGGTTTCTGTTCGTCAGGCCACGATTTCGCTATTGCTTCTTACCGCCCAAGCGTCACCGCTTGAACCTTGCAAGTCGCTCTGGGGTTAGTCGGCAACTACATCCCGTGTGGACTTCCACCACAGATGTATGACATGCCCGTCATACTAAAAAAAGCGGTCATCTATTTGATGACCGCTCTATTCCTTGTACACCCTCAGGGACTCGAACCCTGGACCCATTGATTAAGAGTCAATTGCTCTACCAGCTGAGCTAAGAGTGCATTAAAAATTTTCCGTAGTGGATACGAGAATCGAACTCGTATTGCATGCGTGAGAGGCATGTGTCCTAACCGTTAGACGAATCCACCGGCTGTTTGCGGAAGCGGGGGGATTCGAACCCCCGGTACAGTTACCCGTACGTCAGTTTAGCAAACTGGTGGTTTCAGCCACTCACCCACACTTCCTTAAACCTGCATTGTTTCTCAAATGCGGTGCAAATGTATGGGAAACTTTTGGACTATGCAAATCTTTCCATCATATTTTTTTCTGACTTTTTTCAATAAAAGATGTAATCTGTTAAAAGTCAAAAGCAAAGGTCGGAAAAAAAATAATTTATTTGACTCATATCAATTCTTCCCTCCCTCCCATTCCGTACCTTTGCGCGATTTTTCATCACCGGATTTCAAACACATACGAAATGATACATCAGGAAAGCTTAAAAAAGCGACTTGCCAAACTCGCTGCCCCTATCTTTATAGAGACCCTGCTCATCATGATGCTGGGTGCTGTAGATACTATTATGTTGAGCCGCCACTCTGATAGTAGCGTTGCCGCCGTAGGAGTGGTCAACCAGATCATCATGCTTACTTTCCTTGTATTCGAGGTTATCAACCTTGGCACCTCTGTTCTTTGTTCCCAATACCTCGGTGCACGCCTGCAGAAGAAAGTAGTCCAGGTAGTCGGCGTATCCATCCTTGTGAATATAGTCATCGGCGTCTCTGTCAGCTTGTTCCTTTTTTCCTGTGCCGGACCGATACTACGCCTCATGGGACTCACTCCCGAACTGATGACGGACGGTATGGACTATATGCGCATCGTGGGTGCTTTCGCTTTCTTCCAAGCCATTTCCCTAACCCTGTCCGCTTCTCTACGCAGTGCCAACAAAGCCATCTATCCAATGCTGGTAACCGTCGTTGTCAACATACTTAATATCATAGGTAACTACTCCCTTATCTTCGGTCGCTTCGGCTTCCCGGAACTTGGTGTAGAAGGTGCTGCCATTTCCACAGCTTTCAGCCGCGGAGTTTCCATGGTACTACTATTCATTATCCTGTTCCGCAAGCATATCCACCGTTTCCCTGTCGCTTATTTCCGTCCATTCCCGTGGCCCGAGCTGAAGAACCTGATGAAAGTAGGCCTGCCCTCTGCCGGAGAGCAACTCTCTTACAGTTCATCGCAAGTAGTGATTACCTTTTTCATCAATATGCTGGGCGTCGAAGCACTGGCCACCCGTACCTACTGCGTCAACATTATCATGTTCGCCTACCTCTTCAGCATTGCCATGGCACAAGGAGGCGCCATCTGTATCGGTCATCTCATCGGAGAGGGAAAACCTCATGCCGCCTTCCTTATGGGAAAATACGTGATGAAGAAATCCGTAATGATCACCGTCATACTTTCCACGGTTCTGGCCGTCTTTGGAAACACCATTTTCCACTGGCTGACCTCCAACGAAGAGATCATCCGGCTGGGTACCACCATCCTCATCATCGACGTTATTCTCGAAATCGGACGACCTATCAATATTTTTGCCACGAACGCCCTGCGTGCAGCCGGCGACGTCAACTATCCGTTCTACGTCGGACTGGTGGTTCAGTGGAGCATTGCCGTCGGACTGGGATACATCTTCGGTATTCCTTTGGAATGGGGCATCTGCGGTATGTGGGTTGCCTTCCTGCTGGATGAAAATATCCGGGGAGCCATCTTCGTGCGACGCTGGTATAGCATGAAGTGGAGGACAAAAGGGTTTGTTAAGATTTGATTTAAATCAAATCTTTCGTACCTTTGTGCCCGGAAACGGTTATAAATACCAGCGAACAATTATGGATACACTATTAAAAGAAACAGTTAATGCCACTGTGAACTCCCGTTATCCGGGTATGGCACCTGAGGGTAGAAAACTGATAGAAGATATTCTGATCCGCAAAGAGCTGGAAAAGGGTGAACTCCTATTCAAGGAAGGGCAAGTCTGCCACCACATGGTATTTGTGGGTAAAGGCATGATGCGCCAGTTCTATTACAAAAACGGTAAAGACGTCACCGAGCACTTTTCCTACGAAGGCTGTGTCATCATCTGCATAGAAAGTGCATTGAAGCAAGAACCTACCCGCCTGATGGCAGAAGCCTTGGAACCTTGCACAGTATACCTCCTCCCTTACGATAAATTCATGAGATTGACAGAAATCTCCTGGGAAATCAATATGTTCTACCGTAAGATACTGGAGTATTCACTCATCGTATCTCAAGTGAAAGCTGACTCCTGGCGGTTCGAAACAGCACGCGAACGCTACAATATGTTGATGCATACCCATCCGGAAGTCATCAAACGGGCACCATTATCACATATCGCATCTTATCTGCTGATGACGCCCGAAACCCTCAGCCGGGTACGCTCGGGCATATTGTAAAAAAGACAATATGAATCTACATTTTTTTGATTTATATCAAATCATATTCCCCAAGAACTCTCT
>OODI01001444.1_pt1 | contig 10454 bp, 5 predicted proteins | sample 1671141 | NCBI WGS metagenome assembly OODI01 (sample SAMN06348126, study PRJEB24527) | human gut metagenome | biome: human gut; feature: ankylosing spondylitis patient; material: feces | host: Homo sapiens | place: China | collected 2015-10 | reverse complement strand
ATCTCGCTGACGGCCGCCGCGAGCGATTTGAGCGGAATGCCGCGCCCGTAGTCGCGCACCGTGACCACGTTGTCGACCACCGTGATCTCGATCTGCTTGCCGGCGCCCATGATGAACTCGTCGACCGAGTTGTCGACGACCTCCTTGATGAGCACGTAGATGCCGTCGTCGGGCTGCGAACCGTCGCCCAGCTTGCCGATATACATGCCGGGGCGCAGGCGGATGTGCTCGCGCGGAGTGAGGGTTACGATCGCGTCGTCGCCGTAGGAGGCGGGGGTATTGAGTAAATCTGACATAATTGCGTCGTGCGGAGTCCGGCGGCTCCCGCTTCCGGCGGCGGACCGCCGGCGATACCGGAAACTCCTTGTCTATAAATTGTTAGTTACGATTCGGCCGCGCCTGTCCGCGCACCTCGGCCAGAGCTGCGGCCATCCGCTCGCGCACGCCGTCCATCAGGGCGTGGGTCTCGGTCGCCGCGACCTCGGCCGCCGGCACGGGCGGCAGCACCTTCACGGTGATGCGGTTGCGCCAATTGAAGAGGCGGTTGCGGCCGATCACCCGCTGCGTACCGTCGAGCACGACCGGAAGGATCGGCACACCGGCCTCTTTGGCCAACGTGAAAGCCCCGGCCTTGAATCGGTGGATCTGGCCGTCCTTCGAGCGGGTTCCCTCCGGAAAGATCGCCACCGAAGCTCCGCGCGACAACCACAGCCCGCCGTCGCGGAGCAGCTGCTCCAACGCCTCGGCGGCACGTCCCCTGTCGATGCAGATGTCGCCGTGGACGAGCAGGAACTGCCCGAAGAAGGGGATGCGGAAGACTTCGCGCTTGGAAACCCAGCGGAAATTGAGCGGCACGTGGTAGAGCGCGCCGATGTCGACCATGGCCTGGTGGTTGAGTACGATGACGTAACGCTCGCGGCGGTCGACGTTCTCCAACCCCTCCACCCGACGGGGGAAAGGCAGCAGAAAACTCAACGCCAGATACCGCGACATCTCGTGAACGATGCGCCGCGACTTCTGGAACGGGTACGTCAGCGCCAACACCGCGACCGACAGGACGAGGACTACCGTACAGATCGCTGCCAGCCAGATGTAGTACAAAATACTCAACATGCTTCGTGTCAATAGTTTTAATTGTCGGTTCCATCCTGCGGCGGACGGTTCGACACAGCGGGTCGGCCGGCGATGCACGCCGCCCGACCTTCCGCTCTAATTTTGCAAAAGTACAAATTTTTCCGCAATTAATTCAATTTTCGGGCGACGAAAAACAAAAGAAAAACCAGTGACCCGAAGCGGGTGCGGCCCGCGGGAGGGACGTACCGCGCCTGCACACCGGAAACGGCCCCCGCCCCGAAACGCATTGCCGCAAGAGCGCTGCACAAGGAGTCCGGCACTTCGCCCGAGAGGGATCGTTTCGCCCCGACGCCCGCTCGATTTCGGGTGCGGACGGATCGGCCCCTCCACTCTGCAATCGACTTATCCACAAGGCATAATCCCGCGAAAAGACGATCCGCCCCGCTTCGGATGCAGTCCGCCGACAGCGGGCGGAACCGCACGAACACCGGCGAAGTGCACACCGCCGCATCGCCTTCGCACTGCGACCGATCCGGCAACGAAGGCTAAAAACACCGGAACCGCCCGCACCCATCCAAACCGAGCGCAATCGCATCATCCCGCCGCCCCACGCATGCCGAACCCGTCGGCGGCCGGTTATGGCGGCCGCCGACGAGCCTCTTTCGCATGGAAAGCCGAGGGGCATCCCTGCCCCGCCGCAATACGCGCCGCTCCGCCGCCGTTTCCGGCGCACCTCTTCCGCACTTTTAAAATAGGTGACAAAAATATTTTGAAAAAATCACTACTTTGCAATACAAACTATATTCGTTTATATATATATTTGCAGCGTAAAATAGCAATCGAAACATACAACCACCGGAAAATGAAACAGTATCTCCTCCGTATGCCGCTGCTCCTGCTCTTCGCCGCCCTCGCCGTCGACGCCTCGGCCGCCCGTCAAACCCCGACGACGGGACGGGTCGTCGATCCGGACGGCACGGCCGTCGCCTACGCCACGGTCGTGCTGCTCGACGCCGAAACGCAGTTGGCGGGTACGGCAACCGCGGCAGACGGGTCGTTCTCGCTCAAAGTCCCGGCCGGCCGGTACCGCCTGACGATCCAGTACCTCGGCTACGAAACGCTCACACGCGACGTCGATACGCCGGGCGATCTGGGCGAATTCGTACTGCATCCCGCGTCGGTCGAGATGCAGGAGGTGGTCGTCAAGACCAGTCTCGTCCGCCGCGAAGCCGACCGGTTCGTCATGGAGATCGCAGGCTCGCCCGTCGCGCTCGGCAAGGACGGCACCGAACTGCTCAAACAGGCGCCCGGCGTCTGGCTCACCGACGACAAGATCGCCATCAACGGCGCATCGGGCGTCAAGGTCTACATCAACGACCGCGAAGTGCGCATGTCCACCGAGCAGCTACTCAACTACCTGCGCGGGCTGAAATCGGAGGAGATCCAGCGCATCGAGGTCATCCCGCAGGCCGGTGCCGACTACGACGCCGACTCGGCGGCCGGCATCATCCGCATCACGCTCCGCCGCCAGCGCGACAACGGGCTCACGGGCGACCTTTCGTTCTCGACGCGCCAGAGCCGGCAGATCGAAGGCTACAACCCCTCGCTCTCGCTCAACGGCCACGCAGGACGCTGGACCTTCAACGCTTCGGGCTGGGCGAGCGTCGTGCCGCTGCATGTCACGAAAACCGCCGAACACACCGAATACCGTGCGGGCGGCGCACTGCTCGACGCCTCCTCCGAAATGCGGGGCCGCGACAACTGCGGCGGCGGACGCGCCGGCGCGATCTTCGACATCTCCGAACGGCACAGCATCGGCGCCGAGGCCGACTTCTACATCGACCGCGACCGCTCGCCCAACCGCTCGTCGACCGACTTCCGCGAAGCGGAGCGGCTGACCCGCAACGAAAGCCTCTACGACGGTTCGGAGCGCGTCAATACCTTCTCGGCCACCTTCAACTACATCTGGCGCATCGACACGCTCGGCTCGACGCTCAAAGTCATGGCCGATTACAGCCGCAACAACCGCCGCCACGGCAACGACAGTTTCGTCCGCTCGACCGCCGCCGGCATCGTGTGCGACTCGACCTACGACGACCGCACGCGGGGGCTTTACAACGTGGCGGCGCTCAACGCCGCACTCGAAAAGCGACTCGGCGAGGCGTGGCAGCTGCGCGCCGGCGCGAAGTACACCTACAACGACATGCACAACGAAGCGCTCTACCGCTACCTCCGCCCCGAGGGGTGGGAGACGCTCGACGCGTACAGCTACGTCACCGACTATACCGAACACATCACGGCCGCCTACGCCGCCGCGACGCTGAAAAAGGGGCATTGGAACGTCGTGGCGGGGCTGCGTGGCGAATATACCCGCACCACGGGTTACGGCAGCGACGTGCGCCAGCGTTATTTCAGCCTCTTTCCCAACGCCAACCTGACCTATGCGTTCGATGCGGCGGGACTGTGGTCGCTCACGGTGCAGTACGCCCGCAACATCTCGCGGCCGGGCTTCTGGGCGCTCAACCCGATGCGAATGCAGATTTCGGACTACACCTACCAGTCGGGCAACCCTGACCTGCTGCCCGCCTACACCGACAACCTCTCGCTCACGGCCGTCTTCGCCGGAAAGTATTCGCTCAGCGCCGGCGCCCAACTCCACCACGACGAGATCGCGCAGGTCTTCGGCAGCGACGCCGCCGACGCATCGATCACCAACCTGCGTTTCGAGAACCTCGACCGCACGGAGCAATACTTCGCCGCGGCGAATATTCCCCTGCAACTCACGAAGTGGTGGACGCTCACCGCCAACCTCACGGGCATCTGCCGCCGCGACCGCATCACCGCCGACGCACCGCTGCGAACGACGTGGGCCGCCTTCGCCAACGCCGCAACGACCTTCACGCTGCCGCGCAAGTTCTTCATCGAAGCCGAATACTACGCCATGAGCCGCTTCCGGCAGGCCAACCTCGACATGAAGAGTTACCACAGCGTGACGCTGAGCCTCAAAAAACGCCTGCTGGACAACCGTCTGACACTCACGGCGCAGGTAGCGAACCTCTTCGACCGTTCGCAGCGGTTCGTGGCCGAGACCGAAACCTTCGTACGCGACCTGCGGGTATCCAACGACTGGCAGCCCCGCCGCTTCGTACTGACGGTCAACTACAACTTCAAGACCGGCAAGTCGTTCAAGGCCCGCAAGGTCGAGAGCGGCGCCGGAGACGAAAAGGGGCGGATGTAAAAGAAGCCGACATCGGAAACCGAAACGGCACGGGAGTTTTTCTGAAAAGCTCCCGTGTGTCGTTTTCCGGCCGATTCCGTTCGCGATCGTCGAAAAATTCCGCCTCGTTCTTAGGTGTTTTTATCCGCCGGCGTGTATATTCATAGTGAAAACCTTTCGACACATCGAACCTCGAACTACAAATTTATGAAACGAGATGAGATCAAAAAGCCCGACTACACGGCAGGAATCCGCCACACGACGGTCGGCAGCGACAGACACGACGTTCGCAGAGAGGACTTCCGAAACAAGACCGTCCGGACAGCAAAACGCCGGAGCGGTCTTATCGGAAGGCTGTTCGCCTGTTCTGCGACGCTGGCACTGGCACTCGGTGCCTGCACGGACGACGCCCCCGTCGAACAACCGAAAAGCGGAGGCGTTGACCTGACCTGCATCGTCGAATCCGACCTGACGGCGGCTCTCGGATCGTCGACGGACGACAGACACTCGTGGGAAAGCGGTGACAGGATCGGAGTCTACGCCGTATCGTCGGCACCGACGCTCAATGCCGAAGCCTCCGTCACAACGAACGATGGCACAAGCTCGATCGCATTCCACGTCAACCGCGCCGAAACCGGCGACAAGCTCCATGCCTATTTTCCCTACACGAAAGACAATTCGTCCAACGATGCGAAAAACGTGGCGCTGTCGATCGCTGCCGTACAGTCGCAGTCCGAAGCCGGCGCATTCGACATCGCGAACCTGCCAATGGTCTCCTATCCGCAAAGACTCGACGCCGAGTCCCTCTCTGAGATACCCGCCCTGCAAATGCACGTGCTGGGAGGAATTCTGCGCGCAAAGGTCTTCGCAGACGGACAGTACGGAGACGAGAAGGTGCAATCGATCGCTTTCGCCGACGAGAATACGCCGATGGCCGGTGCATTTAAACTGGATCTGACCGGGCTGAGTGACGAGGCGTCGCTGATCGTGACAGGACTCGCCTCCCGCACGGCAAAAACCCAGCTCTCCATTCCTTACGCCGTCCCGTCGTCGCAGGAGAGCGCCAAAGACATTTACATGATACTCGCTCCGGGCACCTACGACGGGACCCTCTCCGTAACCACCGAAAAAGCCGTGTACACGCAGCCGTTCCAATGCGAAATGAAACGTAACGCCTGCTACGATGCGAGCATAAACCTTTCGACCGCAGCCAGAGAATCCATCGACGGCTGGAACGGCGAAGGAACCGCCGAAGCCCCCTATCAGGTGGCGACGGCAGAAGACCTGCAACGACTGATCGCTCTTTGCAACAGCGACGGCGGCGAATACGCCGAATTCGCCGACAAACATTACCTCCAAATTGCCGACATCGACATGGCTCAGATCGCGATCCAACCGATCGGACTCAGCGAACAATCGCCGTTCCGGGGCGTTTACGACGGCGGAGGCCACACGATCGGCAATTTCACGCTGACAAACTGCGAATCCGGCGCCTGCGGGCTGTTCGGTTATCTGGACGGAGCGACCGTGAAGGACATCCATCTCGAAGAGTGCGAATACTCGGCTTCCGGACTCCATGCAGGCGGTGTGGCCGGCGTGGCGAAACAAAGCGTGATCCGCGGCTGCACGTTTGAAGGATCGCTCGTCGGAACGGCCGAAACGGAGTTCGACGGATATGCCGTCAGCGACGTCGGCGGTATCATCGGCTACGCGCTCGACTCCGAGATCGCAGGCTGCACGTTGAAAGGCTCTATTCGCGCGCTGGCACAGATCGGCGGCATGGCCGGCTACACGAGCGGGACGAAGATATCGGACTGCACGGTCGACGCCGCGGCCACGATCGATGCCGAAACTCACTTCCTCGGCGGCATCGTAGGCCGCGCCCGTCACAATTCGACGATAGAGAACTGTACGGTGGGCGGCAAAGCATCGGCCTACAACGGCAATTATGTCGGCGGAATAGCGGGACATCTCACTTCGGGCAAGATCTCCGGCTGCACGATCGCCGCATCGGCCTCGCTCTCGTCGAAGGGCGATCACACGGGCGGCATCGTCGGGGCGCTGCAAGCCAACGAGGAAAACGCCGACGACGGAAGCAATATGACGGCCGTCGTCGAAGATTGCGAAACCGACATCATGGTATTCGGAGCCGATAACGTCGGCGGCATCGTCGGCTATCAGGGAACCGCCACAGCGGAGCACACATCGATCGTGCGGAACTGCACGTCGCGGGAATCCATCACGGGATACGGCTACAATACAGGCGGTATATCCGGTTCGATCACCTCCTACGGCGACAGTTTCATCGAGAACTGCCAGAGCTACGGCGACGTCAGCTCCTCATTGCATCAGGTGGGCGGTATCGTGGGCTACATCGTATCGAAAGGCGAAACCGCCGTCGACGGCTGCATCGCCTACGGCAACTGCCGCGGACAGCATAGCGTGGGCGGCATCTGCGGATACGCCAAATGCAACGACGCGGCCTGCATCGTCGACATCGTCAACAGCATCTACGCCGGCCGCGAGGTCGAGGCGACGGGCAACAACGGTTCCAACGGCTATACGCTCGCAACCGGTCTGATCGGCTGGCTGCAAGTCGGAACGGGCAAAGCCCACATCGTCAACTGCGCATCGCGCGTCCAAACCGTCAAGACCGTAGGCAAGGCAGGCGGTTATCCCTCGGCCAACAACACGCTGTCGGGTATCCTCGGTTTCCAGAACGGCTCGCCGACAGCCGCCGAACTCTACGGACTCTACTCGACCATCGGCAGGAACGGCTTCCTGACCGACGGCGAACCCTCGACCTCCATCTACTGCGGCGGCATCTACGCCAAAATCCACAGCGGCAGCTATACGATCACCTCACTCAAACATTGTTATTTCGACCCGAGCACGCAGGCCGGTCCGGGAATTTCGAATCTCACCAAGGCGGACGCAGCGACCGTCAAGGCCTACGGAGAGATGTCGACGCTGCTGGCCGACCTCAATGCCGCTGTCGCCGCTTACGAGGGCACTTGCGGCCGCACACTGAAAAACTGGACGCTCGACGCCGACGGATACCCCGTCATCGAAGGCATGACCACCCTGCTGCCCGTGAGCAAGACCAAGCGCATCAGCGTTATAGGCGACTCGATTTCGACCTTCCGAGGTTTCGTACCGTCGGGTTATTCATGCCACTATCCGACCTCGGACCACGATCTGACCTCCGTGTCGCAAACCTACTGGTACCGGCTGGCCCACGACCTGATGTCCGACGCCCGCATCGAGCGCAACATCTCCTTCTCCGGCACGGCCGTCGCCCGCACGACCGATCCGGCCTACGCTTCCCAGGCATGGTACGGCAACGACTTCTGCGCCCGCTTCATCGCACAGGGCGGCGTGGGGCAGCCCGATATCGTGCTCATCCACGGCGGCACGAACGACTACGCGCACAACGTCGACCCGCTCGCTCCGGGCCTTCCGATCCAAAGCGCCGAGGCACCGTCGGAGGCGGCGCTGGCCGAATTGTTCGCCGCAGCCGACGCGGCCGCGACGCGCGCCGAGATCGAAGCGCTCGACGACACGACCTTCTGCACGGCCTACATCAAACTGCTTCGCTTGCTGAAAGAGCGTTATCCCGACGTCAAGATCGTCTGCATCATCGGCGACTACCTCTCGACGGGCATCGAACGCTCGACGCTCGCCATCGCCCGCCACTACGGCGCCCGCTGCGTCGACCTCTACGCCGTGAACGGCTTCAACGACCAGACCTACATGCCCAAGCACGACTACAATCCCGCCACGGGCAAGGGGTGCCACCCGAGCTCCGAGGCGATGAAGTTCATCGCCGACAAGATCTACGCCGAGCTGGGCAGCTGGCTCGAGGAGTGACGCACCCGACCGTACGAATGCAAGGGGGGGGGCCGTCCGATCGCCGGACGGCCCCCCCCCTTCTGTATCCCGTACCGCAAACGATACGAGGAGCGCTTTCGGGCGCTCCTCGTATCGTCGGTCGGAGATTACTGCACCCGTTCGAACTGCACGGCGTAACCGCCGCCGGGGGCCATCGGCATCGCAAGACTGTCGGCCGCCGTCACCGTCCGCTCCTCCAAGAGGTAATCCTCACCGTAGCGGTCGGCATTCACGCCGTCGCGGAAGATGCGCGCCTTCCACCGGCCGTCGCCTAGGAAATCGAGTTTCACCTCCACCTCGCGGGCATCCCAGTTCGTCAGCGCACCCAGATACCAGCGGTCGCCCGCACGCCGTGCCGTGACGATGTAGCGGCCGATCTCGCCGGCGGGAATCAACGTCTGGTCGAAGCGCGTCGGGAAGCGCACGATGTAATCAAGCGTCTCAGGCTCCTTCTCGTAGGCCGTCGGCGAATCGCAGAGCATCACCAGCGGCGAATCGAAGACGACGTAGGTCGCGACCTGATGGGCGCGCGTGCCCTGGCTCATCGGATGGTTGTTGACCGCACGGAAATTCTTGCGCGAAGCGTTGCGCATCGCCCCCTGCGTGTAGTCGACCGGGCCGGCCACCTGACGGATGAAGGGGAAGGTGCAGTCGTAGGCCGGCATGTCGGCGTCCGTCTTGTCCGTCCATTTGAGCTGTTCCAGCCCGAAGATCCCTTCGAAATTGACGACGTTGGGATAGGTGCGCTGCAACCCCGTGGGCTTGTAGACGCCGTGGAAATCCACGATCATGCGGTAGCGCGCCGCAGCGTCGGCGATGCGGTAGACACGCTCCACGGCCGCCTGGTCCTGCCGGTCGATGAAGTCGACCTTCCAGCCCGCGACGCCCAGCTCCGAATAGTAGCGGCACGCCTCCTCGAGCTTGTCGTCGAGCACCTTGGCCACCACCCACAGGATGATGCCCACCTTCTTCTCGCGGGCGTAGGAGACGATCTCCGGCAGGTCGATCTCCGGCACGACGTGCATGACGTCGCCGTCGCGCACGCCCCATCCCTCGTCGAGCGCCACGTACTCGATGCCGTTGGCGGCGGCGAAATCGATGAAATACTTATAGGTTTCGGTATTGATGCCCGACTTGAAATCGACGCCGTAGACGCCCCAGTTGTTCCACCAGTCCCATGCGATCTTGCCGTCGCGCACCCACGAGGCGTCGGCCACGCGGCTCGCTTCGGCCGTCTGCCAGACCATGTCGTTCACGGGCAGTTCGGTCGCCGTCGCGGCGTAGGCCACAATGCGCCACGGATAGCTGCGCCGGCCGTCGACGCGGGCGATGTAGTCGGCACTCCGCTCCACGACGTCCTGAAAGCGTTTGGTCAGCGACGTCTCGGTCGGGCACTCCGCGAAACGGGCCGCAAACCCCTTGGCCTCCTTGTCGTAGGTAAGGTAGACGCCCGGATAGGCCTCGACGTCCGATTCGGTGTAGAGCACGTAACCCCGCTCTCCCAGATCGACAAGCACCGGCATGAAGGCCACCGTCTGCGTCCGGAACTTGCTCAGCGGCGCGTACTCGTAGGTATTTTCGAACGACGTCCGCATCGGAATCTCCGTTTTGGAATAGGGAATGTAGGCCGACGGATCGCCCTCGAAATTGAGCTGCGCCGTCTCGTCGACGATCGTCAGCTCGCCGTCGCGCTCCGTATAGAAGCGGTAGCAGACGCCGTCGTCGTAGGCGCGGGCCAGGATGCCGTAATCGCCGCGCAGGCGCAGGTCGAGTTCGTTGTAGGCCGCATCGAAACGGCTCTGGCGGTAGAGCGGCGCGTCGATCGTCTCGGTCACCGCACGCCGCCGTGCCGAGCGCACCCGGGGCGACTCGCCCAGCACCTCGCCCGTCGAGAGCGTCAGCGCCATTTCGGAGGGGGCGACCAGCGTCTCCCCGTCGCGGGCGACCGTAAAGCTCAGCCGTTCGCCTGCCGTGAGCACGAGGGCCAGACGACCGTCGGGACTCTTCACTTCATAGGTTTTGACCGGTGCGGCCGAAGCGCCGAGAAGCGCCGCCGAGGCCAGTGTCAACAGAAAAAATCGTTTCATATCGAATCAGGGTTAGTAGTTTGTCGTATCAGAAGGCGACTTCGGGCGCCTGCGCAGCGCTGTCGTCCGCCTCGAAATAGGGTTTCTGCCCGAACGAGAGTATTCCCGCCACCAGATTGGCCGGAAAACGGCGGACGGCGACGTTGTAGGCCTGCGTCTTCTCGTTGAAGGCCGTGCGGGCTACG
>OODI01001436.1_pt1 | contig 10471 bp, 7 predicted proteins | sample 1671141 | NCBI WGS metagenome assembly OODI01 (sample SAMN06348126, study PRJEB24527) | human gut metagenome | biome: human gut; feature: ankylosing spondylitis patient; material: feces | host: Homo sapiens | place: China | collected 2015-10 | reverse complement strand
ACGTTGAGCCGCGAGACCTTCCTCCTGAAGAAGTCGTTCTTCAGCATCTACTCCAACGCCGGACAGGATTTCGAAGACGAGATCGCCAACGAGGAACAGGACAAGAAGGAAGCCGCCGAGAAAGCGGCCATGAAATACTACAAGATCCGTTCGGGCGACACGCTGGGCGGCATCGCCCGGCGCTACGGAACGACCGTGACGAACATCTGCCGCCTGAACGGCATCAAATCGACCACCGTGCTGCGCATCGGACGCTCGCTGCGGGTGCGATAGGGCAGCTCCCGATGAGAAACCGCCGGACCTTGCGAAAAGGTCCGGTCCGGCGGTTTTCCTATTCGGACGCAAACGGCGTCGCTTCGTCCCGCAGCCCCCAAAAAACGATTCCCGGCCCCGGGCGCAGAACCGGATAACAAGCGCCCCGAAGCCACCGTCCGCCCCTAAAACCCGCCTTTTAGGCGGGCGGGTTATTTTTTGTTCTGAATAGCGTCGATGGCGTCGATCACCGCGCCGCGGAAGCCCTTGCGCTCCAGTTCGGCGACGCCCGCGATCGTCGTTCCGCCGGGCGAACAGACGGCGTCCTTCATCGCACCGGGATGCTGCCCCGAGGCAAGCTGCAATTTCCCGGTCCCGACGATCATCTGGCTCGCCATGCGGTAAGCGTCGGCACGCGCAACGCCGTGCTTGACGGCAGCGTTCCCGAGCGCCTCGATGAACATGGCGACGAACGCCGGGCCACAGCCGCAGACGGCACTCGATATGCCGAGCAGGGCGGTGTCCATCGGCAGGACGAGGCCGATCTTCGAGAAGAGCGCCTCCACCTGCCGCCACTCCCCGTCCGAAAGCGAATGGCGGCGTTCGCAGACGACGATGCCTTCGCAGACCGAAACGGGCGTATTGGGAACGATGCTCAAATGGTGCGTGCCGGGGGCGAGCATCCGCTCGCAGTCGTCGAACGTAACGCCCGCAGCCACCGATACGACGATCTTCTTCGCCAGAAGCTCCCGGACGGGCGCAAGCACCGCCTCGACCTGATAGGGTTTCACGGCGACGACGACCAGATCGGCGAACTCCGCGACCGCCGCCGCGTCGTCGAAAGCCCGGAAGCCCTGCGGCTCCGTGTTGCGCCGCAGTTTCGCCCGGTCGCGCGCGCACGCACCGATGTCGCCGGGCTGCACGGCCCCCGAGCGGACAAACCCGCCCGCCATGGCCTGCGCCATATTTCCGAATCCAAGAAATCCGATTTTCATATAAGTTTGGTATAATTTATCATTCGTACAGCAACCACTCATAAAACGGGCTTCTTAAGCCCGCGCCGGCCGAATATCAACGAGCCGACGCGCACCATCGTCGAGCCGCACTCGACCGCCAGCGGATAGTCGTGCGACATGCCCATCGACAGCGTGTCGAACCGCGGCCCGAAGTAGGGTTGCAGCAGTTCGAAACAGCGTTTCAGCTCCATGAAATCGCGGCGTATCGCCGTGCCGTCGTCGGTATTGGTGGCAATGCCCATCACGCCCCGCACGCAGACGTCCGGCATACGGGCAAACGGGGCCGTGCGGACATACTCCATCAGTTCGGCCATATTCCAGCCTGTCTTGGTCTCCTCCTCGGCGACGTGGATCTCCAGGAGGATTTCGAGCGTCCGGCCGCACTTGGCCGCCTCGCGCTGGATCGCCTCGGCCAGCCGCGCGCTGTCGACCGAATGGATCAGCGCGACGAACGGGGCGATGTATTTGATCTTGTTGGTTTGCAGGTGGCCGATCATGTGCCACTCGATGTCCTTGGGCAGGGCTTCGTGTTTTTCGCGCAGTTCCTGCGGGCGGCTCTCGCCGAAAACGCGGTGGCCGGCGTCGTAGGCCGCGCGGATCGCCTCCGCAGGGTGGGTTTTCGACACGGCGACCAGCTTCACCCCCTCGGGAAGCGTCGAGCGCACGAACGACAGTTGACAGGCTATTGAAGACATAAGTTTTTCGGTATTTACCCGGTAAAAATACGCAAAATTCGTACAACACGAAACAGACCCGGGAAAAATCCGGGTCTGCGACTCGTTTTTCTGCACGAAAACACTATTTCGCCATGACGATCTCCGAGCAGCCGAACTCCCCGGGAAGGGTCCGCTGCGTCTTCTTCAGCGCATCGTAGACGTGGATGCGGCGCATGCCGTCCGCCTCGCACAGCAGGTAGATTTCCAGCGAATCCTTATCGGGAGCATACTCCGTGACCGAAAGCGCCGTGCCCGGAACTTCGGCCAGCGTCTCGCCGAAAGCGCCGTCACCGGCGGCGTTGAACAGCCGCAGCTGCGTTTTGCCCCCGGCCGAAACGGCATAGCCGCCCGCCTGAACCATCCTGTCCGGCTCGTCGGCCGAGGCGACCACGGTCCAAAAGGGGATCATCGCATCGGCCCCGACGGCTTCGCCCGGTCCCGCCCCGCCGTAGACCCTCAACACCAGCGGAGCGCACGTCCCGCCGGCATTGCGCTGCGCGAGCAGCAGATCGGAACCGACCCGCACGAACGGCTGCACGGCCAGCGTCTGCACGACCTCGTCGGGCACCTGCCAGGAGACCGGAACCGGGGAGGGAGAGCGGGTCGCGCTTCGGGTCGTCAGCGTCAGCCGCTCCGCATTGTAGGAAAGGAGTCCGACGGAGGAATCGGAGATATGCCCGGCCAAGAGACTATTCCGGTATCCGAAATCGTCATAATAATTCATCGTGAGGTCGAAACCTGCCATCGAACCGGAGCAGACGCCGTAAATCCAGCCCGAGCCGGGAAGCCCCACGGCGCAGGCGATTCCCCGGCCGATGCCGAGCGTCGCAACCCGTGTCACCCCGCCCGTTGACAGGTCGATGCGGTCGATCAGGGTTTCGTCCGTATCGGATTTCGAAATGCCGTAGAGCGCTTCGGCTTTCGGGGTTCCGTCGGCAACGCGGATCTTGCCCAGCGGCATCATCCGGCCCCGGCGGAGCAACAGCACCCGAACCGTCGAAGCGGGGTAGTGCCCCGGGGCCAGAAAGGTGACGCTCGTGGCGGAACGCACCGTGACGATCCCGCGCACGCCCTTGGCATAACCCTCCGGAGCGAACCCCTCGGCACTCTCCTGCCAATGGATTTCGAGCATGATTTCGTCATCAGCCTCGAACCCTTCGGCCGAGACGGTCACCCCGTCGCCGGGCGCAAAGACCCACGAATCGGGCGGCATGACGACGTTCTTCACGAAAACGGGAACCCGGTCCTTGTCCGGAGAACAGGCCCCGAAGATCGCCCCGGAAAGGAGCAGAAACAGCATCTTTCTCATTCAAATAGCTGGATTTCATATTTTTACCGCCACTCCGGGGGGGGGTATTTCCGGGGTGCGCAGAAAGCGCATCCGCTCACAAAGATAACGTTTTTTCGCCGTTATCCGATTTGTTTTCCATCTTTGGCGTCGTAACGACACTTTTATTCATCAGTCGGAAGATTCGGTTTTGAATCCATCCGACTTTTTCGTATCTTTGTGAGCTATTTTGTTCCGAAACAATGAAAACGACCCCGATATTCCTGTTTTCCATCCTGCTGCTGGGCGCATGCAGCGGTCCGGCGGCGCGCGCCAAACGCCCCGGCGCAAAGGCGCAGGCCGCGGCGGCCGTGCAGGCCGAGCCGAAAACATACACCTACCGCATCGTGGCGGCCTATCCCCACTCCACGGAGGCCTACACCCAGGGGCTGTACTGCGACAACGGCCTTCTGTGGGAAGGAACGGGGCAGTACGGCGAATCGCGGGTGCAGACCATCGACCTCACGACCGGCAAGACCGACGTGCTGGCACGCCTGCCCCGCTCGGAGTTCGGCGAGGGGATCGCCCGCGTGGGCGACGAACTCTTCCAGCTCACCTGGCAGTCGAACACGGCACACGTGTATTCGCTGAAAGACGGGAAACTGCGAAAAATCCGCGACCACCGTTATCCCGGCGAAGGCTGGGGGCTCACGACCGACGGCACGAAACTCTACATGTCCGACGGCACGGCCAACATCCACACGGTGGACCCCGCGACGTTTCGCCGCGAAAAGCGCGTGACGGTGACCTACAAGGGCGCGCCGGTCGAATACCTCAACGAACTGGAGTGGATCGGCAACAAAATATGGGCCAACGTCTACACCACCGACCAGATCGTCGTCATCGACCCCGCGACGGGCGTCGTCGAGGGCGTCGTCGACCTCGCGGGGCTGCTGCCCGAAACGGAAATGACCGCGACGACCGACGTGCTGAACGGCATCGCCTATGACGCCGAGGGGGACCGCATCTTCGTGACGGGCAAAAACTGGCCGAAACTCTACGAAATAGAAATTACCGAAAAATAAATGACGACAACGCTATACGACCAACTGGAGCGCCGCATCCTGCTGCTCGACGGAGGCTTCGGCACGATGGTGCAGGGCTACGGACTGCAGGAGGAGGACTACCGCGGCCGGCGGTTCGCCGGCTGGCCGGTGCAGCTCAAGGGCTGCAACGACCTGCTCGCGCTGACCCGCCCGGACGTGGTGCGCGAGATTCACGAAAAGTACCTGCGGGCGGGAGCCGACATCATCGAAACCGACTCGTTCAACGCCAACGCCGTGTCACTGGCCGACTACCGGCTCGAAGAGTGCGCTTACGAGATTTCGAAGGCCGCAGCCGGAATCGCACGCAGCGCGGCCGACGAGTTCACGGCCCGCAACCCGCAGAAGCCGCGTTTCGTGGCGGGATCGGTGGGTCCCACGAACCGCACGGCCTCGATGTCGGCCGACGTACAGAATCCCGCGGCCCGCGAGGTGACCTTCGCACAACTGGTCGCAGCGTATACGGATCAGGTGCGGGGACTGGTGGACGGCGGGGCTGACATCCTGCTGGTGGAGACCGTTTTCGACACGCTCAACGCCAAGGCGGCCCTCTGGGCCATCGACACGCTCTGCGAGCGGCTGGGCCGCGCGATCCCCGTGATGGTCTCCGGAACGCTCGCCGACGCCAGCGGCCGCACCCTCTCGGGGCAGACCGTCGAGGCCTTCGCCGTCTCGGTGTCGCATGCGAACCTGCTGTCGGTCGGGCTGAATTGCGCCTACGGGGCCAAGCAGCTGCTGCCCTACCTCGAACGGCTGGCGGCAGTGGCCGGAACGCGCATCTCGGCGCACCCGAACGCAGGGCTTCCCAACGTGATGGGCGGTTACGACGAGACGCCCGAAATGTTCGCCGGGGATGTCGGCGAGTATATGCGTCGCGGACTGGTGAACATCGTGGGCGGCTGCTGCGGCACGACGCCCGCCCACATATTCGAATTGTCGAAAATATCCGGAGACTACGCCCCGCGGCCCGTTCCCGCGCCGAAGCATATCACGACCTTGAGCGGTCTGGAGCCGCTGCGGATCGTCCCCGAAGCCAACTTCATCAATGTCGGCGAACGCACGAACGTCGCCGGATCGGCCCGTTTCGCAAGGCTGATCCGCGAAGCCAACTACGAAGAGGCGCTCTCGGTGGCCCGCGCACAGGTCGACGCCGGGGCGCAGATCGTCGACGTCTGCATGGACGACGGGCTGATCGACGGTCCGGCGGCGATGCGCACGTTCCTCAACCTGATGGCCTCGGAGCCGGAGATCGCCCGCGTGCCGGTGATGATCGACTCGTCGAAATGGGAGGTACTTCAAGCGGGACTTGAAGTGACGCAGGGTAAGTCGGTGGTCAACTCCATCTCGCTCAAGGAGGGCGAAGCGGAATTCCTGCGCCGGGCCGCGGAGATCCACCGCTTCGGCGCTTCGGCCGTGGTGATGCTCTTCGACGAGCGGGGCCAGGCCGACACCTTCGAACGTAAAGCAGAGGTTGCGGAGAGAGCCTACAAGCTATTGACGGACAACGGATTTCCACCCGAAGACATCATTTTCGACCCCAACGTGCTGGCCGTCGCAACGGGCATTGCGGAGCACGACGGCTACGCCAAGGCGTTCATCGACGCGACGCGCTGGATCAAGGAGCACCTTCCCCATGCGAAGGTCTCGGGCGGCGTGTCGAACCTCTCGTTCGCCTTCCGCGGCAACAACGCCGTGCGCGAGGCGATGCACTCGGCGTTCCTCTACCACGCCATCCGCGCGGGCATGGACATGGGCATCGTCAACCCGCAAATGGTGAAGATATACAGCGAGATCGAACCCGAACTGCTCCAACGCGTCGAGGACGTGATCCTCTGCCGCCGGGCCGACGCCGCCGAACGGCTCACCGAATATGCGCAGCAGGTGCGCGCCACGGCCCAGACCCAGCCGCAGGCCCCCGACGCATGGCGCGCGGGAACGCTCGCCGAGCGGATCGGCCACGCCATGCTCAAGGGCGTAGCGGACTACATCGAGCAGGACGCGCTGGAGGGCTACGAAGCCCTCGGAACGCCGATGGCCGTGATCGACACCCTGCTGATGCCCGCCATGGAGCGGGTCGGCACGCTCTTCGGCGAGGGTAAGATGTTCCTGCCGCAGGTCGTGAAGACCGCCCGCGTGATGAAGCGCGCCGTAGCGGCCCTGACCCCCTACATCGAGCAAGGCGGCGCCCAGACCCCGCACAACGCGGGCAAGGTGCTGATCGCCACGGTCAAAGGCGACGTACACGACATCGGCAAGAATATCGTGGCAGTCGTGATGGCCTGCAACGGATACGAGATAAAGGACCTCGGCGTGATGGTCGAGTCGCAGCGGATCGTCGAAGAGGCCGTAGCGTGGGGCGCCGACTGCATCTGCCTGAGCGGCCTGATCACCCCGTCGCTCGACGAGATGGCCCACGTCTGCGAGGAGCTGGAACGCCGCGCACTGCGCCTTCCGGTCATCATCGGCGGCGCGACGACCTCGAACCTGCATACCGCCGTGAAGATCGCCCCGGTCTATTCGGGATTGGTGATACACTCGCCCAACGCCAGCCGCAACAGCCAGATTCTGGCGCAGCTGCTCGGTCCCGACGGCCAGCTGTACGCCGACAAGGTCCGCGCCGACCAGCAGGCGCTGCGCAGCGACTACCTGCGCGCCGAACGCACCCGGAACCTGATTCCGATCGTCGAGGTCCGCAAGACCCGCAAAGGCGCCGCCCCGCACCTGCCCGTCGAGCCGCTGCACCCCGGCCGCATGGTCTTCCCCGACTTCGACGTCGCCGACGCCGAACCCTATATCGACTGGAGCTTCTTCTTCGCGGCATGGGGTCTCAAGGGACGCTATCCCGAAATCCTCGACCACCCCGAAAAAGGCGCCGAAGCGCGCAAGGTCTTCGCCGACGCCGAGGCCCTGCTGGCCCGCATCCGCGACGAGCGGCTGCTCACGCTGCAGGCCGCCGTGGGGATCTTCCCGGCGCGCGCAGAGGGCGACGACATCTGGATCACCGACCAGAAAGGCCGCGAACGCCGGCTGGCGATGCTCCGCAACCAGACGCGCGGGGAGGAGAACCGCTCGCTGGCGGACTGCATCGCGCCGCAGGGCGACTGGATCGGCTGTTTCGCCGTCACCGCCGGCATCGGACTCAGGGAGCTCTGCGAAAAATTCCGCGCCGAGGGCGACGACTACGGCGCCATCATGGCCAAACTGCTGGCCGACCGGCTGACCGAAGCCTTCGCCGAAGCCGTGCACACGTTCGTGCGGCGACAGATGTGGGGTTACGAAACGGGCGAGCCGCTCACGCCGCAGCAGACCGTCCGCGGCCAGTACCGCGGCCGCCGCATGGCCTTCGGCTATCCCGCGTCGCCCGACCATTCGCTCAAGCGCGAGGTCTTCGACCTGCTGTCGGTCGAAATGACGACGGGCATGAAGCTCACCGAGAATTACATGATCGATCCCGGCGAAGCGCTCTGCGGACTGATGTTCGCCGACGCCGACTACTTCTCCGTGGGCACGATCGACACCAAGCAGCTGCTCGACTACGCCCGGCGGCGCGGCATGGAGGTCGAAGAGATCAAGAAACTGATACCCAATAATATTTAACGCGCGGGAACGCCCCGGCGGCCCCGCCCGCCGAACCAAAGCAACAACAGACCGAACCATGAATGTTCTGGACATAATCAATACGGCCATCGCCGAACACCGCACGCGCTTCGCGTTCGAACTGCTCCCGCCCCTCAAGGGCGACGGCATGGGCGGCGTATTCGCGGCCATCGACCGGCTCATCGGATTCGACCCGGCCTACATCAACGTCACCTTCCACCGCGAGGGAATCAAGCAGTCCGTGCGTCCGGACGGAGGCATCGACTGGCACGTGGTGCGCCGCCGTCCCGGCACGGTGGGCATCTCGGCCGCCATTCAGAAGAAGTACGGCGTCGAAGTCGTGCCGCACCTGATCTGCGGCGGACAGTCGAAATACGACATCGAGGACGCGCTGATCGACCTCGACTTCCTCGGCCTGCACAACGTACTGGCGCTCAGGGGAGACAAGTCGCAGAACGAAAAGTTCTTCATGCCCCACCCGCAGGGCCATTCGCACGCCGTGGACCTCGTGCGGCAGATCGCGGCCATGAACCGCGGCGAATTCGTGGACGGCGAGGTCGAGGAGTGCCACCACTCGAAATTCTCGATCGGCGTGGCCGGCTACCCCGAAGGGCACGAAGAGTCCCCCTCGCCCGAAGCCGACATCGCCGCCCTCAAGGCGAAGATCGATGCCGGAGCCGGGTACATCGTCACGCAGCTCTTCTACGACAACGCCCGCTTTTTCGACTTCGTGCGCCGCTGCCGCGAAGCGGGCATCGCGGTGCCGATCATCCCCGGCATCAAACCCCTCTCGACGCTGCGCCACCTGACGCTGCTGCCGCAGACCTTCGGCTGCCGCATTCCCGAAGAGCTGGAACGCGAAGTCCTGCGCCACCGGGAGGACCCGAAGGCGATCCGCGAAGTCGGCACCGAATGGGCCGTCGCCCAGAGCCGGGAGCTGAAACAGGCCGGAGTCCCCGTACTGCACTACTACCCGATGGGCAAGGCCGACAATATCATCAAGATAGCAAAAGCGATATTTTAACTGAAATGAATCCCATCCAATTCCGCCGTCACCTGCACATGCACCCCGAACTGTCGTTCAGGGAGCACGACACGGCGGCCTTTATCTCCGCCCGGCTCTCGGAGCTGGGCATCGAGCACCGTCCCATAGCCGGAACGGGCGTGCTGGCTAAGATCGAAGGCCGCGGCAAAGCCGACCCCAAACGCCGGGCCGTGGTACTGCGCGCCGACATCGACGCCCTGCCGATCGACGAGCGGAACGACGCAGACTGGAGCTCCCGCAACCAAGGGGTCATGCACGCCTGCGGCCACGACATGCACGCCGCGGTGCTGTTCGGCGTGTTGCAGCAGCTGGCCACCGAGCCGGATTTCCGCGGCACGATATTCGGGCTGTTCCAGCCGGGCGAGGAGTGCAATCCGGGCGGTGCGTCGCTGGTGCTGGCCGAAAATCCGTTCGAAGGCTACGACGTCCGGGCCGTGGTCGGCGAACACGTCGAGCCGCAGCTCGAAGTCGGGACGCTCGGATTCCGCGCCGGCAAATACATGGCCGCAAGCGACGAACTGCGCTTCACGGTGCACGGGACGGGCGGCCACGGGGCCATGCGCCCGCAGCTCAAGGATCCGGTGGCGGCCGCCGCAGAATTCGTGACGCGGCTCGTGGCGCTCAACCACGAAGAGTGCGTGCTCTCGATCGGCCGCGTGGAAGCCGGGGGCACCACCAACATCGTGCCCGATCAGGTCTATCTCGAAGGCACGCTTCGCACCTTCGACGAGCGCGAGCGCGAAATCATCCACAAACGCATCCGCAACTTCGCCGCGGACATCGACAAGCGCCACGGCGTGCGGACCGACGTCAATATCAGCCGGGGCTACCCCTGCGTGGTGAACGACGCCGCGCTGGTCAAGCATGCGGCGGCGCTGGCCGCGGAAGCCGGACTGCGGGTCGAGATGCTGCCGCTGCGCACCACGGCGGAGGATTTCGGCTTCTACTGTACCAAATATCCGTCGCTGTTCTACCGGCTGGGCGTGGGCGCCGCGGCCGGACGGCCCCACACGGCGACGTTCAACCCCGACGAAGGGGCCATCGACACGGGCATAGACTACATGAAACGTCTCGCCCTCCAAATTCTGAAGAAATGAAAAAGCAATCACAAAAGAACCGTCCCGCAAGGGGCGCGAAAAACACGGACCGGGCGGCAGTCATCCTGAGTCTCTTCCGTGAATTTCCCAATAATAAATTCTCGCTCAAACACCTCGCGTCGGCTTCGGGCGGCGCGACGAAAGAGGGACGCCGTGAGACGTTCGAAATACTGGGACGCCTGCACGACGAAGGCATCGTCGAAGAGTGCGCCCGCGAGAAATACCGGCTCACGCACAAGCACCTGCCCCACTTCGAAGGCATCGCCGACATGACGGCGAGCGGTTCGATATACGTACGGGTCGAGGGCGAGGAGAACGATATTTTCGTCAACCAGCGCAACACGGCCAACGCCCTGAACGGCGACCGCGTGGAGGTGG
>OODI01001417.1_pt1 | contig 10517 bp, 5 predicted proteins | sample 1671141 | NCBI WGS metagenome assembly OODI01 (sample SAMN06348126, study PRJEB24527) | human gut metagenome | biome: human gut; feature: ankylosing spondylitis patient; material: feces | host: Homo sapiens | place: China | collected 2015-10 | reverse complement strand
CATACGAGATCGTGATGTGACTGGAGTTCAGACGTGTGCTCTTCCGATCTAGGACTGGACCAGAACTATATGTCAGCGGTTTCGCTTGCCACACAGATACAGTTCATCCAGAACATGTTTCTATCAGCGGCGACAGCGGGCCTTGCAATACTCGGAGCGCAGTATTGGGGCAAGCAGGATATAAAGGCGCTCGATGACATATTGGCTCTTGCAATCAGAATATGCTGTGTAGTATCAGTACTGTTTTTCGTGGCATGTGCATTCTTTCCTCGATATCTGATGCTCATTTTCACAAACGAGCCTGTGCTTATAGATTATGGTGTAAGTTATCTGAAAATAGCCTCTTTTTCGTATCTGTTGACGGGCTTCTCGCAGTGTTATATAGTCATGATGAAGATATCAGAGCATGCAGGGACTGCGGCGGCAGTCAGCTCGATTACAGTGCTAATAAATATCGTGCTGAATGCTGTGTTTATCTATGGTGCATTTGGCATCGAGAGCATGAATGTGAGGGGAGCGGCAATTGCCACGCTCATATCAAGAGTGCTGGAGCTTATGCTTTCAATCACATTTTCTTACAGACCGGGATATATCAGGCTTAAAATCAGGGAGCTTTTGGTGAGAAACAAGGAACTGTCAGCAGATTTTATGAAGTGCTCCGGACCGATTCTCGGAGCAAGCCTTGTATGGGGAATAGGCTTTACATCGTACTCTACATTTATGGGACACATGGGAACAGACGCAGCAGCGGCCAACTCCGTCGCAGCGGTTGTGCGTGATATCATTTGCTGTCTCAGTGCAGGTATATCAAGTGCAGCAGGCATTATGATAGGAAATGAGCTTGGTGCAGGGAATTTAAAGCGTGGAAAAGCATATGGCATCAGAATGGCAAAGCTGTCATTTTTGTGTGGAGCTGTTATGACAGTGCTTATGGCGGTTTCAGCACCGGTGATTTTACATTTTGTAAAGCTCACACCGCAGGCTGCAGAGTATCTGAAGCAGTTATTCGGTGTACTTGCCTTCTACATGATTGGACGATCGGTAAATGAAATCATCATAAACGGTGTCTTTGGTTCGGGAGGAGATACGATGTTTGATATGTACTCTCTTGCTGTGACGATGTGGGGCATAGCAATACCGCTTGCAGTTGCAGGCACATATTTTTTGAACTGGCCGGTGGTTGTGGTGTATGCGTGCACCTGCGTGGATGAGGTTGGAAAGATACCTTGGACACTCATACATTTTAAAAAATACAAGTGGGTAAAGGATTTGACAAGATAATGGAAAATGTATGAAAACAAGCGTGTGCACAGGGAGTAGGTCGGTTATCGGCTTAATAAAGCGAGATGACGGATTGCCTGTCAACAATCTCAACATCCATAATCTCACCCAAATTACTGTCTGATTCATTGTCATGTATTTTCTTTAGGAGATGCTCGGTTGCAAGCCGGGCTTTTTTTGGTACATTTTGTGATACCGATGTAAGCTTCGGTACGGTGTACTGGCATAGATTCAAATTATCATAGCCTATGACAGATAAATCAATCGGGACACGGTAACCGCCGAGACGCGCACCCTCCATGATGCCGATAGCACATATATCGGCAGTTGTTACCACTGCTGTGATTGGTGACTTGCTGCCTGCAATGGCACGGCCGGCTTCGATACCGCCCTCATATGAAGGTGGATAGCTGAAAATATATTCAGGACGGAAAGGAATATGACTGTCCTCCAAAGCTTTTTTGTATCCGTTAAAACGTTTGGTGAGGACGATATTTCCCTCATAATCAGCTACAAATGCAATCTCGGTGTGCCCGTGATTTATCATATATTTGGTCGACAAATATAAGCCCTTTTCATCATCAGATATTACATTTATGAGATTAGGGTGAGAGTAATTGCTGTCAAAGGTAGCAATAGGGCAGTTGGCTGCATCCATCAGCTTTTCAAGATTTTGGGCAGAGGTGGGGAAAACCAGAATCATCCCATCGACATTCCAGTTCTTAACCAAAGATAATATGTCTGAGCTTCTGGATACTGATTGAAGCATGGTGAAGTATCCGTTTTTGTGAAGCTCTGTTTCTATTGTACCAATCATTGTACTGACATATGGGTTCTCAAAATAATTGTATCCTGAAGCATATTCTTTCTCCTCTAAGAATGTAACAACTCCGATAATGTGTGAGGAATTGTTTGAAAGACTTCTTGCGTTCATATTCGGAACATAATTATATTCCTCTATAATTGAATTGATTTTATCCCTTGTTTTCTGTGAAACACGGCTTGTCTTTCCGTTGATTACGTTTGAGACGGTCATTGTGCTCACACCTGCCATTTCGGCAATATCCTTAAGCGTCATATTAAACTCCATTCTATTCAGTATTATAATTTTTTTACTATAAAGTTTATACATAAACCACAATAAGTTTGAACATAAACAATGATGAGTTTATACATAAACCGAATATGATTCAAAATATGGGTTTATAAATTATCTTAAGTATACATTTTTATTTTGCAAATAGCAATCGGTTTTTGCAAATATTTAGACAAAACCCTAATTTACATGTAAAAATGCACAAAAAACATATGAAAATAATATGAAAAGTGATAAAAAAACAAAAAACTATTGACGAATGTATAAGGTGGTGGTAGATTATAGTCAGATTTAGCGCTAAACTAATTTGAACGAAAAAGAGGATATTGAATTAAGAAAGTGAGGATTTCTATGAAGAAGAAACTTATTGCAACAGTTATGGCAGCTACAATGGCAGTGACAGCGCTTACAGGCTGTGGCAGCTCATCGGCTTCATCAGCTAAAAAGGACATAAAGGTACCAACAAAGCCATTTGGCGATACGGTGAAGTATGACCCTTCGGTTGAGATTAATGATGGAAAGGATATCTCAATTGACCTGTGGGAGTGGGGAAGCGATGAATTATTTCAGAAGGTTATTGACAGATACACAGCTATTCATCCTAATGTAACTATAAACCTGGTGGATAATCCATGGGAAGATTACTGGACAAAGCTTCCTCTGGCACTCGATGGTGAGGACGGACCGGCACTCTTCGATGTACATAACAGCTATCATGAGAATCTTATCAACTATATGGCTCCGCTTGATATTCCTGTTGAGGATTTGGAGCAGGACTTTAATGGAGTAAACGCCCATGTGATAGATGGTAAGGTTTATTACATTGATTACGGAATGATGACAGGTTCTGTTTATTACAACAAGGAGATGTGGAAGGAAGCCGGACTAACAGATGATGATATTCCAAAGACCTGGGATGAAATGATTGAGGTAGCAAAGAAGCTCACAATCAAGGATGGAGACAATATAGTCCAGGCCGGACTCAATTTCAATAATGATTTCCACCAGAATTATCTGCTTGGTCTTAATTATCAGCTTGGTGAGAACCTCTTTAAGGAGGATGGAAAGACACCTAATGTCAATTCGGATGCCATGAAGAAGGTAATGCAGATGCTTGTTGATATGTACGACAAGGATCAGATTGGTTCAAAGGATTTTGGCGATAAATGCGCAGACAGCTTTGGACAGGGACAGTCGGCGATGGTTATTCAGTGGGGACATTATTACAATACACTTAAGACCACATGGAGCGATATAGATTTTGGCGTATTTGAAATTCCTACATTTGACGGAAATCCATATGCATACAATAGATATAACGGTGAGTCAACATTCGGTGTAAACAAAAAAGCACCAAAGGATCAGCAGGCAGTTGCACAGGATTTTGTAAAGTTTTTCCTCTGCGATGATGAGTCTCAGGTAGATTTCAATCTTGCTATGAGTACCTTCCCTGCAAAGAAATCCCTTGCAGACAATGAGGAAATACTTAAAAACCCATCGCTTAAGGTACTTGCAGAGCACATTGACCACTACATCTGGCCGGGTCCGATGCCTTCATGTGTTGAGGAGGATATGAAAAAGGCCGGAGAGGATATATTCTACAATGGAGTGGATATTGATACAGCTTTAGACAAGGCACAGGCTGATATTATAAAGGATATGAAGAACAGTTCATTCCAGTCAGTCGAGAATCTATATGAGTTTGCAAAATAACAGGTAAAGATTCACCACGGAGGATTATTAATGTTTAAAAAATCACGTCCATTACAAAGTAAGAGTGAAATAATTTTAAGAAACATAGTTGTTTTAGCTATGGTAGTTTTCTTTATAGTGTTTTTGATAATACCAATTGGTATAGCATTTGCAGGAAGCTTTCATGAGTGGAATCCGTTAAGCGGAACATACAAGTTTTTGGGTCTGGAAAATTATAAGCAGGTGTTCACGAGCAAATTGTTCGGCAAATCAATGTTCAATACCGTAATTTTTTCGGTAGTTGTAATTGTTTTCAGAGTCGGTCTGGGACTGGGAATCGCGTATGCTATTTATTCAACGCTTATAAAGCATAAGAGCTTTTTCAGGGCAGTTTACTATATGCCTGTAGTAACGCCTATGGTTGCAGTGGCATTTGTATGGAAGTTCATGTACAATCCACAGATTGGAATCATCAACAAAATATTCGGGCTCGATATCAACTGGCTGATGAATCCCAAAACTGCTCTGATTGCAGTAATTATAATGACCATCTGGAAGGATTTTGGATATGCGGTTGTCATGTATATGGCAGGCCTGTACTCACTTCCGGCAGATGTCATGGAGGCAGCACAGGTTGACGGAGCGAGTGGCTGGCAGAAATTCAGATACATTACATTGCCGTTGCTTAAGCCTATGACACTTTTTGTAGTCATTACATCAATTATTTCGTATATCCAGGCATATGTTCAAATACTCATCATGACAGAGGGTGGACCGGGAACATCAACATATCTGGCTTCTTACATTATTTACGATGAGGCCTTTGTCAAATACAACTTTGGATATGCATCAGCACTTTCATTTGTGCTTTTTGTGATTACCGCAGTGCTTACCGTGCTTTCTTTCAAAGTATCGGGCAAGGAAGAGTAGGAGGAGAATATCATGAGAAAAAAAGTAAGCAGTATAGTTTTAAATGTATTCCTTCTATTATTGGGCATTGTTACAGTTTATCCGTTTATATGGATGCTATGCTCATCATTTAAGCAGAATAAGGAAATAATGGCGTTGCAGCAACATCTGCTTCCACAAGAGTTTACAATAGACAATTACATCAGCATGAATTCGCATTTCAATTTCATGAGGTTTTTTGGAAACAGTTTGTTTATCACGATTGTTGTAACCCTGCTTGTGGTATACACCAGTACAATCTGTGGTTTTGTATTAAGCAAATATAAGTTTAAGGGCAGAAATATCCTATTTGGCTTTGTATTGGCTACTATGATGATTCCATGGTGTGTAACAATTATTCCAAAATACACTATGATTCAGAAATTCGGATGGATGGACAGCTATAAGGCACTTATTATTCCGGCTATGTTCAGCGGATTTGGAATATTTATGATGAAGCAGCACATTGAGACCATCCCTGATGAGATTATTGAAGCTGCCAGAATGGATGGCGCTAATGAGTTTTATATCTTTCACAGGATTATATTTCCGATGGCGAAAAATGGAATTTCAAGTATAGCAATTTTCCAGTTCCTGTGGACATGGGAGGACTATCTGTGGCCTTATCTTGTAATCAATACCAAGGAAAAGCAGCTATTGGCAGTTGGTCTGAAGATGTTTAACGGACAGTATTCAACAGATTATGGCGCACTTTTTGCGGCAACGGCAATATCTATCATACCGGTTTTACTGATATATCTGTTCTTCCAGAAGCAGTTTATCGCAGGAATTGCGGCATCGGCTGTCAAGGGATAGCGTAATTTATATGAGAGGGAGTATTTCATGCAGGAAATATACAGAGTAAAGACAAGTCCGGTGGCATTATCGGACAATATGATAATAGGTGAAAAATACAGGATTACATTACTGACAGAGGCGCTTGTCCGTCTGGAATACAGTGAAGATGGCGTATTCGAGGATAGGGCAACACAGACAGTATTGTTCAGGGATTTTCCAAAGACCGGCTATCATGTGGTGCGTAACGCTGATGGAATTGAGGTTCATACATCAATGCTGCACCTGATATATAATGAGAAGGAGTTCTCATCACACGGACTGAGTATACAGATTAAGGGAAACCTGAGCGCATATCACAGCATCTGGCATTATGGCGAGAAGGTGCATGATTTGCAGGGTACAGCGCGTACACTTGATGACGTAAACGGAGAGGTTGAGCTTGGACACGGTGTCGTTTCACGCTTTGGATATTCAATTCTTGATGACAGTAAATCACAGATTTTACTTGACGATGGATGGATTGAGCCAAGAAAAAAAGGTGTGTCTGATTTGTATTTCTTTGGATATGGACATGATTATAAACAGGCGCTCAATGATTTTTACAGGCTTTGCGGCAAGACTCCGATGCTTCCGCGATATGCACTGGGAAACTGGTGGAGCAGATATTATAAATACTCAGAAGAAAGCTATATGGAGCTGATGGACAAATTCGATGAAAAGAATATCCCATTCACAGTAGCTGTAATAGATATGGACTGGCATCAGGTTGATGTGGACCCTAAATACGGAAGCGGATGGACAGGATATACTTGGAACAAAAAGCTTTTCCCGGATCCGAAGCGCTTTCTTGGAAAGCTCCATGACAGAGGAATGCATACTACCTTAAACGTACATCCTGCGGATGGTGTGCAGGGCTGTGAAGAAATGTATGTTGATATGGCAAAGGAAATGGGCGTGGACTATGAAAATGAGGACCCGGTTGTATGTGATCCGGCAAGCCCAAAGTTTATGGATGCATATTTTAAGTATCTTCATCATCCGAGAGAGGCTGAAGGTGTGGATTTCTGGTGGATTGACTGGCAGCAGGGCAGCAACTGCAAGGTTGAAGGATTGGATCCGCTATGGATTTTTAATCATTTTCATTATCTCGATAATAAAAGAGACGGTAAGCGTCCAATGACATTTTCGCGCTATGCAGGTCCGGGAAGCCATAGATATCCGATTGGATTTTCGGGAGATACACATATTACATGGGAGTCGCTTGATTTTCAACCGTATTTTACAACGACAGCGACAAACATCGGATATGGATGGTGGAGCCATGATATTGGCGGACATATGCTTGGCTACAAGGATGATGAGCTGACAGCCAGATGGACACAATATGGTATATTCTCTCCGATAATGCGTCTGCACAGCTCATGCAGCGAATTTAACGGCAAGGAGCCGTGGCGATTTAAAAAAGAGACTGAGGAAGCGATGGAGGCGGCGCTCAGACAGAGGCATTGTATGATTCCGTATCTGTATACCATGAACTATCGCAGCTATGCCGAGAATATGCCGCTGATTGAGCCTATGTATTATGAGTATCCTGAAAATGCAGAGGCTTATGAGGTAAAGAATCAGTATTTCTTTGGCAGCCAGCTTATGGTAGCACCTGTTACAACTCCACGTATTAAGGGACTTAATGTGGCAAAAACCAAAGTATGGTTCCCGGAGGGCATCTGGTATGATATCTATACAGGCATGCGCTATGATGGTGGAAGAATGCTGGAGGTTTACAGGGATTTGAGCAGCATACCTGTGTTTGCGAAGGCTGGAGGCATACTTGTGTGTGCAGATGCTGATGAGCTTGATGCAAGATCTGTTATCAAAAATCCTGATGTATTATGTGTCAGGGTATTCCCGGAGGCTGATGGTGAGTTTGAGCTATACGAGGATGACAATGAATCCTGCGGATATGTGGATGGCAGATGTGTGACCACAGTTATGAAATATTCTGCGGATAAAGATATGTTTGTCATTTCTCCGGCAGATGGAGATACATCATTAATACCTGACAACAGAACCAATAAGCTTGTCTTTGAAAGAAGAACCGAGACAGCAGCCGATAAGGTAAAGGTATCTGTGGATGGTAAAGAGGTATTGGCAAAGAATAAATATGATAAAGAAAACAGAAAGCTCATCGTTACTGTAAATGCATCGACAGCGAGCAAAATAAGCGTTGCAATATCGAAAGACACAGTAGCGCTTGATAATCAAATCGAAAAAAGATGCTTTGATTTCCTGAATCAGGCAGAGATAGGCTTTGTGCTAAAGGATGAAATCTACGGTCTTATTACATCGGGAAAGAAAACAACAGTGATTTTATCAGAGCTCAAGGCAAAGGAACTTGATACAGAGCTGTATGGTGTATTGACAGAGATACTTACAGCCTGAGGCAGTCACCGGTCATACTAGGTGTGGCCGGTGACTTTCTTTGTTGTAAAAATAAAAAATGGATGATACTATTATAGTAAACGGAAGTATTTTTATAAGAAACATCAGGAGAAACTATATAATTCAAGGGAGGATTATGCAATGGGAAATTCATATAAGAACTGTAAAATACAGGACAACACAGCAGAGCTGATCTACGAGAACGGCAGTCTGTTTGTTACCATATTTGAAAACAACATAGTGCATGTTGCACAAAAACCCGGCATCGAAAGTGTTGCAATAGAAGAGGGCTTTATTCCGAAGGCTGCCACACCGGACGTGACCTGTAAGGATACATCTGATGCCAAGAGTACCGCAGCAGAAGCCGGTGTAAGCGATGCAGCGGTTAAAGCAGTCATCAGCGCAAGGAATATTACTGTATATGTGAAGGATAACGAGAAGCTTGATATTTATTACAAAGGGAAGCTTGTGCTTTCAGATTATGAAAAAGCACGCAAAAAGAGTGAGAAGAATCCGTACGAGGATCTTGCCATCGCAGAGCTTGAGGGACATACTGTCGGAAAAGATGAAGAAAAAACTGACTCTGTTACCATCATCAAAAAGCTTGGAAAGGATGATGCTATTTACGGTCTGGGAGATAAGCCGGGATGCCTCAACAAGCGTGGATATTCATATGTAAACTGGAACACGGATGATCCTGCGCCACATGTGGACAGCTTCAAATCGCTGTACAAATCAATACCATTTTTTATCGTGTTGGGCGATGAATATTGCTATGGAATTTTTGCGGATAATACCTACAAGACAACCTTTGATTTCGGTTATGAAAACACAGATTACTATTTCGTCGAGCATGAGAAGGGCGAGCTGGACTACTATTTTATGCCGGGAAATGATATGGCAGAGGTGGTAGGACTTTATACATCACTGACAGGCACCACACCGCTTTATCAGAGATGGATATACGGCAGCCATCAGAGCCGCTGGGGCTATTACACACAGGATGAGGTGCTTGATATAGCTGACAAATTCCGCGAGCTTGATATCCCATGCGATGTGATACATATGGATATCGATTACATGAACGGCTACAGGGTATTCACCTTTGATGACAAGAAATTCCCGGATGTAAAGGGCCTTTCAGAGAAGCTTGCTGACAGGGGTGTAAAGCTCATATCCATCATTGACCCGGGTGTGAAAAAGGATGAGGATTATTTCATGTACAAAGAGGGCATGGAGATGGATGCATTTGCACATGATATAGATGGCAGTGTATATGAAAATGCTGTCTGGCCGGGAACATCGGTATTTCCGGACTTCACAAAGCAAAGCGTCAGAAGCTGGTGGGGAGACAAGACAAAGATACTTCTCGAGCACGGTATCAGTGGCATATGGAATGATATGAATGAGCCTGCAAGCTTCAACGGACCACTGCCGGATGATGTGCAGTTTGAGTATGGAGCACATGAAAAGGTTCATAATATTTACGGACATTTTATGGCAAAAGCCACATATGAGGGACTTGCGAAAAATGATGGTGGAAAACGTCCGTTTGTACTTACCAGGGCTGCATATGCCGGAAGCCAGAAATACTGCGGTGGCTGGACCGGAGATAATCACAGCATCTGGGCGCATATAGCACTTTCGCTCGAGCAGGTGTGCAATCTGTCAGTCAGCGGACTTGCCATGTGCGGCAGCGATATAGGCGGTTTCGGAAGTGATACTACACCGGAGCTTCTTGTCAGATTTTATGAGGCAGCAGTATTTGTGCCGTTTTTCAGAAATCATTCAGCGATGGGAACACGCAGACAGGAGCCTTGGCAGTTTGACGAGACTACGATAGATGCAGTCAGAAAGACAGTAAAGCTCAGATACAGATTTATCCCATATATCTATGATCTGGCACATGAGTGTGAAAAGACAGGAGCACCTATCGTGCGCCCGCTCGTATACGAGTATCCTGCAGATAAGCATGTGAGAAATATTTCCGATGAATATATGCTCGGAAGCTTTGTACTGGTTGCACCTGTGATCGCACCGGGCAAGGAGGCAAGAGAGGTTTATCTGCCTGACGGCGACTGGTATGATTACTACACAGGCGAAAAATACAGTGGCGGCAGATATATTTTAGCAGATGCACCACTTGATAAAGTACCTGTCTGGATGGATAAAAACGGCAGAACCATGTTAGTCACTTATATGGCAGTAAGAGATAGATCGGAAGAGCGTCGTGTAGGGAAAGAGTGTAGATCTCGGTGGTCGC
>OODI01001413.1_pt1 | contig 10538 bp, 10 predicted proteins | sample 1671141 | NCBI WGS metagenome assembly OODI01 (sample SAMN06348126, study PRJEB24527) | human gut metagenome | biome: human gut; feature: ankylosing spondylitis patient; material: feces | host: Homo sapiens | place: China | collected 2015-10 | reverse complement strand
ATACGAGATCGTGATGTGACTGGAGTTCAGACGTGTGCTCTTCCGATCTCGCGCACGAGCAGCTGGTTGAGCACATTTTCGCGCTCGAACATGTCGTCGCTCTTGGTGCGCTTGACCAGCTCGAGCGAATACGGCCTGCCGTCCACCTCGATGAACGACGCGAGCACATAATAGATATCGCTCGCTCGCGTTTCGATCTTCGTCTGTGGCTTGTGCGTGCGCAGCACCTCCTGCGAAATGCAGTTTTCGCAGCGGCGCTTCTTTTTCCACACCGCGTAGCAGTGCTCGCTCTTTTTAAGCGTGCAGCCCTCATCCGTTTTCGTCAGCTCCACACAGATCGTCGGGGCGACCAGCCGCGCAATGTCAAAGATGCGGCGATATGCTCGGCAATGTTCATGCCGCCCATGATCTTGAGGCGCGAGATGACGGTGCTCTGCAATTCGGATGGGACCGTAAGCACGCGGCGCAAAAGACCGTCGATACGCATACGCACAACCATTTCGCCGTCCTGCGGCTCCAAGTGGATATCGCTCGCGCGCTCGGAAAACGCGCGTTCAATGAGGCTGCTCCGTGATAAAGTCGGCGCGGATGAGCACATCGCCCAGGCGCTCCTTTGTCTCCTTCTGCATTTCAAGCGCTTTTTCCAGCTGCTCGTTCGTGATGACGCCCGACGAGACCAGAAGATCGCCCAAACGCATGTACGCCATATTCATCCACCTCCATCTGCTATCTGCCGATGTATGTTAAGAAGTTGTATATCAGGAAAAATGCGCTATTGCTATAAACTTTTTTCTAAAAATTGTCAATAATGTTCAGTATTTCTCCCCATTTCGCACATATTTTACAATCCATATTTCTTTTTTCCTCAAATTTATCGTGCATTTTTACCGTCCGCTGACGGCTCTCCCGTTTTTTGCGGAAACGCTTCGCCCTTTCCGCTCTTTTTTCAATCATTTCTGGCAAAACAGCAGGAAAAATCGGGAAAATATCCCTTGAATGTTCCGTGGTTCTGTGCTAAGTTTACATTAAGTATCAAATGTTTCTAAAAAACATGCATAAACAGTTTTTGTTTGGCACTGGCTTTTCCGGTGCCTATTTTCTTGTCCGCTCGCCCCGCGGCGGCATTTCTACAAAAGAGCGCGCCCTAAAATGCGTATGAGGTCTACACTATGGTCGAAGCCAAAATCCTGATCGCGGACGATTCGAAAATGAACCAGCAGATCCTTTCCGAAATCCTCGGCGGCCGCTACGAATACCTCTATGCCGACGACGGCATGCAGGCGCTCGAGCTGCTGCTCGACATCAACATGCCCCGCCTCGACGGCTTCGGCGTGCTCGAGGTGATGAAGCAGCGCAACTGGCTGCAGGAGATCCCCGTCATCATCACCTCGTCTGAGGATGACGAGTCGTTCATCCAGAAGGCCTACGAGCTCGGCGTAACGGATTACATCCGCCGCCCGTTCAACCTGACGGTCACGCAGCGGCGCGTGAGCAACGCACTCACGCTCTACGCGCGCCAGAAGCACCTTGTCCACCTGGCCGAAGAGCAGGTTTACGAGCACGAGAAGACGAACAGCGCCATCATCAACATTCTGAGCCACGTCGTCGAGTCGCGCAACTTCGAATCCGGCACGCACATTCTGCATGTGCGCGCCATCACCGACATTCTGCTGCGCCAGCTCGTCTGCACATCTCGGAACGGCGCGCAAAATAGAAAGGAAGCATCATGGCACACAACAAATTTCTCCCTCGCGTGCTCGCCGCAGCGGCGGCGATGATGCTGCTCGCAGGCTGCAGCAGCAAGGCAGACCCCGGATTTTCCCCGGCGAACCCTGTCAATATCACGATCTGGACGTACTACAACGGTGAACAGCTCGAAGCGTTCAACGCGCTCGTCGACGAGTTCAACTCGACCGTCGGCAAGGAACAGGGCATCACGGTTGAGAGCTCCAGCCACGGCAGCGTGACCGATCTTGAGAACAACGTGCTCGCTTCTGCCGAGGGCAAGGTCGGTGCCGAGGCGATGCCCAACATCTTCTCCGCCTACGCCGACACTGCCTACGCGCTCGATGAGATGGGTCAAATTGCCGATCTGAGCGATTATCTAAGCGAAGAGGACCGCGCCGCCTTTATTGAGGACTATCTGAGCGAAGGCGACTTCTCCGGCTCGGGCAGTATCAAGATCTTCCCCGTCGCCAAGTCGGCGGAGCTGCTGTTTCTCAATGAAACGGACTGGGAGCTGTTCGCCGCCGCCACAGGCGCAACCTATGACGACTTGGCCACGATTGAAGGCCTCGTCTCCGTCGCCGAACGCTACTACGAGTGGACCGACGCGCAGACGCCCGACATCCCGAACGATGGACGCGCGTTCTTCGGCCGCGACGCGATGGCGAACTACATGCTCATCGGCGCCAAGCAGCTCGGCTGCACGATCTTCGACGCGCAGGACGGCAGCATGACGCTGAACTTTGACCACGACGCCGTGCGCACCCTCTGGGATAACTACTATGTACCCTTCATCAAGGGCTACTTTTCCGCAAGCGGCCGCTTCCGCAGCGATGATGTGAAGACCGGCAATATCATCGCCTACGTCGGCTCGTCTTCGAGCGCAACGTTCTTCCCCACGCAGGTCATCGCCGACGACATGGACAGCCACGACATCACGCGCAAGGCGCTTGAAAGCCCGAAGTTCGCGAACGGCGAGGACTACGCCGTGCAGCAGGGCGCGGGCATGGTCGTGACGAAGGCGAGCGATGCCGAGATTCAGGCAAGCCTCGTGTTCCTCAAATGGTTCACCTCACCCGAGCACAACATCACGTTCTCTGTCGACTCAGGCTACCTCCCCGTCACGCACGAGGGCAACTCCATCGACGCGATCCGCATAAGCGGTCTTGCCCTCAGCGATGAGATGGACGAAGTCCTCTCCGCCGCAGTCGACACGGTCAACGAAAACCATCTCTACACGCCCCGCGCCTTCTCCGGCGGCACGAACGCCCGCGCCATTCTTGAATATTCCATGAGCGATAAGGCAAGCGCTGACCGCGCCGCGGTCAAAGAGGCAATGGCGCAGGGACAGAGCTTTGAAGAGGCCTCGGCGCAGTTCCTTTCCGACGAATGCTTTGAAGCCTGGTATCAGGATACGCTTGCATCGCTTGAGGCCTTTCAGGGCTGAGTGACTGTTCAATGACAAAAAAGGGGCCGTTTTATGTTCTTTCGCAAACCATCGGATCATGTGCCGCATGTCACCATCTTCCATACGATCCTGCGCTCCATGCTCTGGATCCTGTTCATCGAGATCGCGCTGCTTGTCGGCATTCTCTATCTCTGCCGCATCAACACGAACCTTGAGCAGAATGCTGTCGACATCTTGCAGATACAGACGGAAAACCGCCAAAACTATCTGCAAGGCCAGATGCTCGACGCGCAGGACCTCTCGTCGCTTGCGGGCAAGATCAACGCCGTGACGCAGGCCATGCTCGACGACGGCGAGATCAGCCTCGACACGCTCGACAGCGGCAGCGACGCCGCATCCCCCCTGCTGCTCTCGATCGGCGACAGCCTGATCTCCTCGATGCGCCATCGCCCCGTCACTGGCATTTTTGTCGTGCTCAACACGCACGATCTCGACACACGCAAAAAGGGCGAGCCGCTGCCCTGCCTTTACCTGCGCGACCTTGACCCGAATTCCTCCCCCTCGCAGCGCAATTCTGATCTTATGCTCGTGCGCGCACCCGCACAGGTCGTACAGTCACTCTACATTGCGACCGACACGAGCTGGACGCCCTCGATCAACTATGGGGCCAACGGCAGCAGTGGCTTTCTCTATCCCGTCTTTCAGGCAGCCTACCACGGAAACGGCGAACTGGACGCCGCGGACTACGGCCACTGGACGTCCTCGCCCTACACGCTCTCCGGCGACGATCACTCCGCCATCGCCTACACCATCCCGCTTATTTTAGATGACGGCACGGTCTACGGCGTGCTCGGCGTCGAAATTCTTGAAAGCTACCTGCAAGCCCTGCTGCCGGGCACCGAGCTGCAGAACGACAGCTCGGGCACCTATCTTCTCGGCGTCGCATCGAATTCCGCCATCGGAAAAGACGACCTTACCGTCAGCGTCATCTCCGCCTCCCCCGCTGCAAATGCGCCGCAGCAATCCTATGACCAGACGCTGCTGCTCAAGCCGTCAAAGCGCGGCGGCTACCAGAGTGACTCCCCCCTCGGCCTTTGTCACGCCGCCGTGGCGCCGCTGACGCTCTACAACCGCAACGCGCCGTTTTCCAATGAGCAGATGCTGCTTATCGGCTCGGTGCCGGTATCGGCGCTTTACGCCTTTTCAGGCTATGTGCTGCGGTTTTTGATCATCGCGGTCCTCGTCGTGCTCACTGCGGGACTTTTCAGCAGCCTTGTGCTGGCGCGCAAGCTCTCGCGCCCGATTTCGCGCCTTTCCGACGAGGTCGCGCACGCGCGTGAAAGCCGCAGCTCCATCCCCATGCTCTCCGCCACCGGCATCATCGAGCTCGACCGGTTCTCCTCCGCGTTCACGCAGCTCGGACGCGAGGTACTCGATACTTCGACCAAGTTTCTGCGCATCATGGACATGGCAAGCGTGGAGCTCGGCGGCTATGAGCTGCGCTCCGCTCCCGACAGCATCTATGTCACCGACAATTTCTTCGACCTTCTCGGCATGCCCGGCGTTGACGCAGACGACTTAACAGCGCAGAGTTTCCGCGAGCTTTTGCAGCGCTTTGAGCGCTCGTGCCCCCACTCCCTCGCGCCCGACGGCGCGATGCTCTACCACATCCGTCTGCCAAGCGGCAAAGAGCGCTACCTTCGCATCGAGACGACGCACGAGGACGGCACGCAGGTCGGCCTTGCCGAGGATGCGACCGCCAACACGCTTGAAAAGCTGCGCATTGAGCACGAGTGCGACTATGACACGCTCACAGACCTCTACAACCGCCGTGCCTTCCACCGCATCTGCGCCGAGTTCTTCTGCTCACCCGAAAAACTCGGCCACGCGGCGCTTTTGTTGTTCGACCTCGACAACCTCAAGCAGATAAACGACACATTCGGCCACGACTGGGGCGACGAGTACATCCGCCGCACAGGCGAATGCTTTGCCAAGAACGCTCCCGCGCGTACCGTCTGCGCGCGCATCAGCAGCGATGAGTTCAATGCACTCTTCTACGGCTACAACGATCAGGATACGCTGCGCGCCGACATCCGCGCGCTGAAAGCCGCCCTTGAGCATTCTGTCGTCCAGCTTCCCAGCGGACGTGAGCTGCGCGTGAGCGTCTCCGGCGGTATCGCGTGGTATCCCGAGAGCAGCACAAATCTCATCACACTGCGCAAATACGCGGACTTTGCCATGTATCAGGTCAAGCACTCGCGCAAGGGCGAGCTGCTGGAATTCGACCCTGAGGTCTACCGCACCAGCCTGCAGGAAAGACGCTGCCATGAGGAGTTCCGCCGTCTCATCAACGAAGAGCTCATCTCCTATCACTTCCAGCCGATTATCGACGCAAAAGACGGCAGCGTCTTCGCCTATGAAGCGCTCATGCGCGTGGATCTTCCCACGCTGCACTCCCCTGCTGACGTGCTGCGCCTCGCGCGCGAGGAAAACTGCCTGCACGAGGTCGAGCGCATCACGTTCTTCTGTGCGTCAAGTGCATATCAGGCGCTTGAAAACGCCGGTAAGGTCGTACCCAGCGCGCTGCTGTTTGTCAATTCGATTGCAAGCCAGTATCTAACGCCCGATGAGCTTTCGGAATACTCCGCGCGCTACGCCTCGATCCTGCCGCGCATCGTCATTGAGATCACGGAGGAAGAGTGCCTCGACCCCAAGGCGCTGCGCATCAAGCAGACGATCCGTGGCAGCTCTGGTGCGTTCGCGCTCGACGACTACGGCAGCGGCTACAGCAACGAGCGCAGCCTTCTCGAGCTCTCGCCCAACTACATCAAGATCGACCTTTCCATCATCCGCAGCATCGACACCGACGCCAACAAGCGCCAGATCGTGTCGAACACCGTGTCCTACGCGCACCAGCGCGGCATGAAGGTCGTGGCCGAGGGCCTTGAGACCGCGGACGAGGTACGCACCGTGCTGTCGCTCGGCGTCGACCTTCTGCAGGGCTTCTTCCTCGCGATGCCGCAGGTCGAACCCGGCGGCGCGAGCGAAGAAAGTCTTGCCGTCATCGCCGAGATGCACAGCCAGAGCGATGAGAGTCAAATTTCGATATTTGGCGGCGACAAGCAGTAAATATCGCAAAAAGGCTCACGAAAGCATTGCTTTCGTGAGCCTTTTTCTTTTTATCCGTTCCCTTTCGCCGTGCGGGCGCATTCGATGATCGTGCGCACCGCGCGGTCGATGTTGATGGGCTTGGAGAGGTGGGCGTTCATGCCCGCGGCGAGGCATTTTTGAATGTCCTCATGGTAGGCGTTGGCTATGAGGGCGATGATGGGAATGTTCTTCGCCGTCTCGCTGTCGAGCTTTCGGATGGCGGCAGTCGCCTCCAGGCCGTTCATCACCGGCATCTGCATGTCCATCAGGATCGCATCGAACTCGTCTGGCGCGGCCTGCTCGATCCGCTGTAAGCAGTCCTGCCCGTTCACAGCGCGCACACAGTGCACCCTGTAGCCGCGCAGTTGCTCGGCGGTGATCTCGTAGTTTAGGTCGTTGTCCTCGGCCACGAGCACGGTGAGCGGCTTTTCCGGCAGCGTGATAGCCGTCTCGGTGTGCTCTTCGGTCTCGGCGTCGTCCGCCGCGGCGGGCAGGTCGAGCGTCACGCGGAATGTCGTGCCCTTGCCGACCTTGCTCTCAGCCCCGATCGCACCGCCCATCAGGTCGACGATCTTTTTCACAATGGCAAGGCCGAGGCCGCTGCCGCGCACCTTGTTGACGCGCGTGTCGACCGCGCGGGAAAAGGCCGAATACATCTGTTCCATGAACTCCGGCGTCATGCCGATGCCCGTGTCGCTCACGACCGAGACAAGGCGGACCTTGCCGCTCTCGGCAAGCTTTTCCTCGTAGACCTCTAACTTCACATCGCCGTTTTCCGGCATATACTTGACGGCGTTTGAGAGCAGGTTCATATAGATCTGCCCGAGGCGGATCTGGTCGGAGAGCAGCACATTGTGGGAAATGTCGTGCAGCTTCCCCGAAAAGCGGATGTTTTTCGCCTCCGCCATGCCCGCGATGGCCTGGCAGTAGAAGTCAAACAGCTCCGGCAGCTTCACCAGCTGCGAGACGATTTTGAACTCCCCACTCTCGATGCGCGAGATGTCCAGCACATCGTCGATGAGCTCCTGCAAGTTGCTGCCGCTGACACGGATCTTTTCCAGGCACTCTTTCATCTTATCCGAATCGTCCGCGTGCTGTAGGGCGATGTTCGTAAAGCCCATGATGACATTCATCGGCGTGCGGATATCGTGCGACATGCGCGAGAGGAACTCGGACTTTGCCTCGTTCGCGCGGCGTGCCGCAGTCTCTCCGCGAGCATCGAAAGGTCAAAAAACGGTTCAACATAGGGCAGATACTCCGGCAACGATGCTCTGCTTGCTCATTTCACTCATGTGGACGCTCGCTCTGCCGCTGTGTCCGGTCAGACGGTGCATCTGCCGCTCGCTTGCAGCCTCTTCATAATAACCCGTGCGCAGATCGATACGGTAGATCGTATAATAGATCTTGCTGATGGCCGAGATGACCTCGTAGCTCATCCGGCTCTCCGTGAGCACCGTTTCCAGCGCGTGCTGGTGCTCGCGCTCCTCCCTCACGATCTCATCCACGCTGCGGAAGTCCAGCAGGATTTGAAAGCTCGTTTCCGTCTGCTGCACCCTATTGGCGCGCACCTCGAAATAGATGTTCCCGATGGCGTTCGGCACACTCTGGTATCGGCGGCTGACGCGGTCCTTGGTCCTGAGCTCGCGCATCAGATTTTCTGCGTCCAAAAATTGCAGGAAGTCCGGTGCGCTCTCCTTAAGGACGCACTTGTGATAGTAATGCTCGACCGCCTCGGCATAGGAAAACAGCTCTTGCCCATGCGGGAGCAGGTCGCCCGCGGAGTTGGAGTGCTCCTCGATCTTGACGATCTCGGCCCGGTCGTTCATCAGGTCCACACGATAAACGGACGTGCTGTCCTTGCAGAGCACCTTGAGCATCTGCTGCTCAAGCTTCACGGCCTGCAAATTCTGCTCGAGCGACTTCTGCTTTTCTTCCAGCAGCGTCAGCATGCGCAGGTTCTCCCGCGCGCTGCCGAGATGCCCGCCGACAAAGGCAAGCAATCGGAGCTGCCGGCCGTCATCGCCCGCTGCGGATTGTCAAGGCCGAAAAAGCCGCTCAGATTGCCGCGATAGAAGACCGGCACCGCGATCTCGGAGTGGACGCTCTGCGTCTTCAGGATCTCGTACTCGCTCGGCATCTGCGTTTTCACGTCTTCAATATTGGGAATGACGATCGTCTCGCCGCGGCCGAAGACCTCCAGCCAGTACGGCATATCCGCGGGAACGATCTCCGTCAGGTTGTCGATCTGCGGCGCGACGCCGTTCGCGCACCACTCAAAGGTGTTGCAATAGGCCTCCGCCGTCCCCTCCAGCCGCTCGAAGAGGAACACGCGGCCGGACAGCATGGCCTCGCCGATCAGGCTCAGCAGGCGGCAAACCAGCTCGTCCATCTCCTCTTTGCTGCACGTGCGGTCGATGCGCGCAAGCTGGTCGATGAGCGCAAGGCTGTATTCTGCCGCACTGTTCGCCCCTGCGGTCACGGGCGGATGCTCTGCTTGCTTCATGCGCTTGTCTCCTTTGCGGCAGCTTTCGATACCTGTCATAAATATGCAAAATTGGTCAAAGTTTGTTTATTATAGCATGGGGTAGTTCGAAAGTAAAAACGAAGTTGTCCCTCCCGTCGATCGTTCGGCATCACCGCACAAAAAGTGCGCCGGCTCGTTGAGCCGGCGCACTTTTATTTGTTTTCACATTCTGACGCTTTACTTCTTCTTGCCGCCGAGGAATTCCGGCAGGGGCTTGCCCTGCTTGAGCCACTGGTGATACTCGGCCGTCGCGGCGAACTCGACGTCGCCCGCAGAGTTGAGCGCGGTCTCGACAGAGTCCTGAATGACGCCGATGATGAAGCCGACGCCGACGACCTGCATCGCGATGTCGTTCGAGATGCCGAACAGCGAGCACGCCATCGGGATGAGCAGCAGCGAGCCGCCCGCCACGCCGGAAGCGCCGCACGCGCCGAGGGCCGACATGATCGAGAGCAAAATCGCCGCGGGCAGCGAGACCTGCATACCCAGCGTATTGGCCGCGGCCAGCGTCATGATGGTGATGGTGATGGCCGCGCCGTCCATGTTGATCGTCGCGCCGAGGGGGATAGAGACGGAGTAGAAGTCCTTGTCCAAGCCGAGCTTTTCGCACATCGCCATGTTCACGGGGATATTCGCCGCGGAAGAGCGGGTGAAGAACGCCGTCAGGCCGCTTTCACGCAGGCAGCGGAACACCAGCGGATAGGGATTGCAGCGCAGATAGATGAAGATGATGATGGGGTTGATGACAAGCGCCATGAAGAGCATCGTGCCGACCAAAAGCAGCAGGAGCTTGCCGTACTGGGTGAAGATCGCAAGGCCGTTGCTCACAACGTTCGTGAACACAAGGCCCATGATGCCGAACGGTGCCAAATTGATGATCCAGCGCACGATGGTGGACACCGCGTCCGCCGTGTTGCTGAGGAAGACCTTCGTCGAGTCCGCACCGAGCTTCTTCATCGCCACGCCGAAGAGACAGCCCCACATCAGAATGCCGATGTAGTTGCCGTTCATAATGGCGGAGATGGGGTTCGAGACGATGTTGGACAGCAGCGTGTGCATGACCTCGCCAAGGCCCTGCGGGATGACCTCGGCCTCAGCGGCCTCGGGCAGCAGGAGCATCTGCGGGAAGAGCATGCTGGTCACAACGCTCAGCGCCGCGGCGACGAACGTCGTAAGCATGTAGAGCCACATGACCGTGCCGAAGCGGCGGTCGAGCTTGGACGAGCCCTGCGCCAGCGCGCTCGCCACGATGACGAACACCAGCACGGGGGCAATGCCCTTGAGCGCGCCGACAAACAGGTTGCCAAGCTCCTTTAACCACGTCGCGCCGGGACAGACCAGCGCCAGGATCACGCCGACGACAAGGCCGATCGCGATGCGCAAAATCAGGCTGACGCCGTTATACGCGGCGGCAATTTTTTTAAGGGTCTTCATAAAGGGATTCATAGGGGCATCTTCTTTCTTTACAAAATCTAACGCTCTTACGATCCTCTTCTCTCTGCTCAGGCCGCAAAGGCGCTTTCACTAACGGCCTTTATTATATCTTTATGTGCAGGAAATTGCAAGGAGCGGACAGATGTATTTCTACGAAAAACACTCCAATGACAGAAATTCGTCATTATCGCCATGAGATCTGCTGTCTGTCGCCGTCTCGCAGCACGAAAAAGTCTTTTCTGTCCGCACGCCATAAAATTCTTGCGCAGGCGAACGGATTCTATTGACATCTTTGGG
>OODI01001396.1_pt1 | contig 10616 bp, 6 predicted proteins | sample 1671141 | NCBI WGS metagenome assembly OODI01 (sample SAMN06348126, study PRJEB24527) | human gut metagenome | biome: human gut; feature: ankylosing spondylitis patient; material: feces | host: Homo sapiens | place: China | collected 2015-10 | reverse complement strand
ATGTGACTGGAGTTCAGACGTGTGCTCTTCCGATCTTGACAGAAATGAATATCTTACTGAAAAGTAGCGTGGTGTAGATACCGCCGCTCTCTTGGGGGACAGGTGGCGGCGGTGATATTCATTCTTGTAAAAGACGAGGTGGATATTCTGTTTGATTTGTTTTTTGGAAAGAAGAAGTAGGACAAGTGAAAATCAGAGCGCTGTATGCAATGTGGTGCGGATATCTACAAACGCTTAGCAGCATAAAGCTGTTGGATAAAGACGGCGAGATATCTAAAGATGTAACAACTCATATCACAAAAGAAGAAGCCAAAAAGCTGATGAAGCTCCTTAAAAAATTGAATATTTTTCGATTTTCTACCTCATCAGCGTCATTAGGGGAATAGTCCCAATCGTCTGTAGAAGCGATAATAACAGTATCGTTCTTAAAGTCAACTATAGCGCCAACACCATATGTAGTGATAAGCTGAGTTTTTCTTATATCTCCAACGGAGATCTTTTTGTCTGAATTTTGGTTTAGGCATTTAATTGCCCCCTATCTTTTGGTAAAATAAATATTTGCGTTTGGCTCAACATTTCGTACAGAATTAAGTATGGTAGGAATATCTGAGCCGTTTTGATTATCTGCGCTTCTGAACAAAGCAATATCTTCATTATGATAATCGGTAAAAACTAATTTGTTTGGAAGCCGCTCTGTCAGAGTGGCCCAACAATCAAGGTAATAATCGAGCCATTCTTCTGCATAATCTCTTATTCTAGGCTCGATACTTTCGACACGTTCAAGCATGGTTCGTTTTATCTGCTCTATATCTTTATCATCAGCATTTTTTCGACGATGGCAGCAAAAATCCTGTCCTCACACAGAAGATCGTGGACAGCGTATCGAGGCTTTCTGAGAAGGATCAGAAACTTGTGTTGGAGATTTCGGAGAGGTTGGGGAAAGATTGAATCGATAAAGTGCCTTAATGCTAGTCATAAGGCACTTTTGCTATGTGGAGCATACAAAAATAGAGTTACGCTTTTCGGTTCCTCAAAGCATAACTCTACTTTTTTAGGTAATACAAAAACTCCCCCTGCGGCGTTAAGTTCTGATAATAAAAAAAGCCATGACGGACGACGCCCGTCACGGCGAGTGACTGGTCGAGGTGACGGGACTTGAACCCACGGCCTCTGCGTCCCGAACGCAGCGCTCTACCAAACTGAGCCACACCTCGAAATACCACTGTAATATTATATCACACCCATCAAACCTTGTCAAGGCGTTTTTTTCTGTTTTGTATCCTCTTTGCTCTTTTTTACTGCGTTGACCTTTGGTGTTTGACGAATTTATTGAAATCATTCTCATTGTAACTTATTTTCATTGACATACGCCTTGCGTTGTGATATTATATATATAAAGGTGTTCTCGTTTAAAAGTTTTTGTATGAGGTGATGAAATTGATGAATATGAAGAAAAGAATGTTGAGCATTGTCCTGTCTGGCGCAATGGCTGTTTCTACTGCTGTGTCTGCTGGATCGTTCAGTGCCTTTGCCGTGGCGCAATGTGTTGCGTATTCAGGCTCTAATGTGAATGCTCAGGACTATGTGCAATGGTCTGACACAGTGAAATCTTACCTGACAGTGTGCGACAACGGCAATTATATGCGTGTCCAGTCAGGCGCTATCGAGGGCAAGCTCCTTGTGGAATATTACAGCCCTGATTTTGAACCGCTCAGCACTAAGCTTATCGACAATGAACTGCCGATCTTTGGTGCTTTCTATGACTCCGGCAATAATTATTATGTCCTTAGCGGTCAGGAAAATCCGAAACAAAACGACTCCCTCGAGGTTTTCCGTATCACGAAGTATGATAAGAATTGGAACAAAATAAAGTCCTGCGGTCTGTATGGAGCTAACACTACAGTTCCATTCGATGCAGGCTCGGCAAGAATGACCCATAGCGGTGACCACCTGCTTGTGAGGACCTGCCACGAAATGTATAAATCAAGCGACGGCAATAATCATCAGTCTAATGTTACCATTGAAGTGGATATGCCTTCAATGACTATCACTGATTCATATACCGGCGTCATGAACGTTGATTATGGCTATGTTAGCCACTCCTTCAATCAGTTTATAAAAACCGACGGCAACCATATAGTCGCCCTCGACCATGGTGACGCTCATCCACGTTCTGCCGTTCTGGTGAAGTATAATTCTGATTTTACTACAGGCAAATTCTTCCCAAGCTATTTTGATAAGGTCAGCAATATCGACGTTGTAACATACCCTGAATATACCGCCGGTCACTATAACTATACAGGTGCGGCTATAGGCGGCTTTGATGTGTCATCATCAAGCTATATCGTGGCACAGAGTACAGTTGACCTTGATTATATCAATACGTCAGAAACACGAAACGTCTACGTTTCCGCTGTTTCAAAGGACCTTTCCACAAACAAGCTCAATAAGATAACTTCTTATGCAGAGGGTACAGCTTCAGCTTCTGCTCCACAGCTTGTGAAGATAAATAATAACAGCTTTTTGCTATTGTGGGCCAGAGATACAAAGGTAAGCTGTGTGAAGCTAAACGCTGACGGCACAGTAAACGGCAGTATACACACCTTTGAGGGAAGTCTTTCAGATTGCCAGCCTGTTATCAAAAACGGCAGAGCAGTTTGGTATGTTTACGATAAAAATAACGTGACCTTCAACTCCCTGAACCTTTCAAATCTTGACGATATAAAGACGGTTGACGTCAAAACAGGTCATGACTACGAAACAAAGTACGCATCAAAAACTGACGGCACTGTAACACAGACCTGCAAGTCTTGCGGTTATGTGAATAAGTTCACAGTTCCGACCTCTACCACTGTTTATTGGCGTACAGACATTTCGAATACGTCCTTTTCAAGCGTATTGAGCAAAACTCAGTTCAGTGTGGGCGACAGCATTGATTTCTGGCTTTATGACGATACAGACTACACAGTTGAATTTTCTGATCGCAGCATGGTAAGTGTAAATAAGCTTGAAAACTATGCTAATGATATCAGACGTATCACATTCAAAAACGGCGGTTCACTCACTGTAAAAATTTATCCTACATACAATCCGTCTGTAGCAAAGACATACAAACTCACCTGCGGATGCACGAGCCACACATATGGCAGTGCTGTTATCACAAAACAGCCGACCTGCACATCAGAGGGTACTGCTATAAAGACTTGCACAAAGTGCAATGCGATATTTACAGAAACTATAGCAAAGACTTCACACAAATATGCTGACACAGTTGTTGCACCTACTTGCACTACTGACGGCTATACACTCCACAAGTGTTCTGTTTGCGGTACTTCATACAAGGATAGCACAACAAAAGCAACAGGTCACAGCTACGGAAATTCTGTTGTAACAAAACAGCCGACCTGCACATCAGAGGGTACAAAAACAAAGACTTGCACAAAGTGCAATGCGACAGTTACAGAAAAGCTTCCTGCAAAGGGTCACACCGCAGTTACCGACAAGGGCTACCCTGCTACTTGCACCACCGCAGGCAAAACAGACGGCTCACATTGCTCAGTTTGCAATACTGTTATCAAGGTTCAGACAGTGATAAATGCCACAGGTCACAAGTCAAGCGGTTGGATAACTGACAAGGCGGCTTCTATCGGAGTTAAAGGCTCAAAGCACAAGGAATGTACAGTCTGTAAGAAAGTTCTTGAAACGGCTGAAATTCCTGCACTTTCAAGAATTAGCATTTCAAAGGCAAGCGTGACACTTTCCACTTCGACCTACGCTTATGATGGCAAGGCAAAAAAGCCTGGTGTAACGGTCAAGCTAAACGGCAAAGCTTTGAAGAATGGTACAGATTACATAGTTTCATATTCAAACAACACCAAGGTCGGAACAGCTACTGTAAAAATCACAGGCAAGGGCAATTACACTGGCTCAATTTCTAAGACCTTCAAAATCAAAAATAACTTCAAGAAAGCTACCATTTCTGGCATTTCAAACAAGTCATACACGGGCAAGAATATCACGCAGAGCATTACTGTTAAATACAATGGCAAAACGCTGAAAAATGGCACTGACTACACAGTTTCATACTCTAACAACAAGAGCATAGGCACTGCCACTGTAAAAATCGCAGGAAAAGGTTCTTACACAGGCACTATCACAAAGACGTTCAAGATAAATCCTGCCAAGCAGGCGATACAGAAGCTCACGGCTAAGAGCAAGGCATTCTTTGTGGATTGGGCGCAGAAAGGTTCTGCTACCGGATACGAGATACAGTACGCTACCAACTCAAAGTTCACAAGTGCAAAGAAAGTTACAATAACAAACAACAAGACCGACAAGACCACTATTTCAAAGCTTTCAGGCAACAAGAAATATTACGTTCGTGTTCGTTCTTACACAAAGGTAAAGGGTACTAAGTATTATGGCGCTTGGTCGGCTTCAAAGAGTGTTACTACTAAGAAGTAATTTTTATCGTTTATGAAATATCCCCCATGCAGAGGTTTTCTGCATGAGGGAGTTTTTTTGCGTTAAAGCGTACATTTTGTCGGCAAAGCCACCCTGAAATGTTACGACCGACCATATAAAAAAACACCGCACAAAGTCTTACCTCTGTGCGGTGTAAATATCTACTTTATTACTTCCTCTTAGAAACCACCATAGCTGCACCTGCAAGTGCTGCCAGACCTATACTTATGCCCATTGCCGCATCTGTATTAGGGTTTGTGGTGCTGTTAGGATTTGTCGTTGTCTTTGATGATGAAGCCGCTGTGCTGCTGTCATTTGTTGCTTCAGAAGAAGCCTCGGAAGATGACTCCTCTGCTTTGCTCTCGCTGCTCTCCTCACTTGACGACTCCTCAACAACGTTATTGAACTCAACATCGTCGTCCTTTGTCATTTCGTCAACGCCGTCGTTAACCAACTCAACTCTCTCCCAGCCGTAAATGCCTTCAATAGCATATGTAAGCTCATAAGCTGCTGTCTTCTGTGAAACAGCTGATGGGTGATAGTCAACTGCATAACCATTGTTTTCGCTGTCCTGAACGCTGAACTGGAAAACTGATACCTTGCTGTCGCCTGTTTCAGTCTTATAAGTGTCAACTGCATCTGTAATAGAAGGATAAAGCTCCTGTCCCATAATACCGAGTGTACAAAGTATCTCAGAATTTGGATTCTTAGCTCTTATCTCCTTGAGGAAATTTACATAGCCCTTTTCAAACTCAGCACACTTATCAGGGTCACCCTTTGTGTATGAGTTATCGTTTGTACCAAGATTTACAACGATAAGCTCAGGCTGATACTGTGAGAAATCCCAATCATAATTAGCTGTCTGTTCACCGTCGAACCAGCTCCATGTAAAGCAGAACTTATCATAAAAATTTGGCACAAGCAGTGCGTCATTTATCTTGCCGTTGCCTGAATAACCAGAGATCACACCTGCTCCGCTTACTGATACAAAGCTGTAGTCAGCGCCAAAATTCTGTGCTGCCTTATAAGCATATGTCTTTGCGGCGTTCTCGTTGTAGATAGAAAATGACTTTCCAAGTGGATCGTCAACGCCGTATCCACAAGTGATAGAGTCACCAATAAACTCGATAGAATGCTTAGCTGCCTCTGTTGGCTGTGGCTTGCCGTCTACCTCAAAGCTGTCAATTGCGATAACGCTCTGTGCAGCTTCTGAAAGCTTTATGAGCTTAACTGTGCTTTCGCCCTCAGGAAGCTCTACCTCAACTGCGTTTGTCTTCTTATTTTTTATGTAGCCCTGCTTAACAAGCTTGCCGTTTACAAATACGCCAATTCTTGCCTCACCTACGCTGCCGTTTACATTGAAAACAGCCTTTGTGCCTGTGCATTTGAACTCGATACCGCTTGCAGAATAGCCAAGTATCGTTGTGTCGCCCTTTCTGTAAGTACGACCGATAAGCTTAACATTGTCGCTTGTTGCCTCATAAGAGGTGAGCTTGTCCGTTGCTTCCGTGTCTGCCATGACTGTCATTCCCATGCAGCCTGCTGCAATTGCCGCAGCACAGAAGCCTGCCAAAAACTTCTTCATACTATGATTTCCTCCATTGTTTAATTTTTTTGTATCTTTTGCCTTAATATTTCTCGATCCAATAATTTAATTATACTCTATCTGCAAGATATATACATTAATTTATTATTAATATTTATTCGTCATTTTATTAACAGGGTTGTTAGATATTCTTTATCCTCTTATAAACCACAGCCGACAGCGGTGGACAGACGAAACTGCCTGAAACGGGCTGTTTGTTCATCTTGCCACTTTCATCAAGCCTGAGATAAAAGCTTCCCTCAGGCAGACCGAAGCCCCTGTTCTCGTAGTAAGGATTAAGTGCGATAACATAGCACTCTCCGTCTTTTTCAAGCTTCCAGCTTACGCAGTTCCAATCGTCATTGTGCATAAAATGAAGATGTGCGTTCACGTCCTCTTTAGTATACATTCGGAAAAGCGGACTTCCCTTTCTCAGCCTTATAAGAGCCTTGTAATACTCAAAGACCTCTTTATATTCAAGCTTCCTGTTCCACTTTATGGAGTTGGTGTAGTCAGGCGCATTGTAGCTGTCATGGGAATAGATATTCACATCGTTTGGCTCTTCGCCCTCTTTGAGTATCCTCGGCTTTGACCTAAGAAAATCCTGACCAAGCTGTATGAACGGCATGCCCTGTGAAAGTATCACTATCGCCGCCGCAAGCTTATCCATTTTTATCCTTACGCCCTCACTGTCATTCTTTGCCGATATACAAAGCTTGTCCCACAAAGTATTGTTGTCATGAGCCTCACAGTAATTCACCGCCTGAGTAGGTTCAAAAGCCCAGCAAGCCTCTTTTGCGTCATTTATCTGATAGTGTGGCACAGAGCCGACTATACCACGCCTTAGGGTAGAAGCCGCATTTCTGTTTCCGCTGACAAAGCCCTTGTCATATGGATTGAAAGTACCGCCCTTAATGGAATCTCTGATGTTATCGTTGAAAAGTCCAACTCTTCCAAACTGATATGAATTCCATTTATATGCAAGCCTGTCAGCAGGGAGCGGTGACTCTCCTCCCGTCCAGCCCTCACCATACATTAGTATCTGAGGATCTATCTTGTTAAGCTCGTCCCTTATGATGTTCACAGTTTCAATATCGTGAAGCGCCATAAGGTCAAAGCGGAAGCCGTCTATCTTATATTCCGTTGCCCAAAATCTGAGAGAATCTATCATGAATTTTCTCATCATCATATGGTTTGAAGCCGTTTCGTTTCCACAGCCCGAGCCGTTTGAGAACGAGCCGTCATTTCTTATCCTATGATAATAATATGGGAAAGAACGCTCAAAGGCTGACTCCTCGGTATAGTAAGTGTGATTGTATACCACGTCCATTACAACGCCAATGCCGTTCTCGTGAAGTGCCATAACAAGCTGTTTGAACTCTCTTATCCTGCACTTAGGGTCATAAGGGTCTGTGGAATATGACCCCTCAAGGCAGTTGAAGTTCTTAGGGTCATAACCCCAGTTATATTGATTGAGCCAAGGCTTGCTCTCGTCTACAGTGGCATAATCTTCCACAGGGAGCAGGTGAACATGGGTTATGCCAAGCTCTTTGAGATGTTCGATACAGGTGTTCACGCCCTGATATTTCGTACCCTTATCGGCAAAAGCCACATACTTTCCTCTATGCTCAGGAGCAACGCCTGATGAACTGTCCGCAGAAAAATCCCTGACGTGGCACTCATATACCACTGCGTCGCAGGCATTTCTGCACTTAGGCTTCTTGACCTTGTCCCAGCCCTCAGGGTCGGTGGTCTTGAAATCCACCACCGCACCAACGTTTCCGTTGACTCCGCAGGCTTTTGCATAGATATCTATAGTTTCATGCCTTGTTTTGTGATCAAACTCAAATGTATAGGTATAAAAAACACCGTCAAGGTCACGGAGTATCTCCACATACCAAACACCGTGGTCAAGCCTTTCCATAGGCAGGCTTTCAAGACGGCTTTTGCCCTCACCGTCAAGATACAGATTAAGATAAACTCCCGTTGCAAGCGGCGACCATGTTTTAAACACAGTTTTGCCCTCTTTCATGACCGCACCCAGATCGTTTCCTATATATTGATTATCTCTGTCGAACTGTTCATAATTCAATCTGTACATCAACCATGCCCCTTGCCTATATTTTTTACGTCTTAGATATTTTTACTTCAGACTTTCGCCAAGCACCGAGCCTTGAAGAAGCTTAGTTTCAAAGCCCTCTCTCGTATTTTTAAGCAGGTCATCGCAAAGCTTTACCTTGTCTTTTTCAAGAAGCAGCAGGATAGTTGAGCCGCCAAACTCAAAATAGCCCTTTTCTTCGCCCTTTGTGACCTTTACGCCGCCCTCAGTGTGCAGATTTGATATCTTGCCCACCATAAGAGCACCGACTTCCATTTGAATAATATCTCCGAACTGCTCCGTTCTTATCATGCAATATTCTCTGGAGTTTTCCTTGAAAACAGGCAGATAATTGTTCACCACAGGGTTCACAGTGTGAAGGATACCATTTATCTTTCTGTTGTGGCTCTTTACACCGTCTGCACAATAGCAATAGCGGTGATAATCGTCCACAGAAAGTCTGATGATAACTGCATAGCCACCCTCATAACGCTTTGCAAGCTTGCTGTCCCTGAGAAGCGAGGCGGTATTATAGACCGCATTCTTTATTATAAAAGTATCAGACTGTGTTATCTTATAAGCTGTGACCTTTCCGTCTGAAGGTGACACCAGCAGATTCTTGTCCTTAGTGATAAAACGTCTGCCTGGCTTTATTTTTCTTGTGAAAAAATCATTAAAGGAGCGATACATTCTTTCCTCATAGTCAAACATATCTATTCCGTTTTTTTCTGCAAAGCCGAAAATAAAAGGCACTGAGAACTTGCTGTCAAGTATCACTCTTGCACACTTTGAAAATATCGGACAGCCGAGAAATTTCATAAGCGCCCTGCCCATTGCCGAGCTGTAGGCAGCCGCAAGAAAGCTATCCTGAGATGTGGTCTGTTCATATTCTCTTCCCTGTCTGTCACGATATTTCATCTGTTTCTCTCCTTTTATTTACATTATTGTATGGGACGACACACCCTACGTCCTGTTTTTTCACACACCTGTCCGACAAAAACATTTCCCATTCAGGTAACTTTTATCTTAGATTATATGCTGCATTTTAAGATAGCCGAGAAGGATTATCGCACCTATAGTAAAGAGTATCAGCACACCCTTCATGGAAAGCTTCTTGACATTTATTTTCAATACAAAGAGTATTGAAATAAGTATCATAAAGCTATGGAAAACAAATGGAAAAATATTTCTCGGTATATTGTGCTGACCCATGAACAGCAGAGGAAGTATCATAGCAACTGTTGTAACAGGCAGACCCTTATATTCTTTTCTGTTCTCTGTTGTGTTTCTCTGACGCTCTTCCTCCATAACGTTGAAGTAGCCAAGTCTGATAACAGCGCCCAGAACTATCATAATGCTTGCGATAAGACGAAGCGGATAAACCGAGTTGTAGTGATAGCCTATGACAGCAGGGAAAACACCGAAGCAAACAAGGTCGCACAGTGAGTCGATCTGTATGCCGAACACCTTTTCATGCTCTGTTCTGTTTTTCATGCTTCTTGCTATCTTGCCGTCAAAAAGGTCGCAGATACCCGAAAGAAGCAGGCAGAGAAAAGCTATGGACATATGATTTTCAAAGACCTGAGTGATCCCGAACACTGACGAAACAAGTCCTATGTATGTGAGTATTACCGAATAATTATAAAAACCGATCATTTTTTCTTTTCCTCTCATTCTTTTTCGACTTCTTTTTTAACTTCCTGCGACCCCTCAAGACCATTCTTCTTATCATTCCTCATAACGATAAAGTGAGCCACGAATGTTACCAATGCGCTCATTATCAGCAGTAAATAGAAGCTGAGTCCACGGCTCAGTAGCATTGCAGGCTTTACAAGCTCTGCGGTGAAAATGCCCATGAACATATATGTGAAGCAGCCCTCTGTTACGCCTGCCGCACCAGGCAATGGCAGCATTTCAACTGCAACGCCTATCATAGTCTGAAGTGCGATAATATTCCAAAAACCTGTTCCGCTAAGACCGTAGGACTTATACACTATCCATGTGACAGCCAGCAGGAACATTCTCTGCACCAGTGTGATAAGAAAAATATTTATAACAGTATGTACATTGCTCTTTATATATTCCGAACCGATCATATAATTGTCGCAGATACGCTTTATTTTGTTTATGTATTTTTCGTTGTTCTTTTCTTTGAGTATCCTTATGCGTGTCAGAAGATTTATAAGCTTTATGCCCATTTTTCTCGCCCACAAAGGCTTATAGAAAATAAACACAAGCCCTGCGATATAGGCGATATTCAGTATAAAGCCGATAAGCAGAAGCCACCAAAGCCGTCCCACATGAAGCTTTATAAAGCCAAAGTTGAAAAGCAGGAACGCCACTGCAAGAAGCACCTGCACAGCCTTGAAAGCTATGGTGATGATAAGCATTATCAAGGTGGAAAAGCCTATCTTTATGCCATCTTTCTTCATGTAATACATCTGCGCAGGCTGTCCGCCGGAAGCAGAC
>OODI01001391.1_pt1 | contig 10619 bp, 9 predicted proteins | sample 1671141 | NCBI WGS metagenome assembly OODI01 (sample SAMN06348126, study PRJEB24527) | human gut metagenome | biome: human gut; feature: ankylosing spondylitis patient; material: feces | host: Homo sapiens | place: China | collected 2015-10 | reverse complement strand
CATACGACTTCCGGACCGAGTGCGGCTCCGACATCCGCCACGACCGCCGCGACTGCGACAGGAACTCCTTCGACGGCAGCTCCGGCACCCGCGGCCGGAAACGCAGGGGCGGCGCCCGCCGCGGCTGCCATCGCGCCCGAGGCGGCTCCCGTCCCGCAGGTAACGGCCGCCGTCGCACCGGCCGCCGAACCGCCCGCAACGGCACCCATGCCGGCAAGAGCCCCGGCTCCGCAGGCGTCCCGACCTGCCGCGGCGACAAACGCCGCATCGCTCATCGGCGGCGCATCGCTGTCGTCGCTGCTGAGCCAGGCACGGCGGGGAGCCGCACCGGAGACGGCGCCGGAGGCTGCCGAGCAACCGCAGCCTGCCGTCACGATCGACCCGGCGAGCGGACAGAAGCTGGAAAGCGGCCGCACGGCGATCCTCGACTACATCCGGCAGGAACGTCCCCGTCTCTACGCCTTCTTCGAGCAGCTGCGCATCGAAGGACACACGCTGCGGCTGGCCGTACCGACCGAGGCGCTGCGCGAGGAGATCCTGCGCAGCAAGCTGGAGATGCTCACCCGCATCGCCGCGATCGCCGGCGTGGAGGGGGCGCTCGAATTGGAGGTGACGATCAACGAGCAGATCAGGGCCGTGCGCCCCATCAAACTCGAAGACCGGCTCCGCCACATGAACGAGAAGAATCCGCTGCTGGCCGAACTGCGCAGGGAGCTCGATCTGGAAGTGGAATAACCGAAAACACGAAAAAATAAGAACAAAAACAATATGGCAATCAAGAACTTCATCGAGGAACTGGAATGGCGCGGCATGATCCACACGATCATGCCGGGCGCAAAGGAACAACTTGAAAAAGAGATGACGACGGCCTATCTGGGTATCGATCCCACGGCCGACTCGCTGCATATCGGACATCTGGTGGGAGTGATGATTCTCAAACATTTCCAGATGTGCGGCCACCGTCCCATCGCACTGGTCGGCGGCGCAACGGGCATGATCGGCGATCCGTCGGGCAAGTCGCAGGAGCGCAACCTGCTCGACGAGGAGACGCTGCGCCGCAATCAGGAGGCGATCAAGCGGCAGCTGGCCAAACTCATCGACTTCGACTCCGACGCCCCCAACGCCGCACTGATGGTCAACAACTACGACTGGATGAAGGGGATCGGCTTCCTCGACTTCATCCGCGACATCGGCAAGCTGATCACGGTCAACTACATGATGGCCAAGGATTCGGTCAAGAAGCGTTTCAACGGCGAGGGCGACGGCATGTCGTTCACCGAATTCTCCTACCAGCTGGTGCAGGGTTTCGATTTCATGCACCTCTACGAGAAATACGGCTGCAAGGTGCAGTTGGGCGGATCCGACCAGTGGGGCAACATCACCACCGGCACCGAGCTGATCCGCCGCAAGCTGGGCGCCGAAGCCTATGCGATCACCTGCCCGCTCATCACGAAGGCCGACGGCACCAAGTTCGGCAAGACCGAGAGCGGCAACGTATGGCTCGATCCGCGCTATACGTCGCCCTACAAGTTCTACCAGTTCTGGCTCAACGTGAGCGACGACGACGCCAAACGCTACATCAAGATCTTCACCCTGCTCGACCGTGCGACGATCGACGCACTCGTCGCCGAACACGACGCAGCGCCCCACCTGCGCACGTTGCAGAAGCGGCTGGCCGAGGAGATCACCGTGATGATCCACTCGCGCGAGGAGTACGAGAAGGCGGTCGAAGCGTCGCAGATCCTCTTCGGCGGCGCGACCTCCGAGGCGTTGCGCCGGCTCGACGAACAGACGTTGTTGCAGGTCTTCGAAGGGGTGCCGCAGTTCACCGTGGCACGCGCCGAACTGGGGTTGCCGTTCGTCGACCTCTGCGCTGCGGCGACGCAGATCTTCCCCTCGAAGGGCGAATGCCGCAAGATGGTGCAGGGCGGCGGCGTGGCACTCAACAAGGAGAAGGTCGCCGATGCGATGCGCCCCGTCACCGAAGCCGATCTGATCGCCGGCAAATACCTGCTCGTGCAGCGCGGCAAGAAGAACTACTATCTCGTGACCGTCGAATAAGTTTCATCGCAATCGGGAAGGCTCCGTAAAGGAATCTTCCCGATTGCGCATACTGCATACGCCTATGCTCTACACGATCGATCTTCAAGGCATGGAGTTCCACGCCTTCCACGGCTGTTACGACCTCGAACAGCGCGTCGGAAACCGTTTCGAGGTGACGCTCTCGATTACGACCGAACTGGGCGGCATCGCCGCGCACGACGCCGTGGAGGAGGCCGTCAACTACCTGACCGTCTACGAAATCGTCCGCGAACGCATGGCCGTCACGCAGCGCACGATCGAGCGCGTGGCGACGAATATCATCGAAGCGTTGCACGCGCGCTTTCCCGCAGTGCGGCACGTGCGTTGCACGGTAGCCAAACTCGCCCCCCCGCTGGGCGGCAAGATCGCCCGCGTTTCGGTGACGTTGGAAGGATAGCCCCGAAACGACGCGGGCGATCGCCGTCGCGGCGTTGCCGGCCCACATGCACGGGACACGCACGCCCGAAGCAGGGCGCATACTGCGAACAGACGGGAGACCGGCCCGAACGCCGCCCTCTCCCGACGAAGATAGGTGCACCTTTTCCCGCTGCGGCATAGACGGAACAAGTTCTGCGCTGTGCGCGGCTTAACGAAAACGTCAAGCTATGAAGACAACTCATCGGGCCACATTCGGCGGCCGGCTGAGCGCCGTGCTCGTCACGGCGGGCAGCGCCGTCGGATTGGGCAACATCTGGCGTTTCCCCTATGTCGCAGGGGAGAACGGCGGCGGCGCGTTCCTGCTGATCTACATCCTCAGCGTCCTGCTGCTCGGCGTGCCGATCATGCTTTCGGAATTCGCCATCGGACGCAATACCCACCGCAACGCCGTGGGCGCCTACCGCACCCTTTCGAGCCGCTGGTCGATCCTGGGCTACAACAGTATTCTGGCTCCGCTGCTCATCATGGGCTTCTATCTGGTGGTCTCGGGCTGGACGCTGGAATACATGATCCACTCGCTCACGGGCGAATTCACACGCATCAGTACCCCCGAAGCCTACGAATCGCTCTTCAACGCCTTCACGCAGAACCCGTGGAAACCGTTGCTCTACACCGTCGTCTTCACCCTGCTGACGCACGGCGTCATCGCACTGGGCGTCCAGAAAGGGATCGAACGCTCGGCTCGCATCATGATGCCGCTGCTGCTGTTGATCCTCGTGGTGCTGGCCGTCCACTCCATCCTGCTGCCTGGCGGCACCGAAGGCGTGAAATTCCTCTTCGCTCCCGACTTCTCGAAGGTGACGCCCTCGACGGTGCTCACCGCGCTCGGACAGGCCTTCTTCTCGCTGTCGATCGGTCTGGGCTGCCTGGTGACCTATGCCTCCTATTTCAAGAACGACACCAACATCACGCACACCGCCCTGCAAGTCGCCTTCATCGACACGCTCGTGGCGGTGTTGGCGGGGCTGGTGATCTTTCCGGCCGTTTTCAGCGTCGGCATCGAACCCACGGCCGGCCCCTCGCTGGTCTTCGTCACCCTGCCCGCGATCTTCAACACGCTTCCGCTGAGCATGGTATGGTCGACGATCTTCTTCCTGCTGCTGGTCATCGCAGCCCTCACCTCCACGATCTCGCTGCACGAGGTGCTGACCGTCTACGTGCAGGAGGAGTGGCGTCTGAGCCGCCGTGCGGCGGCATGGATCGTCACCGGCGCCTGCATCGTACTGGGCGCGGCCGCTTCGTTGTCGCTCGGCGCATGGCAATGGTTGCAGCTCGGCGGGAAATCGTTCTTCGACCTGCTGGACTTCGTGACGGCCAACATCATGCTGCCCGCAGGCGGTTTCTTCATCTGCATCTTCACGGGTTGGGTACTCGACCGGCGGTTCATGCCGGCGGAACTGACCAACCACGGCGCACTGCGCCTGCACCTCTGGCCGCTGCTCGGCATGCTGCTGCGCTGGGTTTGTCCGGTGGTGATCCTGCTGATCTTCCTGGATAACCTGGGAGTGCTCTGATTCGCGACAGCGGTCATACACTTTAAATTTGTCCCTCGGAAAGTCGACTTTTTATTCAGAAAAGTCGACCTTTTCGTATTTTTTCCTATATTTGCAACCGGAGCGGGTTTTCCCATGCGTCCGCATATCAACGGTTTGCGTTCGGGAAGCGGTTCCGCCCCCCCCCGAAACGGCGACGAATGCCGAAACACGTCTCCGCGCGAAACGGCTATCGCCCGATGAAGACGAAAAGCGGGCAGGGAAAACGGAAGTTGAAAATGAAAAAAGACATTTACTGCTTTACATAATTCCAATTTCTAATCTAAATCGATTTTATGAAGAAACTCGTACTGCTCATTTTCACCGTCTGCATGGGGGGGGGAATCGCCGCATCGGCGCAGGAAGTCTCGCAGCAGAAACTGGACTCGCTGAATCAGGCGCTCAGTGACATTTCGGCCCGCGTAAAGGAGACCGAAGCAGCGGAAAGCAACCGCGCGATCTGGAAAGACCGTTCCAAGTATTTCAACCTGAATTACGTCAACCAGAAACTCTCTCCCGACATCGACGGGTGGGACAAACTCGGCGGCGGCGAATTGAAAAGCGACTTCGGTGCGGCGATCGTCTGGGGTAAAACCTACTACCTGCACAAGAAGCCGCTGGCCGGCATGATCAAGTTCGGCATCGACTGGTCGTGGATGGACCTCAACTACGCACAATACAAACTCGAAACCTACGACTACGACACGGACGAGCTTTACTCCGAAAAGGCCCACCAGCTCGAATACGGTATGCAGATCGGCCCGTCGGTGACGATCAATCCGGTGCACCACCTCAAAGTGAGCGCCTACTTCCGCGTAACGCCCTCCTACTCGATGATGTACCTCAACGACGAGTTTTACCACCACTATGCGACCTTCTGCAACACGGGTTTCGCCGTAGCCTGGAAGGTACTCTCGGTCGGCTGCGAATGGCGTTGGGGCAAAGCGTCGTACGACGGTCTGGGTCTCAACCTCGACGATCTGGAAGGCGATTACTCCGACGGCGATTTCAGCGGCGACATCCCCTCGGCGGACGACGTGCTGACCGACTTGCAGGATTTGAAGCTCAAAACCAAATCGTTCCGCGTCTATTTCAGTTTCCGTTTCTAAACGGACACAGGCAACCGGAGACGAGCCGAAAAATCTCCGGAAATGAAATTCACCCCTGCCGCGTGCTGCGGCAGGGGTGAATGCGTTGAAAACGGAACGGCAGGCGCTCTTTTCGACCGGCATGTACGCTACTCCACAGCACGCCGGTTGAGCAACGCATGGGTCAGCGTCAGTTCGTCGACGTATTCCAGCTCGTCGCCGAACCCGATGCCGCGTGCGATGGAGGTGACTTTCAGGTCGGAGAACTCCCGCAAACGGTTCATCAAGTAGAAGAGCGTCGTCTCGCCCTCGACCGAGGTGGAGATCGCCAGAATCACCTCGCCCACGCCGCCCCGGCGAATGCGCTCGACCAGCAGGTCGATTTTCAGGTCGGAGGGCGCGATTCCCTGCATGGGCGAGATGACGCCGCCCAGCACATGATAAAGCCCCCGGTACTGCTGCGTATGTTCGATCGAGAGGACGTCGGCCACCTGCTCCACGACGCAGATCGTCGAACGGTCGCGTTTCGGATCTTCGCAGATCGGGCAGACATCGGTGTCCGACAGATTGTTGCACTCCCTGCAATAACGGATTTCGCGGCGGAACCGGTCGATGCTCCGCGTCATGCCCGCCACGATCGACGGCTCCATGCGCAACAGGTGCATGGCCAGCCGCAACGCCGTGCGGCGGCCGATTCCGGGGAGTTTGGACAACTCCTCCACCACGTCGGTCAGTAATTGAGACATTCGAGAATGAATATCCGCGGCGGCGACCGGTTCAGGTCGCCGCCGCGATGCGTTTTCGTTAAATCGTTTCGATCGTGCGGGCCTCGACCCACCCCTTCTTGCCGTCGGCGATGACGATCTCGCGCCAGTCGCCCAGCTCGCTCACCGTGCGGACCTTCGTCCCCTCGTGCAACACGAACAGATCGGTCGACGCCTTGTCGGGCGAACTCTTGACCGAGACCGACGAACTCATCACGACGGCCTCCGTACTGTCGAGCAGCTCGCGCCGCTCGGTCACGGCGAACGAAGTGGAGGCGACGAAGACGAGCAGCATCGCCAGCGTACCGTAGAAACCCGCCTTGCGCCACGCCAGCCTTCCGGCCAGCAAGTAAAGCAGCACGAGCGCGAAGAGCAGCGCCAGCGCCGCCAGCGAGACGACGCTCCACGCAGTGCACCCGAGCGACATGCGCACCGAGCGCACCCAGCCTTTGAGGAAAAACTCCGGCACGACGGCGATCTTGTCCTTGGTGAAGGTATTGGCCACGTCGAGATTGTAGCGGATGTCCGCATCGCCCGGAGCGAGCCGCAGCGCGCGGTTGTAGTAGAGAATCGCCTTGCCGTAACGCCCCACCTTGAAGTAGGCGTTGGCCAGATTGTAGTAGAGTTTATCGGACGCATAGCCCCGCAGGATCAACTGCCGGTAGGCATCGATCGCCCGATGATAGTCCGAATTGATATAGGCCGTATTGGCGGCGTCCCACACCTGCTCGACGGCAGCCAGCGAGTTGCCGCCGGCCGTCTGCACGGTCAGCGGATCGGTCGTCGCGGCAGCGAGCGAATCGCGGTCGCCCTGCGCCCGCGCAGCAGCGGTAAGACTCAGGAACAGGAGCAGCAGGCTCCAAAATATCCGGCTGGTTCTCATAGCCTCCTATTTTTTAATCACCGATTCGAGTTTCGAAATAAAATCCACCCCTGCGTTGTAGACGTCGCTCATGCGCGCCCCGGCCAACGGCGAGTACTGCGCCTCGTCGCACTGCGAGATGATCTCCGAGAAGCTCTGCGACAACTCCTGCGAAACGCCCCGTTTATTGAGCTCCTCGCGCACGTTCTCCTTTGTCAGATTGGCCACCGGAATGTTGAACTTGTCGCTCATGTAGCCCCACAACGCCCGCAGCATCTCCTCGTAAAAGGCATGGCGGTTCTCCTCCTGCATGAATTTCGCCGCAGCACGGAACCGCTGTACGGCCACCTTGTTGGCTCGCTTGCCGCGCATGAGCACCGCATTCTGACGGTCGCGGATCCGTTTGCGCAGCGCGACGTATGCCGCCGCGAAGAGTCCCACGATCGCCGCCAGCAGCACGAAATAGAGCGTCCCGCCCATGAACGGCCGCCCCTGCAAATGCAGGTTTCCGCGTCCGAGTTTGATGAAACGGATGTCCTGCCCCAGCAGCTTCACATCCTCCTTCGAAAGACCCGTGACCACCTGCGCCGCTGCGCCGCCGCCCGCATCGGGCGCGACGTTGATCGGCAGACGCGCCGTCGAAAGCGTGATATACTGCTTCTTCGCGGGGTCGAAATAGGTGAACTCCACCGGTGCGATCTCGTACTCGCCTTCGGCGCGGGCGATGAACGGGTATTCGAACTGACGGTAGCCGGTCGTACCGGCCGCCGTGGGCTTCATCGACTCGGTCGTCTTGACGTTGTACTGCTCGAACGAACTGGGGAGCGTCAGTTTGGGCGCCTGTACGAACGACAGGTTGCCCGTACCCGAAATCTTGATCGTATAGGTCGCCGCCGAGTTGGCCGCCAGCTCCGTCGAAGGAACGTCGGAGGCCATCGTGAACTTGCCGACGGCACCGCTGAAACTTGCCGGAGCGCCCGCGGGCAGGTCGCGCACCGTCACCTTGACCGGTGCCGTGCGCAGCGAACGGCGCACGTCGTAGACCTCGTGGCCGCCGCCGAAGAAGGGATCGGGATTGGCGCTCTGCACCAACACCTGCGCCACGACGTTCAGCTCGGCGGGTTCGACGGTCAGTTCGCCCGACTGCTGCGGGTAGAGCAGATACTCCTTGATGACCTGCGTCTCGTAGACCTTGCCGTTGTAGCGTTCGCGCTGGGGCTGTGCGTCCTGCTCGATCTCCTGTGCCCAGAAGCCGTTGAACGACGGGAACTTGCTGCCGTTGTCGCCCCGCAGGTTGACGCGGTAGTAGAGTTTGAGCGTCGCACGGATCGGCTCGCCCTTGAAAGCGGTCGTGCGCGACAGAATCATGCGCAGCAGGATGTCGTCCTTCGAGACCTGCTGCACGTCGTCGGCCGACTGGCCGCCCTGCACCGCCTGCTGGCCGCCGCTGCTCTCCGGCGTCTCCTCCACCACCTCGATCGGCAGCGCCTTGGTCTTGTACTGGCTCTTGCCGACCCGCACGGAGGCCGCACCGATGGTGAAGTTGCCCTCCTGCTGCGGCAAAAGCACGTAGGTGATCGTGTAGTTGCTGCTGCGGGTCATCTGCCCGTTAACGATCTGAATCGAACTGCCCTGCGAAAAGGCCGGTCCTGCGATCACGTCGAACCCCTCGAACGACGGGGCCGTGAAGGAACCTTCGTCGGGAGAGGCGTTGAGCGAGAATTCGACGCGCACGGCTTCGCCTTTGGCCACCACCATCGGCGCCTTCACCTCGAAGGAGACCTTTTCGTCGGCCGACGCGACCGTTGCGCCGAATACCGTCAGCAAGGTCAGCATCCACGTATAAACGGTTCGTTTCATTCCGTAATATCGATTGACTGTTGTACTATCTTGGACGTAACGAAAAACAGGCCGTTTTATTGCCTGCGGCACAAAACACACCACAGCCGGCTCCGAAGAGCCGATTGTGGTGCGTATCAGACCTTTTCAGGCATCAGTGCTTGAAGTCGGCGAAGAAGTCGTTGCCCTTGTCGTCCACGATGACGAAGGCGGGGAAATCCTCGACGTAGATCTTGCGGACGGCCTCCATACCCAGCTCGGGGAAGTCGACCACCTCGACCGACTTGATCGAGTTCTTGGCCAGAATCGCCGCCGGCCCGCCGATCGACCCCAGATAGAACCCGCCGTGCTTCCGGCAGGCGTCGGTGACGGCTTGCGAGCGGTTGCCCTTGGCCACCATCACCATCGAACCGCCGTGCGACTGGAACAGGTCGACGTAGGGATCCATACGGCCGGCCGTCGTGGGGCCGAACGAACCCGAAGCCATCCCCTCGGGAGTCTTCGCGGGACCGGCGTAGTAGACCGGATGCTTCTTGAAATAGTCGGGCATCGGCTTGCCTTCGTCGAGCATCTGCTTGATGCGGGCGTGGGCGATGTCGCGTGCCACGATGAGCGTTCCGCGCAGGTTCAGGCGCGTCTTGATCGGATACTTCGTCAGAATCTCGCGCACCTTGTCCATCCCCTCGTCCAGATCGATGTCGACGGCCGGCGACATGGCGGGCGCCTGCTTCGGAAGGAACCGAGCGGGATTCTTCTCCAACTGCTCCAAGAAGATGCCTTCGGGGGTGATCTTCGCCTTGATGTTGCGGTCGGCCGAGCAGCTCACGCCGATGGCCACGGGGCACGAAGCCGCATGGCGCGGAGCGCGGATCACCCGCACGTCGTGCACGAGGTACTTGCCGCCGAACTGGGCGCCGACGCCGCTCTCGCGGCAGATTTTCAGCACCTTCTCCTCCCATTCCAGGTCGCGGAAGCAGCGGCCGCCCTCGTTGCCCGAAGTGGGCAGCTCGTCGAGGTAGCCGGCCGAGGCCTTCTTCACGGTCGAAAGGCACATTTCGGCCGACGTGCCGCCGATGCAGATCGCGAGGTGGTAGGGCGGGCAGGCCGACGTGCCGAGGTCGAAGATATGCTGTTTGATGAATTTCGTGAGCGACTCCTCGTTCAGCAGCGCCTTGGTCTGCTGGTAGAGGAAGGTCTTGTTGGCCGAGCCGCCGCCCTTGGTGATGAAGAGGAACTCGTACTCCATGCCGGGGCGGCCGCCGTAGATGTCGATCTGCGCCGGAAGATTCGTGCCCGAATTCTTCTCGTCGGTCATCGTGAAGGGAACCACCTGCGAATAGCGCAGGTTGCGCTCCTTGTAGGTTTCGTAGACGCCGCGCGCGATATGCTCGGCGTCGTCGGCGCCCGTATAGACATCCTCGCCCTTGTGGCCGATGCAGATCGCCGTACCCGTGTCCTGACAGGTGGGCAGCTCGCCTTCGGCTGCGACGCACTGGTTCAGCAGCATGGTGTAGGCCACGAAGCGGTCGTTGTCGGAGGCCTCGGAATCTTCGAGGATATTGCGCAGTTTCTGCAAGTGCGAAGCACGCAGGTAGAACGACACGTCGGAATAGGCGGCCTTCGACAACTCCTCCAACCCCTTGGGGTCGACTTTCAAAATCTTGCGGCCGTCGCACTCCACGACTTTCACGTAATCCTTGGTCAACAGACGGTACTCCGTGGTGTCCTCGCCCACGGGGAACGGCTCCTGATAGATGAATTCTGGCATAATTCGCGTTATTTTTTAGATCGTTAAATGTTGAATTCCTTTCCTCGTTTTCTCGCCTCGGCATAGCTCGAACTGCGTTCGGCTCTGCACTCGGCTTAACGAAAACGTTCCTTAACATTACAATCGCACCGGCATTCTTCCCGAAGGAAATCCGCTCTCCGCTTCCCGGCCGCGATGCACGGCACGACGGCGCAAAGCGCCCTCCGCCGGTCTGCAATTTACAGAGGCCAAAGATACGAAAAGTCG
>OODI01001375.1_pt1 | contig 10699 bp, 8 predicted proteins | sample 1671141 | NCBI WGS metagenome assembly OODI01 (sample SAMN06348126, study PRJEB24527) | human gut metagenome | biome: human gut; feature: ankylosing spondylitis patient; material: feces | host: Homo sapiens | place: China | collected 2015-10 | reverse complement strand
CCAGCGGCGGTGGTCGATGCCGTTGGTGACGTTCTTGAACTTCTCCGGCTCCATCGCGCACTGGTATTTAAAAACGTCGTTTCGCAGGATGTCCGAGTGCAGAGCGCTCACGCCGTTCACGGCCATGCCGCCCGCGATGCACAGGTTTGCCATGCGGACCTGACCGTCCCAGATGATGGCCAATTCACGCGTTTTGGCCTCGTCGTGGTAGTAGTTTTCGATTTTTTCCTGATAGCGGCGCGCGATCTCGGTGATGATCGTCCACACGCGCGGCAGAAGCGACTGCATCAACTCCTGCGGCCAGCGCTCGAGCGCCTCGGAAAGCACCGTGTGGTTCGTGTAAGCGACGGAGTGCGTCGTGATGTTCCACGCCGTGTCCCAGTCGAGGCCCGCATCATCCATCAGGATGCGCATGAGCTCGGGGATGACGAGCGCGGGGTGCGTGTCGTTGATCTGAATGACATTCTTTTCGTGGAAGTTCGCCGCCGTGCCGTAGACCTCGATGTGCTTGCGCACAATGGACTGCACGGTCGCGGAGACGAAGAAATACTGCTGCTTTAAGCGCAGGCTCTTCCCCTCGGGATGGTTGTCCTCGGGATAGAGCACCTTCGCGATGGTCTCGGCCATCGCATGCTGCTCCTGTGCGCGCAGATACTCGCCCTGCGAAAAGAGCGACATGTCGAGCGGCACGGGGGACTTCGCGTCCCAGAGGCGCAGCGTGTTGACATGCTTCGTGCCGTAGCCCGCGATCTCCATGTCGCAGGGGATAGCCAGCACCTCGGTCTCACCCTCGGGCACGACATGCAGCCGCCCGTCGTCCCAGAACTGGCGGACCGTGCCGCCGAAGCAGACGGTCTCGGTCTCCTGCGGCTTGGGCAGCAGCCACGCGCCGCCGAGGTCCTTCCAGTTGTCCGGCAGCTCGACCTGCTGGCCGTCGACGATGCGCTGACGGAAAATGCCGAGCTCATAGCAGATGGAGTAGCCCGCGGCGGGGATGTCGAGCGTCGTCATCGAGTCGAGATAGCACGCGGCCAAGCGGCCGAGGCCGCCGTTGCCGAGACCCGCGTCGGGCTCGCTTTCAAAGATGTCCGCTGCGCGGAAGCCCAGCTCGTCGAGCGCTTCGGTCAGAATTTCACCGACGCCTAAATTGAACGCGTTTTTCATCAGGCTGCGGCCCATCAGAAATTCCATCGACAGGTAGTGCACCTGACGGCGGTGTTCCTCGCGGGTCTCGCGCATGGTGTCCACGCTGCGCTCGGCCATCACGTCGCGCAGGACAAGGGCGCTCGCGCGCATCATCTGCGCGTCGCTCGCCTCCTCCACGGTGCTGCCGAAGCTGACCTTCAGCTTTTCGCACAGCGCGTCTTTCATTTTCTTCACAGAGTCAATGGTCATAGATCGTTTTCCTTTTCTTTATCGGCAGATGGATTCGTAAATGTGGCGGTATTCCTGCGCCGAGCGCGTCCAGCTGAAATCTGCGGTCATGCCGCGCTGCTGGAGCATCGCGTAGGCGCCCTTGTTGTCATGGTAAAGGTCAATGGCCTCGCAGATCACGTGGCACATGTCGCCAGCGTTGTAGTTGGCAAAGGTGAAGCCGTTGCCCTGTCCGTTCCAGGCTTCATACGCATGGACAGTGTCCTTTAATCCGCCGGTCTCGCGCACGATGGGCACCGCGCCGTAGCGCATCGCGATCATCTGCGAGAGCCCGCACGGCTCGCTCTTCGACGGCATCAGGAAGAGGTCTGCGCCCGCGTAGATCTGCATGGCGAGCTGCTCGGAATAGCCGAGGTAGACGGCCATGCGTCCGCCGTAGCGCTGCTTGGCGTACTCAAAAAACGTCTCGTACTTCGCGTCGCCCTTGCCGAGCACGACGAACTGTACGTCCTTGCCCATAAATGCGTCGAGCGTTTCGCACACAAGGTCGAGTCCCTTGTGGGAGACAAGGCGCGAGACCATCGCAAGGATCGGCGTATCGGGCCGTTCCTGCAGCCCCAGCACACGCTGGAGCGCTGCCTTGTCCTTCTTCTTTCCGGCAAGGTCATCGGACGAATACGCCGCTGCGAGGCTCTTGTCGCGCGACGGGTCATAGCGCTGCATGTCGATGCCGTTGAGCACGCCGTGGAGCTTGCGCGCGTTCATGCTCATCACGTTTTCCAGCCCGTGGGCAAAGTACGCGTACTTGAGCTCCTGCGCGTAGGTCGGGCTCACGGCGGTCACGGCGTCCGCCGTGACGATCGCGCCCTTTAAAAGGTTCACATCGCCGCCGAATTCGATCGTGCCGCCGTCGAACCAGCCATGGTCCAGGCCGAACAGGTCTTCGACCGTGCGGCTGCCGTAGCGGCCCTGATATTCGATATTATGCACCGTAATGACGGTTCGGATTCCCTTATAAAAGTCGTCGCGCACGGCTTCATCCCTGATGTAGATGGGCACAAGCGCGCTCTGCCAGTCGTTGCAGTGGACAACGTCGGGCTTTTGCGGCAGGGACTTGAGCAGTTCCGTCACCGCGCGGGAGAAAAAGCCAAAGCGCTCGCCGTCGTCATAGTAGCCGTAGAGCTCGCTGCGGCGGAAATACGTCTCATTGTCGACAAAGTACCACGTGACGCCGTCGCGCTCGAGCGAAAAGAGCCCGCAGTAGATGCTGCGCCACGCAAGGCGCACGAACGTCCACTTTTCAAAGTGGAGCTGCTCGCCCCACTTGTCCTTCACGCGCTCGTAAAGCGGCAGGATGACGCTCACGCGGTCTCCGTTTGCCGCGAGCGCCTGCGGAAGGCTGCCGGCCACGTCGGCAAGGCCGCCCGTCTTGCAAAAGGGGACCGCCTCGCTCGTCACATACAAAATGTTCATCTGCAAGCTCCTTTCTTCTGTTTGCTGCTTTTATACAATGCTGCCCTTGCTCACGGCGAGCGGGTAGCTCTCGTGTCCGATCAGCGTGCCGCCGCGGCGGATGTGGACGTCCTTGTCAGCGATGACGCAGCCGAGCGTCACGCCGTCCTCCACCACGGTATTCTTAAAGAGGATGCAGTTTTTGACTTGGCTCCCCTTGCCGACCTTGACGCCCGGGAAGAGGATGCTCCCCTCTACGCTGCCCTCGATCTGGCAGCCGTCGGCGATCAGCGAATTGACACAGTGCGAGTCTGGCGCGATGTACGACGCCGCCTCGTCATCCTCTTTAGCGAGGATGGGCCGCTCGGCACACAGGAGCTCGGAGCGGATGGCGGGGTCTAAGAGCTGCATGCTGCGCTCATAGTATTCCTGCACCGTGCGCAGCTGCGCGGCAAAGCCGTCCCACAGGAAAGCGCGCAGGTCGAGCTTGTCGCCCATGGCGCAGAGCACATCGCTGCGGAAGCTGTATTTGTCCTGCGCGGCGCACTCGTCCACAAGGGAGATAAGAAGGTCGCGGCTCAGAAGGTAGATCTCCAGGCTGCGGCAGCCGCTCGCCTTGTGCGGCGCGCAGCGCGTCTCGGTGATGCGGCCCGCTTCGTTGACGGTGAAATACGTGGCGTTTTCCACAAACTGGCCGCTCTCGGTGCAGACGCAGGTGATGTCCGCGCCGCTTTCGATGTGCGCGTCCAGCACCTTCTGCAGCGGCAGATTGATGATAAGGTCGCTGTCGGACAGGACGACGTACTTCTGCCGGATCTCGTGCAGGTACGACCGCACGCCCGAGAGCGCCTCCATCTTGCCGCGGAATTCCTCCACGCCGAACTTGCGCGCGTCGGCAAAGGGCGGCAGCAGCTTGAGACCGCCGTTCTTGCGCGCCATGTCCCACGTCTTGCCGCTGCCGATGTGGTCGAGCAGGCTTTGATAGTTGCCGTGCAGCACAACGCCGACGTCTGTGATGCCTGCGCCCGCCATGTTGGAGAGCATGAAGTCGACCACGCGGTAGCGCCCGCCGAACGGCACAGAGCCGGGCATGCGCGCTTCGGTCAGCTCGCGAAGGCCGGGAGCCTTTTCATAGGCAAAGATGATGCCGTGCAGTCCGTTCATCGTACCGTCTCCTTTCCGTCCACGCTGCGCATGCGGTTGGCAGGCAGCACATAGTCATCCGCGACCGCCGCGCCGGGGCCGAGCACCGTGATGCCCCACTGCTCCGGCGGCACCGCCTCGGGCGGCGCGCCGACAAAGGCGTGCTCGCCGACGACGCCGTTCTCGCCGATGATGGCGTAGGAGACGCGCGCGTCCTTTTTGACGACCGCGCCGGGCATCAGGATGGAGTACTGGACACTTGCGCCCTCCTCCACCGTGCAGCGCTCAGAGAGGACGGAGTTCTCCGTCTCCCCCTCGACCGTGCAGCCGCGCGCGACGACGCTGTGCTCCACGTGCGCGTTGACGCCTAAGTACGCCGGCGGCGCGGAGACGGAGCGGCCATAGATCGGCCAGTCCTTTTCGAGAAGATCGAGCCCGCTGCCGGTCGCGAGCATATCCATGTTCGCATCCCAAAGAGAGTCTAGCGTGCCGACATCCTTCCAGTAGCCGGAGAAGCGGTACGCCGCCATCTTTTCCCCATTTTTGAGCATCTTGGGGATGATGTTTTTACCGAAGTCGTTGCTGCTCGCCTCGTCGCTCTCGTCCTCGATGAGGTACTCACGCAGCTTTTTCCACGTGAAGACGTAAATGCCCATCGACGCGAGGTTGCTCTTGGGATGCGCGGGCTTTTCCTCGAATTCCGTGATCGTGTCGTTTTCGTCCACGTTCATGATGCCAAAGCGCGGCGCATCCTCCCAGGGCACCTCCATAACGGAGATGGTGCAATCCGCGCCCGCTTTTTTGTGGTGGGCGAGCATCTTGGCGTAATTCATCTTGTAGATGTGGTCGCCCGAGAGGATGAGCACATACTCGGGGTCGTACATGTCGACAAAGCCGATGTTCTGGAAGATGGCGTTGGCCGTGCCCTTATACCACGACGCACCGCCCGCGCTCTGATACGGCGGCAGGATGTGCACGCCGCCGTCCGCGCGGTCGAGATCCCACGGCTGGCCCGAGCCGATGTAGCGGTTGAGCTCCAGCGGGCGGTACTGCGTCAGAACGCCGACGGTGTCGATGCCAGCGTTGGCGCAGTTTGAGAGCGGAAAGTCAATGATGCGGAACTTGCCGCCAAACGGCACGGCGGGCTTCGCCATATTCTCCGTGAGCACGTAGAGACGGCTGCCCTGGCCGCCGGCAAGCAGCATGGCGATACATTCTTTCTTCACGCTTGTTCTCTCCTCCTTGTTTCGTTGCCGTCCGGTCACACCTCGGGCGGCTCGTTGGTTTTCTCCTCTTCCTGCCATTCGCCCTCGCCCGCGAAGAACACCGCGCCGAGCGGCGGGATGGTCACGCACAGCGAGCAGGGCTTGCCGTGCGAGGGGATGGACTCGGTCAAAAGCTCTCCTTCGTTGCGCCAGTCGCCCGTGCCGCCGTATGCGGGAAGGTCGGTGGTAAACACCTCGCGGTACGTCTTTTTCGGCGGGACGCCGAAGCGGTAGTCCGCGCGTCCGACGGGCGAGAAGTTGACCGCCGCGATGAGCTCGCGCCCTTTCCGGTCGCGCCGGACGAAGACGACGACGTTGTTGTGGTTGTCGTCGGCGACGAGCCACTCAAAGCCCTCCCACGAAAAGTCAATGTCCCAAAGCGGGCTCTGCGACAGGTAAAAGCGGTTGATGTCCTTGAAAAAACGCTGGGTCTGCTGATTTTCTTTATTTTCGAGCAAATACCAGTCGAGCTGAGAGGCAAAATCCCACTCGTGCCACTGGCCCAGCTCCGCGCCCATGAACGTGAGCTTCTTGCCCGGATGGGCGAGCAGGTACGCCGTAAACGCGCGCACCCCCGCCAGCTGCTGCCAGTCGTCGCCCGGCATCTTGCCGCGAAGCGAGCCCTTCATGTGCACGACCTCGTCATGCGAGATCGGCAGGACGAAATTCTCCGAAAAGGCGTACATCAGCGAGAACGTGATGTCCTTGTGGTGGAACTGGCGGAACCAGGGGTCAAGCTTCAAATAGTGGCACATGTCATTCATCCAGCCCATGTTCCACTTGAGGTTGAAGCCGAGGCCGCCATCCTTGGCGGGCCGTGTGACGAGCGGCCACGCGGTCGACTCCTCGGCGACCATCAGCGCGTTCGGGTCGACGGAAAACGCAGTCTCGTTGAGCGCGCGCAGGAAGTCGATGGCCTCTAAATTCTCGTGCCCGCCGTTGATGTTTGGCGTCCAACGGCCATTTTCGCGGCCATAGTCGAGGTACAGCATCGACGCGACCGCGTCCACGCGCAGGCCGTCCACATGGAACTCGCGCAGCCAGAACGCAGCAGAGGAAAGGAGAAAGCTCTTCACCTCGCCGCGGCCATAGTCGAACACACGCGTTCCCCAGCCCTCGTGCTCGCGCTTATTGGGGTCGGCGTATTCGTAGCAGGGCGTGCCGTCAAAGTCGATGAGGCCATGCGCGTCCTTGCAGAAGTGCGACGGCACCCAGTCTAAAATGACGGAAATGCCCTTTTGGTGCAGATGGTCGACAAAGTACATAAAGTCCCTGGGCGTGCCGTAGCGCGACGTTGCGGCAAAATAGCCGGTGCACTGATAGCCCCAGGAATCGTCAAGCGGATACTCGGTGACGGGCATGAGCTCGACGCAGTTGTAGCCAAGGTCCAGAACGTGATCCGCCAGCTCGCGTGCGAGCGTGCGGTAGTCGTAAAAATCGCCGTTTTCGTGCCGCCGCCATGAGCCGAGATGGACCTCGTAAATGTTGAGCGGCGAGCGGTCGAGGGGTGCCTTTGCGCGGCTCGCGCGCCATTCGTCATCCCCCCAGCGGTAGCCGCCGAGGTCATAGAGCTTGCTGGCCGTACCGGGGCGGGTCTCGGCGTGGAAGGCGTAGGGGTCGGCCTTGAGGACCGTTTCGCCCGATTGTGCCGTCACGGCGAACTTGTAGGTATCGTAGCGCTTGAGGGACGGCACAAAACACTCCCAGAAGCCGTCCGCGTTCTTTTTCATCGGGTGGGCGTAGCCGTTCCAGCCGCAGAAATCGCCCACAACGGACACATACGCGGCGTTCGGCGCCCAGGTGCGGAAGACGTAGCCGTCTTTCCCCGACCGCCGCGTGCGGTGCGCGCCGAGATAGCGGTATGCCTCGCTGTTCGTGCCGCCGTAAAAGGCTGCGGCGTCAAATCGTCTGCCAGTTTGTTTCATGCCTCTTGTCCTTTCTCCTCATAGAGCGTATGAGAGCGGCGCAGCACCTTATTCCTCATCCGGTGCGCGCTGCACTGCCGCGCCGCCGAGGCCGAAATCGTCCTCCACGCTCGCCGTGTCGCGGCGGAGCATATTTTCCATCACGCGGATATCGCTGTCGATGTCCATCGCCTCGTTGCGGTACAAATCGTCGAGCTGCTTGTCAAAGCCCTTGATGAGGGCATCCATCGTCTCTTCGATGCGCTCCTGCGCGCGGGAGAGATTCTCGCCCTCGATGCCCGCCTCTTCAAACTTGGCGTAGCTGTCAAGCAGCTTGAGCGTCGTGGGCAGGTAGTAATTGAGGAACGTCGCGGCCTGCTGCTGCTTTTCGGGATGCTCCTCGACCTCGCGGAAAATTTTGCCCGCAACGGTCTCGAGATGGTCGATCTTCTCGCTCAGCACGGGGTCGGCGATGCGGTCGTTCGCCGAGCGGATGGCGCGCAGTGCGCCCGCATAGCCCTCGTTGGCCTCCTTGGGCGTGACGTTTTCCTTTTTCGCGGTCGCATTCGCGTAGTCGGCAAAGGCGTCGGCGCTGCGGAAGAAGATGCCGCGGCCGCTGTCTAAGTACGCGCCCGTGCCGAGCAGGCCCTTTTCGACCATGTAGTCAAGGTCACTCTCGATCTTTTTGCGGCTCTTGCCCGTTACGGTGCAGAGCTCCTCCACGCTGATGTAGCCGCGCTCGCCCATCACGGCGAGATAGCGCGCGATGCGTGCACTGCGGCGCTTCATGCGCTGACCGGCAGCAAACATCGCGATACCGCCGGCGAGGAAGCCGCACTTGGACAGCATGTACTCGGCCATGTAGGAATACCAGCCGTAGCCGATGATCTCGCCGATGTTCGAGACCAGCCCGCTGCCGGCAGCCAAGGCGATAATGCCGCCGATGATCATCAGCGTGCGCGCGGTCTTGTTGGAAGTCTTCGGCGCGCGGTTCATCTGCTTCGCCGTCTTCACCACGGACTTTTCCACCTTGCTGCGCGAGGAAACGTTTGCATTCGGGCTTGTGGACGTGCGCATGCCACTGCGCGGCGAACTCACCTTTTTCGGCTTGTCCGAGAGCTTGGAGATGAGCGCGATGAGGCCGATGGGCCACAGGCCGAAGGCAAACAGCGCCGCGATCAAAATCCAGCCGCCGACGTCGACATCGTTCTTTTTCTTCGTTTTTTCGCCGCTCTCGTCAAAGCGGAACGAACCGGTCTCGGGATCGTATTCAAAATCCTTGCTCATTTACCTGTTCTCCTTTTTCTTGCCCGCTCTCGCGGCGCGCTCGCGCTCAAAGTCGACGATCTTCGTCTTTTTACCTGTCTTTTCGTCCAGCACATAGAGCGTATTGAGCTGGGATTTTAGGTTTGCCTTCACCGAGTCGATGTAGTCGCGGCGCAGCTGCGCCTGCTCCTCCTTCTCCTCGTCGGTCAAGCCTTCAGCTTTGGCCTTGTGCGCCAGCGCGTTGATGCGCGCGATCTTTTCATCCATCGTCATTGTTTGATTCTCCTTACAGGTATCGGTGCAGAAGCAGCGCCGTTCTTCCTTTTTTACTCAGGCCGCCGACCTCGGCGACCTCGAACTTGCCGAGGCCGCGGGCGGAGATCACATCCCCCTGCGCGACGGGGGCGTCGCTCTTGAGCGTTTCGCGGTAGTTGAGCTGCACGCGGCCCGAGGAAATGAGCTCCTGCGCCTTGCCGCGGCTCATCGAAAAGCCGCTCGCCGCCACGGCGTCGAGCCGCAGTGTCGAGACCGTGTCGCGAATCTCCTTGACCTTGAGCTCGGGGACGCTCAAGTCTGAAAGCTCGATCTCGCTGACCGAGAGCTTCACGCGCCCCGCGCTCGTCACGTTTTGCAGCAGATACGGCGCGATATCGCGCGAGACGATCAAATCGCACGAGCCCTCCGACACCAGAATGTCGCCGAGCTTTTCGCGCGTGACGCCCTGCGCCATCAGCGAGCCGAGAAAGTCGCGGTGCGTCAGCGTATCTTCCTTGCGATACGTGCAGCGGAGCGCCGTCATGTACTCGCTCTCGTCGGCCTCCTCCTGCCAGTCGGGCAGAAAGAGGAGCATTCTCCGCTCCGCGCGCTCAAATCCACCGCAGAAGGCGCAGCCGTCATGAATGGCGGCGGCGTGCAGTAGGTCCTGCGCGCTGCGCTGCTCAGCGGGGCTCAAAAAGTCCGTCGCCGACGGGATATTGCGGTTTCTGCTCTGCTCACACTTGTCCAGAATGTGCGCCAGCAGCACGCGCTCATCGCCATTGCGCGCGGCGCGATCCAAAAGCTGCCGTCTGTCCATCATGCTTTCCCATTCTGCGTGCGCCAGAGGGACGCATACTCGCCGTTTTGCGCGAGCAGCGCCTCGTGGCTGCCCTGCTCGGCGATGCGGCCATTCTCGACGACGAGGATGCGGTCCGCCGAGCGGATGGTCGAGAGGCGGTGCGCGATCACAAGCGTCGTGCGCCCACGCGCGAGCTCGTCAAAGGCGTGCTGAATTTTGACCTCCGTCACGCTGTCGAGCGCGCTCGTTGCCTCGTCCAGAATGAGGATGGGCGGGTTTTTGAGGAAGATGCGCGCGATGGACACGCGCTGCTTCTGACCGCCGGAGAGCATCGTGCCGCGCTCGCCGACATAGGTGTCGAAGCCGTGCGGCATGGCCATGATATCATCGTAAATCTCCGCGCGCTTCGCCGCTTCGACGATCTCCTCGTCCGTCGCGTCGGGGCGGCCATAGCGGATATTCTCGCGCACCGTGTCGGCAAAGAGGAACACATCCTGCTGCACGATGCCGATGGCGCGGTGAAGAGACGACTGCGTAAGAGAGCGCACATCTTCCCCGTCGATGCGGATCGCGCCCCCGCTCACCTCGTAAAAGCGCGGGATGAGCTGGCAGAGCGTCGACTTGCCTCCGCCGGAGGGGCCGACGATAGCGAGCATCTCGCCAGGCCTTATATGCACGCTCACGTCGTGGAGCACGCCTTCATTCTCCTCGCCCTCGTAAGAAAAGCTCACATGTTCGACGTCGATCTCGCCGCGGCAGTGTTCGAGCTCCTTCGCGTCCGGTGCGTCCTTGAGCGCGGGCTCGACGCGCATGAGCGCCGTGAAGCGCTCAAGACCTGCAAAGCCACGAGCAAAAATCTCAGAGAAATTCGCGAGCTTTCGCACGGGGTTGATGAACGTTGCGATGTAAAGGGAAAACGTGATGAGGTCAATGTAGTTCATCTCGCCGCGCATGATGAGATAGCCGCCCACCGTGATGACGGCGGCGGAGAGCAGCGTCATAAAAAACTCCATCGTCGCGTTGAACACACCCATCTCGTGGTGGAATTTGCGCTTGGAGACCTTGAATTCCTCGTTCGCCGCGTTGAATTTGTCGATCTCCTCTTCCTCGTTGGCAAAGGCGCGCGCCGTGCGGATGCCGGAGAGCGACGACTCGATGCCGACATTGATGGCGGCAGTCTTCTGCTTCTAGATCGGAAGAGCGTCGTGTAGGGAAAGAGTGTAGATCTCGGTGGTCGC
>OODI01001374.1_pt1 | contig 10699 bp, 8 predicted proteins | sample 1671141 | NCBI WGS metagenome assembly OODI01 (sample SAMN06348126, study PRJEB24527) | human gut metagenome | biome: human gut; feature: ankylosing spondylitis patient; material: feces | host: Homo sapiens | place: China | collected 2015-10 | reverse complement strand
TGCTTTGCTGAAATGAAGTGAATTTTTTTCATGTAAATTGACAAAATCCGTGGTTATCCTTATAATATATAGAGTGTTTCTCGGGTATGGACGATGGTGTTTATGCGACCGCAAGATGCCATCGTTTTATTATTCGCTTTTTCTGTCCGTGTGCCAAGGACAGACGTCCGCTATGTGTGAGGCTGGCGGACTGCGGGAAAGTGTGGCTCGGCCTGAGAGCAAAAACAGTAATTCATTGATAGGATTGGAGTGGCATCAAACGATGGCAAAGTACATCATCAAGCGTGTCGCAATGGGTATCTTCAGTATCTTCATTGTGGCCACGGTTACCTTTTTTGTCATGAACCTGGTCCCCGGTGGCCCGTTCGTGGCAGAAAAGTCCATCAGTGCCGCTGCTCAGCAGGCTCTGGCCGAAAAGTATGGCCTTGATAAGCCGCTGAGTGTGCAGTACGTCAACTACATGGAGAGCCTTCTGCACGGCGATCTGGGTCTGAGCCTGCGTCAGCGCGGACGTACCGTGAACCAGATCATCGCCAGCAAGCTGCCGGTGTCCTGCCGTCTGGCAGGCATTGCAGTGGTTGTGGCTCTGTGCGTGGGCATCCCGCTGGGCTGCATTTCCGCTTACAACCGCGGTAAGTGGCTGGATAACGTTATTATCGTGTTTGCAACCTGTGGCATCGCGATCCCCAGCTTTATTTCCAGCGTGCTGCTATTGTACCAGTTTGGTATGAAAATGAAGGTGCTGCCCACCGTTGGTCTGAACAGCGCAGCCGCCTATATCATGCCGGTCACTGCACTGGCCATCTATCCCTCGGCTTATATCACCCGTCTGATGCGCTCCAGCCTGCTGGACGTTATGGGTCAGGACTATATGCGCACTGCCCGCGCAAAGGGCGTGTCCCAGTTCATGATCCTGTTCAAGCACGCACTGCGCAACGCCATCCTGCCTGTCATCACCTACGTCGGCCCCATGCTGGCCAGCCTGATGACCGGTTCTTTCGTGGTGGAAAAAATCTTCTCCGTGCCCGGTCTGGGCCGCGACTTCGTGTCTGCCATCACCAACCGTGACTACACCATGATCATGGGCACCACCATCCTGCTGTCCAGCATGGTCATCATTGCAAACGTGATCGTGGATATCCTTTATAAGATCATCGACCCGCGCATCAAGCTGCAGTAAGAGAAAGGAGCGATTTTCATGGAAAACATTAAAAAGAATCCGCTCAGCCTGCAGCTCAACGCGGAGGATTTTCTGCCCGCCAGCAATGAGGAAAAGCAGAGTCTGGTGGTCATGCGCGAAAGCGTCAACTTCTGGAAGGACGGTATCCGCCGCCTGAAGAAGAACAAGATCGCCATGGTCAGCTTTGTGTTCATCATTGCCATTGCCATCTTTGCCTACCTGCTGCCCGCCGTCTGGCCTTACAGCTACTCCGAGCAGATGAAGGGCAGCAACAACCTGAAGCCTTTCGAGTACTCTGCTTCCGAGCAGGCGCGTATCGACGCAGGCGAAAAGGTGTTCCCGCACATTCTGGGCACCGACCGCATGGGACGTGACTTCGCTGTGCGTATCATGATGGGCACCCGCGTCAGCCTGTCTGTCGGTCTGATCGCTTCTGTGCTGGTGCTGATCATCGGCGCTACCTATGGTGCGGTTGCGGCCTTTGCCGGCGGCTGGGTGGACAATATCATGATGCGTATTACAGATATCCTGTACACCATCCCCGATATTCTGCTGATCATCCTGCTGGGCATGGCTCTGAAAGATCCGCTGGATGCACTGGCTACCAAGCCCGGCTTCAAGTGGATGCAGACCCTTGGCCCCAACATGATCTCCATCTTCATCATCTTTGCTCTGCTGTACTGGGTCGGCATGGCGCGTATCGTCCGCAGCCAGATCCTGATCCTGAAGGAGAGCGAGTACGTTACCGCTGCCCGCGCACTGGGCGCTTCCAGCGGACGTATCATCAAAAAGCATCTGCTCACCAACTGCATCGGTACTCTGATCGTTACCACCACCCTGCAGATCCCGGCTTCCATCTTCACCGAGAGCTACCTGAGCTTCATCGGTCTGGGTGTTGCAGCCCCGCTGCCTTCTCTGGGTTCTCTGGCTACCGATGCCGTCAAGGGCATGAACACCTACCCCCATCTGCTGATCGCCCCCGCACTGATGATCAGCGTGATGATCCTTGTGTTCAACCTGTTCGGCGATGGCCTGCGCGATGCCTTTGACCCGAAGCTGAAGAATTGATGAGGTGAACAGAAATGAGCGAGAAAATTCTTGATATCAAAGATGAACGCCTTTCTTTCTTCACCCCTGCGGGCGAAGTAAAGGCACTGAACGGCGTTTCCTTTACCATGAATCAGGGCGATGTTCTGGGCGTTGTGGGCGAGTCCGGCTCCGGTAAGTCGGTCACCGCCTACTCCGTTATGGGCCTGACCGCTTACCCCGGCAAGCTGGTGGGCGGCAAGGTGTGGTTCAACGGCCACGAGATCGAGAACATGAAGGAGAAGGACTTCCGCAAAATCCGCGGCAACGAGGTCTCCATCATCTTCCAGGACCCCATGACCAGCCTGAACCCGGTGTACACCATCGGCAACCAGATCGTGGAGGTCATCCGCCTGCACACCGATAAGAACAAGGCCGATGCATGGGCACGCGCCAAGGAGCTGCTGGAGCTGGTTGGCATCAATGAGCCTGAGAAGCGTCTGAAGCAGTACCCCCACGAGCTGTCCGGCGGTATGCGCCAGCGCGTGATGATCGCAATTGCACTGGCCTGTGAGCCTAAGCTGCTGATCGCCGACGAGCCCACCACCGCACTGGACGTGACCATTCAGGCACAGATCCTTGAACTGATGCAGGATCTGCGCAAGAAGCTGGGCATGAGCATCATCATGATCACCCACGATCTGGGCGTTGTGGCTTCCATGTGCGAGAAGATCGCCGTGATGTACGCCGGCCACATTGTGGAGTACGGCACCACCGACGAGATCTTCTACCAGCCGGGTCATGAGTACACCAAGGGTCTGATCAACTCCATCCCCAAGCTGAACACCGCAGAGCACGAGCGCCTTGTGCCCATCGAGGGCACCCCTGTGGACCTGCTGAATCCGCCGGCCGGCTGCCCCTTTGCGCCCCGCTGCAAGAACTGCATGAAGATCTGTCTGAGCAAGATGCCCCCGCGCACCGAGCTCAGCGATACCCACTATACCTACTGCTGGCTGCAGCAGAAGGCTGCATTTGAGAAAGGGGAAAAGGCAGAATGAGTGAACACAAGACGCTGGTCGAAGTCCAGCACCTGCAGCAGTATTTCCCCGCCGGCGGTGTGGGCAAGAACCGCAAGTACGTTCAGGCTGTGGATGACGTAAGCTTTGCCATCCGCAAGGGCGAGACCCTTGGTCTGGTAGGCGAGTCCGGCTGTGGCAAGACCACTACCGGCCGTACCCTGCTGCGCCTGTACGAGCCCACCGGCGGCAAGATCTACTATGACGGCAACCTGCTGTTCGATAAGGACAACAAGATCGCAGTGGATATGCTGCCCTACCGCCGCCGTATGCAGATCGTTTTTCAGGATCCCTACGCAAGTCTGGATCCCCGCATGACCATTGGCGACATCGTGGGTGAGGGCATTGATATCCATCATCTGGCCGAGAACGAAAAGGACCGCCACGATAAGATCATCGCTCTGCTGGAGCGCGTTGGCCTGAACAGCGAGCACGCAAACCGCTACTGCCACGAGTTCTCCGGCGGTCAGCGTCAGCGCGTGGGCATTGCCCGTGCACTGGCTGTGAACCCCGAGTTCATCGTTTGTGACGAGCCTGTTTCCGCACTGGACGTTTCCATTCAGGCACAGGTCGTCAATATGTTCGAGGATCTGCAGCAGGAGATGGGTCTGACCTACCTGTTCATCGCCCATGACCTGAGCGTTGTCAAGCACATCTCCAACCGCATCGGCGTCATGTATCTGGGCAAGATGGTGGAGCTGGCCGACAGCTACGAGCTGATCACCCACAGCATCCACCCCTACACCCGCAGCCTGATTTCCGCAATTCCGGTGGCAGACCCCATTACGGCCCGCCAGTCCAAGCGTATCGTGCTACAGGGCGATGTGCCCAGCCCCCTGAACCCGCCGTCCGGCTGCCGTTTCCGCACCCGTTGCCCCTATGCAGACGAGCAGTGCGCAAACGAGGTGCCCGAGTTCAAGGAGGTCTCCACCGGCCACTGGGCAGCCTGCCATCACCTTGACCGCGTGAAGTGAGAACACTTCACGCCGGTAAAAAGTGAAAGCAATTCAACTTAGTGCTGAAATGTTGTCACAAAATGGTTACAGTCCAAGTTTTGGGCTTGTAACCGGTATGAGAACGCATTATAATCATTCGTGTTCCTCCGGTGTACATTTGCACCGGATCGAATATAGAGGCGGCTGGGGGAACCTGGCACACTCAAATTTGATATAAGGGAAGGATATTATTATGAAACGCATTTCTCGTCGTAATTTCCTCAAGGTTGCAGGCGTGGGTGCCGCTGCTCTGGGTCTGGCAGCCTGTGGCGGCAGCAAGTCCGGTTCTACCGCAACCTCCGGTTCTGCTTCTTCCGCTGCTGGTTCTTCTACCGGCAGTGTCAACACCGCTGGCTTCACCGTCCAGTACGGCCCCAACCCCGAGACTCTGGATCCCTCTTTGAACAGCGCTGTTGATGGCGCCAACACCATCATCACCATCTTCGAGCCCCTGCTGATCATCAACGAGAACAACGAAGTTATTGGTGGCCAGGCTGAGAGCTGGGAAGCAAGCGAGGACGGCCTGACCTGGACCTTCACCATGCGTGACGGCCTGAAGTGGAGCGATGGCACCGACCTGACCGCTAAGGACTTCGAGTACACCTTCAAGCGTATGGTCAACCCCGACACCGCAGCTCCCTACGCAGAGACCTGCCTGGGCATGATCGATGGTTTTGACGCAGCTGCCGGCTTCCCCGATGCAGACGGCAACCCCACTGCAGAGCCCAACCCCGATGCGCTGAACGTCAAGGCAAGCGACGACGGCAAGACCCTGACCATCGTGCTGTCCTACCCCTGCTCCTACTTCGACAAGATGGCTGCATTCGCATCCATGAGCCCTGTGCAGCAGGCTACCGTTGAGGCCAACGGCGATGCATGGTGCACCTCCGCTGAGACCTTCGTCTCCAACGGCCCCTACATGATCACCGAGTGGACCCCCTCCGAGCGTATCGTTCTGTCCAAGAACCCCAACTACGTTGGCGGCTGGGATAGCTCTAAGATCGTTTCCGACAGCATCACCCTGCTGCTGCTGGAGGACTCTTCCGCTTGCTTCGCTGCTTATAACAGCGGCGAGGCTGTCCTGATCAAGGACGTGCCCACCGACGAGATCCCCAGCCTGACCAAGGCAGAGGATGGCGGCGACTTCTATGTTGACCCCATTCTGGGCACCTATTACGTCAGCATGAACCTGCAGCGCGATGCCTTCAAGGATGCCAAGGTCCGCAAGGCTCTGGCTCTGGCTATCGACCGCGACTACGTTGCCAACACCATCATGCAGGGCACCTACTCTGCTGCTTCCAACCTGGTCGGCCCTAGCATCGTGGACGCGCAGGGCTACTTCTACGACAACGCAAACGGCGGTTCTCCCTACATTGCAGCTGACTACGAGGCAAATATGGCCGAGGCTAAGAAGCTGCTGGAAGAGGCTGGCTATCCCAATGGCGAGGGCTACCCCACCATCGAGTACAGCACCAACGATTCCGGCTACCATGTGCCTCTGGCAGAGTACCTGCAGCAGACTTGGGGCGATCTGGGCATCACTTTGACCATCAGCAAGATGGAGTGGTCTGCCTTCACCGCTGCTCGCCGTGCCGGCGAGTACGATGTTGCCCGTAACGGCTGGGTCATGGACTACAACGATCCTTCCAACATGATCGAGCTGTTCTGCTCCGGCAACGGCAACAACGATGGTAAGTACTCCAACCCTGACTTCGATGCTGCTATGGAGGCTTCCAAGGTTGCAGATGTCGCCGAGCACTTTGCACAGCTGCACAAGGCTGAGGACATCCTGATGGAGGATATGGGCTGCATCCCCGTTGCTTACTACAACGAATTCTGGCTGCAGAGCTCTTCTCTGAAGGGCGTCTGGCACAGCCCCTACGGCTACTGGTACTTCCAGTACGGCTACATCGAGGAGTGATTTCCTCCCTGTGCTGTGCAGCGTAAGCTGAACCGTATACTATAAGCACCAAGCACCCCGCTGACCGGAAACGGTTGGCGGGGTGCTTTTTTGCTGTTATTTTGTAAAAAAAGACGAGTGCTCGGTTTTGTCGAGCACTCGTCTTTTATATGTAAACCAGATTGAAAAGGTACCATGTGCTTACACCGCAGCCATGGCGGCCAGAACGCTCTGCCAGCTCTTGCTGCGTGCGGCAGGCACCGGCGCGGGGCGGGTGCGCCGTGCAGCAGGGGCACTATGACCGGTCGCAGAGGATACCGTCAGGGCAGGGGAAGGGCAGAAGAACACAGCAGTGTCCTTTGCCAGCCACTGCGCAGCCAGAGCAGCAGCCTGCGGGTCAGACTGCAACGCGCGGCGCTCGTTCCCGGCCAGAAAATCAGCCAGCCAGTACAAAATTGCGCCCAGCGGCAGGCAGGGGGAAGCGTCCTGATTCCAGTAGCTCCAGCGTGCACCGCAGCCAAGGTGACTTTCCACTGTGATCTGTGCGCCGGTGCGGGCATTCTGCGGGATGGCACCGATATAATTTGTACCGGCACGCTGCCCCAGCTCCTCTATAAGGCGCTGGGTGCGGGCGGCATCCAGCCGATCCTCCCGGCAGTAGGCGCGGAAGTCGGTCTGGCTCAGCAGGCTGTCGGCACTGGACGGAAAACGCCCGGTCAGCTGCCCATCCGCATTGTGGCACAGCTGCCAGCCCTTGCGGAACAGCTGGAAATTCAGGCAGCGCCGCCCCATGGTGGAGTAGCACACAAGGGCGCTTTGCTCCCCGGGCAGCTGTTTTACTTCAAGATAGGCATCGTTGCCGCAGGTATCCTGCAAACGGACGGTAAGCAGCAACTGTGCACCGACGTGCTGGGTGGACATGGCGTTGTGCATGGCGTCAAAATAACGGGAAGCGTCCATGATTGATCTCCTTCCTAAAAAGCAAACAGCGAAACGTTGTAAAAGTGCCAGCCGGGTGATCGGGCCGACAGGCTGTATAAAACTTCTCTGAACGTAGTATAGCATACTTTTGAGGAAAAAACAACTGCAAGTTTCTTCGAAACGACAAAATTTTGCAAAAACTTATGGCGTAGAGCAAACGGAAGTTCAAAGCATGGTTGTGCTTTATGATAAGCGGTTGTGAAAAATGACCCCTGCGGGAGATGCCGACTAAGGCAGGAGTTGCTCCCACAGGGGTCATTTTATATTTCTTCAATCGCCAAGCTCCCGGATCTCGTTCTGGATCAGCCGTCCGGCTGCGCGGGCAAGCTGATCCATGCCGCGGATGCGCGCCATATTTTTGCCGTAGATCTGCGCGGCGGCACCGGCGCTGCTGTCCTCGCCCATAAAAACGGCAGACACCCGCACCCCCTGCCGCTGCAAGGTGCGCACCTGCGCGGCGGTATCGGCCACACCGGCGGCGTCCTCGTAGGCGCAGCCCAGCGGGTTCTCTGCTGTGGGCGGGATGCGGCGGCTGTCGTTGGGGCTGGCATCGGTCAGCAGGATCATCAGGTGGCGCGGGGCGGGGCCGGGGGCGTACCGGATCAGGTCGCCCGCCGCCCGCAGCGCCAGACCGTCCCGGTTCCAGCCCGAGGCAAAATAGCGGAAAATGTTCTGCCGGTTTTTGTCCGCAAAACTTTTCAGCACCCGCAGCACCGTATAGCCCCGCAGACTGCTGAAGGCGCTTACCCGCACCGGAATGCCGCAGTTGGCCAGACTTTCGGCCAGAATAACACCCTGCGCCGCGATCACCTCCTGACAGTGCAGGCGGGAAGCGGAGGCATCCAGCAGCAGATCCACTGTAAAGGCGGGGCAGTTCTCCTCCTCCGGGCACAAAAACACCCGGTCATCGTTCAGGTAAGGGGCACGCCACACCCGCCCGGCGCACAGATCACCGCTGCGCGCCACCCGCTGGTCGGGCTGCTGATGCACCAGAATGCAGTTGCGGATCTGCTCGGTAAGGCGCAGCACCACGCTGCGGTGCAGCTCCTGATTTTTGGCATAGTAGGCGCGGTTGCGTTCGGCCTGTAATTCGGCCTGCTGCGCCAGCTGCCGTGCCTCCGGGGTGGGTGCCTGCGCCGGGCTGGGTACACCGGCGCTGAACCACAGATGACAGCCCAGATGCACTCCGGTGCACAGCTCCTGCTCGGCCTTGCGCAGCTGCTCCGGCGGGTAGAAACAGCGCCCAAAGCAGCTTTCAATGTAGGCGCGATCCTGCGCGGCGCGCTGCCTCAGGGTAATGTTTGCCCGGCGCTTGTCCACCGCCAGCCCGCTGCCTGCGGCATCCACCGCGCCGGAATGCTCCACCGTCACCCGGTCGGTCTTGATCATCTGGGTGGGCATGGCTTTGGTAGCCAGCTTTGCCCAAAAGCCCTGTAGCCGCAGGTGCAGCGCGGGCTTCTGATGTACCTCGCCGTCAAATAGGGCAAATTTTGCAAACAATGCCAGCAGGTCATTTTTGAGCTGTGCCGGTTCCGGTGCGCTCTCCGGCTCCAGCGCTGCGGCAAGGCTGCTCTCGTAAGGAGTCATGACCGGAGCAGTGCGTCCCAGCACCTTGCGCCAGCGTGCAGCCTGCATGGTGTACACCAGCTGGTTTTTCGCCATCCACTCCTGCCGCGAAAGCTTGTACTGAATGGCAAAAAAGTAGTCCGCGTGGGCAAACCGCAGCGCTTCCAGCACCGGGCGGCGGGGCAGCTCCAGCCGGTAGGCTGCGTTTTCCAGATACAGCCACGCCATATCGTCCAGCATGGGCTGGCGCGTGTCGCCCTCCCATGCGGAAAAAATGTCCCGGATCAGCGCGTCACCGTAGTATTTATGAACCAGCCCTACGATGCAGTTCATGTAAAAATCAATGGTGCCGTCCGTGTTGCGGGCCAGAAACAGCGGCTCAAAGCCGTAGGCTCCGGCAGCGGCCCAGACCTGATTGGCCGCGCGCCGCTCCTGCGCGGTGTAGCTTTGGGCGTCCATCAGGCAAACAGCTTTCCGGCATCCAGCTTGGCCGGGATGCGCGCGGCGATCACGTCCCGAATCAGTCCTTGCTCGTAGGAGTCAAAGGCCTTGTTGGTGATGCCCATATCCAGCGCCGCCCCGGCCGGGATGCCCCGCCGAATCAGCCGCAGCGCGTCCAGCATACCGCGCAGATCCAGCGCTTTGGTAGAAATTTCTGCACTGTCGCATTTTTTCTGCAGGTCCAGAAACAGCAGCGCAAACTGATGCACATATTTTGCGGTAAGATCCGGGAACTGCGCCCGCAGCAGCTTTTCCAGATTATCCTGCGTGATGGTGGGCATCTGCACCACCGCAAAGCGGGAGGTCAGCGCCTCGTTCAGCTCCCGGGTGCCCGCGTAGCCGTAGTTCATGGTGGCGATAAAGCGGGTCTCCTCGGCCAGCGGGATGCGGTCGTAACCGGGTACGTCGATGGCGCGGCGGAAGTCCAGCACCGCGTGCAGCACCGCCAGCGCCTCGTTTTTGGCCATGTTGATCTCGTCCAGCACGCCAAAGCCGCCGCACTGTGCGCAGCGGTACACCGGCCCGGGACGGAACACCACCTGCCCGCCCGCAAAGGTATCCATGCCGATGAGGGAGGCGGCGTCCATGTTTACATGAAAGGAGATGTCCCACGCGGGGCGGCCAAAGGCGGCGGCAAGGTTTTCTGCCAGCACGTTTTTGCCGGTGGCCTTGCCGCCGGCCAGCAGCAGGTTTTCGCCGCAGAGGATAGCCGCCAGCGCCTGCTCCCACACCTCTTTGCCGTAGTAGATAAAGGCAGGGGCGGGGATCCGCGGGCGCAGCGTCTCGCTGAGCGTATGGGCGGCGCGGTATTCCTGCACCGCCGTAAGCAGGGCGGGATCCACCCCTTCCTGCCGTAAGGTATCCAGAATATCCGACATTTGTACAAACACCTCGATCTTTGACCGGGCGGGAATGAACTGCCCGGTTTCACGCTTATCATAGCACAATCGCGGGCATTTGTGTAGGGGGGTGTGCGGGGTAAAAAGGGCAATATGACCAAAGGAATTTGCCGTTCTGACGGAAAGTGAACGAATGGATTGAATAAAATAAACCAGTATGTTATTTTATTGATAAATAAGTTGATTTCTAAAAGATAGTTGGTGCTTAGAAAATGAATATACAAGATTTTGTTGGGGAGATAGTTTTTAGCAAAACAGATGGAAAAGGACGTATCGAAAAAGTAATCTGGGGGAAAAACACATATTTTAAAGTGGTATTTGAGAACGGAACACAAAAGGTATACAGAATTCCAAGGGCGTTCTTATCAGGGATATTAACCGCAGAAAATGTTGAACTCAACGAGCACATAAAGATGATGCCTGACATTGAGTTTAAGGCTAATGAGGATTTGATGTCGGCTAATGAACTTGGCATCTCAATTAGTAAAAAATGTGCGCTTACAAGCAAGAATTTGGCACTTCTTGGAGCATTAGATGACTTTTACGCACTGTATTTCAAAATATTCGATGAACTT
>OODI01001366.1_pt1 | contig 10730 bp, 9 predicted proteins | sample 1671141 | NCBI WGS metagenome assembly OODI01 (sample SAMN06348126, study PRJEB24527) | human gut metagenome | biome: human gut; feature: ankylosing spondylitis patient; material: feces | host: Homo sapiens | place: China | collected 2015-10 | reverse complement strand
GCGACCACCGAGATCTACACTCTTTCCCTACACGACGCTCTTCCGATCTCGATGCCCAGCAGGCGGGCGGCTTCGGTTTTGTTGCCTTTGGCGTATTCGAGGACTTTCAGAATATGATGCCGTTCGAGCGCGTCGAGTGCCAGCGAATCGGGAGGTGCGCCGGCGCCGGCGCGGAATTCGGGCGACAGCGTATCGGCGGAGAGCCGTTCGCCGTCGGCCATAATCAGGCTCCGTTCGACGACGTTGCGCAGTTCGCGCACGTTGCCGTGCCATGTATGGCGTTCCAGCGCGGCGATGTATGCGTCGTCGATGGTTTCGATGCGTTTTCCCATCTTGGCGGCGAACTGCCCGACGAAGTAGCGGGCGTATTCCGCGACGTCTTCGCGCCGCTGGCTCAGGGCGGGCAGCTGGATGCGGAAGACCGAGAGCCGGAAATAGAGGTCTTCGCGGAAGTTTCCGGCGGCGATCTCCTTTTCGAGGTCGCGGTTCGTGGCGGCGATGATCCGCAGGTCGACTTTCGTCGGGCGGGTCTCGCCGATCTTGATGAATTCGCCGCTTTCGAGCACGCGCAGCAGCTTGGCCTGCAATTCGACGGGCATTTCTCCGATTTCGTCGAGAAACAGCGTTCCCTTGTCGGCCTCTTCGAACAGCCCCTTTTTGTCCTTCGTCGCACCCGTGAAACTGCCGGCGCGGTGGCCGAAGAGTTCGCTTTCGAGCAGCTCTTTGGAGAAGGCCGAGCAGTTGACCGCCACGAATGCCTCTCTGGCGCGCGGCCCGGCTTGGTGGATCGCCTGCGCGAAGACCTCCTTGCCCGTTCCGGTCTCGCCGGTGAGCAGTACCGACGTGTCCGTCGCAGCGACTTTGCGCGCGAGGTTCACGGCCTGTCGGAGCGCCTCCGACGAACCGATGATGCGGTCGAACGAATGTTCGTCGGAGAGTTTCTCCTCGAAGCGGGCCAGCCGGCGCTGCATCTGGGCTTTCTCCGCGGCCCGGCTCAGCAGCGGGAGTATCTTGTTGTTGTCGTCGCCTTTGGTGATGTAGTCGAACGCTCCGTTCTTGATGGCCTGCACGCCGTCGGGGATGTTGCCGTAGGCCGTCAGCAGAATCACCTCGGCCGACGGCGCCGTCTCCTTGATCTTCCCGACCATCTCCACGCCGTTGCCGTCGGGCAGCTTGACGTCGCACAAAACCACGTCGGGATCGTACTGCCGGAGCATTTTGAGACCTGCGGCGCAGTCGGGGGCTTGTGCGACCTCGTAACCTTCAAGCCCGATGATCCGGGCCAGAAGTCCGCGCAACTGTTGTTCGTCGTCGATAATCAGAATCTTCGCCATATGTTTTTTTCGGTGCGGTCACGGGATGAGAGGGACCGCATTCGGGGCAAATATACGCATTTATCGTTTTTTTCGAGACCGGACCGGATTTATTTTGTCGGACGGACGAATGCGGCGCGGATTGCCGGAGTGTGGCGTTCCGGGTGGATAATGTTGCAGGAAAGCGGCGTGAAATTGCGCAATTTCAGGCGGTTATTCGTATCTTTGGGGTGCAATTACGAAATCCCGCAATGAGGAAGCTTTATTTTCTGTTCATGCTCCTGCCGGCGTTGTCTTGGAGTGTCGCCCTGAGGGCGCAGCGGCTCGGCGTCGAGGTCACGCCTGCGTGTCCGACGGTATTTCAGGAGTTCGAGGTGGCATACACGGCGGACCGTGAGATCGAGTCGATCGCGCCGCCGCGCTGGGGTGCTCTGACGCTGGTCCGCGAACTGGGACAGTCGCACGGCTCGCAGCTGTCGATCGTGAACGGCGTCCGGACCGACTCCGAACTCTTCTCTTACCGCTACCGGGTCCGTTCGCGCGTGAGCGGCGAGGTCTTCGTGCCGGGAACGACGGCCGTCGTCGGCGGTCGCGAATGTTGTTTTGAGCGGAAAAGGATTACGGTGCTTCCCGATTCGGCGCATTGCGAGCCGCAGTGCCGGCTGGAACCGGATTCGGCGGCTATGGCGGCCATGGGCGGCTGTATCGTCCGGCTGGTCTGCGATCGCAAACCCGACAAGGCCGATCCGGTGCTGGTGCTGGACGATACGGAGACCTGCACCCCGTTTTCGACCGCTTATTCCAGCAGGAACGGGCGGGAAGAGTGTATTTACCGATACCGGATCGACGTGGACACCCCCGGAAAACATATCCTTACGCCGCGGCTGTCGTTCGGCGGAAAACCGTTCGAAGCCCCCTCTTACGTCGTCTGGCTGAAAGGCGAAGCCGGTCCCGAAGGTACTGAGTCTGCGACGCCCGGCCGGAGGCGGATCGTATATGCTTTTGCGGGCGTGCTTCTTTTTTTGTGGACGGCGATTTTCGTGCGCGATCATGCACCCGCCGCAGGCCGTAACGCCGTCGTTTCCCGCTTCTCGTGGCAGGTGTATTTCGTCGTGGCGGCCGCCCTGCTCTTTATCGGGTTTTGCGGCCTGTTCATCTGCGGTGCCGTCCGGGCGGAGGGAGCATCCCGGCTGCCGGTTTACGGCGTGACGCTCCTGATGCTGTTTTGTGTCTGCTGGCTGGTGTTCGGGGAGCTGAGACGCTCGGCCGTGAGATTGCGTATCGACGGCGGCGTCCTTGTCGTTACACCCTTTGCGGGGCTGGGTTTTACGCGCAGATACGATCTGAAAAGTTTCGATGCCGTCACTTCGACGATACTCGTCAGCCGGGGCGGCGCGTACGAATACCGCTATCTGATGAAGGCAGGCAGGCGCGTCGTCCGCGTCTCTTCGTTTTACCTCAAAAATTATAGGGAGATCTCCGAAGCGTTGTCGGAGCACTGCGTTTACAAGGGCCGCCGGCCGATGAATTTCTGGCTCGAAATGAAGGAGATTTTCCGCTGAGCGGACTTGCGCCGCGGTAGACCCTGCGCACCCGGCCGGGACGCGGATACGAAAAAGCCGGACCTTTTCAAAAAGGTCCGGCTTTTCCGTTCGCCGTCGAGGGTCAGGATTCGGCGTCGGTTTTCGAATATTCCGAGAATTCGCAGCCGAAACGCTCTACGAGCATGTTGTCCATCTCGTCGGCCCGCAGTGCGAGTCCGACGATGTTTTTGCGGATTTCGTCTTCCGATTCGTCCGTGATGTCGGCCAGATGGATGCGGTAGGCGATGTAAATTTGCCGGCCTTCGATTCCCAGCTTGTAGGGGCCGAAGTCCTCGCTGAGCATATAGTCCAGTACGTTCTCCACCTCCTTCTTCGGCAGCAGGTTGATCGGCGAGGTCGAGAAGAGGTAGTTGCCGTCGTATACGAAGATGCGGATTTCGGAACTGCCTTTATGGAAGAGCCATGAGTCGTATCCGTCGCGTGCAAGCACCGGATTGACGCCCATCTCCCGAATCGCGCCTTCGACGAATCCGCCCAGCGGCGAAAGCTCGCGCTCGTCGAAAACGCCTTCGGGCAGCTTGTCGCCGCACGAGGGGCAGAACTCCTCTTCCTCGCAGATCAGCTCCTCGCAGCTGCCGCACTGCACTTGGAATGCCGTGCGGTCCAGCTCGCCGAGCGATTCGAGCAGGCCGTGGAGCGTTTCGACGCGGATGCCGAAGCCCATGTTGTCGGCCTGCGTGAATTTGCTGACCGTCACGCCTACCACCTCTTCCGCGTCGTTCAGGATCGGACCGCCTGAGTTGCCGGGGTTCACCGCGGCATCGGTCTGGATGTAGTATTTGCCGTCCATCAGCTGTTTGGGCGACGATACCGAACCTTCGGTGATCGTGAAGGGCATGCCGTAGGGGTATCCCGCGACGTATACCTTGCGACCGATGGTAAGCGAGTCGTCCGCTGCGAGCGTCATTTCGGGCAGCGCCGAGAAGTCGCCTTCGGCGGCCAGCAGGGCGATGTCCAGCGCCGGATTGACCAGCACGACCTTCGCCAGATAGGGATTGCGGTCGTTGTCGTGTACGGCGACGGTGCGGTACCCTTCGACCACATGGTAATTCGTTACGAAAAGATCGTAGTTTTTCAGGTAGAAACAACTGCCGGAGCCGCCTGAGTGGGTTACTTTGAATACCGACCTGTAGATATTGTTATGTTCCATGGATATACGGATTTTGAGCTGTTATTTTTGTTGTCCGAGTGCCTGTTCCATCATTTTCTGCTGGAATTCCTGCGCCAGACGCATGTATTCGGCCATGTCGCCCTTCATCAGCGCCTGCTGCATGGCGGCCTGCATCTGAACGATCTCGCCCTGCATGGCGGCGGCCATCTGCTGTACCTGTTCCACGGCTGCGGCCGCGGCGGCTCCCAGCTCTCCGGTCTCCTCCTCGTCGTCGTCCGTCGTCAGATCGTCGTCCATCACCTTTTCGAGCGCTTCGAACAGAATCTCCGACGCCTCCTCCATCGGCTTTCCGGCCGATTTGCGCAGCGCATTGGCGATCACGGCGTTCAGGTCGTCCTGCACGTCGTTGTAGAAGTACATCTCATAGAACTTGTAGAGTATGCGCACCGCGCTCCGTTCGTAGTTCTCCGCTTCGATGGCATCCGCGGCCTCCTTGTAGACCTCCTTGAAATTCTCCTGCACGTTGTTCAGCGACGAGCGGCGTTTGGCCGAAACCAGCGTATCGACGAAATAGAGGTCGCGCGCCAGCTCTTCGCGGGGCATCGCCAGCAGGCGTTCGAGGAACGCCTTGCCTTTGGTCACCAGCTCGGCTACGGGCAGCTCCTTGTCCATGTCGTCGACGGCCTTGTCGAGGTCGTTCATCAGCTGGCCCTGCGGCTGGGCGAAATAGGAAATCTTGTAGAGCGCGATGTCGATCACGTTCCATGAGTAGCCGTATTTGCGTTCCGCCTCATACTCCTTCACGGCTTCGAGCGTCTCGCGGCAGGTCTGCCGCACCGCCTCGTGGATTCGCGTCACCTCTTCCTCGGAATAAGGCGTCACCTGCGGTTCGTAACTGCGCTTGGCACCGAATTTGGCGCAGAATTCATCGTCGTAGCGGTCGCCGATATGGCAGATGTTGCGCAGGATGAAATAGAGCTTGTGCGGATGGCTCTGCGAGAGCGGGCACACGTATTCCATTTTCAGCTTGTCGCCCTCCTTGCGGAAGCGCGGCAGCATCAGCCGGTTGATGTTCAGGTCGGCGACCTGACGCAGCATGGCGACGCGGCCCTTTTCGGGCAGCTCCAGAAAGTCCGCGCTTATGTGCAGCTTCCCCTCCCCGATGCGGATGTTTACCAGAATCGAACCGTGGGGAATATGGAATTCCGTACCTTCGGCGTTGCCGTATTTCGTGCGGAATTCCGGGTTCAGGTGATCGAGCAGCAATCGGAACGCTTCGAGGTGTTTGCCCTCGTTATAGTTGTCGATAGCCTGCTCATAGGCCTCCGTATTGACTTTGCTCTGCGTGGAGTTCAGTACCGGAGCGACGAATGAGTGTGTAGTTTTCATAGTTTTGGTATTATCGGAATGTCCCGGCGGGGCATCGGGATATAAAATTAGAAAAAAAACGGGAAACTTCCCGTTTTTTCGGATCGAAATCTCAATTTTCTTCGATCGTGAGCGTGCCGTCCGGCCCCACGGTCACTTTGGCTTCGTAATATATGTACGAGGTTTTGCCCGCGCTGCTCTCCGTTTCCTTGCCGTCCTCGGTGAAGCGGACGATGAACGAGGTGTGCTGTTGGCCCGGTTTGCGGTTGCGGTTGAATGCGGAATTGCCGGCCGGAACCTCCTCCTCGATTTCGTAGCGGCCTACCGATTTGTAGGTGTGTCCTTCGGGAAGCATCGTTTTGGCTTGGGCGATCTGGGCGGCGATCCGAGCGGGATCGAGTTTCGACAGGTCGATGCCGACGGTCGTTTCGTATTCGGGAGCTTCGAACGTGCTCTGTACGTCGCGCAGGTCGGTAGGCTCCAGACCGTTCATGTAGTAGCTCTGGCTGAATGCCTGATCGTCCTTGTTCACCAGTTTCACCGTCACGAGGAACAGGTTGTCGGAGAGCGTTTCTCCCTCCATGATCGAAAGCGAGTAGATTTTGAATTTGTCGGTGTCCACGCTCTTTTTCGTCAGTTCGATGGCCTTGGCGTAGCTGGCTTCGGCGTCGGTCGGATAACCGGTCAGGGTGGAACAGGACTGGATCGTTGCGGCAGTGGCGACGGCTGCGGCGAGGAGTCTGATAATTGGGCGCATTGTCATATTCGTTTGAGTTTTGTTTTATACGGTAAGTTTCAGCGGCGCAGGTTTCCGTACGTCGTGTTTGCAGACCGGCCGGAATTTCCGGCCGGCAATGCTATTTGTCGAAAATGGACTTGAACGCGTCGAACGCCTCCGCGTTTTCGAAAAACGCGCCGCGAATGACGTGATGATCGGCGGGCAGCGAAATTTTGAATTCGTTTTCCTCCTCGTCGAATTTGGTGTATTCCACCTCTGAAAGCAGGAACGACTCGTTGACAACCTCTTTTTTCCGGACGACGGGAATCGTCACCTTGCCGCCCTCCACGGTGATCTCGCCGCCTTGGGCGATGAGTTTGCGGGCCTGCATGATTTCGCGGACCGTGAATGCCAGCAGCGCGAGACCGCCGATCACGAAGATGATTGTGACGGCCGTCGGGCCGAGGATGCGCATGCGGCCGATGCGGATGCCGAAGGGATAGACCAAAGGTACGACGACCATGCCTGCTCCGATGGCCAGCGAAGAGACCGAGCCGCTGAACGGGTTGCTGGGGGTGTAGCTGAATTTCTGCATTTTTTCTATGAATTTGGGATTAGTAAATCTTGCCGCATGTCTCTCCGGGTCTGCTGCGGGAGCCGGATTGCAGGGCTTGTTTCGTGTGCAAAGTTAAACGCCCCGCGGCTATTTCCGGAGGTTTGCAGGGGGATATCGCAATGTACGGGGCGTTTTTCAACAGACTGACCGCCTGCTGTTTCCATTCGTCGGGGGCGGCAGCCGGGGGTATATTTTACAGCCGCGAGAGGATTTCCTCCAGCGTCGAACCCTTCGCGGAAGCCAGCTTCTCGGTGCGGATGCGTTTCAGCCGTTTTTTCACCGAATCCTTTTCCAGACAGACGACGCTCGCGATTTCGGCCTGCGACAGGTGCATGCGCACCATGCAGCAATAGCGGATGTCCTCCTCGTTCAGCGCCGGGAATTGCCCGCGGAGACGGACCGTGAAATTGTCGAATACGGCGTCGGCATGGGTGAAGATCGTCTTCCAGTCTTCGTCCGACATGCGGCATTTCCTGCTCTCCCCGCCCTGCCGGACCTGCGCGATGAAACGGCTGTTGAGCTGGCGGAAAAAAGTCGTGCGCAGGTGTTCCTCCTTGCGCCGCATGGCGTCGAGTTCGTTTTCCTGCCGCAGGATGCGCTTTTGCTGGGCGAATTCCCGCAATTTGGCGCGGTGCCACATGCGCAGTCCCAACCATGCGCCGAGCAGCATGAGCGCTGCGCATATCAGAATCGTCTCGTAGACGATGCGTTCGCGGTGCTGTTTCTGGCTTTGAAGGGCGGCGTTCTGGGTTTTGAGCTGTTCGTAACGCCAGAGTTTGCGGATATTGAGCACTTCGGCGCTGTGCACCTTCTCGTCGATCGAGTCCTTGAGCCGGATGTACTGCTTCAGGGCTTCGAGACTTCTTGCCGCGTCGCCTTTCCCCTCCCATGCGTTCGAGGTGTTGAGCGCCCATAACGCCCGTGAGGTGAGGTGCGTCGTGTCGGCGCACATGCGGCGGGAACTGTCTGTCAGCTCCAGCGCCGTGTCGTAGCGGCCCGTGCGGTTGCAGATGTCGGCCTTGGTGCTCAGCCATGAATACCGGGTCCATGCCGGGGCGTGCCCGAACCCCTTTTCCCAATACTCTTCGGCCTTGCGGTACTCTTTCCGTTTCAGGGCGCTTTCGATCAGCATGGCCCACTTCGGGGAGGTGTTTTCGGTTATGCCCTTCTCTTCGGCGAGCCTGAGCGCCTTGATCGCATAGTATTCCATGCTGTCATAATTGTCCAGCCCCATATAGGCGTGCGCCATGTCGCCGAGCGATATGCACATCCAGTCGTAACGCTCCATGCTGTCGGCGTAGGCGTACGCCTGCTGCGCATGACGTATCTTCTCCTCGAAGAGATGCTGCTGGCCGCAGAATACGCCGAGCCATGTCTCCACGACGTAATGCCGCCTCCACTCCCCTTTCGGGGGCAGCATGTCGCGGCTTTTGAGCAGCAGCGTCATCGCCACCTCCGGCTGCCGGCGCTGATGGGCGATCTTGGCCGCATAATAATAGGCCTTGTGCGCTGCGGCGAAATCGTCGGTGTGGGTGCGGTAATAGTCGAGGGCTACGTCCGAAAGCGTGTCGTCGATCATGTTCTCCCCCGCGAGCCACCGGGCTTGGGTCAGCACCAGCGCATAATGCGCATAGTTGCGCCGGGAGAGTCTTTTCTCCGGAGCCGGAACGCCCTCCAGCAGCCGTGCGGCGCTGTCAGGGTGCTCCATGACGATCGCTTCGGCGTCGAGCAGAACGCCGGGAACGGGCTGACAGCCTGCGGCTGAGACGCACAGGAACAGGAGGACGGCGAGGCGGATGCGGTGCATGGTCTGTTTCGTGTTATGTGGCTCAGGGTGTCTGCCGTACCGGCTTTTGCGTGCGCAGGAGATGCTTCGTCAGGAACCTGCGCACCGGTTCGTCGTACAGTTTCAGGCACAGGTATGCCAGCAGCACGGACCCGATGACCAGCGCCGCTGCGCCGGGCAGCGATTGCGCGAAGGTCAGGTTCCCGTTTTTCACCCACGCATAGTACAGATAGATGAACGGATAGTGCACCATGTAGAGCGGATACGATATGTCTCCCATGAATTTGCATATCCTTGCGGTCGTCCTGTCCGTCGTCTTGCCCGACGCTCCGAGGTAGACGAGCAACGGAAAGGCCAGCGCAAAGCACAATGTGTCGTACAGCCCGTTCATCCAGTAGTTTTCCTCTCCGCCGATTCGCGGCACGGCCAGCAGGACGACGACGCCCAGACTGCATATCCAGAACGCCCCCTTTACCTTCACGGGCCTGAATACGCGCGACATCAGCAGTCCCGCCGAGAACGAGAACAACAGCCTCAGAGACCCTCCGGCTATGTTGTCGCCCGTCAGCGAGAACCCCGCGCATATGTCGCCGTAGGGACCCCATACGGCAAACGCCGCCAGTCCGCATCCGGCGAGCAGCACCAGCGCCGCGAGCGCCTTGGTCGGCAGCCTGCGGATGAACAGCGCATAGAGGATGTTGCCGATATACTCGTAAAACAGCGACCAGCTCGGACCGTTCAGCGGGAACATTTCGGTCACGCCCCGGATCTCCATGCCGGGCGTGGCCGGAATCATGCAGGCGTTCATCAGAGTCGCTGCCAGCAGCATCGTCACCGAGACTTTCGAGACGTCCCATACGGAGCAGCCCTGAAAGTAGAACATGACGGCCCCGATCACCGCGCCGATTACCACCATTGGATGCAGACGGATGAACCGTCGCGTGACAAACTCCCTTACCGTCATTCGTTTCCACCGGTCGTCATAGGCGTAGCCGATCACGAACCCCGACAGGATGAAGAAGAAATCGACGGCCAGATAGCCGTGGTTGATTCTCTGATCGACGTGACTTGTCGCAAAGGCTTCGAACACGTGAAACCAGACGACCATCAGCGCCGCTACGCCGCGCAATCCGTCGAGTATGTTGTAGTGGGGTTTCGTATCTGCAAATGCCGCCGCAGAGACTTTTGGTTCCGACATGGGTGGTTGTTTTTGCTGTTGTTTGGGTTGAATTGGCTTTTTACAGGATGCAAATATACGAAAAGTGCGGTTCAAATCGGTCATGAACCCCACTTTTCATCTCTTCTGCCGTATTTCGCCGGCTTCGCCGCCCGCCTGCCGCCCGCCTGCCGTCCGCCTGCCGCCCGCTTTCGCCGTCCGTCTCCGCCCGCCCTCTTGCGCCCCTCCCGTTTGCATCCGCGGCTCCGGCGTCTGTTCCTCGGCCGCCCGCTTCGCGTCCCTGCTCTGCGTCCCTGCTCTGCGTCCCTGCCCTGCGTTCCGGCCCGGCCCGTTTCCCCGTCGCCTGCTCCGCACTCTACCCCTGCCCCCCCCCGCCCAGCTTGCCGGGCTTCGGGTCTCCTCCTCCCCGTCCCGCAGGGCCAGCTGCTCCAGTACCGTCATCACACGGTCCGTCAGGGCCGCCATCGTCCGCTCGTCGTTGTAGCCGGACAATTCCGCGTCCGTGCACCCGTCGGGAAACGCCATCGCCAGCAGTTTGGCGCTCAGCAGTGTCAGGTAGATGAGCGGAATGACCGGCGCCGTGCCCATCCCGTCGCTCCGCACCGTGATCCGCTGCTGCGGAACCGCCAGACGCCCCGGTTTCCGGCCTTTCTCCCCGGCGTTCCAGAGCACGTTTTCCTCGGCCTGCGTGACGTAGAGATTGAACGACGTCTCGTTCACATACTCCGCCCGGTCGGCCCATAGATCGACGCCGCAATCGTCGGCCGACGCTTCGGTCTCGACGCCGCAGTCGGGCATGTCGCACATGATCGCCCGGATGATGATGTTCTTGTCGCTTAGCTCCGCCGACCGCAGTTTGCTCAGCGCCGCGGTGCAGATGCCCACCTGCGTTATGTAATAATGGTTGATGGCCCGCAGGGTCTTCTCGAATTCGGGGTCCTCTTCGTTCATCGCGTGGTTTTGGGTTTGAAAAAGGGGCGGTTCCGACCGAACAAGTGACGCAACTTCACTTTAGGAAGAATTCAATGCGGAGACCG
>OODI01001361.1_pt1 | contig 10743 bp, 4 predicted proteins | sample 1671141 | NCBI WGS metagenome assembly OODI01 (sample SAMN06348126, study PRJEB24527) | human gut metagenome | biome: human gut; feature: ankylosing spondylitis patient; material: feces | host: Homo sapiens | place: China | collected 2015-10 | reverse complement strand
GCATTAGATGAGATAAAAGAGATTTCCAAGATTGATCTGGCACTATATACGGATAAGGGAAAGCAGGTGGCAGCGACGTTTGAAACGGAAGGGGATATGGAGTACGCTGTGAATTCTTTTGCGGGTTCCATGGCGGAGAGCCAGATGCTGTCCGGATGTCATTTCTTTAAGGTGTATGTGGACGGGGAACTGGAATATGTCCTTTTGACCAAATCTTCTGCGGAGGACGCGTACATGGTCGGAAAACTGGCAGTCTGCCAGATTCGGACGCTTGTGTCTGCTTATATGGAGCAGTTTGACCGGAACAATTTTATGCAGAATATCCTGCTCGGCAATATGCTCGTGGTCGATATGTATAACAAGGCGCAGAAGCTTCACATCGAGCAGGCGGAGCGCGTGGTATTTGTGATCGAGCTGGAGGGGAAAAAGGACGGTACGGCGATCGAACTGGTCAAGAATCTGTTCGCGGCGAAGACCAGGGATTTCGTCACAGAGGTGGACGAGCAAAGCATTGTGCTCATCAAAGATACCAGAGAGATGGGAGAGGACGAGGATCTGGCGTCCCTGGCGTCAATGATCGTGGACAATATGCACGCGGAGGCGATGGTACGCGTCCGCGTCGGCTACGGCAACCGTGTGAACAACCTGCAGGATATTGCGAAATCCTACCAGGAGGCAAAGATGGCGCTTGAGGTGGGAAAAATCTTCTACGCGGAAAAAGAGACGATCGCATACCGTTATCTGGGTATTGGCAGACTGATCTATCAGCTCCCGATGTCTCTGTGCGAGATGTTTATTCATGAGGTATTCGGGGATGAAATTCCGGATGTGTTCAACGAGGAGACGACGACAACGATCCAGAAATTCTTTGAGAACAATCTGAATATCTCTGAAACGGCAAGACAGCTTTACGTGCACAGGAACACGTTGGTGTACCGTCTGGAGCGCCTGGAGAAGGTGATCGGGCTTGATATCCGCAAGTTTGATGATGCGATGACATTCAAGATTGCAATGATGGTCATTTCCCACATGCAGTATGTCAAAAACAGTGATAATGCACTGAATTAGTTGATGAAAACAACACTATATGTTAAAATTAAACAAAAGACAGCATAAGGGAGTGGAAGAGTTATGGCTGGCTATGTTTACACGAATGAGAACTGTATTGGATGCAACCGGTGTATTTCGGTCTGTCCCGTTCTGACAGCGAATCAGGCTGTCGTGGTGGACGGGAAGCCGCGCATTGAGGTCAACCATGCACAGTGCATCAACTGTGGTGCATGCTTTGATGCCTGCGAACATCAGGCGAGGGAATATGCCGATGATACGGAGCAGTTTTTTGCGGATCTGCAGAGAGGCGAATCCATTTCACTGCTTCTGGCACCGGCATTTCTTGCGAATTATCCCAGAGAGTATGAGCAGATTTTAGGCGGCTTAAGACAGATGGGGGCAAAGCGGATCATCAGTGTCAGCTTTGGCGCCGACATTACGACCTGGGCGTATATCAATTATATTACGAAGAATCAGTTTACGGGCGGGATCTCGCAGCCGTGTCCTGCGGTGGTCAACTACATCGAGATGTATGCACCGGAGCTGCTTCCGAAGCTGATGCCGGTACACAGCCCGATGATGTGTGCGGCAATCTATGCGAAGAAGTATTTACATATCACGGACAAGCTTGCGTTCATCAGTCCGTGCATTGCGAAGAAGAACGAGATTTCCGATCCGGATACAGACGGCTATGTTTTTTATAATGTGACATTCGATCACCTGATGGATTACTGCAGGAAGCACCGGATCAGTGGACCGGGGGTCAGCGATGAGATCGAATACGGTCTCGGCTCGATCTATCCGATGCCAGGAGGACTGAAGGAGAATGTCTACTGGTTCTGCGGAGAGGATGTGTTTATCCGGCAGATCGAGGGAGAGCGCCATGTCTATGAATTCCTGGATGCCTATCGCAAGCGTGTCGCAGAGCACAAGGAGCTGCCGTTTATGGTCGATGCGCTGAACTGTGCGATGGGATGCATCTACGGTACGGGCGTTGAGCCGGAGAAGACTGCCGGGGATGATGTGCTCTACGAGCTGCATAAGATCCGGGAGAAGAGCAAGAAGGTCAAGGGACCGTGGGCGAGATCGGCGACGCCGAAGCAGCGGCTGGCACAGCTGAACCGTCAGTTTGCGCAGCTTGATCCGGCGGATTTTACGCGCCGGTATACCGACCGGTCGAAGGGGAATGAGATCCGGGTGCCGGAGGGACAGGAGTTAGAAGCAGTATACACACGTTTGAACAAGCAGATGGCGATGGAACGTGCGATCGACTGCAGCGCCTGCGGTTATAAGACCTGCAGGGATATGGCGACGGCGATCTACAACGGATGCAACAGTGAGAATTCCTGTATTCATTTTATTAAGAACAAGGCGGAGGAAAAAGGACGCGCGGCACAGGCGGCTGCGGAGGAAAGCCAGCAGGCGAATGTGGAGATCCAGCGCAGAAGCGATCTGATTGCCGGAATTGTCGAGGGACTGAATTCCGATTTTCAGGAACTGGATTCCGCCATCGGGCAGATGGCTGCCGGGAACAGCAGCAATGCGAGCGAGAGCACGGCGATCACGGATGCGATGACCGGCGTGACCGGCTTCTGTCAGGAGATGCGGCAGTCGTTTGAGGCGATCACGGAGCTTTTGGATAAGCTTGAGAACAACAACAACGACATCACGAAGATTGCCAACCAGACCAATCTGCTCTCGCTGAACGCTTCCATCGAGGCGGCCCGTGCCGGTGCGGCAGGCAGAGGATTTGCGGTGGTGGCGGAGGAGATCAAGAATCTCTCGGAGAACAGCAGAGCAACCGCAAACGACAGCAACGATAACAAGAATGAGATCAGTCAGGCGATCGGAAAGCTTTTGGAGGAGGCGGATCATCTGACAGAGATTATCCGGGAAGTGGATGAGCGGATGACCAATCTGGCGGCAAGCACCGAGGAGATCGCCGCATCCACAGATTCGGTGAAGGAGATTTCCTCTGATCTGAAGGACAAGGCAGCCGAATTAAAGAGTATGTAAGATATAAGCTGTAAGATACAACCGAAAAGGGAATGATAATACGCGGACAAAGAAAGCAATCGGATTCTTTTCCGCGTATTTCGTCTGTTTGCACAAAAATAGAAAATTTTTACAAAACATACGTTCTGTTGCTTGCACGGGTTTTCCCAGTATGTTATATTATCCAGAGGAATGTCAAGGAAAGGAAGAAGAACATGGCAAAGAAAGAGACTTATGACGAGAGTAGTATTTCCGTTCTGGAAGGACTCGAAGCCGTAAGGAAGAGACCCGGAATGTACATCGGAAGCGTGTCCAGAAAGGGTCTGAATCATCTTATTTACGAGATTGTGGACAACGCAGTGGACGAGCATCTGGCGGGTGCCTGCGATACCATATATGTCACATTGGAGGCGGACGGCTCCTGTACAGTGGAAGATAACGGACGAGGCGTGCCGGTCGGCATGCACGCGAAGGGCGTGTCGGCAGCGCGAATTGTGTACACGACGCTGCATGCGGGCGGCAAGTTTGACGATTCCGCATACAAGACCAGCGGCGGACTGCACGGAGTGGGTTCCTCGGTCGTGAATGCATTGTCCACCTATATGGATGTCGAGATCAGCAGAGACGGCTACATTCATCACGACCGCTATGAGCGCGGTGTGCCGGTGGTGGAGCTTGAGAACGGACTGCTTCCGAAGATCGGCAGGACGAAGAAGACTGGAACGAAGGTCAATTTCCTGCCGGACCCGGAGATTTTCGAGAAGACGCGTTTCAAGGAGGACGAGGTCAAGAGCCGTATGCATGAGACGGCATATTTGAACCCGGAGCTTACGATCATCTATGAGGATCGGAGAGGGGAGGAGACCGAGCATATCGTCTACCACGAGCCGGAAGGCATCAAGGGGTTTGTGAAGGATCTCAACAAGAGCACGGAAGTTCTGCATGATGTCGTGTATTTTAGGGGAGAGACCGAGGGCATTACCGTCGAGGCGGCGTTCCAGTACACGAACGAATTTCATGAGAATATTCTGGGCTTCTGTAATAATATTTTCAACGCGGAGGGCGGAACACACATCACCGGTTTTAAGACGGTGTTTACGACCGTCATTAATGCCTATGCGAGAGAGCTTGGCATCTTAAAGGATAAGGACGCCAATTTTACCGGTGCGGACGTGCGCAACGGCATGACGGCAGTCGTCTCCATCAAGCACCCGGATCCGCGCTTCGAGGGACAGACGAAGACGAAGCTGGATAACCAGGACGCGTCGCGGGCGACGGCGAAGGTGACCGGCGACGAGATCCAGCTTTATTTTGACAAGAATCTGGAAGTGCTTAAGACCGTCATTTCCTGTGCGGAAAAGGCGGCGAAGATCCGCAAGACCGAAGAGAAAGCGAAGACGAATCTTCTGACAAAGCAGAAGTTCTCCTTTGACTCCAACGGCAAGCTTGCGAACTGCGAGAGCAGGGACGCATCGATCTGCGAGATTTTTATCGTCGAGGGAGATTCTGCGGGAGGTTCCGCGAAGACGGCGAGAGACCGCAGCTTTCAGGCGATTCTGCCGATCCGCGGTAAGATCTTAAACGTGGAGAAGGCGAGCATCGATAAGATTTTAGCCAACGCGGAGATTAAGACGATGATCAATGCGTTCGGCTGCGGATTTTCCGAGGGCTACGGCAATGATTTCGATATTACGAAGCTCCGCTATGACAAGATTATCATCATGGCGGATGCCGACGTCGACGGAGCGCATATTTCCACGCTGCTTTTGACGTTATTCTACCGGTTCATGCCGGAGTTAATCTATGAGGGACATGTCTATGTGGCAATGCCGCCGCTTTACAAGGCGATTCCAAGCCGCGGCGAGGAAGAGTACCTCTACGACGATGAGGCGCTGGAGCGCTATAGACGGAGCCACAAGGGCAGTTTTACGCTGCAGCGGTATAAAGGTCTCGGCGAGATGGACGCGGAGCAGCTCTGGGAGACGACGCTCGATCCGAAGAGACGGCTGTTAAAGCGGATTGAGATTGAGGACGGCCGCATGGCGTCCGACATCACGGAGCTTCTGATGGGCAATGACGTGCCGCCGCGCAAGACCTTTATCTATGAACATGCGACGGATGCAACCGTGGACGCATGACAGACGCGATACCGTGCGGCAGGATCACGCGCGGGATGAGAGAGCCGCAGGAAGAAGCGGCAGGAAATGAGGATTACCATGAAACAGGAAGAACAGATTATCCGCACCGAGTATTCGGAGCTGATGCAGAAATCCTATATCGACTATGCGATGAGCGTGATTATCTCACGTGCACTGCCGGATATCAGGGACGGGTTAAAGCCGGTACAGAGGCGGACACTTTATGATATGTATGAACTCGGCATCCGCTATGACAAGCCGTACCGTAAGAGTGCGCGTATTGTCGGGGATACCATGGGTAAGTATCACCCGCACGGAGACAGTTCGATCTACGGTGCGTTGGTGGTGCTGGCACAGGATTTTAAAATGGGACAGACGCTGGTGGACGGACACGGCAACTTCGGCTCCATCGAGGGAGACGGAGCGGCTGCCATGCGTTACACGGAGGCGAGACTTCAGAAGCTGACGCAGGAAGCGTTCTTAGCAGACCTTGATAAGGATGTCGTGGATTTTGTGCCGAACTTTGACGAGACGGAGAAAGAGCCGGAGGTTCTGCCGGTAAAGGTGCCGAATCTTCTGATCAACGGCGCGGAGGGAATTGCGGTTGGCATGACGACGAGCATTCCGACGCACAATTTCGGCGAGGTCATTGACGGTGTGATTGCCTATATGAAGAATCCGGACATCAACACCGAGCAGATGATGCAGTATATCCCGGGACCGGATTTCCCGACCGGCGGTGTGATCGCCAACAAGGACGAACTGACCGCCATCTATTCCACAGGCGTGGGAAAGATTAAGATCCGTGGAAAAGTGGAGGTCGAGCAGGTCAAAGGCGGAAAGGAACGCCTGGTAATTACCGAGATTCCGTATACGATGATCGGTGCAAATATCGGAAAGTTCTTAAACGATGTCTACAGCCTCGTGGAGACGAAGAAGACGAATGACATTGTGGATATCACGAACCAGTCCTCCAAGGAGGGCATCCGCATTGTCATCGAGTTGCGCAAGGGAGCGGACGCTGCCAATCTGGAGAATCTATTATATAAGAAGACCAAGCTTGAGGACACGTTCGGTGTCAATATGCTTGCGGTGGTAGACGGAAGACCGGAGACGATGGGAATTGTGCCGATCATACGTCATCATGTGAATTTCCAGTATGAGCTGGCAAAGAGAAAGTATACAACGCTGCTCGCCAAGGAGCTGGAGAAGAAGGAAGTGCAGGAGGGATTGATCCACGCCTGCGATGTGATCGATCTTATCATCGAGATCCTGCGCGGCAGTGCGAACGTCAAGATGGCGAGAGCCTGTCTGACCGAGGGAATCACCGATGGGATTGCCTTTAAGTCGGCGCAGTCCCAAAAGGACGCGCAGAGCCTGCGTTTTACGGAGCGTCAGGCGGATGCCATCTTAGAGATGCGTCTGTACAAGCTGATCGGGCTCGAGATCGAGGCGCTGATGAAAGAGCATCTGACCGGAGCGAAGACCGGCTGTATACAGCTGGTGAACAAAGGTGGTACCGCGATAAGTCGCCCTTTGTATCCTTACGGATACAAAGGGCGTTTTTATGTAATTAGGAAAGAAAAGGAGAGAAGACAATGTGTCAGAATTGTAGCAAAGAACTTGCCAAGACATATGATCCGAAGGGGATCGAGGGAAGACTTTACAAAAAATGGGAGAACAACGGCTATTTCCATGCGGAAGTGGATCGCAGCAAGAAACCGTTTACCATCGTGATGCCTCCGCCAAACATCACCGGACAGCTTCACATGGGACACGCGCTCGACAACACCATGCAGGATATTTTAACACGTTATAAGAGAATGCAGGGTTACAACGCATTATGGCAGCCGGGTACAGACCACGCTTCCATCGCAACAGAAGTGAAAGTAATCGAGAACCTGAAAAAACAGGGCATCGACAAGCGTGATCTTGGAAGAGAAGGATTCTTAGAAAAATGCTGGGAGTGGCGTGACGAGTACGGCAGCCGCATCATCAACCAGTTAAAGAAGATGGGTTCCTCCGCAGACTGGCAGAGAGAGCGTTTTACCATGGACAAGGGCTGCTCTGACGCAGTGCTTGAGGTATTTGTGAAGTTATATGAAAAAGGACTGATCTACAAGGGCTCCCGCATTGTCAACTGGTGCCCGGTCTGCAAGACCTCCATTTCCGATGCCGAGGTAGAGCATGAGGAGCAGGACGGATTTTTCTGGCACATCAACTATCCGGTAGTCGGCGAGGAAGGCAGATTCGTTGAGATCGCAACAACCAGACCGGAGACGCTGTTCGGTGATACCGCAGTCGCTGTCAATCCGGACGATGAGCGCTACAAGGACATCGTTGGAAAAATGTTAAAACTTCCGATGACAGACCGTGAGATTCCGGTCATCGCAGACCCATATGTCGACAAGGAGTTCGGAACCGGCTGCGTGAAGATCACACCGGCACATGACCCGAACGACTTTGAGGTTGGAAAGCGCCACAACTTAGAGGAGATCACCGTCATTAACGACGATGCGACGATGAACCATTTCGCAGGAAAATACGAGGGGATGGACCGCTACGAGTGCAGAAAGGCACTGGTGGACGACTTGAAGGAGCAGGGACTTCTGGTAAAGGTGGAGCCGCACTCTCATAATGTAGGAACACACGACCGCTGCGGTACGACGGTAGAGCCGATGGTGAAGCAGCAGTGGTTTGTAAAGATGGATGAGCTGATCAAACCGGCAGTGGAGGCAGTGAAGAACGGAGATATCCAGCTGCTGCCGAAGCGCATGGAGAAGACCTATTTTAACTGGACGGACAACATCCGCGACTGGTGCATCTCCAGACAGCTCTGGTGGGGACACCGCATTCCGGCTTACTACTGTCCGGACTGTGGTGAGATGGTTGTGGCAAAGAGTGCGCCCCAGAAGTGCCCGAAGTGCGGATGCGGCCACATGGAGCAGGATCCGGATACGCTCGACACCTGGTTCTCCTCCGCACTGTGGCCGTTCTCGACACTGGGCTGGCCCAAGAAGACCGAGGATCTGGACTACTTCTTCCCGACCGATGTGCTGGTAACAGGTTACGACATTATTTTCTTCTGGGTCATCCGCATGATCTTCTCGGGTTACGAGCAGATGGGAAAAGCGCCGTTCCACACGGTACTGTTCCACGGACTGGTGCGCGATTCCCAGGGACGCAAGATGAGCAAATCGCTCGGCAATGGTATCGATCCGCTTGAGGTCATCGACAAGTACGGTGCAGATGCGCTCCGTCTGACGTTAATTACCGGAAATGCGCCGGGCAACGACATGCGTTTCTACTGGGAGAGAGTCGAGTCATCCAGAAACTTTGCAAACAAAGTTTGGAATGCATCCCGTTTTATCATGATGAATCTGGAGGGGGCTGCGATAACCGAGCCGTCCGCGGATGAGTTACAGCCGGCGGACAAGTGGATTCTCTCAAAGGTGAATACACTTGCCAAGGACGTGACCGAGAACATGGACAAGTACGAGATGGGAATCGCAGTGCAGAAGGTTTACGACTTCATCTGGGATGAGTTCTGTGACTGGTACATTGAGATTACCAAGACGCGCACCTACAACAAAGAGCAGGATCCGGTTTCAGCAAATGCGGCGTTCTGGACATTAAAGACGGTGCTCACAGAGGCGTTAAAGCTGCTGCATCCGTTTATGCCGTTTATCACGGAGGAGATTTTCTGCACACTGCATCCGGAAGAGGAGACGATCATGCTGGCAAAATGGCCGGAGTACCGCGCAGACTGGAATTTCCCGGCAGAGGAAGAGATGTTAGAGCACTGCAAGGATCTGGTAAAAGGTGTCCGCAACGTGCGTACGGAGATGGATGTGCCGCCTTCAAGAAAAGCAAAGATTTTCATTGTGGCAGACGATGCCGCACTGCGTGAGACATTTGAGAAGACAAGAGAGGCATATCAGAATCTGGCAGGCGCAAGCGATGTGAGTGTACAGGCAGACAAGAACGGAATCGAGGACGATGCGGTATCTGTCGTAATTCCGGGAGCAACACTGTATCTGCCGCTTGAGGATCTGGTCGATTTTGAGAAGGAGAAGGAACGCCTCTTAAAAGAAAAAGAGCGTCTGACCAAAGAACTCGCCCGTTCCAGAGGAATGCTTTCCAATGAAAAATTCTTAAGCAAGGCTCCGGAGGCAAAGGTTCAGGAGGAAAAAGAGAAACTCGCAGGGTACGAGCAGATGATGGCACAGGTCGAGGAACGGCTCGCACAGATGAACCGCTAGAAAAGAGTTCGTAAAACCCTGCGTATTGTACCGGAAACGCAAAAAGATGTACTTGAAAAAGTACCATCGGACTAGTATGATAGAATGTAGATGGATTGACAGTAGCAGGTGGGATTTACACAGATTGGGGAGCGGCAGACTATGGCGGAACTTACACAACAGAAACCTATTATACGCATAACATTTGATGAGATGGAGGCCTATATGCTGCTCCCGGAGCCGGAACAGGGAACAGGGTATACGGACTCCCAGATCCGGCAGGAGATGGCAGCGAGAGGAATCACCACAGGCATAGATGAGCAGCGGATTTCCGATATGCTGGAGGGGCATACATACAATGCAGAGCTTCTGGTCGCGCAGGGGAAGAAGCCGGTGGATGGAACGGACGGTTACTACGAATACAAGTTCGACACGAACTTTGACGGCAAGCCGAAGCTTCTGCCGGACGGTTCTGTGGATTACTGGTCGGTACATTCGATCGAGTCTGTGACTGCTGGTCAGGTGATTGCCGTGTATCACCCTGCTGTGTCTGGCGAGGATGGAATGTCGGTCAAGGGCAGGCTGGTGCCTGCCAAGCACGGAAGAGAACAGATGCCGTTAAAGGGCAAAGGTTTCGATCGTATGGACGATGAGGTGACTTATACGGCTTCCATGGACGGTAAGATCGAGATGCAGAATGACCGGATTGTGGTTCTTCCGGTACATGAAGTCTCGGGGAATGCAGAGCTGGCAGAGGGTAATATCGACTTCCGCGGAGATATTGTCATTCACGGGAATGTGGAGAGCGGCGTCAACATCCGGGCAACCGGATCAATCACGATCGACGGTGTCGCCGAAGCGTGCATGCTGGAAGCCGGCAAGGACATCATCCTAAGAGGCGGTATGCTCGGCGGCAACAAGGCGTCTGTGAAGACGAAGGGCGCGATTACTGCGAAGTTTTTTGAGTTCACGAACATTCTGTGTGAGGGTGATCTGCAGGCGGATGTGCTGATGGATTGTTCGGTGATCTGCCATGGGCAGATACGTCTGACCGGAAGAAAGGGCAGTATTATCGGCGGTAAGGTACAGGCGATCCGCGGACTGATTGCAACCTCGCTTGGCAATGATGCCGAGAAGCGCACCGAGATCTTTGTCGGTGCCGGAATTGATGTGTACAGCCGCCTGCGTGTCATGGAGAAGAAGATCGAGACGACGAGGGAGGAACTGGCGAAGATCGAGGAAGGATTGGAGAAGTTCGAGATTCTCTCCAGATCGGAAGAGCACACGTCTGAACTCCAGTCACATCACGATCTCGTATG
>OODI01001310.1_pt1 | contig 10932 bp, 8 predicted proteins | sample 1671141 | NCBI WGS metagenome assembly OODI01 (sample SAMN06348126, study PRJEB24527) | human gut metagenome | biome: human gut; feature: ankylosing spondylitis patient; material: feces | host: Homo sapiens | place: China | collected 2015-10 | reverse complement strand
GCGACCACCGAGATCTACACTCTTTCCCTACACGACGCTCTTCCGATCTCCTTGGGAATCTTTGTCGCCCTGGCAGCGTTGCTGACTATCGACATAGCATTCAATATAGATACTTTTGGTCTGTTGGTCACAAGAGAAGCGGCTGCATATACCTTTATCGGCGGATGGAGCCTTACTCCCGATCAACTCTACATCGGTATATCCCGACTGCTTTATCCTTTCTTCGTGGGGCTACTGCTTTCGCGCGTCAACAAACTGATAAAGATAAAAAGAGGATTTTACTGGTGCTCATTGCTGATAGCTGCCATTTTAGTTATGCCCCGCATCGGCGGTACGGAAGCCATGTGGATGAACGGTGCTTACGAAGCTTTTTGTGTACTTATTATGTTCCCTTTAATAGTAGCGATGGGAGCAGGCAGCAATGTGACGGGAAAACGTTCCGTAGCCATCTGCCAATTTCTCGGAGAGATCTCCTACCCTCTTTATATCACACATTTTCCGCTGATTTATATGCAGATAGCCTGGGCACGAAATCATCCGGACGCACCTTTAGGCATGCATGTTTTGCTTGCAGTTTCCATCTTCATTTTATCCATTGCTATCGCGTATGCTTGCCTTAAACTGTATGACGAACCGGTACGTGAATGGCTGAAAAGGCGTTTTTTGATGAAAAGAAGGTAAAATACCTCTATGCTAAGTAGCATTTTCTTGTAATTTGCAAAATCAGCAATCGGGATTTATAAGTAATGCGGATAGGAAACACCTATCCGCATTATCCAATATCAACTTCCAATAGCTGAAAAATATCTTATGTTGTAACTTCATGTACTTTTTTATGTGGCTATCTTCCTCCCACAGCATGGTATAAATCAATTACTCCTTGTATTTCCTCAAATTTATCTTGAGCCTGCGTTAATTCCGCTTCCAGTAGTCTCTGACGTGCAGTCAATACTTCAAGATAATTAGTGGAAGTATGTTGCATCAGTAATTCGGTTTTGCGCACGGCTTCTTGCAAGGTCATGATTTGTTGATTGACATAATCCATCCGAATGCGGGCAGATTGCCAACGTGTCAAAGCATTGTTTACTTCTTTTCCAGCATCTAACAGGGATTGCTGGAATAGAAGAAGAGCTTCTTCTTGGAGAGCTTTTGCCTGACGCAGGTTAGCTATATTCGTTCCCTTATTGAACAGAGGTTGCATAAGCGAGCCTACCGCACTGAACAACCAACTTCCGGGATTGACTACAACACCGCCGACATTGTTCGTCCATCCGGTAGAGCCGGAAAGAGTAAGGCTCGGATAAAAAGCGGAACGGGCGGCATTGGTAGCATAATATGCTTGTGCCAGATTCCATTCCGCTTGTCTCACATCAGGACGGTTGGCAAGCAGCTGTACGGGAAGTCCGGCAGAAAGTGTGTCGGGAAACTGTTGCTTTTGTAGTGCTCCCCGCATGATGTCATGTGATGTATCGGCCAGTAATGCTGAAAGTACGTTCTCTGTTTCACGTATACTTTTCCGTATGGACACCACAGACGCTTCCAATGCCAAACGGTTCGCTTTGGCCTGAAGTACCGCTGCATCGTTGGATTTTCCAGCCCGTTTCAACGCCTCGATAGAGTGTTCTGTCTCTTTCCAAGTAATCAACGTCTGTTCACTGATGATGAGTTGGCGGTCGAGCATCAGCAACATATAATAACTATTGGCGATTGTGGCTATAAGCTGTGTCTCTACCGCCTGCCTGTAAGCCCGACTTCCTTCGAGAGCGGCAAGCGCCTCTCGTTTGGCATTGGTTACTTTTCCAAACAAATCTATTTCCCAGCTTGCGGAAGCGGCAAGATTATATGTCTTTATCGCTTTCGCTCCCTCTGTACCACTGATACTGCCATCCGGAGCCAGTACTACCGATGGCAGATAAGAAAGTCGTGCATTCATTAACACCGCTTCTGCAGCTTTCACCCGTGTATGGGCTACACGCAAATCCGTATTTCGTTCCAACCCTTTATCGATCAAGGCTTGCAAATTTTTGTCCGAGAATAAATTCCGCCAGCCGAGAGTAGCTATTGAAGCAGTGTCTTTTGTTTCCTCCAAGTCTCGGTATAATCCTTCGGTCTGAACTTCAGGACGGGAATAAGGTTTATATATGGAGCATCCCGTCATCAGACAAACTGCCCATAACAATATGAATGTATAATATGCAAATTTCATCTTCATTCTTTTATCTTAAGGTTCTCCAATTCCGTTTGTATCGCCCAATCCGCATCTTTACATGAAGTCTGTGCAGGTCTGATTTTTTCTTGCAAATACTGAAAGACAATGAAAAGGACGGGAACAAATAGCAGCAGTGCCAATGTTCCTATCAACATACCTCCCACTACACCGGAAGCCAGAGAACGGCAACCGTTCGCACCTACACCGTGTGCCATCATCAGAGGCAGCAATCCAAATATCATAGCCATGACCGTCATCAAAATCGGACGTAAACGGTCTTTTGCCGCCACATAAGCAGCTTGTAAGAGCGACATGCCCGCTTTTCGGCGTTGTACTGCATATTCAGTCTGCAGAATGGCGGTTTTGGCAAGCAATCCTATCAGCATGATGAGTCCGGTCTGCATATAGATATTATTTTCCAGACCTAAAATCTGAGCAAACAGGAAGCTTCCTAAGAATCCGCACGGAACGGACAAAATGATCGAGAAAGGAATGAGCAAACTCTCGTAAAGCGCACACAATATCAAATATATCAACACCATACAGATGGCAAAGATAATAGCCACATTATTAGTCGTCTGACTTTCCTCGCGGGAAATACCTCCAAACTCGTACGCATAATTAGCCGGAAGCAGCTTTTCTGCTGTTTCCTGTACCGCTTTCAATGCGTCCCCCGAACTGTATCCGGATGCAGGCGTTCCATTGATAGAAATGGAATTATAAAGGTTGAATCGTGACACGTCCTGTGGTCCATAGGTTTTAGTAAGCTGTACGAATTGTGCGAGAGGCGCCATTCCCTCACCCGTTCGAACGTAAATATGGTTCAAGGATTCAGGAGTAACCCGGTATGTCGGATCTGCTTGTATCTGCACACGGTACAATTTGGAGAAACGATTAAAGTTCGACACATAACCTCCTCCGTAATAACCGGAAAGAGTTTCCAGAATCTCAATAGTGGAAATACCTGCTTGTTCGCATTTGGCAGCATCTATATCAACCCAATATTGCGGGTAGTTCGTTTCAAAAGAAGAATATGCCATCTCTATCTCCGGACGTTCATTGAGAGTTGCTACGAAGTTGTCCGCCACTTCCTTGAACTTGTTCAGATCGCCTGAAACCTTGTCTTGCAGATAAAGTTCGAAACCGCTTCCCATCCCGTAGCCCGGTATCATCGGAGGAGTCACGGCAAAAAGTTGCATATCCGGTACACCGGGAGCGAAAGCATAGATACTGTCTATGATTTCCCTTGCCGATTGTCCTTTTCCCTTTCTCTCGTCCCAGTGTTTAAGAGAAAGAAATGACATTCCCATAGATGAACCTGCGCCACTGAAGGAATATCCCACGATGTTGGCGTTATAGTCAATACCGGATATCCGGTTTATGTTCCGGTTTACTTCTTGCATGATACGCCGGTTTTCAGCCATCGAAGTTCCGGGCTTGGCATTCATACTAATCATTACCGAACCTGTGTCCTCATCGGGAACAAGTCCGGTTTTGGTGGTACGCACCAAAAAGACAAGCAATATCATCGACACCGCCAGCGTTCCCCACATCAGCCATTTACGCTTGACAAGGAACAGAACAGAGCGCATATATCGGGAAGTTATCGCATCGAAAGCCGCATTGAACGCTGTACGGAAACGAGCGGCAAAATTGTTCTTCGTATTCCCTTGCTCATCCTTGTAAGGATGGAGCAGCAAAGCGCACAAGGCAGGTGAAAGGGTAAATGCATTGATCGCTGAAATCCCCACAGCTACGGCCATCGTGATGCCGAATTGCTTGTAGAATTCTCCGGATGTACCTCCCATCATGGAAACGGGAATAAACACGGCCATGAATATCAGCGTAGAGGTCAGGATAGCCGATGCGACACTCCGCATAGCATCGTTGGTGGCCATATAGGAAGAACGATAACCTATATCGAAACGTGCTTGTACCGCTTCGACCACGATAATGGCATCATCCACTACCGTACCGATAGCAAGAACCAGTGCAAAGAGCGTGATTAAATTGACAGAAAATCCAACCACTGCCATAAAAGCAAATGTGCCAACAATGGATACCACAATGCCTATCGTCGGAATAAGGGTGGAACGAATGTCATGCAAAAACACATATACCACCAGCACTACCAGTAAGATAGCTTCCAACAATGTTTTCAATACAACCTTGATGGATGCTTTCAGAAAAATGTTCGTGTCGTTCAGAGTTACGAATTCCAGTCCTTTAGGTAAATCCTTGCCGAGCTCGTCCAGTACGGCATCTATTTCATTGATAGTTTCCGAAGCATTGGAGCCGGCCTTTTGGTAAATCATTGCCATAGCAGCCGGATGACCATTCATCTCAGTCGAATAGTTGTAGGCTTCATCGCCCAACTCTACATCTGCCACTTCATTGAGTCGGAGAACCTCACCGCTAGGGAGGGAACGAACGACAAGTTCACCGAACTCTTCCGGAGTGGAATATCGGCCTCGGTATTTCATTGTGTACTGATAAGCGTTATCATGATTTTCCCCAAAGGCTCCCGTAGCAGCTTCAATGTTCTGCCGTTCCAGCATAGCGGTGATGTCCGAAGGGATAAGACCGTATTGCGCCATCTTATCGGGTTTCATCCAGATACGCATACTGTAATTGGAACCGAACAGCATCATATTACCCACACCCCCGATACGCTTGATACGCGGTTCCACGTTTATCTTCATGTAGTTGTTCAGGAACTGCAAATCATATTTCCCGGTAGGGTCAAAGAGCGAGAATGTTTTCAGTTCGGCATTCTGTTGCTTCATGGTGGTAACACCGACTTTTGTCACTTCGGCAGGAAGCAAACTCAAGGCAGTGGATACACGGTTCTGTACGTTTACCGCCGCCATATCAGCATTACTTCCCTGCTTGAAATAAACATTTATCATGGCATCACCGTTATTAGAGGCCGTGGAGGTGATATAAGTCATATCTTCCACCCCGTTGATGGACTCCTCCAGAGGAACTACAACCGATTTTTGTACCGTTTCGGCGTTGGCTCCCGGATAGTTGGCAAATACTTGAATAGTAGGCGGTGCAATATCAGGATACTGTTCCACAGGCAGATTCGATAAGGCGATGAATCCCATTAGTACGATCACGACAGATATGACGCCAGAAAAAACTGGGCGGTCTATAAAAAATCTTAGGTTCATAGTTTTTTATTATTTGGAGGGTTCATCTTTTCTTATATCTATCTGAATACCGTCCTGCAGAAGTCCCGTTCCTTCGGTTACAATTACGTCACCTACGGCAAGACCGGATCTGACAATATAATCTTTGCCATCATTGAGTTTTTCCACAGTCAGTTCACAAGAGTGAACACAACCGTCTTCAGCTACCTTATATGCCAGAATCTTATTCTGCAATTCGGTGGTAGCCGTCTGCGGAATGACAATGACAGAATCTTCACGATGCGGAATAATGACATTACCGATTCCCCCACTTAATAATGTACGGTTGGTATTATCAAAAATACTGCGGACGGATACCGTACCGGTCTTCCGGTTGATAATGCCGCTAATGCTCTCTACGTGTCCTTGTCCATCATACAGACTACCGTCATTCAGTTGTAATCTGACCGGAGGCATTTGGCGGATTACTTCATCATGGGATCCGTATTGTCGGAGTAAGGAATGAACCCGCTTCTCGGTTATTGAAAAATAGACATACATCTCTGAATTGTCGGAAACGGAAGTTAACGGAATAGCCATCGAAGCGCTGACCAATGCGCCCTCCCGGTAAGGTAGTGTGCCGACAACTCCATTCGACGGACTTTTTACCTCCGTATAAGACAGGCTGTTCCGTGCATCCTCTTCCAAAGCCCTTGCCTGTTCCAATGTCGCTTCGGCAATGGCAAGGGCATTCTTCGCAGTGGACAGATCGTATTCTGAAACGACTTTTTCCGCAAAAAGCTGTTGCTTGCTGCGATATTCCAGACGAGCCGTCTCCACCTGTGCTTCAGCTGCATGTACATCAGCCATTGTTTTGCGCCATGCTGCACGGTAAGGCACTTGATCTATGACGAACATTACTTCACCTTTCCGAACCGTTTTCCCTTCATACACACGAAGCTCTGTTATTGTACCCGATATTTGTGGGTAGATGTCAATATCCTGCCGCCCTTGTATGGAAGCTGAATAAGACTCGTTTATTTCCACCGCCTTTGCGGCAACAGTCATCACCCGGCATAATGGCAGTGTTTCTTTCACTTCCCTGTTCTTGCACGAAGACAGGCACATTGTACATGCTAAAAGTATAACTCCAATAATTCTTTTCATTCTTTCTTCTCTTTTTTGGCGCAAAGGAAAGAATTACGGAACTGTACCGCAATAAGCAAATGCGTGAAGCGTAGAAAACAGTTTCGGAAACGTAATAAATGGATTACGACATGTGGATAATGAAATATACTCTCTTTTTCATTTCCTGTATTCGATTCACACTCAATTTATATCATTTCGAGAACTATTTATGAAGCTTCATCTCCACTTTGTTTGGAGGAAGAGGTGAAAGTCACTTATTTTGCAAATAAAAACGGATGGCAAAAACCAAGTTCGACAATATAAAAAATCGCGTGCTACTGGTAGTGATTGTATTTCTTCTCAGTTATCTGCTGACAGCATTGATCGACAAAGAATATACTACGTGGTTTTTCGGCGGCGAACTGTCGTTTGTAGATTATATGATCGATTTCGGCGTGTCGTTGCTGATAAGTTTCGTATTCGTGGAACTATCTGTCTTTTATAGCAGTTGGTCGTTTCGTCTTGTTTCATTTACGGATAAGCCGTATCTACGACTGTTTATCTGTGCTTTCCTGCTACTCTTATTTAACAACCTGACCGTTTGGTGCTTTTCTCTGTTGATAAATATATGTTTTGATGAGGGACTTGCTTTTTTTCATCAGGGGTTGTACATATTCAGTGTAATGGCGACATTCGTGTCTTATATCTATACTGATGCCCAATATATGGAATCATCCATATTAGCCGAAAGACAGAAAAAGGAGTTGGAAATAACCCTTCTGAAAGAAAAGGAACATGCCGCACAGATGCAATTGGAAGTATTGAAATCGCAAATAGACCCTCATTTCATGTTCAACAACTTCAGCATTCTTTCTGAATTGATAGTGGAAGACACTGCATTGGCTGAAAAGTTTCTGGACAACTTGTCAAAGGTGTACCGGTACGTCATCCAGAATCTGAAACGAGATACGGTAAGCATCGAAGAAGAAATCACTTTCCTCCATTCTTATATTTACTTGATAAAAATGCGCTACGAGGACGCTGTCTGCATAGATATAGATGAAACATTGAAGCAAATCGACGGGCAGATACCTCCCGTTTGCCTACAATTATTGGTGGAAAACGCCATTAAGCACAACCGTGCATCGGCTAGACACCCTCTCTTAATACGTGTTTTCCGTGAAGAAAATGATATTGTAGTAGAAAACGACTTACGCCCGATAGCATCCGATTTTGAATCGACGGGGATCGGCAATAAAAATATCATCGGGCGTTATCTCTTACTTTGCAAGAAAAAACCTTTTATCGAACAACGAGAAAATACCTATATTGTCAAACTGCCTATTATAAATAATACTTAATATGAATGTCTTAATTCTTGAAGATGAACAGCGAAACTTCAATCGCCTGAGACGTCAATTGGAGGAGATAGATACGACTTTTCATGTGGAAGGCCCACTGGCCAATATTCAGGAATCGGTGGAATGGCTACGAACCCATCCGACTCCGGATCTTATACTTGCGGACATACGCCTGTCCGATGGACTAAGTTTTGACGTATTGCGTCAGACGGCCATACCATCCCCAATCATCTTCACCACTGCCTATGATGAATATGCAATCCAAGCTTTTAAATATAACAGCTTCGACTACCTGCTCAAACCCATTAATTCCGAAGAATTGGCTGAAGCCATCAATAAGGTGCGTCGCCGGACTTTGTCCGACACGCATGGAGAAGATATGCGTCGGTTAGTGGAATATATGTACCGCAATAATTACCGTTATCGCGAGCGTTTCCTGTTGCCCTACCGGGATGGGTACATCTCTGTACAAGTGAAAAACATCAGCCATATCGCCTTGAAAGAACGGACGACGCTTATATTCCTGAACGATGGAGCATCCATGAACATATCTTATTCATTGGATGAACTGGAAAGCCAGCTCAATCCCGATATTTTTTTCAGGGCAAACAGGCAATATCTTTTGCACATTGACAGCATACGGAATGTAAGCAACTACTTTAACTCCAGATTAAAAATACATATGAAAAAATATCCTGATACAGAGATTATTGTAAGCAGAGAACGAGCTTCTGCTTTGAAAGAGTGGTTGGATAAATAATCATTAATGGTTGTTTTTAATCTGGTATTTGAAAAGTATAGTTGTTCATATTTTCGTTTTTTATCCTTATCTTTATCACATTAATGTGGTGAATAAGTCATCTCCGTAATGACCTGAATGCTCTAAAAATTAGTAGATCTCAATATATGAAAACAGAATTGGAAAAGTGCTTAGCCGGAGAACCGTTCAATGGCGGTGACAAAGTATTGGCAGATATGACGCTGAATGCTAAAAGATTATTGAAACGGCTAAATGAAACGGATTATGCCGACACGGAACAGAGAAAGCGAATCTTTCATGATTTGTTCGGCAAGATGGGAGAACATGTTCACATCGATATTGATCTCCATTGCGAATACGGGAAGCACATTTTCATCGGTGATCAGGTTATCATCAACATGAACTGTACGTTTGTAGACAACAATATCATCGAGATAGGCGATAATGTGTTGATAGCATCCAATGTACAGATATACACAGCCACCCACTCTACCAAATTGCAAGAAAGAGTCGTGGCGGATTGGGAAGCAGGAGAAGGTATTTGCAAAACCTATGCACTCCCCGTAAGAATAAATGATGGAGCGTGGATTGGTGGTGGTGCGATAATCCTACCGGGAGTGACAATTGGGAAAAACAGTGTCATAGGTGCCGGCAGTATAGTAACCCACTCTATTCCTGATAATTGCGTAGCTGTGGGAAATCCTTGCAGGGTGATTAAACAAATTGATAATGAAGTAGTTTAACAGAACTATCACAATGTATCATTGATCTGTATTCCTCAAAGTATTTAAGCTATACTTTGAGGAATATTTTTTTGTGAAGACCTGATTTTAGAATCATTTCAACGCCTTACCATCCGAAAAAGCCTTACCCACCTTTTCGCCCACCTTCAGATAGTCGTTGTTAAACGGATCGAAGATGATGGGAGCTACTTTGGAAGCATCTACTTTTCCATTTTCATCAAGTACACGCTCGTCTACACTTACATTTACGATCTCTCCACGCAAGATGCAGGTTTCGGGATTGTAATCTTTCAGTTTGCACTCCACCGCTACGGACAGTTCGTCAATCAGCGGGGCGTCCACGAACTCCGAACGGGTGGCATGGAAACCTGCACGGGCGAATCTGTCCGTTACCTTATTGCCGGAAACGATACCTACGTAATCGCAGGCAACAACTTGCCCCACTTCTGCCATACTTACTGTAAATGCTTTGCGTTTCAGGATATTCGCAGTGGTCTTGTGTCCTTCGCTGATGCAAATACTGATCTCTTTCATTTCACTGATACCGCCCCAAGCCGCATTCATAGCGTTTGGGAGTCCATTTTCATCATAAGCAGCGATGATAAACACCGGCTGCGGATAGGAAAAGGGTTTTGCTCCGTAATTCTTTCTCATACTAATTTATTTTTTAGTCCATTGTTTAATGTCTTCTTTGGTTGCACCGTTCAGCAGTTTGCCTTTCTGCCACTTCAGATTGGAATAAGTTTTCTGCAACTCTTTTTCGGAATTGGAGATACTGCTTCCGCCCGACGTGGCAAACAGAATCACTGTCTTACCTGAAAAATCACCACTTTCTATAAAAGTATTGATGATTCTCGGAGCTAAATTCCACCAGATGGGAAAACCGATATAAACAGTATCATAGTCCGCTAGGTTCGCCGCTTTGGAGCTTAAAGTAGGACGTGATTTGGCATCCGCCATCTCCACACTGCTGCGTGAGGACTTGTCGTGCCAGTCCAGATCGGCAGAGGTGTACTTCTTCGCAGGCTGTATTTCGTAGAGAGTACCACCTGTGACTTCAGCAACTACCTTGGCTGCTTTTTCCGTTGTTCCCGTTGCCGAGAAATAGGCAACCAATGTCTTAGAACTTTGTTTCTGTGCGATTGCGGTCAAACATAACGCCATAATCGCTACCATAAAGAATGTAAGTCTTTTCATACGATATATATTTAGTTCAAACATAGATTACTTTTCCGTAGCAAACGCTTCGGTTCGGGAAGCATATTGCAATGATACAAAATTACGGAGTATTATCCAGTATGCAGGTATATAAATTACGGAATATATAACCAATATTACGGATAAAAGAAAAGGTGGGCATGTAAAATGTAAAAGCAGATTGTCCTTTCGATTTATTTTGTAATTTTACGAGCATTCTTTCAAAAGAAGTGTAATCTATAAATTCTACTGCTATGGACCGGTATCTAAAGAAACTCTGGGGCAATCATTTTCAATTTAATTGGAAATTAGGCGTATTTCTCATATTGTTATTCGGAATACCCCGTTTTATAATCGTGCTACAATCTTATGTGGACAGAAGTTACGGCACTGTCATGTT
>OODI01001301.1_pt1 | contig 10957 bp, 9 predicted proteins | sample 1671141 | NCBI WGS metagenome assembly OODI01 (sample SAMN06348126, study PRJEB24527) | human gut metagenome | biome: human gut; feature: ankylosing spondylitis patient; material: feces | host: Homo sapiens | place: China | collected 2015-10 | reverse complement strand
ACTTCGTCGCATCAATTCTGCCGCACAGTCTTACGAATGCAAGCATTCGACGCCTGTGCGGCAGAATTGCGCTACTCTGAATAGTTTACACGTTAAAACAGCTACCTCCCACAAATTCTCTGCACAGAGAATTGTTGGGAAGGCTTTCACTGGTCACACCCAGGAAATATTCCAGGAACTTCAGAAGTCTCTTGGCCTCGTAATATTCCGGTTCGCCCTTGTCGATCTGGAACAGCAGCGGCTCTGCGAACTGCTTCAATACCGCCAGCTCATAGATCAATACGGAATTGAACATCGCATCCGCATCCTCCTGAAACGGGAAAATATTCTGCTCCTCGCCCCGGCGGACAGATCCCCACATGTCAATCGTCTGTCTGGCTCCTGCGCCTCTGGTTCTGGCATCCCTTATCATACGACGCAGCAGTCTGCCGTCCGTAGTGGGAATCCGGTTATGTTCATCAATATTGATATTGGTCAGGGCGCTGATATATATCTTGTATTTGCTTTCCTCGGGAAGTGCATAGGAGGTCTTCTCATTCAATCCGTGGATTCCTTCAATGACCAGGATATCATCCTTTCCCAGCTGTTTGAAATTGCCCTTATATTCCCGCTTTCCGGTCTTGAAGTTAAAGGAAGGCAGCTCCACACGCTCACCGGCTAACAATCTGCACATGTCGTCATTGAACTGCTTTACATCAATCGCTTCCAGACATTCGAAATTGTAATCACCGTTCTCATCCCTTGGTGTGAATTCTCTGTTCACGAAATAGTCATCCAGTGCAATGGGGTGAGGTGTTTTCCCCAGGGTCTTCAACTGAATGGATAATCTGTGGGAAAAACTGGTCTTACCGGAAGAAGAAGGTCCGGCGATCATGACAAATTTCACACCGCCCCTGTCTACGATGCTTTTGGCGATCTCGCCGATCTTACGCTCCTGCTGCGCTTCCTGTACCAGGATCAGTTCACTCAGCGACCCACGGCAGATCTGATCATTCAGATCACCCACAGTCTCAATACCGATCTCCTTCCCCCATTCCTCAGATTCTTTCAACGTCCGGAATAACAGCTTTCTCTCTTGAAACGGCTTAACATGCGTGGGATCTTTTTTATCCGGCAGCAACAGCATAAATCCATCCTCATACGCTATGACGTCGAACCACTTTACATAGCCGGCATTGGGCAGCATGTAGCCGTAATAATAATCGTAATAACCGTCCATTTCATAAATATTTACGAAGGATCCTCTGCGGTAACGGAACAGCTTTTCCTTATCCTTCATCCCCTCTCTTCGAAACAGTTCCATGGCATTATCCAGGGAATAAGATTTCTTCAGAAAAGGTGTCTTTGCCTCCACCAGCTCCCGCATCCGGTTACGGATCTTTGCAGCATTTTCTTCTGTCGCATTGATCTTCCCTTTGGGAGAGATGTAGGAGCCGTTCCCGATAGCAAACTCTACACGACAATTCTGTACCGTTTCTCTTCCGAACACATCAAATACTGCTTTCAAAAAAAGCATGGTGGCAGAGCGGACGTAGGTCTTATTCCCCACGTCGTCTTTCAATGTAAAAAAAGTGATCTCACAATCTCTCGTCAGCTTTTTGAACAGTTCTCTGATCTTGCCGTCTCTTGCTGCCAATGCGATCAGATTGTCATACTCCTTCTGGTAATCATTGGCTACATCTTCGTAGGTAGCCCCCTGGGGATATTGTCTCTCTTCACCGTTTATCTTCACTGTGATCATTTTTCTCACCCTGTCCTTTTGTAATCTCCTTTTGCAGGTATTATTGTCTAAATGCAATCCGGTTCCTTACCATTATCGTACCACTCCAGTGCCCGGGTAAGCAGCGCAGTCTCCTCTGCGATCTCCTGCCTGCGCCACATCGTTTTGGGATTCGCTGCATCTGCTTCCTGCTCCAGCCGCTTCGCGATCTTTCTATGTTCCGCAAGCTGCCATTCTACATAATTCAAAAGCAGCGGACACTTACGGTACAACAGTATCGGACCAAGCTGCCCAGCCAGTCCGGATGCAGCGTCATCCGCTTTCCAGGACTCTCGCACCTGTGATCTCACCGCATCTTCCGACATCTCGCCCAGCCAGCGCACTTTCATCATAAAATAATATTTTCCTTCTTCGTAGATGATATTCTCATCCATCAGAAGATATCCCTCTTCCATCAGAAATGTCCGAAAATGCGGGATCTCCGACTGGGGCTGTAAGATCAGTTCCCGAAACTCTTTCGCCTGTTCTCTTCCTTCGGTAAGAATCTTCTCCATGAGAGGCCCACCCATGCCGGCGCAGATCATCCCGGCAGCCTCTCCGGTCTTCAGGCTGTGCAGACCGTCAGAAAGTCTTGTCTCTATCCTGTCCTCCAGTCCGTACTCCCTGATATGCTCTCTGGCATGTTCTAACGGTCCGGACCTTACATCCATGGCGATCACTCTCGGGGAAATGCCCTTCTGCACCAGATAGACAGATACAAAACCATGGTCACACCCCACATCTGTTATCACAGTGCCGGGAGTGACCATGTCTGTTAATGCCTGCATTCGATTAGATAATATGATCTCCGCCATTAATCCAGATAATCCTTCAGCTTGCGGCTGCGGCTGGGATGACGCAGTTTACGCAAGGCCTTGGCCTCGATCTGACGAATACGTTCACGGGTAACGTTAAATTCCTTACCTACTTCTTCCAACGTACGTGCGCGTCCGTCATCCAGTCCGAAACGAAGACGCAGTACCTTCTGCTCTCTCTCTGTCAGAGTACCCAGTACTTCCACCAGCTGTTCCTTCAATAACGTAAACGCTGCCGCATCGGAAGGCACCGGTACATTATCATCCTGGATGAAATCGCCCAGGTGGCTGTCTTCCTCTTCACCGATAGGTGTCTCTAAGGATACCGGCTCCTGGCTGATCTTTAAGATCTCACGCACTCTGTCTACCGGCATATTCATCTCCGCTGCGATCTCTTCGGGGGTCGGTTCTCTTCCCAACTCCTGCAGCAGCTGTCTGCTCACGCGGATCAGTTTGTTGATCGTCTCCACCATGTGCACGGGAATACGGATGGTTCTCGCCTGATCTGCGATCGCTCTGGTGATTGCCTGACGGATCCACCAGGTTGCATAGGTAGAGAACTTATATCCCTTACGGTAATCGAATTTTTCCACTGCCTTGATCAGCCCCAGGTTACCTTCCTGGATCAGATCCAGGAACAACATTCCACGGCCCACATATCTTTTGGCAATGCTGACCACCAGACGTAAGTTAGCCTCTGCCAGGCGCTTTTTTGCCTCCTGGTCACCCTCTTCCATCCTCTGTGCCAGTTCGATCTCTTCCTCCGCACTTAACAGGGGAACTTTACCGATCTCTTTCAGATACATACGTACGGGATCTTCGATGCTGACACCTTCCGGTACGGACAAGTCGATATTTTCCACATCCACTTCATCCTCATCGGTCAGAATGATCTCCTCATCGTCCACATCATCGTCATCGGTAATACGCAATACATCCACGTTATTCTGGTCCAGATATTCCAGAACCTTCTCCATCTGTTCCTCTTCCAGAGGCATGTCCGCAAAGAAGTCACTGATTTCCTGATACTCCAGCACATTCTTTTTCTTTTTCGCCATATTCAGGAGTTCTTTTACCTTCTCCGCAAATTTTGCCTGTGTGTTTTCATCCATTTTCGTGGTTCCATCCTTTCATTGCCATTATTTATAGCCATATTTCGTATCTTTTATAACTATTCGAAAGCCTAAATCCCATTATTCCAGGGAAATATGCGTCCTTTGTAATTCTTCCAGGGCTTTTTTTCCTTCTACCGCCTGTTTCACGGCATTGACATCCGTCCCCAGCTTTGCCATATAGTATTGATAGCTGTTTTTCTTCACTGCCAGCAGAATATCATGGAAAGCTCTCTCCCTCTCCTGGCGGGTGGACAGCTCGGGGAGCGTGGTATGGAACAGCTCCGCAGCCTCCCTCTGTTCTTCCTCGTCTTCAAACATACTGATGATCCCTGCAGGCTGGAACTGATCTCTGTCCAGTTCATCGAACAGCCTCTCCGCTACTTTCCGGTACAGTTCCTCGGTGAAATCCTCCGGGGAAATATATTTCCTTACGATCCGGTACAGTGACGGATCATCGCTGATCCAGGTGATCAGAAGTCGTTGGGACCTGCGCCCATTCTCGGCGGGATCCTTTTTCTGTACACCGCTTCTCGGTCGTTCCAAAGGTCTTGCCAGTCCCGTCTGCGACGCAATCCCAACTACCATTTTGCGCAGATTGTCCGGACGGATCATGTATTTTTCCGCAATTGCCTGCAGATAATTTTCTCTTTCCAGATCTTCCGAGAATTCACACAGCTTCTGTGCAATCTCCCGGTGGAACTTTGTCCTCTGCTCCGGATCGCTCTGATCATACTGTTCGCTTAAGATACGGATCTCAAAATAAAAGCTGTTCTCCGCCTGATCGATCCGTTCCTGAAAAGCTTCTTTTCCGAGATTCTTGATGAATTCATCCGGGTCTTTATACGGTCGCATATTGATGACCTTGCCGGTAAGTCCGGCCTCTCTCAGGATCCCGATCCCCCGCAGTGCTGCTTTCGTTCCGGCACCGTCGCTATCGTATGCGAGGAGAATATTCTCCGCATAGCGGTGCAGGAGATTCGCCTGCTCTACCGTAAATGCCGTTCCCAGAGATGCCACCGCCTGTGTGAATCCTGCCTGGTGCATGGCAATGACATCCATATATCCCTCGCACAGGATAATGTTGCCCGTCCTGGCGGTCCTTGCGAAATTCAGTCCGTAGAGGTTACGTCTCTTATCGAAGATCATGGTCTCCGGGGAATTCAGGTACTTCGGTTCGCCGTCTCCCATGACCCTGCCTCCGAAGCCGATCACCCGGTGGTTAATATCCTGTATCGGGAACATCACCCGGTTCCAAAACTGACTTCTGAGTCCTCTCTGTTCCGAGAACATCGCAAGTCCGGAATCTTTGATCTCTTCATCGGTAAAGCCTTTTTTACGCAGATACTGGACTACCTGCTCGCCGTTTTTCCCGGCGTAGCCCAGTCCGAAATGATGCATGGTCTCGTCGGTCAGCTTTCGTTCCGTCAGATAACGCATTCCCACTTCTCCGTGAGGACTGCGCAGCATATAATAAAAATATCTGGCTGCCTCCTTATTGACCTCCAGCAGCCGCATCCGCTTGCCGGCCTTTTTCTTCTGTTCTGGTGTCTCTTCCACTTCCGGCAGTTTCACTCCCGCACGATCTGCCAGGATCTTGACTGCCTCCGGAAAAGTATCGTTTTCATACTTCATAAGAAATGTATATACATTTCCGCTGGCATGGCATCCGAAGCAGTAATACATCTGCTTATTCGAAGACACCGAAAAAGAAGGTGTTTTCTCATTATGAAAAGGACAGCAGCCCCAATAGTTGCTTCCTTTTTTTTTCAATGTCACATAACCGGAAATAACATCCACGATGTCATTCCTGGCTCTGACTTCTTCTACCAGTTCTTCAGGGTAATACACTCTTTTTACTCCGTTTTATTGTAATACACTATCGCTGCCAGGATTTCGGTATGTAGATGTCTTCATAGACCGCTATGGCAAAGCGGTCCGTCATGGCTCCCACATAGTCACAGACTACCTTCTCTCTCGGCTCTCCGACAGAGAGGAGATTCAGGTATTCCTCCGGCAGATCATCCAGATGTTTCAGGAAATGTTGATATAACGTCTCCATCAGCATCTCCGCCTTTCCCTCTTCACTTTTGGCGACGGGATTTTTATAGACTCTCTCAAACATGAACTGTCGGATCTTCGTCATAGCTTGCGCCACCGGCTCCGACATCAGGATATCATCCTTGTCCATACTGTTGGTTACAATATCATGAATAAAGTGATCCAGTCTCTCTGTGGGACTGCTGCCGATCACTTCACAGATTTCCTTCGGGACATCTGCCTCCGTAAGAATTCCTCCCCGGATGGCATCATCCATATCATGATGAATATAGGCGATTTTATCGGAAAGTCTGACGATCTTGCCTTCCAATGTATGAGGCTTGCCAATGGTCTGATGGTTCCGGATACCGTCACGTACTTCATACGTCAGATTCAGTCCCTTACCGTCCTTTTCCAGAATATCCACGGTACGGACACTCTGCTCCGCATGCTCGAATCCAAACGGACAGACTCTGTTCAGTGCCCGCTCTCCCGCATGTCCGAACGGTGTATGTCCCAGATCATGCCCCAGTGCAATTGCCTCCACCAGATCCTCGTTCAGCTTCAGAGCCTTTGCTATGGTTCTGGCTGTCTGGGATACTTCCAGTGTATGAGTCAGTCTGGTCCGGTAGTGGTCTCCCTCCGGTGTCAGAAACACCTGTGTTTTATCCTTCAGTCTGCGGAATGCCTTACAGTGGATGATACGGTCTCTGTCCCGTTGAAATACCGGCCGGATATCACACTGTTCCTCAGGCTTCAACCGTCCCTTTGAATTTACACTCAGGCATGCGTACGGACTTAAATAATCCTGTTCCCATTGTTCCAAGCTTTCTCTGATCGTCATAGTTCCTCCTGCCCCTACTTCTAATATTCTGTGCCTGTCCGAAAAATCCTTTTCCCGGGTTCAAAATTTTTAACTAAATTTTGAACCCGGCTATCTGCACACAGAATAAATGAATTCCGCACTTTTATCCATGGCCTCATTGGCCCTTTTGAAGGGTGACATCTGAAAGACATGCCACATCCCGGGGAAACGATCCATATGAGCGGACACGCCGGCCTTGATCAGGTTCTTGTAGAGCCGCAGAGAATCGTCTAATAATATCTCATTCTCTCCAACCTGAATGTAGACGGGCGGGAATCCGCGGAAATCGCCATACAGCGGAGAAATATAAGGATCCGTCAGGTCTCTGTCGGGAGCATAGGCTTTCGTCATGCGGTCGATGTATTCTCTGTCCAGTACAGGATCCACTTCCGCCTTGGTCTGGAACGTCTTGCCTTCGCCGGTGAGATCCGTCCAGGGGGACATCAGTACGATGCCTCTCGGAAGCAGACGCTCCTGCTCCTTTAATTTCAGCACCAGGGACAGTGCCAGATTACCGCCGGCAGAATCTCCTGTAACGATGACGTCTCTCGCTCCGTAGCCCAAAAGCATCAGATAATTCCAGGCCTTCATGGCATCCTCCGTGGCTGCCGGGTAAGGATGCTCCGGAGCCAGCCGGTAGTCAAAGCACAACACATCCATAGAAGTGCCCGATGCCAGTTTGGAGGTCAGAGTTCTGGCATAGATGCTGCTGCCGGTGGAATATCCTCCTCCATGACAATGCAGGATCACATACTTTTTCATATGTGCACGATTCACGCTGACCCATTCCGCATCCATTCCCTCAATATCCACCGGGCGGTATTGAATCTCCTTACTGTTCCCCAACAGTTCTCCGATATGATCCTGGGATTGTCTGTGCTTTTCCAGATCCGGGTTTTCCACCAGTCCATGTGCCCTGCGGATCAGCTGCATTAGATTCTGATTATTCTTTTCACTGTTTTTTCCTACCAGTGCCATAAATTCCTCCTGTTAAAATATTTGATAACGATTCAGCACCTCAATTCGCAAAATCGCAGTTCATGGCTCTGAACAGTTATTAAAAATGCAATCTCCGACGTACCGCATTACGCAGTCTTCTTCGGGATAAAAGAGTTGCAATGGTAATATCCACGATCACGCAGACCGTCAGTACAATAGCAGACCAGCCGAGCATGATCTCATGTCTTAAGTAACGATCTATCAATAATTCCAGTCCCACGCACAAGACGGCGATTCCCGAGATCAGGTATAATGCTCCCGTAAGGAAGGACATCGGAAGTCTCCGGATACATAAAGTCACCGCTTCCACCACCGCTGTCACCAGCAGTACAATCGGAAGCCCCAGTCCGTAGAACCAGTCGTTATGCCCCGTCAGGTAAGTCAGCAGATACAGATATACGACCACTGCCACACCATCTAACAGAATCGACAGATAAATTGGCTGTCTCGTATAAATGACGACCGGGATCATGATCACCCACAGCACCAGAAATACTCCGATCACAGCCAGGGACCACAGGTTGCCCTGGAACACTAAAGCGTTCAGCAGGCCACAGGTAGCTGCTGTCGCCAATACGATAACTGTCAGCAGCACCCCTAAATCTTTTCTTTTTACCACTTCCACCTGTCCTTTTTCCTTTGGAAATGGAGACGGCTGCGTCGCAGGTTCCGGTGCTTTGGGGTTATAGACCGGGGTATCGCACAGCGGGCACTTCGTCGCCGAAGCGTCCAGTTCCACGCCGCAATTCACACAATATGACATAATTGCTTCCTTTCTCTCTGTCAAACAGATTTATCGATTACTTTCTATTTTTACATGAATGCCATCCTGTACCAGCTTACGGAAAAACAATCGTTCCACATCCGTCTCGGCAATACTGCTGGCAAAATTGATGGTCAGGATATCTTCAAAGCTTGCAATGGCACAGTTCGTTCTCGTGGAAAAAGGCTGTCCCATATAAATATCAAACCGTTCAATATATGGCTTCATAGTCTCCGGGACCTTCAAGGCTCCCATGTTGGTCAGGCCTGCCGAAGAATTCTTATCCTGAATCTTGGCATAGAACTGGCGGACCACCAGATCTTTAATAAACAGCGGCACAATACGGATGAAAGGATTCCTCTGGGTCTCCGCGTTCGTAGTGATATCACCCCGCAGAAGCTTTTCATTCAGATAATAGCGCATGTAGTTATGCACCTGCGTCACGATCTCCTCAAAAGTGTACTCTCCCAGTCTGGGATCGATCCCCGGGTAGATCATGGTGATAAAATTCCTCAGGGTCCTGGATGGGAAAAAGCGGCGCAGATTCACCGGCATGGCAATCTTCACCGGGCGGAGTTTCAAGTGCCACTCGCTCTCCTGCTTCTGCATCAAGGCATAGAGTAACACAGCATTCAGATATTCCGTAATAGTGGCATTATAGCTTTTCGCCACTTTCATGACCTCCGCCACAGACATAATACCGTCTATGATATTCAGGGTATAAAAAGATTCCTTCGTCCCCCGGACGCGGTAAGTCTTCTCTCCCGGTCTGGGCGGACATACCTTGGCGTTGGCATATTTCATGTAGGCATCTTCCAGTTCTCCCGGATCCGGTGTGCCTAAAATATCCAGTACAAAACCACCGTTTTCAATCTCCGTATGCCCTCTCAGGCGCAGATAGGTGGCCGTCAGAGTCTGTAGCACACACATGCCTCCGGTGCCGTCTCCCAGACTGTGATGCGCCTCCAGTGCGATCCGGTTACGATAGTAATAGATTCTTACCAGATACCGGTTATTGCCTTTAAAATACATGGGCTGGCAGGGGTTCTTTACATCCTCCTGCACAAAAGGGCCGGGTCTGTCATTCGGTTCCAGATATCGCCAGAATACCCCCTTCCGAATTGCCGCTTTATACGTCGGAAAACGAGGCATCGTCAGATTCACCGCCCGCTGCAGTATTTCCGGGTCTATATCTTCTTTTAACAGAACAGACAACCGGTACACCGAAGAAAAATCTCTTCGTTGCAAAGTAGGATATACGATAGCGGACAGATCCAGCTTGTACCAATCCTTGTGTACCTTCACTGCTCTGTCTGCTTTTATCCTGTCTCTTTTGCTGGTTGCCATACTTTTCACCTCTTCCCTGATTTCTTATGATATTCTTATAGGATTCCGAATACAACAAAGGCGGCAACCTTTCGGTTACCGCCATGTGTCATGCTGTACCACTGTAGATTTTCAAGATTTCTTCTTGAAAACACTACGCAGTTGGCGGCAAAGTCGCCGCCGCAGATGCGGTGCATATTCTGTAGATTCGCGCTGTCCATGCCGATCAGCAGGTCGTACTTGTCGTAGTCCTGATTGGTAAGCTGCCGCGCCGCGTGGCCGCCGACTCGATATGGAACTGTGAAGCAAGCCCTGCCTTCTTCACCAAGTCCTTCATCACGAACTCCGCCATGGGGCTGCGGCAGATGTTTCCATGGCAGATAAACAGGATATTCTTCATACCGATTTTTCTCCGAAAACTCATCATTCTTTACATTATAGCAGGTATCCTCATTTTCGCCAAGAGCAATTTCCGAATGTACCAGCATCTCTCATCCATGGTCAATCCGGCCTCCATGATGGCCACATTCTGTGTCCAGTTCAGACGCATTGCCACTGCCAGCAATTCCGGCGTATCGCCGTACATCCGGTAAAAGTCCCGCATCCGGCGCAGATTGCGGGGAGAAAAGGCGAGCTGTGGCAGTATTTCCTGCCGTAGTCGTCAGGATCAACCTGTCCCTGTTTGAAGCCATGTTTTTCATTGTCGTGCAGGTTCGGCCTCTGCGCTCAAAGCAGAAGATCACGACAGAAAAGCGGAGAGATTGCTGTATCGCAGTCTCTCCGCTTTCGACATGGATGGCTGTTCAGAAGCTCTGAACAGGGGGATGTATCAGATGTTTTGCTGACAACAGCCCTGATATCTACCACTATAAAAGCTATCCCTTGCTTATTCATCTGCCTCCGATTATCCTTCTGGAAATCGCTCATTTGTGTGCTTCCGTCGATAGCTGGACCATAGTTGAAGTCCCACTGGGGCAAACGGGCTGATAACGTCACATAGCTGCCGGGTTCAGCCGGATGCATCTGTCCCTGTGTTCATTTTTGAAATGATGTCAGAGAGGAAACTGTCTGCGTTCCCGGCCCTCAGCTTCCAAACGCTGGTGCAGCAGTTCTGCGGTCTCTCTGTCCACAGCGGGATTATCGTAGTTGCTTATTTGAAAAAGATACATGGTGCCTTGCCTGATAATTACCGACCGCTTGCGTCCTATTTTTCAAACAGGTATAGCAGGTATCCGTAGCCCTCGGCCTCCATTTTTTCATAGGGGACGAAGCGCAGGG
>OODI01001295.1_pt1 | contig 10981 bp, 6 predicted proteins | sample 1671141 | NCBI WGS metagenome assembly OODI01 (sample SAMN06348126, study PRJEB24527) | human gut metagenome | biome: human gut; feature: ankylosing spondylitis patient; material: feces | host: Homo sapiens | place: China | collected 2015-10 | reverse complement strand
GTAAAAGTTAATGAGTTTTCCATAGGTATGGGGCCTGCTGTTTTCAAGCGTAAAAAGGGCGAAACACAGTATTCGGTGCGTGTTTTGCCGATAGGCGGCTATGTCTCCATGGAGGGCGAGGATCAAGACAGCGACGACGACGGCGCATTTAATAAAAAGCCGGTTTGGCAAAAGATGATAATAGTTGCCGCAGGCGCTTTTATGAACCTCTTGCTCGGCGTTATAATAATGTGCATAATGCTGTCAACCTCGGGCGACTTAATAGGCACCAATACGATAAAATCCTTTTACGACGGAGCTGTCTCGGAGCAGTACGGTCTTAAAGAGGGCGACCGTTTTCTTGAAATCGACGGTCATCACGTTTGGTCGGAGCGCGATCTCAGCTTTTTAATGAGCCGCAGCAAGGACGGCGTATTTGATTTCGTTGTTGAGCGTGACGGCCAAAAGGTTGAGCTTTCCGACGTTCATTTCGACACCGAACAGCAGGACGGTATAACTCTCATAAAATATGATTTTGTAATTATAGGCGAAAAGCCGAACTTTTTAAATGTTGTAAAAAACTCGTTTACACAGTCGGCGTCCGTTGTGCGTATGGTTTGGCTCAGCCTGTTTGACCTTGTCACGGGGCGTTACGGTATGTCGGAGCTTGCCGGGCCCGTCGGCACGGTAAACGTTATAGCCGATGTCACAGCCTCGGCGGCGTCGTCAAAAAATCTCGGCAGCCTGCTTATGATAATGGCGTTCATAACCATAAATATCGGCGTGGCAAATCTTCTTCCCTTGCCCGCGCTCGACGGCGGCAGATTTTTCTTTCTCTTGATAGAGGCGATTCGCCGCAAGCCCATAAATCCCAAATACGAGGGCTACGTCCACGCCATAGGTTTTATTTTACTTATGCTTCTTATGGTAGTCGTTACGTATAACGATATTGTCAGACTGATCAAAACTTGATTTTTGAGTCTTTTTCCGTAATACTGCGTCAAATTTCACTCGGAGTACATTCGTACGCCGTCGTTCATTTTCCGACAGAGCGACCAAGTGTGTAACGCGCTTTACATTTAATACGAATTTTAATTTGTGTCATTCTTCGGGGTGACGCGCAAATTTATATAAAACAAGAATTGTTTAAGCGGCAAACCATTCAGGCTCCCTTTTGCCGCAAATCGGAGGTACATACAAATGCCAGAAAGACGAAAAAGCCGCGTTGTAACGGCAGGTAACGTAAAAATAGGCGGAAACAACCACATACCCGTTCAGTCGATGTTAAACATTCCGGCCGAGGACGCAGAGGGCAATGTTAAGCAGGCATTGGAGCTGCAAAAAGCCGGTTGCGAGATTATCCGTCTCACAGTTCCCAATAAAGAGGCGGTAAAGACCTTAGCCGCCGTAAAAGAAAAGGTTTCGATTCCGGTTGTTGCGGACATACATTTTGACTACCGCTGCGCGCTTGAGAGCGTTGCGGCAGGTGCCGATAAAATCCGCATAAATCCCGGCAACATTGGCTCCGACGATCGCGTTAAGGCGGTTGCCGACGCATGCCGTGCAAAAAACATTCCGATAAGGATAGGCGTAAATTCAGGCTCGCTTGAAAAGGATATTCTCGCAAAATACGGGGCTCCCACGCCTGATGCACTTTGCGAGAGCGCGCTTTATCACGCAGGGCTTCTCGAAAAATTCGATTTTCACGATATAGTTATCTCCATAAAATCCTCCGACGTGCCGACCATGGTATCTGCATACAGAAAAATAGCGACTATGTGCGATTATCCGCTTCATCTCGGCGTAACCGAGGCAGGCACGCGCCGTATGGGGCTCATTAAATCCGCCGCCGGAATAGGCTCGCTTTTAATGGACGGCATAGGCGACACAATACGCGTTTCCCTTACCGCCGACCCCGTAGAGGAGGTCTCGGCAGGCTTTGATATATTAAAGGCGGTTGACATAAAAAAAGATTGTCCGCAAATAGTGTCGTGTCCGACCTGCGGCAGAACCAAAATCGATTTGATTTCTCTTGCCGAAAAAATCGAAAACGCTTTAAGAGGCTGCCGTAAGCCTATAAAGGTTGCCGTTATGGGGTGCGTCGTAAACGGCCCGGGCGAAGCTAAGGAGGCAGACATCGGCGTAGCCGGCGGCGACGGCTGCGGTATGATATTCAAGCACGGCGAAATACTCAAAAAAGTAAGCGAGGATGAAATAGTTCCGGAGCTGCTTAAAGAAATAGAAAAAATGTAATTGTGAAAGAGACGGCAAATGACAAGCTTTTATGACCTGTTTATAGAATACAGAAACGATTTCGCGGATATGGACGCGGTACTCGGCGACGCTCAAATAATTGATATGAGCGCAGAGTCTGCCGAAAGAAGGCTGTACATTAAGGTGCGCTTTCCGCGTCTTGTGTCCGAGAAAACACTTGATAAAATAAGCGAAATAATAAGAGACAGGCTCGGACTCGGCGCGGTTAAAATAGCGCCGGTCTTTTCTTCGTCGCTGTTCTCGGATAGGTATTCGGGGGAGATAAGCGAGTGGGCAAAGAAAAACGTGCCTATGGCAAACGGATTTTTTGTTGACTGCAAATATGATTTTTCCGAAGATGAAATCAAAATAGAGCTCATGCACGGCGGTAAGCAAATTCTTGAGGACGTCGGCGCGCAAAATCTCATTTCAAAAATGCTCCGTGAACGCTTCGGAGTATCAAAAGAGCTTTCTTTTGTTCAGAGAGACGACTATGATGCACGCGATGACATTTCCGCGGCGCAGAAAAAAATCGACAGTATGGCTCCCAAGGCTGCACCTATAAAGAGCGGTTCATCGCGCAGCTTTGACCCCGTCAAGGAGGACGATACGCCAAAAGAGCACATTGTAAAAGAGGGCATACCGTATTATCTTGAGAGTGTAAAGCCGATTTTCGGCAGTAATATCAGAAGTCAGCCCATAAAAATAGACGAAATCACTTTGCCCGAAGAGGGTGACACGACGCCCGTTACGATTTACGGCGAGGTTTTCGGCATTGAGGTCAAGGATACGAAAAAAGGCAAGGTAAAGATAGTATCCTTTAATATAACCGACAATACAAATTCGTTTTCCGCCGTTATGCTGCCGAAGGTTGAACATTGCGACGAGCTGCTGTCAAAGCTGAAAAACGGGGCGCACATACTTATGTTCGGCGAGGTCGAATATGACACGTACCGCGGCGATTACACAATAAAACCTAAGTGCATAAGCACAATTCAGATGATAGAAAAAGAGGATAATTACCCCGAAAAGCGCGTTGAGCTACATCTTCACACAAATATGTCGCAGATGGACGGTATGACTCCTCCCTCAAAGCTTGTGGAGCGCGCCATAAAGTGGGGGCACAAGGCAATAGCCATAACCGACCACGGCTGTGTTCAGGGTTACCCCGAGGCGTGCAACGCCGCCGACGGCAAAATCAAAATCATTTACGGCATTGAGGATTATTTTATAGATGACATCAAGGAGCTGGATAAAACATATAAGGAGCTTCGCTCCTATCACCAGATAATTCTCGTAAAGAATCATATAGGGCTTAAAAATCTGTATAAGCTTATTTCAAAGTCCAATATAGACTATTTTTACAAAAAGCCGAGAATGCCGAAGAGCGAAATAATGAAACACCGCGAGGGGCTTATAATCGGCTCGGCGTGCGAGGCGGGCGAGCTTTACCGCGCTATACTCGAGGAACGCCCCGAACAGGAGATTATGGAGATAGCGTCGTTTTACGACTATCTCGAAATTCAGCCCGTAGGCAACAACCGTTTTATGATTGACGCTCACTCAGACCCATCGGCGAAAAATCCGGACAAAAACAAGGAATTTGACAAGATAACCTGTATTGAGGATATAGAAAATATAAACCGCAAGGTTATAGCTATTGCCGACAAGCTCGGTAAACCAGTGGTTGCCACCTGCGACGTCCACTTCATAGACCCCGAGGACGCAAAATATCGCGCTATTCTTATGGCGGCTCAGGGCTTTACCGACGCCGACAAGCAGGCTCCGCTGTACTTCAGAACGACCGAGGAAATGCTCAATGAGTTTTCATATCTCGGCGAGGAAACCGCGCACGAAATAGTCATAGAAAATCCCAACAAGATAGCCGATATGATAGATGTTGTACGCCCGTTCCCGATAGGCACGTTCCAGCCCTCCATAGACGGAGCGGAGGAACAGCTCAGAGACATTTGCTGGACCAAGGCTAAAAAGTGGTATGAATTTGAGGGCAAGGTTCCCGAAATTGTCGAGAACCGACTTAACCGTGAGCTTGATTCCATAATCAAAAACGGGTTTGCCGTACTTTATATAATAGCTCAAAAGCTTGTATGGGATTCCGAGGATCACGGTTACCACGTAGGCTCACGAGGCTCCGTCGGCTCGTCTTTCGTTGCGTCTATGGCAGGTATTTCAGAAGTAAATCCGCTGCCGCCTCATTACAGGTGCCCCGAGTGTCGCTACTCCGAATTTTACACAAAGGGCGAGTACGGCTCGGGCTTTGATATGCCGCCTAAAAAATGTCCGCATTGCGGCGCGGAAATGATAAGAGACGGCCACGAAATACCGTTTGAAACCTTCCTTGGGTTCCACGGTGACAAGGCACCCGATATCGACCTTAACTTCTCCGGCGAATATCAGGGAAAGGCGCACAGATACACGGAGGAGCTCTTCGGCAAAACGCACGTATTTAAAGCGGGCACAATAGCTTCGGTTGCCGACAAGACCGCCTACGGTTATGTTTTAAAGTATCTTGAAGAGCGAAATATCCGTGCTAACAAAGCCGAGATAGATCGTTTGGCGCGCGGCTGTACGGGAGTTAAGCGCACCACGGGTCAGCATCCCGGCGGAATGGTAGTCGTGCCGAACGAATATGATATATACGATTTCACCCCCGTTCAGTACCCTGCCGACGATACCGAAAGCGATATGGAGACGACGCACTTCGACTTCCGTTCGATGCACGATACCATATTGAAGCTTGACGAGCTCGGCCACGATGTTCCCACGCTCGACAAGCACCTTGAGGATATGACGGGCATAAACGTAACCGACATAGATATTTGCGACCCGGAAATAATAAAGCTCTGCACCTCGCCCGAACCGCTCGGCGTGACGCCCGAGGATATAAGCTGGAAAACGGGCACGCTCTCCATACCCGAAATGGGCACATCGTTTGTTTGCCAGATGCTTTTGGAGGCACAGCCCAAGACCTTTGCCGACCTTTTGCAGATTTCCGGTCTTTCACACGGAACCGATGTTTGGAACGGTAATGCACAGGACCTTATAAAGGATGGTAAATGCACCATTTCTTCGGTTATCGGAACGCGTGACAGCATTATGATTTACCTTATGCACGCAGGGCTTGACCCGAGTATGGCGTTTAACATAATGGAGAAAACGAGAAAGGGTATAGTCGCGAAAAAGGGCTTCCCCGAGGGTGCCGAAGAAGCCATGCGTGAGCATAACGTTCCGCAGTGGTATATGGATTCGTGCCGCAAGATAAAGTATATGTTCCCTAAAGCCCATGCCGCGGCATATGTAATTGCCGCGCTGAGGCTCGGCTGGTATAAGATATACAAGCCGCTCGAATACTACACGGCATTTCTGACCGTGCGCGGAGACGGAGTTGACGCGGCGGTGGCAATAAAGGGTAAAGCCGCCGTTATGGCGCGTATGGCGGAAATCGACGATAAAACAAGAAGCAAAACCGCCACAGCCAAGGACAAAGAGCAGTATACCGCCTTGCAGGTGGTAAACGAGATGATGGCAAGGGGCATAGAGCTGCTCCCGGTCGATATATATAAATCCGAGGCCACAAGATATGTCATAGAGGACGGCAAAATAAGAATGCCGTTCGGAGCGCTGTCCGGTATAGGCGAAAGCGCCGCCATACCGCTTGCCGAGGCAAGAGACGACGGTGAGGGCAAGTTTATATCGGTTGACGATTTTGCACGCCGCGCCGGTGCCGGCAAATCCACAATAGAAATGCTCGAAAGCGTCGGTGCGTTCGGCGACATTCCGAAAACGGCGCAACTGTCACTGTTTTAGCCATTCGACGAGGCATTAAAAGGTGAAATACGGTTTTAAAGCAAATTTGCCTTATAAACACGATGACTTTTCATCTTCTTTTGTTCAAAACTACAAAAAGACGTTTTTTGACGGATTTTGCATTGACAAAAGCCTTGTCGGTGATATAATGAATGCATAAATGAAAGGCAACGAGGTCTTTTAAAAGATCTCGCTGCCCTTTTTTTATATTTGAAAGGAGATTTAAAATGGGTTATACAAAAGAAGATGTACTTCGCATCGCAAAGGAAAAAGACGTTAAATTCATAAGACTTCAGTTCACTGATATTTTCGGTCAGCTTAAAAATGTCGCAATTACCGCGAGCCAGCTTGAAAAGGCTCTTGACAACGAGTGTATGTTCGATGGCTCCTCAATAGAGGGCTTCGTAAGAATCAATGAGTCCGATATGTATTTGAGACCCGATTACGATTCGTTCGTTATACTTCCTTGGAAGGACAGAGTTGCACGCCTTATCTGCGACGTTTATTGCGCTGACGGCAACACTCCGTTCCTCGGCGATCCGAGAAACGTTCTTAAAAAGGTAGTTAAAGAAGCTGCCGATATGGGTTATACGTTCAATGTAGGCCCCGAGTGTGAATTCTTCCTCTTCCAGCTTGATGAGGACGGAAATCCCACCACAAAAACAGGCGATGTTGCGGGTTACTTTGATATGGGCCCCGCCGATCAGGGTGAGCAATGCAGAAGAGACATCTGCCTTGCACTCGAGAGCATGGGCTTTGAAATCGAGGCTTCACACCACGAGGTTGCCGAGGGCCAGCACGAGATAGACTTCCGTTTTGATGAGGTTGTTAAGACCGCAGACAACGTTATGACCTTTAAACACGTAGTAAAGACCTATGCGCGCCGTCACGGCCTTCATGCAACATTTATGCCGAAGCCCGTATTCGGTATAAACGGCTCCGGTATGCACACCAATATGTCGCTTACAAAGGACGGTAAAAACGCTTTCTATGATGAAAATGCCGAGCTTGGACTTTCCGATACCGCTCTTCACTTCATTGCTGGTGTATTAAAGCACGTAAAGGGTATTACCGCCATAGCAAATCCGCTTGTTAACTCTTATAAGAGACTTGTCCCGGGATATGAAGCTCCCGTATATATAGCTTGGTCGGCTTCAAACCGTTCCTCGCTTATCCGTGTTCCCGCAGCTCGCGGAAAGGGCACCAGAATAGAGCTCCGTTCTCCTGACCCGTCATGCAACCCCTATCTTGAAATGGCTCTTTGCCTTGCAGCAGGTCTTGACGGTATCAAAAACAACCTTACTCCTCCGCAGAACACCACAAAGAATATCTTTGAAATGTCCGCAGAAGAGCTTGCCGCAGACGGCATAGATTATCTCCCCGGTACTCTTGAGGACGCCATGAATGAATTCCAGGCTGATCCGTTTATGAAAGAGACGCTCGGCGACCACGTCTATGAGAAGTATGTTGAGGGTAAGCTTCGCGAGTGGGATGAGTATCGTACCAGCGTAAGCAACTGGGAAACAAACAGATATTTAACTAAATATTGATAATACCTCATTTTTTCTCCTGCGAAAAGGGAACGGCGATTTTGCCGTTCCCTTTTCCATTTCTTTTTATGAGGCTTTGAATTTGATTTGCCTTATCGGCGCATAAAAAAACACGGCTGACCGAAGGCCGAATATTCAGCCAAAGTCAACCGTGCTTTTGTAATTTTTATTCGGTTTCTTTTTTGAAGCCTTTTCTCTCAAGGAGAGCATAAATTCTGTCAGCCGGATTCAAGAGCTTGCTTACCGACATATCGTGGTTGAGGGTGTCGATAATGTATGAAAGATACTTAGACATATCAACCTCGCAGTACCAATCACGCTGTAAAAGCTCGGGTGTGCGGTAAACAAGGTTTGTTGTAAATACCTTTGTGATGTTGCCCTCGGCAAAGGATTTGTCAAAGTTTTCGAGTCCTTCGCAGAAAAGACCGAATGCCGAGAAAATAAAAATACGCTTTGCGCCGAGCTCTTTTAATTTTTTGGCAACCTCAAGCATTGATTCACCGGAGGAGATCATATCGTCAACAACCATTACATCCTTGCCCTCTATGTTTGAACCGAGGAACTGGTGCTGGAGTATTGGGTTCCTGCCGTTGACAACTCTCGAATAGTCGCGGCGCTTATAGAACATACCAAGGTCAAGACCGAGAACGGTAGAATAGTAAATGCAGCGTGACATACCGCCTTCATCGGGGGATACTACCATCATGTGCTCTTTGTCGAGATGCAAATCATCAACGTTGTTTACAAGAGCCTTTATCATCTGGTAAGCGGGCTGAACGTTTTCAAAGCCCTTGAGCGGAATTGCGTTCTGAACTCTCGGGTCGTGAGCGTCAAATGTGATAATGTTGTCAACGCCCATATTGTTGCAGAGCTCCTGAAGAGCTATTGCACAGTCGAGGGACTCTCTTGATGAACGCTTGTGCTGTCTGCCCTCATAAAGCATGGGCATAATAACGGTTATTCTGTGAGCTTTGCCGCCTACTGCGGAAATCGCTCTTTTAAGGTTGGCAAAATGCTCGTCCGGACTCATGGGAATTGTTTGACCGTACATATTGTAGGTCACGCCGTAGTTGAACATATCGCATACAATAAAAATATCGTAACCGCGAACGGACTCGTGAAGCGAGCCCTTGCCTTCGCCTGAGCCGAATCTCGGGAATGAGGCATCAATAATATAAGTATCTCTTTCGTATCCTGCAAAGGAAAGGCTGTTTTTGTGCTCAGACTGCTTCTGAGCGCGCCATTTGACGAGATAACGGTCGATTTTTTGGGCTAATTCTTCACAGCCGGGGAGCGCGATGATACCGAGCGGACCGTAAGGGATGGTAGTGAACTCCTGTGTGTAATCAGGCATAATTTTCCTCCGTGCAACACAAATTTTGCGGATAAATATTATCACCATTTATCCGCACTACATCAGATAATAATATTTTACTATATTTTGTGTCATTTTCAAGGGAAAAAAGGCAAAAAATAAAAGATTAGTTAAAAGAGTGGTCAACAGTAATGACACTGAAATATCTTTCGTCTATTTTGCTTAGTTTTTCTTGAATTGAATTTGTAAGCTCACGATCGGAAAGCCTAAAATCCGGGGGTGCCATTACATCGAAAATCAGATTTGAGTGTGTGGGACCCTCAACCACTCTGAAATCGTGTATTGAAAGCGCGGGGTCAATTTCCTTGACGGCGGATTCGGTCAAATCACGCAGACGGTTTATATGTGCGTCGTTTACCACGATAGGGTCAAGGTGTATTGAAATGAGCAGATTGTATTTTCTCTGTATATTTCGCTCAATAAGGTCAATGGTGTCGTGGCTCTTCATAACATCAACGCTTGAGGGAACCTCTGCGTGAGCCGAGGCAAACTGCCTGCCGGGGCCGTAGTCGTGGATTATAAGGTCGTGAACACCGACTATGTTGGGATATGAGAGAATTTCGTCCTCAATCTGCTTCACAAATTCCTTTTTCGGCGGCTGACCGAGCAGGGGGGAGACGGTGTCCTTTATTATACCGATGCCGGAATAGATGATAAATCCGGATACGACAAGGCCGAACCACCCATCCACGGGAACCGACGAAAACTTTGATATTATCAGCGATATAAGAGCCGCCGCCGTTGCCGCTGTATCCGAAAGACTGTCGGCGACTACGGCCTTGTTGGCTGTGGAGTCTATCCTTTTTCCGACGGAATAATTGAAGTATGCGAGCCACAGCTTAAACAGTATCGATATTATCAGGACTGCCAGCGCGGCGGTGCTGTAAGTTACGGCGTCGGGAGCCTTGATTTTTTCAACCGAGCTTTTCAAAAGCTCAACGCCCATCAAAAGGACGAGGAAGGACACTATCAGCGCGGATATGTATTCTATTCTGCCGTGCCCGTAAGGATGCTCCCTGTCGGCGGGCTTTTTGGCCATTTTAAAGCCGACGAGAGTAACTACCGACGAGCCTGCGTCGGAGAGGTTGTTTATGGCGTCTGCGGTTATTGAAATACTGCCGGTCAAAGAGCCTACCGCAAATTTTGCGGCGGTCAGTATCACGTTTACCGCTATTCCGACAAAGCCGGAGAGCACACCGTAAGAGGTGCGCGTCCTCGGGTCGTCGGCGGACGCGTTTTTACCCACAAAAAGCCTTATTAAAAGCTCGGTCATCTTATCACTTTTCTCCCTTGATATAGTCTTTTACGCCGAATACGAATATTCTCTCGATTATATCGGCTATGTCCTCGGCACTCTTGCCTGTCTCCGGATGCTGAAGCCAGTAGCGCGCAACGCCTATAAAGCCTGACTCAAAATACGAATAGAGAAATTCAAATTCGGATACATCGCTTATATTATATGCCGCAGATATGTCGTTAAAGCATTTTTTACGTATGAAGCCGCGGAGCTTCTGAGCGAAATTTATGTCGCCGTTGTCTCCGAGGAGAGCCGAGCAAATATCGCGGTTTTCATCGAGGAATTTGCACACGTCGGTCAAAAGCTGCTTCGGACGGCGTGAAATATCGTCTATGGTGTAGCTCATAAGAATAGACTCAAATTCCTGAAACAGTTCGTTTTCTATTTGCTCCACAAGGTCGTATATATCCTTGTAATGCAGATAAAACGTACCGCGGTTTATATCTACAAGCTCCGAAAGCTCCCGTACCGTTATTTTTTTAATGCTTTTTTTAGCCATAAGCTCGGTAAGGCCCTGCTTTAAAAGCCTTTTGGTTCTGCGTACTCTGCTGTCAACTGCTTTCTCTGCCATTTTGCTTAAACGCCCTTTCCTTTGCTGATTTTAGACAAACAAACATAGTTTGTTTATTGATTTAATAGACACACGTTATTATAATATAAAAGAGTTCATTATTCAACACTTTTTTGAAAAAATCTGTA